>Ga0105238_10006173_pt1 | contig 11899 bp, 11 predicted proteins | sample KBSC34metaG_FD_81526 | JGI IMG/M metagenome (GOLD analysis project Ga0105238, IMG submission 81526) | Corn rhizosphere microbial communities from Kellogg Biological Station, Michigan, USA - KBS C3-4 metaG | ecosystem: Host-associated > Plants > Roots > Rhizosphere > Soil | place: Michigan, USA... | reverse complement strand
CACCTCGGCGATCACCTCGCCGGCGGCAAAGTTACGGGTGGCCATGACGCCGTATCCATCGATCGGGGAGCGGACGACTCGCAGTCCTTCAAGCTTGGGCATGATGGCCGCGAGTATGCCCCAGGGTCATGCCGCTCGTCGATTGCCTCGCGTCTCGATCGCCGTCACGGGGACGGCGGCGGCCTCCGCGGGCAGGCCGATGCCGGCGCGCGCCAGCAGGTCACCGCGCAAGCGCGCCATCAGCTCGGGCCGGGCCGCCAGCGCCTGGCAGGCGGCGTCGCGGCCGTTCCCCAGGCGCTCTCCCGCGCACGACAGCCACGCTCCGCTCTTCTCGATCAGCCCGGCCTCCACACCGAGATCGATCAGCTCACCCGTCGCCGAGACGCCCTGTCCGTAGGCGATGTCGAACTCGACCTCGCGGAACGGCGCCGCCAGCTTGTTCTTCACCACCTTCGCCCGGGTGCGGTTGCCCACCACCTTCTCGCCGTCCTTCAGGGCCCCGATGCGGCGGATGTCCAGGCGCACCGAGGCGTAGAACTTCAGGGCGTTGCCGCCCGTGGTCGTCTCGGGGCTGCCGAACATCACGCCGATCTTCATGCGCAGCTGGTTGATGAACACCACCAGCGTGTGGCCGCGCGAGGTGGCGCCCGTCAGCTTGCGCAGCGCCTGGCTCATCAGGCGGGCGTGCAGCCCCACGTGCGAGTCGCCCATGTCGCCCTCCAGCTCGGCCCGCGGCACCAGCGCCGCCACCGAGTCGACCACCACCACGTCGACGCTGTTCGACCGCACCAGCGTGTCGACGATCTCCAGCGCCTGTTCGCCGCAGTCCGGCTGCGACACCAGCAGGTCGTCGGTGCGCACGCCCAGCTTGCGGGCGTAGCCGACGTCCAGGGCGTGCTCGGCGTCGATGAAGGCGCACACCCCGCCCACGCGCTGGGCCTCGGCCACCACGTGCAAGGCCAGGGTGGTCTTGCCCGAGGACTCGGGCCCGTACACCTCGACGATGCGGCCCCGGGGCAGTCCCCCGGTGCCGAGCGCGAGGTCTAGGCCCAGGGATCCTGTCGGAACCACCGGAACCTCGGCAGGTGGTCCCGCGTCACCCAGACGCATGAGGGCGCCTTTTCCGAACTGCTTCTCGATGTCTGCCATCGCCCCTGAAATCGCCTGACGGCGCTCCGTGTCCGCTTTGCTGTCCGCGTTCCCGACGTTCTTCGTGTCCATGATTCGTGTCCCCTTTCCATGACTCACACCCTAAGGCCCATCTATGACAAAATACGTCGCACATGAAACGCCGGCCGAAAAACCCAGCGCCCCCGGGGGAGGCCGCCCCGCCGGACGCCGCGAAGAGGCCCCCGGCGCGCCGCGGCCGTCCCCGCGCCGGGGCTGCCGGGCCCTACGCCCCCGCCATCCGCTTGCAGAGCGTGCGCGCGCTGCTGGACGGCGGCGGGGGCGCCACGGTCTACGACCTGGCCGAGCGCTTCGGCGTCAGCGTGCGCACGGCCTTGCGCTACCTGGAGGCGGTGCGCGCGTCGGGCGAGCCTCTCTACGAGGAGGTGGTCGACCGCCGGAAGATCTGGCGGCTGATGCCGGCGGCGCGGCGCGAGACGCTGACGTTGACCACCAGCCAGATGCTGAGTCTCTTTCTCTCGCGGCGGGTGTTCGACTTCCTGGCCGGCACGGGGTTCAAGGAGGATCTCGACGACGTGTTCGCGCGTCTGGAGGCGACCCTGCGCCGGCGTGACTTCGTGGCGGCGCGGAACCTGGATCGCAAGATCTTCGACGTGAACGAGGCCCCCCACATCTACGAGGGGCGCATCGAACACGTCAACGAGATGCTGACGGCCCTGCTGCGAGAAGAGCGCCTGGAGATCCGGCATCAGAGTATTGGGGCCGGGAAGCAGAAGGCGCTGTTCGAGCCCTACACGCTGCTGGTGTACAAGAAGGGCTTGTACCTGGCGGGGTTGAGCCATGCGCACGGGCAGGTGCGCACCCTGGCGCTGGACGGGTTCCGCGACGTCTCCTGGCGCCGTGGCGACCGCTTCGCCTACCCGGCGGACTTCCACCCGGCCGAGCTGGGCGAGGGGGCGTTCGGTCTGATCAAGGGCGCCCCGGCCACGGTGCGCGTCTTCTTCACCGAGCGGGTCTCACGCTACGTGACGCGGCGGCTGTGGCACCGCACGCAGAAGTTCCGGCGCGCTCCCGGCGGCGTGATCATGACGGTCGACGTGAAGGGCACCGTCGAGCTGGCGAGCTGGGTGCTGAGCTTCGGCGATCAGGCCGAGGTGCTGTCGCCGCCCGAGCTGCGAGACAACGTGGCGCGCGAGCTGGCCCGGGCCGCCGCCCGCTACGCGCCGGCCGGCGCCAGGACCGCGCCCCAGTCCGGAGCGGAGGGCGCGTGAAGACCCGCCTCGTCGTCGGCGCGGCGACCATCGCGGTCATCGTGGTGGCGGGCGCCCTTTTCCTCACCGGCCGTCGTTCGCGCCTGACCTACCAGCCGCAGGACATCGACCAGCACGTCATGTTGCAGGGCCTGGGACCGGGCTTCCTGCTGGGTGTCGCCTCGTCGGCGTATCAGACCGAGGGGGGAAATCACAACGACTGGACCGCCTGGGAGCGGACCCGCTACCCCGACGGCCGCCCGCACGTGGCGGACGGCGCCACCGCCGCCCGCGCCGCCGACTCGTGGAACCTGTGGCGCGACGACGTGCGCGCCCTGGAGCAGCTGGGTGCGAACGTCTATCGCCTGGGCGTCGAGTGGAGTCGCCTGGAGCCGGCCGACGGCGCCTGGGACGCCACGGCGGCGGCGCACTATCGCGAGATCTTGCTGGCGCTGCGGGCGGCGCGCCCCCATCCCATCGCGCCGATGCTGAACCTGTATCACTTCACCCTGCCCGACTGGGTGGTGGCGCGCGGCGGGTGGGAGTGGCCGGGCGCGCCGGCGGCGTTCGCGGCCTTCGCGGCGCGCGTGGCGGACGCGTTCGGCGACCTCGTCGACCAGTGGTGCACGCTGAACGAGCCGAACGTCTACGTGACGAAGGGCTTCCTGTCGGCCGACTGGCCGCCAGGGGTGCGTGAGCCGAAGCGGGCCGCGCGCGTGCTGGCGCAGCTGCTGCAGGCGCACGGCCTGGCAGCGGCGGCGCTGCGGGCCCACGATCGCATCGACGCCGATGGTGATGGCGCACCGGCGCGCATCGGCCTGGCCCACAACGTGATCGTCTTCGATCCGGCGTCGTCGGGACCGCTCGACGCGGTGGTGGCCCGCATCGCCGACCGCTTCTACAACCTGACGGTGCCGGAGGCGCTGGCCAGCGGGCGCATCCGGGTGGCGTTGCCGATGCAAGCGGACATCGACGAGCCGGCGCCGCTTCTGAAAGGAGAAGGCCGCCTCGACTGGCTGGGCGTGAACTACTACACCCGCCACGTGGTGCGCTCGCACCTGTCGCGCGAGACGCCGTACGAGATCGTGGTCGACCCCCGGCGGCCCCACAACGACATGGGCTGGGAGATCTATCCCGAGGGCCTGGAGCGGATGCTCGAGAAGCTGGCCCCCTATGGCTGGCCGCTGCTGGTCAGCGAGAGCGGCATCGCCGATCGTGCCGGCACCGTGCGCCCGGGCTTCATTCGCTCGCACATCTACGCGCTGGACAGGGCGCGCGCGAAGGGCGTGAACGTCATCGGCTACATGCACTGGTCGCTGATGGACAACTTCGAGTGGTCGCACGGCTTCCAGGGCCGCTTCGGCCTCTACACCATCGACTTCGCCGGCGATCCAACCCTGGCCCGCCGCCCCACCCCGGCCGTGGCGACGTTTCAGGAGCTGGCGCGGAACATCGGGTTGCTGCCGCGGTAGCGCTTGCCGCCGCTCAGCATAGGACGGTCACCCGCAGGAACGTGGCGGGGATGGCGGTCACGTCCTGCTTGCCGCTCCTGTTCTGGCTCTCGAACAGGACCCTCAGCTCCCGTTCCAGCGCCTTCTTTCGCCCGGCCTTGTCGGCGGCCTCGAACGCGTTCATCGTGGGGCCGTAGTAGTCCCGGAACTCCGCCAGCAGGGCTTCCGGCGCGCCCGGGTGATGGAACGTGAACGTGTCACGGAAGAAGGAGATCTTCTCCTTCGGGACGCCAGCGCTCGTGAAGCGCTCGATGACCTGGCTCTCCACGCCCCAGGCCATCGGGCTGACGAACCCCTCCGGTGGCGGCGGCGTGTAGGCCGAGCTGATCTTGAGGATCTGGGCGACCAGCGTCGGGTCGTTCGGGATCCAGTTCCCCATCACGATCCGGCCGCCCGGACGGGTCACGCGCACCATCGCCCGAGCAACGTCGAAGGGCCTGGGGGCGAACATCGCTCCGAAGATGCTCACCACGAGGTCGAAGGTGCCGTCCTCCAGCCCCAGCAGGTCGCACGCGTCTCCTTCCCGGAACTTGCAGTTCGTCAGGCCCGCCGCCTGGGCGCGCCGGCTCCCCGCTTCCACCAGATTCCGCGCGATGTCGACGCCGGTCACGTCGGCGCCCAGACGAGCCTCGGGCAGCGCGGTCGTTCCGTCACCACAGCCCAGATCCAGGACCTTCAGGCCCCTGGTGATCCCGAGCCCGCTCACCAGCTCCTCGCCGCTGGTCCTCATGCTGGCGGCGATGCGCGTGAAGTCGCCCTTTTCCCACAATGCCTTGTTCGGGTTCATCGGGTCCTCCTCGTTCGCCGCCGTGATCACTTCGCCGGATCGGCGCGCACGACGACGGTGTCCACGATGGGACGGATCTCGTCGATCGGCAGCTCGGCGCGGCCGGCGTGCTTGCGGATCGCCTCCGGGCTGGTTGCTTCGTAGATGCAGATCGTGCCCAGCCTCCCGTCAGGCTCGGCCATGATGTAGCTGCGGATCCAGCGCACGTCGGTCGGCATCTCCGTGTCTCCGACCTTTTGCGAACGTCCGGCAGCGGCGTGCAGGTCATCGGGCGTCTTCCAGCCGTTGCGACGGAGGATGGCGTACAGGTTCATGGGCGGTCTCCTTTGCCAGCGGGCGAGGGGCATGGTGAAGGTCGTGGTTCGTGCGAACGGCCTCGCCACCGTTCGACGAGGCCCATCCTGAACGCTGCCTCTTCCTCGCCCCTTACCGGGGCCTTACCCGGGGCCCTCCGCCCCTGAAAAAGCGACGTTCCTGCGCCTGGTCAGGCTTCCAGGGCCGTCGCGCCCAGCGATGCGAAGACGCGCTCCGCGGACTCCGCCAGCGCCCTGCCGCGATCGCGCGGTCTTCCCTTGGCGTCCACGAACAGGCGACTTTGCGCCATCACACAGCGCGCGGCCTCGTAGGGACAGCCGATGGCGTCGAACGCCACCCGCGCCCCCTCGAACGCATCGTAGGCCTCCTCGAGCTCCCCCCGTGCCGTGTTGACGCGACCGCGGGTCTGCTGCGCCATCGCCGTCCAGGCCTGGCTGGCGAACCGTCGCGCGACGTCCTCCAGGCGCGTCGCGAACGTCTCCGCCTCGGCCAGGTTCCCCCAGGCCAGCGCGACGCGCACCGCCTCCGGCAACAAAAGCGCGCTGCAGGTCGCGCAGTGCCCGTGTCGCGCCGCCTCGGCGAGCCCCTCTTCCAGGCTGGCCCGCGCCCCCTGGCGATCGCCCGCCGCCAGGCGGTTGCGCGCCAGGGAGGCGTGAATCCTGGTCAGGCAGTGCGAGCGCATGGCGGCCCGGCTGCCCACGATGAGGCCCTCGTCCAGCAGCTTCCGCGCCGCCTCGAGCTCGCCGCGCGCGGTGAGGAGGACCGCCAGCCGCTGCAGCGAGAGCGCCTCACCGCAGGCGCTACCGACGCCGCGGAATCGTTCCACCGCCTGCCCCAGCTGCGCCTCGGCCTCCTTCCAGCGGCCGCCCTGAAAATCGAGCATCCCCCCGAAGTTCTCGCACAGCGCGACGGCGCGCGGGGCCTTCATCCGCTGCGCCTGCTCCAGCGTCTGGTGCACGGCGGCCCGGATCTGGGTCGCGCCTTGCTCGCCGTAAAGGTGGTACTCCCACAGACACAGGTGCACGTCGAACGCCTGATCGACGTCGAGCGTTCCGTCGGCCAGGGCCTGACGCTGCTGCTCGTGGGCGTGGCCTTCCTGCCACGTGCCCAGCGAGTGGCAGGCCAGCGCCAGCATCTCGTGAGCCTTGGACATGCCCCGGCGATCGCCGCGCGCCTCGGCCTCGCTCAGCGAGCGCGCGGCCAGCTCCTTGGCCTCGGCGAACTTCTCTTCGTGCCAGCGAAGCTGCGCGAACAGGTACAGCACGGCGGGGCGCTCGGGATCGTCCTTGCTCTCTGCCAGCGCGCGGAGCGCGTCGTCGAGGTGCTTCCCGGCCTCCTCCAGCCTCCCGCCCTGGATCGAGGCCAGCGCGGCGATGCGTCTGACCATGGCGATCTGGGTGGGGGCCGGGCGAAAGCTCGGCGTCTCGAGGACCGCCGCGGCGTCGAGGTCTCGCACGGCGCCGTCGAGGTCCGACAGCGCCATCCGCATGCCGCCCAGCTCGCGGAGCACGCGGAAGCGCTGCTCACCGTCCTCGCGCCCCATGGCGTCCATCAGCGCCAGCGCCCGCTCGAAGAAGGAGACCGCCTCGGTGAAGCCCAGGCTGCCCTGGGCGCGCGCGCCCGCCGCCAGCAGGTGCGGTAGCGCGCGATCGAACTGGCCCGCCGCCTCGCAATGAAAGGCGAGCGCCTCGGCCTGGCCGTCGTGGCGCGGGTCCGCGACCTGCTCGATCGCGTCCGCGACGGCGCGATGCAGGTACACGGTGCGGGCGCTGGTCAGCGCGTCCAGCAGCGCCCGCCGGGTCAGGGCGTGGCGAAACCGAACCTCGCCCGCTTCCTCCTCGACCACGCGCGCTTCGAGCGCCGACTCCAGCGCCTAGAGAGCGGGCTCGGGGTCCAGGCCGGCGGCGAGCCGGGCCACCTCGAAGGGAAAACGGTCCCCCACCACGGCGGCAGCGGCGAGAAACCGCTCCACCTCGCGGCCCAGCCGGCGCACGCGGTGTCTCACCGTGTCGAGGAGGTTGGCGGGGGCGGTCGGCCGCGACGAGCCTTCCTCGCGCATCGCCTGCACCACCTCCTCCGTATAAAAGGGGTTCCCTTCCGCCAGGGCGTACACCGCGCTGGCCAGCTCCGGCGCGACCGAGCCCTGAAAAAGGTCGGCCACCAGCTGCCCCGTCGCCTCGCGATCGATGCGCCCGAGCTCGATCCGCGCCGCCAGCCGCTCCCGCGCCAGGCCACCGAGCAGGGTGTGCAGGGCAGTGCCGGCCTGAACTTCTTCTTCACGAAACGTCCCCACCAGCAGCAGCGGCAGCGTTCGTGCCGCCCGCGCCAGATGATGGAACAGGTGCAGGCTCGACTGATCGGCCAGGTTCAAGTTCTCGATCACGAGGCAGACGGGCCGCGGGCGGCCCAGCGTCTCGACGGCGCGCTCTACCGCCTGGAACAGCCGCAGCCGATCCTCCTGCGCCGAGCCTCCCGAGGGCGCGAAGGAAAGGAAGGGGTCGCTCACCTCCAGCGCGTCGGTGGTGCGCCGGTGGTGCGCCCAGGCATCGGCGAACGGCGCGTAGGGCACACCGGACGCTTGATCCAGGCCCAGCCCGACCAGCGCCGCTCCCCCCGCCTCGATGACGAGCCGGACGCACTCGCCCGCCAGGCGTGTCTTTCCCAGGCCCGGTTCGCCCGCGATCAGCAGGACGCCCCGCTGGCCTTCGAAGAAGCGGCGGACGGCGTCGAGCGCCTTCGCGCGGCCGTGCATGGGCCGCACCGCCGCGGCGCCCAGCAGGCGGCGGGTCAGCTCGACCGACGCCTGCTGCGGTGGCTGGGCTGGCGTGAGCGCTCGCGGCGCCAGCTCTCCGCGCTCGATGGCATTTCTCAGCTCGAACGTGGTCCGGGAGGGGCCCGTGTCGAGGCGCTCCCGCAGCGCGGTGGAGCACTCGCCGAACTGGCGGAGCGCGTCGCCCGTTCGCCCCGTCTCGGCGAGAGCGCGCATCAGCAGCTGGTGCGCTGGCTCCAGCGCCGGATCCTCCAGCAAGATGCGCCGGACGGTGGTGATGCACGGCTCCAGTTCGCCCGCTTCGTGGTGGAGCTTGGCCAGTCTCAGGCTCGCGTCGACGAAGCGCTGGCGCAGCCCCTCGCGCCGCGCCGCCAGGGTGTCCGAGTAGGGATCGTCCGGTAGCAGGCTCCCCTGGTACAGCGCGACCGCCTGGCCCAGCGTCTCGCGCGCGGTGCTCGCCGCCGCTTGCTCGAACGCGTCCACGTCGACCCAGGCGCTCTCGGCGAGGCGGGCCACGCCCCTGTCGAGGGCCACCAGATCTGTGCTGGTGACGCGCCGGAGATCGTGGAGCGCGCGGTGCAGGTTGTTGGCGCCTGCTTCCAGATCCTTGTCGGGCCACAGGCGATCGATCAGCTCCTCGCGATGCAGCAGTCGCCCCGGCGCCAGCGCGAGCGCGGCCAGCACCTCGATGGGACGCCGCTTGCGCCAGGAGGAGGAGGGGATGGCCCGCCCGTCGACTTCCACGCCGAACCGGCCGAGGAGGTAAATCCGCGCGCCAGCCTCGCGCTGCTGCATTTCTCCGATGGTAGTCGAAATGCGGGGTGGGTTCAGGTTCGGGTCGACGATGTCGTGACTGCCCGCACGCGCAATCACCCGACCGTCAAGGGCGGCGCCGCGCGGCCGAGCCCAGCACCACGGCCGCCACCGAGCCGACGATCAGCGCCGAGGCGACGAAGGTGCGGGGGCCCAGCGTCTCGCCGGCGATGGCCCAGCCCAGCACCACCGCGATCAGCGGGTTGACGAACGCGTAGGTCGAGGCGCGCGTGGGGGTGGTGTGGCGCAGCAGGAAGACGTAGGACCCGAAGCCGGCGATGCTGCCGAACAGCACCAGGAAACCGATGGCCAGCAGCGGGGTCGCGGTCAGCATGGCGGGTGACAGGTGACCGAGCTCGCCGTGAATCGTGCCGGCCAGCGCCAGCAGCGGTCCTGCGGCCAGCATCTGCATGGCGGTCGACAGGAACGGGGAGCGGGGCAGCGGCAAGCGCCGCGACCAGAGCGAGCCTACGGCCCAGGACAAGGTGGCGCCGATGACCGCGAACGTGGCCAGCGCCGGCGCACCGGTGCCGTGCGTGGTGGGTCGTCCGCCCAGCAGGATGCCCACGCCCGCCAGGCCCAGCAGCACGCCCACCATCACCAGCAAGGGCGGGGCGGGGGCGCGGCGGCCCAGCCACGGCAGCAGCGTCATCCACAGCGGCGTCGACGCGATGATCAGCGCCGCCACGCCGGAGGGGACCCATTGCTCGGCCCAGCACACCGAGCCGTTGCCGATGCCCAGCAGCAGCCCGCCAGAGATGAATGCGGCGCCCCAGTTGCGGCGCGTGGGTGGGGGCGTGCCGCGCGCGCGCAGGACCGCGTACAGCACGGCGCCTGCCACGGTGAATCGTGCCGCCGCCATCAGCAGCGGCGGCCAGGTGGCGACGGCGATGCGAATGGCCAGGTACGTCGAGCCCCAGCACACGTAGAGCAGCGCGAACGCGATCAGCAGGTGGGCCTGCCGCGCCGCCGGCGTCGCTGGCTCGGCGTCTGCCGTCATCGTGCGTTCATCTCGCGGGGCTCGCTTGCTTTCCGCTGCCGGCCGGGCGGGACATGCGGGCGATTCGCTCCGCCATCTGCGGGTAGCGCGCGGCCAGCTCGGGACCTTGCGCCAGCGTGAAGTCGGCGAACTCGAAGCCGGGCGCCACCGTGCAGCCGACCAGGCAGTGCGAGGCGCCGCCGACCAGCTCGGTGCCGAACCAGGTTCCGGCGGGCACCGTCAGCTGGGGCCGCTCGCCCGCCGCCAGGTTCAACCCCAGCCGCTTCACCTCGGCGCCGCCATCGGGATGCAGCAACAGCAGGTCGAGGGGACCGCCTTCGTACAGATGGAACGTCTCGTCCGACAGCAGGCGATGCAGGAACGTCGCCGGCGCGTCGGCGACGATCAGGAAGTAGATCGCGGTCGAGGCGGCGCGCGGACCGGCGTGCGTGGACGCCTCGACCGGCGTTCGCGCCCGATACGTCTCGACGAAGTAGCCGCGCTCGGGGTGCGGAGCCAGGTTCAGGCGCGCCACCAGCTCGCGCCAGCGCTCGGACGACGGAGAGCTCATGCCCCGTTTATGTCGAAAGTCGGGGCCGAAGTCATGTCACCGCGCCCCGCGGATCTCTCACGCGTTCAGTTGGTGCAGGTCGGGTCGGCCATCTGCTGCGTGATCAGGTCCTTCAGAAGCTGCACCAGCGTATGTACTCCCGCCGGCGTCGGCGTGCAGGACGCCGAGGCGGTCATGCACTCGAGCCCGTCGACGAACTTGCCGCCCGTCGAGCGCACCACCTCGAACGAGGGCCCATCGGCGACGTTGCGCTCGCCGTAGGAAGGCTCGCTGGCGGCGGCGAACGCCGCCTGAACGTCGGCGTTCGCCATGGCTGCTTCGATGTCCGACACGTCGATCTTCGTCGAGCCGCAGGCGGGAAGCGCCGGCGTGCAGGAATAGGTCGGTCCACTGGGGCTGACCTGGTGGTCGTATTCGAACATCGCTGGGGGAGTCAGGATCGTTCTCTTCACGAACGCGGCGATACCACCGCCGTCGTTGATGGCGTAGGTCGCGGAGAAGGCGCAGCCGCTGTGACCGCCGCCTCCGCCGTGGCCGCCCGTGCTACCACCGCTACCGCCGGCGCCACCGCTCGCCGTGCTACCAGCACTTCCCCCGGCGCCCCCGCTCGCCGCGCCACCGCCACCCGCTCCCCCGGTACCTGACATCTTGTCGGTCCCACAGGCCGCGAAGCCGAGGAGCAGGGCCACGAATAGAAGTCGGTTGGTCGAGGTCATGGAGCGACCATATAGCAACCGTCATGCCTCCGTCGGAGAAGGCAATCCCCGCGCAGCTCCGCCGTGATCGGGCGACCCGGCGGCTGGCGGCCAGGGCGCTCATGTCGCGCGCGTCGCGCCTCCTCGAAAATCTGAGGTGGAATTGTCGCTGGGAACCGGGAAGGATCGCTTCATGTCTGACCAGCCCAAGGACCTTGTCGTCGTCATCACCGGCGCCAGCGCCGGCATCGGGGCCGCCCTGGCCGAGCTCGTCGCGCGCCGCGGGGACATCCCCGTGCTGGTCGCGCGCAACCGGGCGGCGCTGGAGGAGGTCGCCGGCCGATGCGCGGGGCGCGCAGACGTCCACGTCGCCGACGTCACCCGGCGCGCCGACGTCGAGGGGGCGGTGGCGGCCACGCTGCAGGCGCGCGGGCGCATCGACGTGTGGGTCAACAACGCCGGCCGCGGCATCACGCGGGTCGTCTCCGAGGTGACCGACCAGGACTTCGACGAGATGATGACCGTGAACGTGAAGTCGGTCCTGTACGGCATGCAGGCGGTGCTGCCGCACTTCCGCGCGCGCCGCACGGGGCAGATCATCAACGTGTCGTCGATGCTGGGTCGTCTGCCCTTCGTGCCCTTCCGCTCGATCTACGCGGCGGCCAAGCACGCGGTGAACGCGCTGACCGCGAACCTGCGCCTGGAGCTGGCCGAACAGTTTCCCGACATCGCCGTCTCGTCCGTGCACCCGGGGATCGTCGCCACGGCGTTCGGCTCGAACGCCCTGCACGGCGGCCCCGATTCGCGTCAGCTGCCCGGCGCGCAGTCCGCCGAGGAGGTGGCCACCGTCATCGCCGACCTGATGGACAGCCGCCAGGCCGACGTGTACACCCGCCCCGAGGCGCGCCAGAGCGTGGCCGCCTACTTCGCCGCCGACGACATGGCCGCCGTCGAGCGCCAGTCGATGCTACGCGTCCGCCGCTGAGCTGGCCCCGCATCCGGAGGCAGGTCAGGCCGTGTCGGCACCACCGGCGGCCCCGCTGCCGTGAGGAGGGGCTTTCGGTTAAACTGCCCGACCTT
>Ga0105238_10006172_pt1 | contig 11899 bp, 7 predicted proteins | sample KBSC34metaG_FD_81526 | JGI IMG/M metagenome (GOLD analysis project Ga0105238, IMG submission 81526) | Corn rhizosphere microbial communities from Kellogg Biological Station, Michigan, USA - KBS C3-4 metaG | ecosystem: Host-associated > Plants > Roots > Rhizosphere > Soil | place: Michigan, USA... | reverse complement strand
ATACCGCGAGATCGCCACCAGTTTGTCGCTCAAAGAGACAAACATCGGCAGTCTCGTGGCGCGCGGGCGCAAAGAGTTTGCGAGGGTTTACGGTAAGATCGGAGGCAAACGATGACACGGTGTTTGGACGAGGGCAAGCTGCAAAGCTATTTCGACGGTGAGCTTTCCATCGAGATGATGGAGAGCGTCACGTCGCATCTTGCTTCATGTGTGACTTGTGCGGCGGCGGCGCGCGAATTGGAAGAGGAGTCGGCATTCGTGATGTCGGCGCTCGCCGCTGAATTCGAGGCGAGCGTGCCGACCGAGCGTCTGCGCGAACGGATCAACGAGGCGGTTCTGGGTGACCGTCTCGCAATTGCACAGTCAACACAAAAAGCCAGCGGTCTGGCAGGATTTTTCTCCGGTCTACTCAATTTCGGAACGCAGCGCACGCTCGGTTACGCGAGCCTCGCGGTGGTGTTGGCGTTTGCCGCAATCGTTGGCGTCGTGAAGCTGAGAACGACTACTACCACGCCGCCGCAAGTCGATCAGACAACTGCTCAGGCCGGCAACATACAACAACCTGAAAAGAATGCAGTTGCGCAAGCCTCCCCGAAACAAGTCTCGACCGAAACTCCAAAAGCTGAACTTCTCCCACGAGAAACACCGAAGAATCTTGTTGCAGTCAGTTATAAGAAACCAGCGTCGATAAGCACCACGCCGCAGCTTGCCCCCGTGAAACTTATTCCGGGTGAGCGCTCCTACCTGCAAGCCATCGCGCGGCTGGATTCAACCATTAAGTCGAACAAAAAGAGCATGAGACCTGCTCTGCAGGTGGAGTTTGAACGAAATCTCGCAGTGGTCGATCGCGCTATCGCAGCCACTCGTAGCGCGGCTAAGAGCAATCCCAATGATCCCGACGCGGCCGATTTCATGTTTGCTGCTTATCAAAGCAAAGTAGATCTCCTCAATACCATTGCCGACGCCCGTGTCGGCGGAGGTCGCGGACACTGAAAGGGCCGGTCCTAAGTTGAGAAAGAAGTGGTTTGCAGTTTGGGCAGTAATCGGCCTCCTCGTCTCTCTGGCAGGCTCCACCGCCGCTAACGAGCATTCAAGTCCCCAACCAGGTGAAAAGCCAGGTGAAAAAATCGACCGGACAATGACGGTCGATCCGCAGGCCATCGTCACGTTGTGTGTTGCTTCCGGGACGCTGAAAGTGCGTGGCTGGGACAAGGACGAGATTCACGTCCGCTCGCTCGACGCCGCGCAGATTGAGTTCAAACGCATCGATAAAACTAGAGATCCGGCGAAGCCCGCGGTCCGCGTGGACGTGATGGTGTTGGACAGGTCCGCTGCTGCGAATCCAAGGCTCGACTGCCAGGCGCTCGCAAGCGTCGAAATGGACGTGCCGGCAGGCGCCACCGTGCAAGTTCAGACACGCGACGGCGACATCACGATCGCTGGAGTCGCAGGAGCTTACGCGGGTTCGCAAAATGGCGACATTATGATCGAGCGCGCCAGGAAGCTGGTTGAAGCAGGAAGTGTCGGCGGCAGTATTTACCTGAAGGATTCGAGTGGTCGTGTGAATTTGAGCTCGGCTGGTGGTGTTGTCGAAGTCATCAATGTCAGTCCTTCGGATGACGAAGATACTTTTGAAGTCGGGACGGTGAGCGGCGATATCCAGTTGAGCAGGGTAAGTAATCCGAAAGTCACGGCAAAAACTGTGAATGGAACGGTTACGATGACCGGGCCGCTGGCCAAAGCAGGCTATTACAGTTTTACGAACATGGCCGGCGACGTAGTTTTAGGGATGCCGCACGATGCGTCGTTTCGTTTGAATGCGAAGGTTTCGGAGAAGCACGACATCATTTCGGATTTTGCGTTGAAATACTTGAGTGAACCGACACCGCCGCCACCGGCAAAGCCTCGAACCCCAGCGCCAGAAGCGAAGGGGAAAGTATCCGGCCCGGTCGTGACGCCGATCGTCGTTGAAAAGCCCACCGTGGTTAGCGCGCAGCATGTTTTGCGACGAGTGAACGCTATCTGTGGATCCGGAGATGCGACCATTTCGATCGCTTCCTTCGGCGGCACCGTCCGCCTCAAGAAAATCTAGCCACAAAAGGCGCAAAAAGCACATAAAAAACCGGAGTGAGGGATTAGATGTATTTTGATCGCTCGATCTCTTCTTTATGTGCTTTTTGTGCCTTTTCGTGGCTAAATCTTTTCTGCCACAACCTTTCGAGGGCCGGTGTATTGACTATAGAGCAACGCAGAAGGGCCGGGGGCGGTTGGAACTAGTTACTTCAGAACTGACTGCTCTCGGCCTTAAAACTAAGGGGCAAAGGAATGAACAACACGGGACCACATGGCGAAAAATCAGGCTACCTCGTGATAATGCTTTTGGTGGTGGGCCTGACCGCATTCTCGCACTCCATGAAGGAGTTGACGGAAATCCACCAGTTGACGCTGGACGCGAGCCGTTTGGTCGCACAATGGTCCGGCAACGTCACCCCCGCTGAAATCCCGCAAGTCCCGCAGACCCCGCAAGTCGCTCAGACAATAGTAAGAATCGAGAAGCACCAAAGTTGTCAAAGCAAACAGTCGGCGCCAGCAGTCGAGCTTCCCTGGTTAACAGCACCGGCGCCGGTTGCGCCGGTTCGTAAACAGATCAAAAACGAAAGAGCAAATCGACCTGTTATCCTTAGCGAGGCTCAAATCGCGAAGCTGAAGAAGCTCAATAGCATTGACATTAATGCAGACGCGTTCGAAGTGCGCGTACCGGCTGTTCAACTTCCCGACTCTGATGAATCAGCCACCACCGAGTTCCCCGCGTTTACGTATAAGACAAAGACCCGCAAGCCCGGTGCATTCAGAATTAACCCCCGCGATCGTGAAATTCTTTTGAAGACGCTGAACCGTAGTATTAATCTACGCATTGCCAGTTAATAACCTTTTTAACAGGAAACGAAAAGACGATGATTACGAAAAGCCTCATTAGTGTAGTTCTGCTGACTATCGCCCTCGCCACGAATGGCGCGGGAGCAGCAGCAAAAGTGCTCCAGGAACTGAGACCTGTGCCGTCTGTTCCAACAGCGGACTCGACAAACGCTGTCGCTGAACCGGGCGAAAAAGGCGAGACCGGCGACGAGTTGCGCGAAGAGTTTCACCAGACGTATCCACTGTCGCCGACCGGTCGCATCAGTCTCGAAAACATCAACGGCGGCGTGCAGATCAAAGTTTGGGACCAGGCGTCAGTACAAGTTGACGCAATCAAAAAAGCATATCGCCAAAATCGACTTAACGAAGCGAAGATCGAAGTCAACGCAACCCAGGAAAACATCAGAATCAAAACCGAGTATCCGTACGAGAACATGACCTTCCGCAACGGCGAGGGACGTTACGATAATCCGGCCACAGTCGAGTATGCGTTGACTGTGCCGCGCAAAGCTATTCTCGAGTCGATCGAGATGGTGAACGGCTCAATCGACATCGACGGTGTTGAAGGCAGTGTCAAAGCGACTTCGGTTAACGGTCGCGTAAATGCGCGTGGTCTTGTGAATGAAGTGCGCTTGTCGACCATCAATGGTCAACTGATCGCGACGTTTACTCAGCTCGACGAAACGAGACCGATTCAACTGAATTCAGTCAATGGCGGTGTCACGCTGGTCATTCCATCCAACGCAAATGCTTCGATTCGCGCGAGCACGGTCCACGGCGGAATCAGCAACGACTTCGGGTTGAAGATCAAGCACGGTGAGTATGTGGGACACAGCATGGAAGGGCAGATCGGAACCGGTGGCCCGCGAATCAAACTCAACAACGTCAACGGCGGCATCAAGATCACTCATGCTGAAGACGGCTTACCGGTGAGCCCGGCAGTCTCGCTCCAGGGCGATGCAACCGTCCGCGAAGCTGAACGAGTAGTTGAGGACGATGTTAGTAACGCAGTTGCGGCCGCAGAGGCTGCACATGCGGCACGAACGCGCATTGATACGGCGCGCGCCGCGCGTGAAGCACAGCGCGAAGCGCAGCGACAAGTCGATCAGGCGCTGCGAGAGTCGCAGCGTGAGCTCGACGCCGCGCAGCGACAGATCGAACGCGAACGCGCGCGCGCAGAGCGAATCGAAGTTCGCACGAAAGTCATCGCGCGTGGCAGCGGCGGTTACAACAGCGAGCGATTCACCGCCAGGGAAACGAAAACGTTCAGCGTGGGCAGTGCGCCGCGAATTACGTTGAGCACATTCGACGGCCAGGTGACTGTTCGCGGTTGGGACAAAAATGAAGTGACGTACAACGCCACCAAGGGCGCCGCGGACGAGGAAACGCTGAAACAGATCTCGATCCAGTCGCAACAGCAGGGCGATGCAATCTCGATCAGCACCGTCAACACCGAGGACGTCAACGGCCGCGTGAACTTCGACGTTTACGTGCCGCGTCAATCGACGTTGCACGTTTCGTCGGGCGATGGCGCGTTGAATCTTGATGGAGTTACAGGACAAATCACATTGCGGTCAGGCGATGGTCCGATCGAAGTCGCTAATGGTGGTGGACAGCTTCAGTTGAACACCGGCGACGGTATGATTCGCGTCATCAAGTTTGAGGGACAGGTCGATGCGCGCACCGGCGACGGCTCGATTGCGCTGGACGGCAACTTTAACGCGCTTTCGGCGAGAACCGGCGACGGACAGATTTCGTTGACAGTGCCGGCCGGCTCGAGCTTCACCATCGAAACCAATTCCATGGAAGACCTCGCTAACGAGGGTTTTGTAGTTAACGAAGACATCACGCCCTCGCCACGTGTGAAGCGTTGGAAAATCGGTAACGGCGGCAAGCTGTTTATTCTCAGAACTGGCGACGGGAAGATCCTTCTGCGACCCCGCCAGTAACAGAGCTTCTCATCCACAGATTACACAGATCTCATAAAACAATCTGCGTAATCTGTGGATAAAGAACAATCTGCGCGCTCTGGAAGATTCTTTGGACCGCGTGCGTCCAAATGAGCGGGAACCTTCGAGCTCTTAGACTGCGAACAGGGAAACGTTTTCGTGAAGGCCGCATTGCTCTGCACTGCTCAGATCTTTTTGTGCTGCAGTGCTGCCTTTTCCCAAACTACCGAAGTCAAAACCGGTAAAGCCGCGCTCACCCTTCCCCCCGAGAAAGCCAACCCGGTAAAAGCAGTCCTCTTCGCCAAGCCACCAGTAATCGATGGGAAACTCGATGACGAAGTGTGGCAAACCGCGGTCGTATTAAAAGACTTCTACCAGATCCAACCCGGCGACAATCTCATCCCGGAAAACCGCACCGAAGTACGACTCGGCTACGACGCGCGCTTCCTCTACCTCGCCTTTCACTGTTTCGACGATCCCGCAAAAGTCCGCGCGAACATCCCAAAGCGCGATCAGATCTGGGACGACGACTACGTCGGCATTCTCTTCGACACCTTCAACGATCAGCGACGCGCTTACGAGTTTGACTTCAATCCGCTCGGCGTTCAGGCCGATGGCATTTGGACTGAAGGCCAGGGCGAAGATTTCAGTCTCGATCTCGTGATGGAGTCGAAGGGAATGGTCACGACCGACGGCTACACGATCGAGGTCGCGATTCCGTTCAAGTCGCTGCGCTACGTCGCCGGCAAAGACAAGTTGTGGGGCATTCACTTCTGGCGGCGGACGAAGCGTTTGAACAACTCGCTCGACATGTGGATCCCGATGGACCGCGACAAGAACAGTTGGCTCGCACAGGCCGGACACCTTACTGGTCTCGAAGGGCTCTCTACGGAACGGACCCTGGAGCTGATTCCGAGTCTAACCGTCTCCGAAACCGGCAAACGAAAAACTGCGCTCCCGTTCAATGAGCGTTCGGGAACTCCCGATCCCGGACGCTTTGTAAATGAACCCGTAGATTTCGATCCCGGCTTGACTGGCAAATACACGCTCACGCCGACAGTAACGCTCGACTTCACGCTGAATCCGGATTTCGCACAAGTCGAGTCAGACCAGTTAGTCGTGACTGCGAACCAGCGGTTTCCGATCTTCTTTGAAGAGAAGCGGCCGTTCTTTCTCGAAGGCATTGACATCTTCCAGACGCAGCTCACCGCGGTCCATACACGCGCGATCGTCGATCCCGATTACGCGGTGAAACTCACCGGCAAAATCGATCGAAACACGTTCGGTGTAATACTCGCTTCCGACAATGCTCCGGGAAACTTCACCGAAGACGATCGCACGAACCCGGACGTCTTTCCCCGCATTCAACGCTTCGTCGACAAGAACGCCACGGTCGGCATCGTGCGTTTGAAGCGCGACGTCGGCAAGTCAGACTCGTTTATCGGTTTTCTCACGACTTATCGTCGCTTCGTCGATAGCTACAACGAGCTCGGCGGATTTGACGGTCGCTTTCGTTTTGACAAGCAGACGACGTTTAGTTGGCAAGTGCTGGGCACGCACAGCCGTCACCTGTTCTTCTTTCCGGAAGAAGGCGAGTTGCGCGACCGCAAACAAAACGGTTTTAGTTACGCGCTCGATTACAACCAGAGCGGCCGTCACTTCGGACACGAGTTCACGATGGTGGGCCGCACGCGTTACTACGTCGCCGATGTCGGTTTCAATCGCAGGCCCAACACCAACAACCCAAACTGGTTCATTCGCTACAACTCCGAGCCGAAGCCAAAAGCCAAACTGATCTCGTGGCGCGTCTATACAGACTTCAACGCCAACTTCGACTGGCAGGGACGTTCGCAAAACTTCAACAACGAAACGCAGATTCAGTTTCAACTGCCTGCGCAGACCTATTTCGGCGCTGGCGTCGACAAGGGTTACGACCGTGTTTTCGAAAGTGAGTTTGGTCCAAAGCGGCAGCCGGGCTCGAATTGTGTGGTCGAGAACACGTGTACGTTTGCTGGTGAAGATAACGAGCGATCGTCGCCGACGACGGGCTTGTACGTCTTTGGCGGCTCGACGCCGAGCAAGAAGTACAACTTCAATTTCTTTCTATTTCGTGGTTGGGGGTCGATGGACTTCGATTTTGGTGCGGGGCCGAAATACCCGCGCGTGAGTCCGCCGGCGCTCGCAGCCCGCGAGGCGTTTGCCGCTGGTCTATGCGATTCGGATCCGTTGCCGGCGGCGTGTCGGGCGCCACAGGATCCCGGGCCAGGCGACTCCTGGCGCTTCGACGGTGGCGTCACTTACCAACCGACGAGCGCACTGAACGCGAGGCTGAGTTATACAAAAGAACGGCTCACACGTTATGATACGGGCCGGATCGCGTTCGATGAAAACATCATCTCGCTCCGCACAACGTACCAGTTCACACGCTTCCTTTTTGCACGCGGCCGCATCGACTACGACTCGTTAGCTTTCAACGTCAAAGGGCAGTTCTTGCTGGGTTGGACACCCAATCCAGGGACGGCGTTCTACGCCGGTTACAACGATGATTTGAATCGGAATGGATTTAGTCCGTTCACAGGGCAACTTGAGCCAGGCTTGCGGCGTAATGGAAGAACGTTCTTTATCAAGATGTCTTACTTATTCCGGCGCAGTTTTTAGACAGGATTTACAAGATTTTTCAGGATGAACATGTAAATCCTGTTCAATCTTGTAATCCTGTAAAAGCTAATTGTTCGTTTCAAGCAATCAATGAGAATTAACTATCTCCCACTTCTTCTAATCCTCTGCGCGTCGTTGTGTGCGAACGCCCAGACAGACAAATCACAACCCGTCACGATCCCGAAGTTTGAGAAACCGCCAACGATCGACGGCAAGCTCGACGAAGAAGTCTGGCAAAAAGCGGCGGTGCTGAAAGATTTCTACCAAATTCAGCCGGGCGACAACACGCCACCTTCGAAACCAACGGAAGTTCTGATCGGCTTCGATCCGCAATTCCTCTACATCGCTTTCAAAGCCACTGACGAGCCCGACAAGATCCGCGCGACCGTGGCCAAGCGCGACAACATCTTCAACGACGACTACGTCGGCTTCATGCTCGACACGTTCAACGACAAACGCAAAGCCTTCGAGATCTTTTTCAATCCATTCGGCATTCAGGGCGACGGCATCATCACCGAAGGACGTGGCGAAGATTTCAGTGTCGATCTTTTGATGGATTCGAAGGGCATCATTCATGAGACCGGCTTCAACGTCGAGATCGCGATCCCTTTCAAGTCGCTGCGCTTCGAAGCCGGCAAAGGAAAACTGTGGGGCGCGCATTTCTTTCGTCGCATTAAGCGTTTTGAAAACGAGCTCGATTCGTGGATGCCGATGTCGCGCAGCATCGACAGCAACCTGAGCCAGGCGGGCCATCTCACGGGTCTGGAAGGAATCTCTGTCGAGCGCACGATCGAGCTGATTCCGAGTGTGACGGTGTCGCAGAACAGCCGCTTCGTACCGACGTTTGGCGGTATACCCCGTGTTAACGATCAAGGTCGCATAGTGAATGAGCCGGTCGGACTCGATCTCGGATTGACAGCGAAGTTCATCCCCAGCTCGGCGGTGACAGTCGACCTCGCGATCAATCCTGATTTCGCTCAGGTCGAAGCAGATCAGTTAGTGGTAACTGCAAACCAACGTTTTCCGATCTTCTTTCCTGAGAAGCGCCCGTTCTTCCTCGAAGGTATCGACATCTTTCAAACGCCGATCACCGCGGTCCATACACGCGCGATCGTCGATCCTGACGTGGCAGTGAAGACTACGGGCAAGAAAGGTCGCAACACGTTCGGATTGATGGTCGCGAGTGACAATGGACCAGGAAACCTGAACGCTGACGATCGCGGCGCGTTGAACGGTTGTATCGAAAGTCGCACTCTCGATCCGCGCGTCAACTGTAAGAACGAACGTCTGCTCGATAAGAACGCTTACATCGGTGTGTTGCGACTCAAACGCGACGTCGGCAGGGAAAACTCGCTCGGCATGGTCGCCACGAGTTACAACTTCATCGATAAACACAACGAGGTGCTGGGATTCGACGGTCGCTTTCGTCTCGACAAGCAAACGACCGTGAGCTTCCAGACGCTCGGAACGACCTCGCGCAACTTCTTCTTCGATCCAAACGAGGGCCAGACACGTTACCGCACCGGCAACGGTTTTGGTTATTCCGCGGACTACAATGTCTCGGGTCGCAACTGGGGTTGGGAGCTCTACGGCGAGGGATTCACGCAGGACTACCGCGCGGACGTCGGCTTCGTGCAGCGCACAAACTCGAATTTCAATTATGGTCTTATTCGTTACAACTCCGATCCGAATCCTAAGAAGAAGATCATCTCGTATCACGTTCACAATGTTACGCACGTCGACTACGACTGGCAGGGCCGGATGTATATCTGGGAAGCCGAGAACCTCGTCGAGTTACAGTTGCTGCGTAATAGTTATGTAGGTTCGTGGTGGGAGCCGGGATACGAGCGCTTGTTCGATCACGAGTTTGGACCAACGAGAGAAGCGAAGCCGTGTAATCCATTTTCGGCAGGGGAGAACAAGTGTACGTTCTACGGCGAGAGCAACGAGCGTGCTTCGGCCAAGCAGCATCTTTCGTTTTACGGCGGTTCGAACCCCAGTAAGAAGATTCAGTTCAACGGGCAGGTGACACATCGCTGGGGCCACATGGATCTCGATTTTGGCAACGGCAGCAAGTATCCGCGTGTGAGTCCTGCAGCGCTCGCGCTCGGACCGAATGCGCCGCTCGATCCTGGTCGTGGGAGTCTGTTTCAATTCAACGGCAGCATCATTTATCAACCGACGAACGAGTTAAAAACGCAGTTCAGCATCAACTCGCAACGGCTGCGGCGCTACGATACGGATCGCGTCGCTTACAAGATCAACATCCTCACGTTCCGAGGCACGTATCAATTCACGAAGGCGACGTTCACGCGATTGATTCTCGACTACAACACGCTCGACTCGCGACTGCGCGCGCAGGCATTGCTCGGTTGGACGCCGAGCCCCGGCACCGCTTTCTACGCGGGTTACAACGACGATCTGAACTACGACAGCCTGCATCCCTTCACGCGCCAAATCGTCCCCGGCTTCCGCCGCAACGCCCGCACGTTCTTTATCAAAGCGTCGTACTTGATCCGGAAGGGTTTTTAAAAGAAGTTTACTCACGCAGCGGCGCAACGGCGCAACGAAGAATTTGGCTGATCGTTGTGCCGTTGCGCCGCCGCGTGAGCAAACTTCTTTACATAACTTTACATAACTTTACGTAAATGGGCTGTGGCTTTTCGGGACTCGCAAACACTTGCGTGATAAACTGCTTAGGATGTTCCAGACCCGATTTCTCTTAATAGGAGTGTCGCTCTTACTGGCGGCGCTTTTTTTGACCTCTTGCAAGAGCGACTACCAGGCTTCGCAGCGACAGGGCCAGGGACGTCCCGGCCAGGGCGGACCAGCGCGTAAAGTAAAAACCACGACCGTTGCCGAAACTCCTTTCGGTGAAACCGTAACCGCCAACGGCACACTCGCCGCCTACGACCAAACAACAGTCAGCGTGAAAGTTCCCGGACGCGTCAGCACGCTCTCTGTCGATCTCGGCAGCGTCGTCGCGAAAGGACAAACTATCGCCGTCGTCGACTCCGCTGACTACCGTCTCCGCGTGCAACAAGCAGAAGCGTCGCTCGCACAGGCGCGTGCGCGTCTTGGTCTTGCGCCGGAAGGCAACGATGATCGAGTCGACCCGGAACAAACTGCCACAGTACGACAGGCGCGCGCAGTGCTCGACGAAGCCCGTTACAGCCGTGACCGTGCGGCGCGCCTCGTCGAACAGGGCGTGATCGCGAAGGCCGAATTCGATTCGGCGACTGCAACCTTCAAAGTTGCGGAAGGCCGCTATCAGGACGCATACGAAGAGATCCGCAATCGTCAGGGCCTGCTCGCGCAACGAAAATCCGAGCTCGCGCTCGCGAGACAACAGTTAAAAGACACAAACGTGATCGCTCCGCTCGATGGCATCGTGCAGGAAAAGCGGACGAGTGTTGGTGAATACCTCGCGGCGGGCGCGCCGGTAGTGAACATCGTGCGGATGGATCCGTTGCGTCTGCGCGCTGAGATCCCGGAGCGTGAGTCGCGCACTGTTCGCACCGGTCAGGATGTTCGTGTAACCGTCGAGGGCGATCAGAGCGTCTACGTCGGAAAGATCATGCGACTCAGTCCGGTGATCGCGGAGCGGAACCGTGTGCTCATGGTTGAAGCGGACGTCCGAAATAATGGAACGCTGCGACCTGGATCTTTTGTGCGCGCCGAGATCGTGACGAACGACGCGAAGATGGCGGTGACAGTTCCGAACAATACCATCGTCACTTTCGCAGGTATCGAGAAAGTGATCGTCGTCCAGAATGGAAAAGCGCTGGAGAAACCGATCACGACTGGACGGCGTAACAACGAATTCACTGAGATTGTTTCCGGCATCAATGTTGGGGAAAAGATTGTCGTCGATCCGGGCAACCTGCAATCGGGTCAGGCTGTCGAAGTCGTAGATTAACAATCTATATAGGTCCTATAGGTCATATAGGGCCTATGCTTTTATGCAAAAACTAGCCGAAATCTGTATCCGCCGTCCTGTCTTCGCGGCCATGATCGTCCTTTCATTGGTCGTGATAGGTGCGGCTGGGTTTTTCAGACTCGGTGTCGATCGCTTTCCTTCAGTTGACCTTCCCACAGTCTCAGTGCGTGTCGGTCTTCCCGGTGCGGCGCCGGAAGAAGTCGAATCACTCATCGCGCAACCTATCGAAGAAGTCGTTAACACCGTCGACGGCATCAGCGAGCTGAGATCGGTTTGCGGACAGGGAACCGCGATCGTAATCGCGACGTTCAAACTCGATCGCAATCTCGAATCAGCGACGCAGGATGTCCGCGATCGCGTCAACACACTCGGACGCATTCTTCCTGAAGACGCGACACCTCCCGTCATTCAAAAGTTTGATAACGACAGTACTCCT
>Ga0105238_10006170_pt1 | contig 11900 bp, 9 predicted proteins | sample KBSC34metaG_FD_81526 | JGI IMG/M metagenome (GOLD analysis project Ga0105238, IMG submission 81526) | Corn rhizosphere microbial communities from Kellogg Biological Station, Michigan, USA - KBS C3-4 metaG | ecosystem: Host-associated > Plants > Roots > Rhizosphere > Soil | place: Michigan, USA... | reverse complement strand
CGCGCGAGTTCCGCGCCGCGCTGGCGTCGTACGCAGGCTATCTGCCGAACGCGCAGCATCCGCTGGCGGCAACCACGCGCTGCGATCTTGCTGCCTTGCTGCTCGAGCGCCCCGAGACGCGCGACGAGGGCATCCGCCTGCTGAACGAAGCGGCCGATATCCGCGCCAGGTTTCTCGGCGCCGACGATCCGCACACGCGTCAGGCACGTGAAGCGCTGCGGCGCGCGCAGAGTCCGGCCAGGGCAAGCTAAGTCATCGATTGCAAAGGCGATTTGGCTCGGCGCCGTGTCCGCAACAAGGCTCAGCGCAGGCCCGGGATTTGCCGCCGTTGAGGCCACTGCAGAACGTCGGCGAGCGCAACCTCGACCGCCCCGCTTTTGTTCGCTTTTGGCGTATCGTGCGTTGACATCCGCAGGTACGCGCGGTGTGCCGCGCGCCATGTCTTGAGCCACGGGGAGCGCAAAAATGAACCGTCTTCTACGCAATGGTCTGTCCAGTGCAATGTTCGCGGCGCTGTGTACGCTGCAGCTCAGCGCGGCGCATGCCGCGGCGTTCACCTATCACGGCAGCCTCGAGGATGCGGGCAAGCCCGCCGAAGGCGCCTACGATCTCGAGTTGACATTGTATACATCTGCACAAGGCGGCAAGGCGGTCGCGGGTCCCCTGCTGCTGCACAAGGTGCCGGTGCATGCCGGCAGCTTCAGCACCGAGGCCGACTTCGGTCCGCTCGCAAAATCCCTCGGGCAGGCGTGGCTTGAAGTCAAAGTGCGTCCGGCCAACAGCAACGAGTTCGTCGCCTTGTCGTCGCGCGCGGCAGTCGAGGCCAGCGCCAGTGCGCTGGTCTGTCCGGGCGCCTGGACGCTCGACGGCAACGCCGGCATCACGGCCGGTACCGGTGTCGGTCAGAATTATCTCGGCACAGCCGATACGCAACCCCTGATCATCGCGGTCAACGGGGTGCAGGCTGGACGCATCGCGCCGACGGTGGATCTGCCGTACGGCGACGCGAACACGGTCATTCTCGGCGCGGCCGGCAACCAGGTCGGCGCGTTCGGCGGCGCGGTCGTCAGCGGCGGCGGCACGGCGCTGTTCAACAATTGCGTCGGCCCCACCTTCGATCAGCCGTGCGTGAACAGGGCGAGCGGTCGCTTCGCCACTGTGGCCGGGGGCATCGGCAGCAATGCGACCGCCGATGGCGCGACCGTCAGCGGCGGTAGCCGCAACACCGCCGTCGCGTATGTCGCCAGCATTGCTGGCGGCTTGGGGAACTACGCATCCGGTCAGGGTGCAACGGTCAGCGGCGGCGTAAGCAACTACGCGACCAACGATCGCGCGGCGGTCGGAGGCGGCGAAGGCAACAACGCGTCGGGCTTTGCCTCGACCATCGGTGGCGGCGGCTCGAGCTCGGCGATTTGCGGACCGAGTGGCGATCAGTTTTGCGGCAACCTGGCGTCGAACCCCTACGATACTGTCGCCGGCGGCGTCGACAACCGCTCCTTTGGCGGCAGCTCGAGCATCGGCGGCGGCAGCGGCAACCTGGCCAACGGGGTGTATGCAACTATCGCCGGCGGCAACTTCAATACCGCACTCGGCCAATCCGCCTTCGTCGGTGGCGGCAGCAACAATCAAGCACCGGGCTTCGGCGCGGCAGTGGCCGGCGGCACCTTCAATCTTGCATCGGGCAGTTACTCCAATGTTGCCGGCGGCAACTCCAACATTGCCAGCGGCACCTTCTCGGCGGTCGGCAACGGCAACAGCAACAATGCCGGCGGCGACTGGAGCTGGGCCGGCGGATTCGAAGGGACGACGCGCACACCTGCGGCTGCCGGCAGTCCGCCCACTTGCGGCAGCAACAACACCTGTGGCGACTTCCTTACCTTTGTCTGGTCGGACGGCAGCACCTTGCCGTTTGTCTCCACCGGGCCGCAGCAGTTCCTGGTGAAGGCTGTGGGTGGCATCGGCTTGAACACGAACAAGCCGCTGGCGAACAAGCTCACCGTCGCCGGGCCGTCCGGTGCGATCGCAAGCGTGGCGGGAGCAGCCGGTTCGATAGCATTGTTCGAGAACAACGCCAGCGGCTACGTCGAGACCGTCGTACCCGCGGCAAACGAGACCGGCGTGCTGTTCAGCCTGGTCGGCAAGGTTGCCGATGGCGGCGTGGTCTACAACGCCAGCAACAATCTCAACGGCCTGAGCCTGCGCACGAACGGCAACGTCGATCGCATGCGCATCACCAGCACCGGCGCGACGCAGAACACCACTGGCGTGTGGACTACGTTTTCGGATTTTCGCCTGAAGCGCGATATCGAAGCGATCGATCATCCGCTCGACACCTACCTCGGGCTGCACGGGCAGTCGTTCGAATACATCGATCCACCCAGTGCGATGGCGCGGCCCGGACGGCGCATGGGCTTCATCGCACAAGAAGTAGAGAAGGTGCTGCCGCAATGGGTCGGCGAGGACGAACGCGGCTACAAGATGGTGACGCCGACGGGATTCGAGGCGTTGAGCGTCGAGGCGTTGCGCGAACTGCGCGCGGAAAAAGATGGTGAGATCGCGGTACTCAAAGGCAAGCTCGACGCGCTCGAGGCGCGCCTGCGCAAGCTCGAAACGGCGCGGTGACCGACATGCGCACACAGCATCGATACAGGATCGACATGGCGCTCGCAGCAATTCTGACAATTGCGACAAATTCCACGTTTGCCGCCGATGCCGGAGGGACCAGTCGCTATGCGCTGCATGGCGCGGGCACGCTGCAAGTCGACGCCCCGGCACAGCGGGGCGGCAGCCTGCGCCTGCGTGCGACGTTGTCCCCCGCGTCGCTGCAGACCGCTACGCCGGCTTTGCTGGCGAGCGGTCGCTTCGCACTCAGCGCGACGCTGGGCCCGGACAAGCCAGGCATCTGCTACAGCGACACGATTTTCCGCGACGATTTCGACGCCGACGGGTTCTAGGGACGAACGCGGCCATCGGGCGGATGAGCGGCGTGGCAAATTACCCCTCGGGTTTTTGCACGGGCGAAGTGTGCTTCCGATCACGCACTCGGGTGCGCGCTTTGGCTACTTTGCGCGGTACAGGGGGCGATCTTGATCATCACTCCAGGATAAATACTCCAGGAGAGGAGTAGCCATGTTCAACTTAGCCCAAGCCATGCAAGCCATCGACGAGGCCCTAGTCACCAAGCCGGCCGGCGGGGCGCTGAACTGGAACACCAAGGTGCAATTCGACGCCTCGCTGGTGGGACAGCTGATCACGCAGTACCGGCAGCTCAACGAAGCCTTCGAGGCGCTCGCCACGCAAATCGAGCTCGCGCCGGTCGCGGCCGAGGCCAAGCTGCGCGAGTGCGCCGAAACGCTGCACAAGCTGCGTCATGCCGAATCGCTGCGCCTGTATCCGGTGATTGCCCGCGGCCTGTCGTCGGACCCGATCACGCGCCGGCTGTTCTGGCAGTCGCGCCTGGTCATGCTCGGTCTGGCGCGACGCGTGTTCCGCCGCTTCGACGAACTGGGCCGCGCGCTGCGCATCAAGAGCGAGGTTGCCGCCGCCGCCGACCACGCCGCCAAGGCGCTGAGCGAATACCGGCGCCGCAACGAAGCGGAAATGTATCCGCTGTACGACCTGATCGGGCAACGCAGCGCCAACGCCGGATCGCGCGTCGCGTAAGGCTTACAGCTGGTTGAAACGGCGCGCGCGCAAGCGCGCGTCCGCTGCGTTTCACGCCTGCGACCGCGCGCCTTACAACGCTCATCAAGGCCATTTTGGACGGCTAGACGTCCAGCCGCCCGCAAGTGCGCCTGGCCGGCATATGCAAAAAGATTCTTTCGCGGTCGTATTGACATTGCCCGATACCTTCCGTAAGGTCGGGTCCATGTCGCACCGCAACAGCGCCAATGCCACTTCGCCAAAGAGCCAGCTCGCGCTGGTTTCCGGGCTTGTGAGCGCTCGCCAGATTGCACCGATTCAATTCGCAGTGATCGTCCTCGTACTCGTACTTCTTATTACCAACGGAGGTGCGGGTTAGGGCGCGTCTAAGCAAAACCAGACGAATATCCTAAAACCCCGCACCGGGAAACCGAGGCGGGGTTTTTTTATGCCCATGGATGGGCGGTACCCCGAAAATGCAGGAGCAATTTTCGGGGTGGGCTGTAAGGCCTACCCCGAAAATGCAGGAGCAATTTTCGGGGTCCCTCAGGTTGCCGGAACCGCAATCGCAGGAGGAAGTTCGTCTAGCTAGCCAAGCCCCCAAAACCCGCGAAAGCGGACCTATGACCAAACAACAAAACCCCACAGCAGTACCCAACGTAATCCCCGTACCCACACGCGAACGCATCCGCGTCTTCGACACCACGCTGCGCGACGGCGAGCAGGCACCGGGCTTTTCGATGAGCCGCGCGCAGAAGCTGCGCGTGGCCGCGGCGCTGGCCGAACTCGGCGTCGATGTGATCGAAGCAGGATTCCCGCAGGCATCCGACGGTGACTTCGAATCGGTGCGCGCGGTCGCCAGCGAAATTCGCGGACCGACGATCTGCGGCCTGGCGCGCGCGCAGCTCGGCGACATCGAAGCCGTGGCGCGCGCCACGGAGAAGGCGCAGCGCGCGCGCATTCACATCTTTCTTGCCACCAGTCCGATCCATCGCCGCCACAAGCTCAACATGAGCCGCGAGCAGGTTCTGGAAACCGGCTTCAACGCGGTGCGGCGCGCGCGTGAGTTGTGCGAGGAAGTGGAATTCTCCGCCGAAGACGCGATCCGCACCGAGCCCGAGTTCCTGATCCAGGCGCTGGCAACCATGATCGAAGCAGGCGCCACGGTGTTGAACGTCCCCGACACCGTCGGTTACACCACGCCGGACGAGATCGGCGCGCTGTTCGCACGGCTCAAGCGCGAAGTGCGCGGCATCGACAACGTGCTGCTGAGCGCGCATTGCCACAACGATCTGGGCCTTGGCGTCGCCAATAGCCTGGCCGCGCTGGCCGCCGGTGCGCGTCAGGTCGAATGCACGATCGGCGGCATCGGCGAGCGTGCCGGCAACGCGGCGCTGGAGGAAATCGTCATGGCGCTGCGCACGCGCAGTGACCGTTTCAATTTCGAAACCGGTATCCGCACGCCGCTGCTGTATCCGACCGCGCGCCTGCTCGCCGACGTGGTTGGCGCGACGATACCGCGCAACAAGGCGATCGTCGGCGAGAACGCCTTCGCGCATGAATCCGGCATTCACCAGCACGGCATGCTCAAGCATCGCGAGACCTACGAGATCATGCGGCCGGAGGACGTCGGCTTCTCGCGCACGCAGCTGGTGCTCGGCAAGCATTCGGGCAAGCACGCGCTGCGCGATCGCTTGTCAAACCTCGGTCATGAACTCGATGACGAGCAGTTGAATGAGCTGTTCACGCGCTTCAAGACGCTGGCCGACAAGAAGAAGGAAGTGTTCGACAGCGATCTGGACGCACTGGCGTTGGGGCTGGATCCCGAAGCGATCGGTCCGTGGAAGCTGCAGCATCTGCACGCGACCACGCATCTGGGCAACGGCGCTTCCGCTTCGGTCAAGCTCAAGCACACCGACGGCCGCCTGTGCGCGGAAGCCGCGCTTGGCGACGGCCCGGTACATGCCGTGCTGCGCGCGATCACGCGCGCCGCCGGCATGGCGCTGGACATCGACGACTTCCAGATCCGTTCATTGAGCAATGGCGCCGACGCGCAGGGGCGCGCGGCGCTGACCGTGCATCACAACGGCCGCGAGCTGTGCGGGCGCGGCGTGTCGACCGACATCGTCGAAGCCGCCGCGCAAGCGGCGCTGGAAGTCGTCAACCGGATCGAGCGCCTGAACCTCGGTCACACGTTACCCATCGCCGCAAATCAAGCCTGAGACCTTCACGATGAAAAACGCCAACCTGATCTGGCACAACGGCAAGCTCAAACCGTGGCAGGACGCGACCTGCCACGTCAGCACGCATGCCCTGCACTACGGCTCGTCCGTGTTCGAAGGCGAGCGCGTCTACGCGACGCATCGCGGACCTGCCTACTTCCGGCTTGCGGATCACACCCACCGCTTGTTCGAATCGGCGCGCATCTACGAGATCGAGATCGGTTACAGCGAAGCCGAGATCAATGCGGCGTGCCTGGAGTTGATTCGCGCCAACCAGATGAACTCCGCCTATGTTCGGCCGATCGTGTTTCGCGGCGCGGGCGGCCTCGGCGTGCTGGCGCAAGAGGGTGCGCCCGTCGATGTGGCGATCATGGCGCTCGACTGGGGTGCCTATCTCGGTGAGGCGCTCGAGCACGGCGCCGATGTGTGCGTGTCGTCGTGGCAACGTCCGGCGCCGAACACCTTTCCGAGCTGGGCCAAGGCCGGCGGCAACTATCTCAACAGCCAGTTGATCGGGCTGGAAGCGCGGCGCGGCGGTTACGCCGAAGGCATCGCGCTTGGCTGCAACGGCCTGTTGAGCGAAGGCGCCGGCGAAAACCTGTTCCTGGTCCGGCGCGGGAAATTGTATACGCCGCCGACCAGTGCCGGCGTGCTGGCCGGCATCACCCGCGACAGCGTGATCGCGCTGGCGGCGGATCTCGGCATCGCGGTGGAGGAACGCGATCTGCCACGCGAGGCGCTGTATACCAGCGACGAAATCTTCATGACCGGTACCGCGGCGGAGATCACGCCGGTGCGCTCGGTCGATCGCAAGCCGGTCGGTACCGGCAAGCCCGGTGCCGTGACGCGCGCGTTGCAGAAGGCGTTTTTTGGACTGTTCGACGGTACGACCGCCGATACGCGTGGCTGGCTGACCAGTGTTTCTGCGTCGACGTGTGCTCCCATGGCCGAGACGGCAGCCGACGTGACACTCGCGATGGAGGCTGCGTAATGAGCTACCTCAAATTTTCGGAAGTGAGTGCACACCAAAAGCCCTCTCCCCTGCGCTTGCGCGGGGGAGAGGGTTGGGTGAGGGGGCAGCGGCTCCGCAATTGTCGACCTGTCCGCAATGCGACGCGCTTCCCCCTCACCCCAACCCTCTCCCCCAAGCCACGCTTGGGGGAGAGGGAGCCAACCGCTTTGGAGGCCGCATGAGCGCCCGCACACTGCTCGACAAGATCTGGGACGCACACGTGGTGCGCGACGAAACAGCGTCGACGCCGGCGATCCTCTACGTCGACCTGCATCTGGTGCATGAAGTCACGTCGCCGCAAGCGTTCACCGAATTGCGCCAGCGCGGGCTGCGCGTGCGCCAACCACAACGCACGCTCGCCACATTCGATCACTCCACGCCGACGTTGCCTGCCGATGCGGCAGGCAAGCGCCCGTATGTGAGCCTGGAAGCCGAATCGCAAGTCGCGCAGCTTGAAATCAATACGCGCGAGTTTGGCGTCGAGCTGCAGGGTTGGGGCAGCGCGCATCGCGGCATCGTGCACGTGATCGGCCCCGAGCTCGGCGCGACCCAGCCGGGCATGACGATCGTCTGCGGCGACAGCCATACCTCGACACATGGCGCGTTCGGCGCACTCGCGTTCGGCATCGGCACCACCGAGGTCGGCCATGTGCTGGCGACGCAATGCCTGCTGCAGCGCAAGCCGAAATCGTTTGCGATCACGGTGACCGGAAAATTGCAGCCGGGCGTGACCGCGAAGGATCTGGTGCTGCACATCATCGGCACGGTTGGCGTCAACGGTGGCACCGGTTACGTGTTCGAGTATCGCGGCGGCACGATCGAGGCGCTGTCGATGGAAGAGCGCATGACCGTGTGCAACATGTCGATCGAAGCGGGCGCGCGCGCCGGCTTGATTGCGCCGGATGCGACCACCTTCGCCTACCTGCGTGGACGTGCGCGGGTGCCGCAGGGCGCAGCGTTCGACGCCGCGGTCGCGCAGTGGAGCACGTTCAAGACCGACGCCGGCGCGCGCTTCGATCATGAAGTGCAGATCGACGCGGCTAAGATCCGCCCGAGCGTCACCTACGGCACGCATCCGGGCATGGTCATGGCGCTCGACGCGTCGATACCGGCAGCGGCGAACGCACAGGAAAAGCGCGCGCTCAACTACATGCGGCTGGAAGCGGGCAAGGCGCTGGCCGGCACGCCGGTCGACATCGTGTTTCTCGGCAGCTGCACGAATTCGCGGCTGAGCGATCTGCGCGCTGCCGCCGATGTGTTGCGCGGCCGCAAAGTCGCGCAACGCGTGCGCATGCTGGTCGTGCCGGGTTCGGAGCAGATCAAGCGCGACGCCGAGAGCGAAGGGTTGCACGAGATTTTCCGCGCCGCCGGCGCCGAATGGCGCGAAGCCGGTTGCTCGATGTGCCTCGGCATGAACGGTGACATTGGCCAGCCCGGCCAACTCGTCGTCAGCACCAGCAATCGCAATTTCGAAGGCCGCCAGGGCCCCGGCGTGCGCACGGTGCTGGCCAGTCCACTGGTTGCCGCGGCGTCGGCAATTGCCGGCCACATCGCCGATCCGCGTGAACTGCTGGCGGAGGCTGCCGCATGAAACCGTTGACCCACGTTCATTCGCGAACGGTCGTGCTGCCGCACGAAAACATCGACACGGACCGCATCATTCCGGCGCGCTTCCTGACGACGACGCAACGCGAAGGGCTCGGCAAGGCGCTGTTCAACGATTGGCGCTATCGCACGGACGGCAGCGCCGACGCGGATTTCGCCTTGAACCAGCCCGCCGCGCTTGGCTGCGAGATCCTCGTCGCCGGCAGGAATTTCGGTTGCGGTTCCTCGCGCGAACACGCGCCATGGGCGCTGCTCGATTTCGGCATCCGCGCCGTGCTGTCGAGCGAGATCGCCGACATTTTCCGCGGCAACGCGCTGAAGAACGGCCTGCTCGCGGTGGTGCTGAGCGAAGGCGAGCACCGCTACCTGCTCGAGCATCCGGGCATCGAATTGTCCATCGATATCGAGCGAGGCTTCATCGAGCTGCCCGATGGTGGGCGATTCACTTTCGAGCTGGAACCGTTTGCGCGGCATTGCTTGCTGAGTGGCGTCGATCAGTTGGGATTTCTCCTGCAGCACGAAACAGACATCGCCAATTTCGAAATGAGGAACGCTGCATGAATCTGAATCCTTCTCCCATCGGGAGAAGGTGGCGCGGAGCGCCGGATGAGGGTCGGGTCTTGTATGTACGTTGATACAAGACCCGACCCTCACCCCAACCCCTCTCCCGATGGGAGAGGGGCTAAAGATTGCGGATTCGCTCAATCAAGTTTCTTTAGGTTTAGAAGTCTCGAAGCACGGAGTTTTCAATGAAAGCAAACATCGTAGTTCTCCCCGGCGACGGCATCGGCCCGGAAGTCACCAAGGCTGCTGTTGCCGTGTTGCGCGCCGTCGCGGAAAAGCACGGCGGCTATCACTTCAATTTTGCCGAACACGTGATTGGTGGCGCCGCAATCGATGCGCACGGCGATCCATTGCCGCCGCAGACGCTGGCTGCATGCAAGAGCGCCGACGCCGTCCTGCTTGGCGCGGTCGGCGGGCCGAAGTGGTCCGACCCGAACGCGAAAGTGCGGCCGGAGCAGGGCCTGCTCGGCCTGCGCGCCGCGCTTGGCGTGTACGCGAACATCCGGCCGGTGCGCGTGCATCCGCAGCTGGCGGAGCTGAGCCCGCTGAAAAATGCAAAATTGCACAATGTGGACATGCTGTTCCTGCGCGAGCTGACCGGCGGCGCGTATTTCGGCGCAAAGACGCGCTCGGACGTCGCTGCCACGGACGAATGCCGTTACACCGTCGCGGAGATCGAGCGCATCACGCGCCGCGCCTTTGCTTTCGCGCGCCTGCGCCGCATGCACGTCACCCATGTCGACAAGGCCAACGTACTGGAAACCTCGCGCCTGTGGCGCAGCACGGTGACGCGCGTCGCGCATGAATTTCCCGACGTCACGCTGGAACATCAGCTGGTCGATTCGATGGCGATGTTGTTGCTGACGCGGCCCTCGGCTTACGACGTGATCGTCACGGAAAACCTGTTCGGCGACATCCTCACCGACGAAGCCGCCGCGCTTGCCGGTTCGCTGGGTCTGCTGCCATCGGCTTCGCTGGGCGAAGGCAAGGCGGGCTTGTACGAACCGATCCACGGCTCGGCACCGGATATCGCTGGCAAGGGCTTGGCGAATCCGCTCGGCGCGATCCTGAGCGCGGCATTGCTGCTGCGCTATTCGCTGGACCTCGAAGACGCGGCGACGGATATCGAGTATGCCGTCGAGGCGGTGATCGAGCGCGGCGTGTTGACGCGCGACCTCGGCGGCAATGCGAATACCGATGAAGTCACCGCTGCGGTGATCGACATGCTCGGCACCGGCCAGTGCCGGGTTGCGGCTTGAGCGCGATGAAAGGCAATGGCAGCGGAAATGGCTCGATGCGCAGCGACGTGATGAAGTCGGGGCCGGACCGCGCCCCGGCGCGCGCGATGCTGTACGCCACGGGCCTGGATGAAGCGGCAATCCGCAAGCCACTCGTCGCCGTCGTGCACACGTGGTCGAACGTGTCGCCGTGCAATTTGAATCTGCGCGATCTGGCGCAGGATGTGGCGGAGGGCGTGCGCGCCGCGGGCGGTACGCCGATCGAATTCAACACCATCGCGGTGACCGATGGCATCGCCATGGGCACGCCCGGCATGCGCGCCTCGCTGGTCAGCCGTGAAGTGATCACCGATTCGATCGAACTGGCCGTCGATGGTCACTCGCTCGATGCGATGGTCGTGCTATGCGGTTGCGACAAGACCATTCCAGCCGCCGCCATGGCGCTGGCGCGTCTGAATATTCCCGGCGTCGCACTCTACGGCGGCAGCATCGCGCATGGCCGGCTGGATGGAAGATCAATCACGATCCAGCAGGTTTTCGAAGCAGTTGGCGCGCATGGCGCCGGCAAAATCGATGACGCGCGCTTGTCCGTGGTCGAGCACAAGGCCTGCCCCGGCGCTGGTGCTTGCGGCGGCCAGTTCACAGCCAACACGATGTCGATGATGCTGATGGCGCTGGGTCTGTCGCCGCTCGGATTCAACGACGTCGCCGCCACCGATCCGGCCAAGCGCGATGTCGCCCGGCGTTGCGGCGAGCTGGCGATGCAGAACCTGAAGAACAACCTGCGCCCGCTCGATGTGTTGACGCCAGTGGCATTCCGCAATGCTGCACGCGTTGCCAATGCCACGGCCGGTTCCACCAACGCCGTGCTGCATCTGCTGGCGATTGCCAGCGAAGCACGCGTGCCACTGACGCTGGAGGATTTCGAGATCGCCTCGAAAACCACGCCGGTGATTGCGGACCTGATGCCAGGCGGCCGCTACACCGCGATCGAGATGACCCAGGCCGGCGGCCTGGCGCAGGTCGCGCGTGAATTGCGCGCTGCAGGATTGCTTGAAGACTCGCCGACACTCAGCGGCAACACGTTGTTCGCCGAACTCGATGCGGCGCCGGCCGCGCCGGCGGACCAGCAGGTCGTGGTGCCGGTCAGCCGCGCGTTCAAGCCACGCGGCGGTTATTCGATCCTGTACGGCAATCTTGCGCCGGAAGGCTGCGTGCTGAAACTTGCCGGCAAGGGCAGGCTGCACTTCGAAGGCAGGGCGCGCGTGTTCGAGAGCGAAGAAGCGGCTTTCTCCGGCGTGCAGCAAGGCACGATCAAGGCGGGCGATGTGATCGTGATCCGCAACGAAGGTCCTGCCGGCGGACCCGGCATGCGCGAGATGCTCGCGGTGACCGCGGCCCTGGTCGGCCGCGGCCTCGGCGACGATGTCGCGCTGATCACCGATGGCCGCTTCAGCGGCGCCACGCACGGTTTCATGGTCGGGCACGTCGCGCCGGAAGCGGCACGCGGCGGGCCGATCGCGTTGCTGCGCGACGGCGACCGCATCGCCATCGACGCATCGCGCCGCGTGGTCGAGACCGATGCGGACCTCGAAGCGAGGCGATGCGACTGGTCGG
>Ga0105238_10006168_pt1 | contig 11900 bp, 9 predicted proteins | sample KBSC34metaG_FD_81526 | JGI IMG/M metagenome (GOLD analysis project Ga0105238, IMG submission 81526) | Corn rhizosphere microbial communities from Kellogg Biological Station, Michigan, USA - KBS C3-4 metaG | ecosystem: Host-associated > Plants > Roots > Rhizosphere > Soil | place: Michigan, USA... | reverse complement strand
TCGTTCCTGTTTTCGCGAACACACGCCACGCATCCGCAGAGATCGCTTGTTGATCGCCGACCGCCAAGCCGCGCATCAATCCCGACATCGTGCTCGGTGACAACGTATCGCTCAGCTGCTGCGCAATCGCTGCGCGCAGGCGAACAAGCGCATAACGTCTTAGTGGCAGCCCGATACGGCGATTTTCTGAACTCTCGAGGATGTAGCCGCTCGCACCGATGCGCTCGCTCAAGAGTTGCCGCTCGTAGTCGAATCCTCCGGGATTGGCGAATCCGCGTGGCCGCCTAAGTTTCACGCGCAGATGCCACACTTCGCCCGGTGCAACTCGAACTTGCGAATCGAACCACGTAAGCTCGATGTGAGCAGGCACGTCTGCGCTACGCTCCCTCGTATCGACGACAAAGCGCACGCCGCTCTCGTTAACGTTCGGAATGGATGCAATCGCACCCACGATTTCGATCGGAATCCCTTCCAGACGCTCGGGCAACGTCTGTGCGAGAGTTGAATGTGCGACGATTAGCGTCCACCCTGCACCGCAACCCAGCGCGCATAGGAACCATTGGCGCGCCATGCCGGCAATGGCCGCAGCCACCGCAAGGACGGCGCACCATGCAATCGCCGGTAACGTCGGTGTGAGTTGAACCGCACAGTCGCCCGCCAGAAATCCCGCAGCGAATGCCAGCATGGCGCGTCCTTGCACACCGTAAGTTCATAAACTCGTGTAAAACTGCGATCCCGAGCTAGCGTTACTTTGGCGTTTACCTGGATAATTTCGCCGCCGCGCCGGTCTTAGGTGCGGAGCCATTCAAAAACTCGGAATCTCGATCAGTGCCTTGCCCGACTACCCCCAACGCCGCAACGGACAGCGCGGCCATCCACCTTCACGCGAGTTAACCGAGCTTTGCCGAGACGCGTCATCAAACGCCTGAACAGGCGACGCCATGAATTGAGCAAACGGTGGTTCTTGAAACCCTTCAAGACCGTGCTCGAAGACCCGTCGTATTGGAGCGTGAACCGCCGCAACATCACGCGCGCGTTCGCCTTGGGGCTGTTCATTTCCTTCATTCCCTTGCCCATCCACATCGTCACCGCGTCGTTGCTCGCACTGTGGCTGCGCTTGAACATTCCCGTTGCGCTCGCGTCGGTGTTTGTGAGCAATCCTCTCACGATCGTGCCGCAATTCGTGACGTGCTATTGGGTGGGCTCGACCCTCCTCGGTACGCGCCATCACCGGTTCAACTTCGCGATGTCTTGGGAATGGCTACATACGGGCCTGTTGCCCGTGTGGAAACCGTTTCTACTCGGCTGCCTCGTCATGGGCACCGCAACGGCGCTCATCGGCTATGTCGTGCTCGGCTCCATCTGGCATCTCACGCTCGTGCTCAAGTATCACGAACGTAAACGGGCGTGCAAACCGTAAAACTAGCGGAACGGGTAGAAATGGAATGGAGAGGAAGTCTGCAGTCAACAGGCCGCAGCTAGAGGAACGATGAGCGCTTAACTCTAAATCTTGAAATCTTGCTGCAGACTGCGGACTACTGCTCCTCCACCAACCTGCCCTCGGTCAACGTCAACACTCTCTGCATCCTCCGCGCCAACTCCGGCGCGTGCGTGACGATGACGAGCGCGGTGCCGAATTCGCGATTCAACTCGAGCATGAGTTCGAACACTTGACGGGCGTTGGCGCCGTCGAGGTTTCCGGTGGGTTCGTCTGCAAGTACTACGAGCGGCTTGGTGACGAGTGCACGTGCTACGGCGGCGCGTTGGCGTTCGCCGCCTGAAAGCTGACCGGGTCGATGCTCCAGCCGCGCCCCGAGACCCACGCGTTCCAACAACTTCTTTGCTTCTGCCCGCGCCTCAGCCACCGCAACACGCCGCACGAGCAGCGGCATCGCAACGTTTTCCAATGCGCTGAACTCAGGAAGCAGATGATGAAACTGATATACGAATCCCAGTGCGCGGTTGCGTAACTCACCGCGCGCCGCATCCGAGAGCGTGTTGACCTCTTGACCTGCAATGTGGACCGTACCGCCGCTCGGCAAATCGAGCCCGCCCAGCAATTGCAACAACGTCGTCTTGCCCGAGCCCGATGCACCCACGATGGAGACACGTTCGCCCTTGCCCACCGACAAGTCCACGCCCTTCAATACTTCGACGCGCGTGTCGCCTTGTTGGAAGGTTTTGGTGAGTTGGGAACAAGAGAGGACGGTTGGAGACATTTTTTCCATTTCACTCATGCCTCAACGCCTGCGCCGGCTGAGTGCGAGCCGCGCGCCAGGCGGGATACACGGTCGAGAGCAGGCATAGGCCGAATGCCGTGCCGCAGATTTTCACCACGTCTGCCCATTCCAATGCCGCCGGCAAATCACTCATGAAATACACCTTGGCGTCGAGAAATCGAGTGCCGAGGAGGTGTTCGAGTCCATGGATGAGAGATTCCAAATTGGTCGCGACCAGAGCACCGAGCACGACGCCGGCCAACGTGCCGATGATGCCGATGGCCGTGCCTTGCGTGATGAAAACGGCAAGGATGCTCCGCGGAGTGGCTCCCATAGTCCGCAAGATCGCGATATCCGCTTGTTTGTCCTTTACGACCATCACCAGCGTCGCCACGATGTTGAACGCAGCCACGCCGACCACGAGCAACAGAATGAAAAACATGATCGACTTCGTGGTCGTGATGGAGCGAAAGAAATTCGCGTGGCGCCGCGTCCAATCGTCGATGTAATAGCCGCCGCCCAAATCGATCGCAAGCTGCCGCACGATGCTCGGCGCGCGGAACAAATCGCCGAGGCGCAGTCTCAGCCCCGAGACTTGATCGCCCATGCGATACAACTTCGCTGCATCGCCGAGCTCGATGTAAGCGAAGTTGCGATCGTATTCATACATGCCCGCTGCAAAAATACCCACGACTTCGAAGCGGCGCATGCGCGGAATCACACCGGCTGCAGTCACCGACCCTTGCGCGATAACCATGACTACGTGATCACCTAAGGTCACGTGCAATTCTTTCGCGAGTTCGCTCCCCAGGACGATGCCGTACTTGCCGGGAACGAGCGCATCGAAACTGCCGGCCTGCATCCGCTCTGCGATTTGCGACACGGCCTTCTCTTGAGCCGGCAATACGCCTTGCACGACGGCACCGCTGCTTTGATGTCCCGCGATGAGCATTCCCTGATCTTCGATGTAGGGCGCCGCACCCAACACATCGCGGTGAGTGCGCACACGCTGCTCCAACTCTTGCCAATCGGACAGCCCGGCACCGAATGCGCTGATCGTTGCATGCGAAGTCATGCTGAGAATGCGGCCACGCAGTTCCGCCTCGAAGCCATTCATCACGGAAAGGACCACGAGCAACACCGCGACCCCGAGCGCCACCCCGGCCATCGAAGTCACGGAGATGAACGAAATGAAACGATTGCCGCGAGTCGAACGCAGATAACGGCGGCCGATGAAGAGTTCGTAGAGCTCACCCATATCTCAACGCCTCCGCCGGCTCGGTCCGCGCGCCGCGCAAGGCTGGATAAATCGTCGAAGCGACGGTGAGCAACAGCGCTGTGACGCCGATAGCGAACACTTGCGGCCAGTGAACTTCCGATGGAATTTGGCTGATGTAGTACACGGCCGGGTCCATGATGTGCATGTGAAACAAACTCTCGAGCACCGGCACGATGACGTCGACGTTGAATGCAAGTGTGAGTCCGAGCGCCAGTCCCAGGAGCGTACCGAACCAACCGATCACGACACCTTGCGTGACGAAGATCGCGATGACACTGCCTGGCGTGAGTCCCACTGTGCGTAGGATTGCGATGTCCATGCGCTTTTCGTTGACCACCATCACCAACGCGGCAACGATGTTGAAAGCGGCCACTGCGACGATCAGCATGAGAATCAACGTCATCATGGTCTTCTCGATGCGCACGGCCCTGAAGTAACTGGCGTTCTCGCGCGACCAATCGCTAGTCACGAATCCGCCGCCGAGTGCTTGCGCTACGTGCTCGACCAACACGGGCGCGGCGAAGATGTCATCGAACTTGAGTCTGAGACCGGTCGGAAGCCCAGCGGTGCCCACTAACGCTGCCGCATCGTCCATGTTCACGACCGCAAGCACGTTGTCGTGTTCTTGCGAACCCACTTCGAAAATGCCGCTGACGATGAACGTTTGGATGCGCGGGCGAATCTCCACCGACTCACCCGCATCCGCGACTTGCGGAATCAATACCGTCAATTCGTCCCCGACTTGCGCTTCCAACATCCATGCGAGCCCTGCACCCAAGATCATGTGCCGCTCACCCGGCACGAGATCCGCCATCGAACCCACTTTCATGTGCTTGCCGATATCCGAAACGGCTTTCTCTTCGTTAGGCAAGACGCCTCGAATCAACGCACCACTCAGCTGCAACCCGCGACCGAGCATCGCCCGCGTCTCTACATACGGAGCCGCACCGACCACGCCAGGCACGGCCCGCGCCTTGGCCGCGAGCTCATGCCAATTACGCATGCGTTCCGGCGGACCCGAGAGCGTCGCGTGCGAAGCGAGACTGAGCAACCGTCCACGCAGCTCAGCCTCGAATCCGTTCATGACGGATAGCACCGTAATCAGCGCGGCGACGCCGACGCACACGCCCAACATCGATACCCAGCTGATAAAAGAAACGAAGAAGCCCTGGCTTCGAGTACGGACGTAACGCAGACCGATGAACAGCGCGGGCGGGTGAAACATGAAGAGGGCGATGGGGAGTTGGGTATTGGGCGATGGCCGGAACGAACCGAGGCATGTAAAGCGCGCAAGCATACTGTTAAGTGATTGAAGAGTCGCGTGCTGCTCGATCGGAGGGCATTGTGTGCGCCAGTTCCCGGTTTTGGGTCAGACCTTTTCGGGCCTTATGTCCTGACTTGCTATAGTCCCGGCCAAACTCGGTTCAGGAGAGCTGCAATGCGCATGGGGGCTTTCATACTTTCGTTCGCAGGTATGCTGACGCTGGGCGGTTCGGCCATCGCCGACACCCTTGATATGCCTACGTCGTCGGACACGACCGGCCCGACGCGCGGTCTCACCATGTCCAAAGTGGAGGCCAAGTACGGAGCACCCACGGAGCGCTCCGCACCCGTCGGCCAACCGCCCATTACGCGGTGGGAATATCCCGGGTTCGTCGTCTATTTCGAGCACGAGTATGTGATTCATTCGGTCACGCGGTAACGTGACCGGGCTTTGGTAAGTTGGGCTTTGGGCGTTTGGCCAGAGAGCCGAACACAGGCTAAAAGCGGCCAACTGATCTTCATTCTGACCAAAGCCCAATTTCCAAAGCCCTCTTTCCCCGACTTTGCTACCCTCTCTCGTTCCATCGGGGCGGCTGCGCCGCCTGCCCGAGTGTTTTCATTTGCTTCAGCCCGTTGTCGATGACCAAAGTAAACGCTTTGCTTCCTTCCGCTGCCCAGCCGCTCGTCCGCTGGGGTCAACTGTACGGCTCCGCCGCTGCGCTTTGGATCACTCGCGCAACCAAACAATTGCAGGCGCCGCCCTTCGTCATCACTTCGAATGCTCGCGAGCTTACGCAGCTCGAGGATGAGCTGAAGTTCTACACAAGCGCGGACGTTCACACGTTTCCGGGATGGGAGACTCTGCCGTACGACTTGTTCTCGGCTCATCCGGACATCGTGTCGCAGCGCCTGAAGCTGCTATCGAAGTTACCGCACGCGACATCGGGCATCGTGCTCATCGACTTGGAGACCGTGCTGCAAAGGATCGCACCCAAACAATATGTCGATGCGCATGCGTTCGAGATCCGCCGCGGCATGAAGCTCGATCTCGAAGACTTCCGCATGCGGCTGGCGAGCGCGGGATACGCAAGCACGGCGCAAGTGATGGCACCCGGCGAATTCGCGGTGCGCGGCTCGATCATCGATCTCTATCCGATGGGTAGCGCCACGCCGTTGCGCATCGACCTCTTCGACGACGACGTAGACACTCTGCGCACCTTCGATGCCGAAACGCAGCGATCCGCGGAGCAAGTCGAAGAGATCAAACTGCTGCCCGCTCGCGAATTCCCGTTGAGCGCCGCAGGCGTGCAGTTCTTCAAGCGGCGCTTTCGAACCCGCTTCGAAGGCGACCTGACACGCATGCCGCTGTATCGAGATATCGGCGAAGGCGTCGCCCCCGCAGGCATCGAATACTACTTACCTCTTTTCTTCGAACAGACGGCAACACTGTTCGACTATCTGCCGAAGAATTCCGTCGTCGCAATGCATGCGGATCTTACCGGTACAGCGACATCGGTCTGGGATGATATCGGGCGCCGTTACGAGCAACGCAGTCACGACGCCGAGCGTCCGATTCTCACACCGAAGGAAGTGTTCTTGCCGCCCGATGAGCTGGCCGAACGATTGACCAAGTTCAGACGCATCGAGTACCACACTCACGAACTCGATCCACTCACGCAGCAAGTTCCGTTCGCCAACTTCGCCACTGCAATACCGCCGCGCTTACGCATCGATGCTCGTAGTGAAGAACCCGCACGCGAATTGTTGAACTTCTTCGCGACTTACGAGGGGCGCGTACTCATCGCAGCCGAATCCGCCGGCCGCCGCGAGATGTTGCTCGATTTACTACGCAAGCACCGCATCGAGCTCAACACCGTCGACGATTGGAATACATTCGCTAGCGGCGCAATGCGTCTTGCGATCACGGTTTCGCCGATCGCCACGGGCATGGTTCTCAAAGAACCGCCCGTCACGCTCATCGCGGAAGATCAATTATTCGGCGAGCGGGCGCGACAGGAACGGCGCCGACGCCGTCCGGAGCGCGATCCGGAAAAGATCATTCGCGAATTGTCCGATCTGCACGTCGGCTCGCCCGTCGTGCACGAAGAATATGGCGTGGGACGTTATCTAGGACTCAAGACCATGGATGTGGGCGGCATGCCGGGCGAATTCCTCGTGCTCGAATATGCCGACGGCGACAAGCTATACGTACCCGTACAAGCGCTCGACTTGGTGAGCCGCTATACCGGCGCTGCGGCCGAAACGGCACCGTTGCACAAACTGGGTACCGATGCGTGGCAAAAGGCGCGCAAGAAAGCGGCACAACGCATTCGCGATACGGCGGCGGAATTGCTCGATCTTTATTCGCGCCGCGCTGCCCGACAAGGCGTTTCCATTGCAGCGAGCGATGGGGATTTGCGTGCGTTCGAATCGGCCTTCCCGTTCGAAGAAACGCCCGACCAAGCGCAAGCCATCGAACAAGTGGTCCATGATTTGGCGAGCGACAAGCCGATGGATCGCGTCGTCTGCGGCGACGTCGGTTTCGGCAAGACGGAAGTCGCGCTGCGCGCTGCCTTCGTGGCTGTGCAAACAGGCCGACAGGTGGCCGTGCTGGTGCCGACAACGTTGCTCGCACAACAACATTACCAATCGTTTGCGGATCGTTTTGCCGATTGGCCGGTGCGCGTCGAATCCTTGTCGCGCTTCAGAAGCGCCGCGCAGACCCAGGAAGTGATCGCAGGATTGGAGTCGGGCGCAGTCGATATAGTCATCGGCACGCATCGCCTGTTGCAAAACAATGTGCGCTTCAAGAATTTGGGATTGCTCGTCATCGACGAAGAACACCGGTTCGGCGTCAAAGACAAAGAGCGCATGAAACAACTGCGCGCCGAAGTAGATGTGCTCACGCTGACCGCGACGCCGATCCCGCGCACGCTCAACATGGCGATGGGCGGCCTGCGCGATCTGTCGCTCATCACGACGCCGCCAGCCTCCCGATTGGCTATCAAGACATTCGTCTCGCAGTGGGATACTGCAACGATTCGCGAAGCCTGCTTGCGCGAAATTCGCCGCGGCGGCCAGATCTACTACGTTCACAACAGCGTCGAGACCATCGAGAAGACCGCCACCACGCTCGCGGAGCTCGTCCCGGAAGCGAAGATCGCAGTAGGTCACGGACAAATGCGCGAACGCGAACTCGAACAAATCATGCTCGACTTTTATCACCAGCGCTGCAACGTCTTGGTGTGCACGACCATCGTGGAAAGCGGCATCGACGTGCCCGTTGCCAACACCATCATCATCGATCGCGCGGACAAGCTCGGACTCGCGCAGTTGCATCAGTTGCGCGGCCGCGTCGGCCGTTCGCATCACCAAGCCTATGCCTATCTCCTCACGCCGCCGCGCAATGTGATGACAGCGGATGCGGCGAAGCGTTTGGAGGCCATCGAATCGCTCGAAGACTTGGGCGCAGGCTTCACGCTTGCCACCCACGATTTGGAGATTCGCGGCGCCGGCGAGCTTCTCGGCGAAGAGCAAAGCGGTCAGATCCAGGAGATCGGTTTCGCGCTGTACATGGAGATGTTGGAACGCGCTGTAAACGCGCTCAAAGCAGGCAAAATCCCGAACCTCGAAGAGCCCATGCATCAAGGGCCCGAAGTCAATCTGCACGTGCCTGCGCTACTGCCCGAAGATTACATGCCCGACGTGCACATGCGTCTGGTGCTCTACAAGCGTATCGCTGCGGCGGCGACCGGCGAAGCGTTGCGTGAACTGCAGGTGGAAATGATCGACCGCTTCGGTTTGCTCCCCGCTCCTGCGAAGTCGTTATTTCGGATCGCTGAACTCAAATTGCGTTGTCGCGACTTAGGTCTTCGACAAGTGGACATCGGCGCGGGCAGCGGTTCGATCACGTTCGAGCGCGAGACCAAGGTCGATCCCGCAACGGTCATTCGCTTCGTGCAGCTCAATGCCAAAACACACCGCTTCGATGGCGCACACAAAATTCGCTTCGTGATCAAAAGCGATACTGAAGAACAACGCTTCCAAGCGGCGGAAAAAGTATTGGAGCAACTTGCCAGACCTGCGCCGGCCAAGGAAACGCCCAAGTCCAAGGCAGTCAACGCGAAGCGCTGATACACTCACGCAATGAAAACTCCGCCCTTCCTGCGAATCTTGCTGTGCGGCTGCGCGCTGACATTGGCTGTGATACAAGCTCGTGCGCAAGAAACGCCCGTCACGCAATATGACGTAGAGCTCGTCATTTTTCGCAACCTCGGCGCGACGGGCACGGCGGAAAACTGGACGCTGGAAGAAACGCTCGCCAAGGAACGCGGCGTCATTCCGGAAGATGACGAAGGCACAGGCGGAGCGCAAACACCGACGAAGACTTCGCAGGAAGTCACTGTCTCGCCGATTCCGAGCACACAGTTCAAACTCACCGCCATCGAAGATGCCCTGCGTCGCAGCCATACATATCAACCGCTAGCGCACATCGGCTGGACGCAAACCGGCTATCCGTTGCAAGGCGCACCATTCGTGTCGATTGCGCCTTTATTGCCCGCTAGCGTGCCGCTCACAGGCCAAGTGGTCCTCTCGCGCGGACACTATCTGCATCTCACGCTCGATCTCGTCTACCAAGCAAACAATCCGCAACCCTACGTGCTACGCCAAAGCCGCCGCATGAAAAGCGGCGAAAAACATTATTTCGATCATCCGGCGTTTGGGGTGATTGCGTTGGTGACGCCGCATAGCTGAGACCTACTTCACCGCCCTCCCCACCACCTTATTTCCCCCATTCTCGCAGGCTTGTTGCAAACAGCTTTGAGCCGCTTGCAAGAGTTTGCTTGGAGAATCGGTTTGCTGGGGAGAGACAGTGGCGATACCTACGCTGACAGTCACGATGCTTGCTGCACTCGAGCGCGCATGCGGGATGTGCAGTTCGCGGACGCGGCCTTGAATGACTTCCGCGTATTCTAGCGCCGAGCCGAGTTGTGCTCGCGCTGCCAATACGACGATCTGCTCATACTCCAATCGCCCGCACACATCTTGGGCACGGCGAAAACAACCGCGAATGCTGCGCGAAACGCGGCGGATGACTTGCTCGCCCTCCAGACGTCCGTGACGGCTTTCGTATTCGGGTAATGCATCGATCTCGAGCAAATACAACGTCAGCATGCGTCCGTCGTACTGGGCGATCTCCCACTCGCGCTGTAGCTTTTCTTCGAAATAGGTCCGACGCAACAAGCCGGTGAGCGGATCGAGCATGGCGGTCGCGAGCGCCGCATCGCTCTCCGCACTCTGTGCGGCATCGGGCACACCTGTCACGTCGCGCCAGTAGCTCACGACGCCTTGAACTTGATCCGCAGCGTCTTTGAGCGGAGCGCATTTCAATTCGCACGGCCACGAGGTGCCGTCGCGCCGTACTGAGCGTAAACGGAGTTGGCATTCGTCACCAACGGACAAGGCGCGGCGCAATGCGTCCCCGCTCGTTGGTTCGGCAGTCTGTTGCACTAGGATGGAGGGACTACGGCCGACGAGTTCGGACGCGGCATAGCCGGTCAGTCGTTCCATCGCAGGATTTGCATAGACGACAGGTTTGTCGTCGAGCGAGGTGTCGCAGACGAGAATCCCTTCCGGGTCCGTGGCAAGCACCGATCGCAGCAGTTGATCGTTGAGAAGCATGGCTCTTCTTCTCTCCGATCCCCTGCACGTCGGTCAGGGGATCACTTCAATGATTCCACTAGCACAGCGCGGTTGCGCCCGCGCTCCTTTGCCAGCCGCAATGATTCCATTGCTGCTGCCAGCAAGCGCTCCGGGCTTGCCGAATGTGCGGGCACCGTCGTTGCAACTCCGGCACTCGCAGTGAGATAGCGCGATACCGTAGAACGCGGATGATGGATGGCAAGATCCCGAATACGTCCCAGAATAGCTTCGGCGAAAGCAAGCGCACCGCCATCCTCCATGCCTTTGGTCAACGCTATGACTTGTTCGTCTTCCATGCGGCCGCATAGATCGCTGGCACGCCGGAAACATCCGTGGACCACACGCGCGATGCGCCGGAACGATTGATCCGCGCCGGCGCGTCCGAACACTTCTCGGTACTGCGGAAAGAAATCGAGATCGAAAACGAACAGCGTGAGCGGTTTGGATTCGCGCTGTGCCACGCCCCAATCCCGCTTCAACATGTCTTCGAAATAGGAACGGCGCAATAAGCCGGTCAGCTTGTCCTCGCGCACGTAAGCGAGCATGGTTTGCGTGCTCAAGAGCGGATCGGGCTGTTCCGCCTGGGACGCCTCGACCTGCAACTTCGAGTAGCCCTCGCGATGGAAACTCACGAAATGCGTCAGCGTGTCGTTCGCATCGCGAATCGGCACGATGCGGATGTCGTTCCAAAACAGCGTGCCGTCTTTGCGATAGTTTCTCAGGAGCGCTTGGCAGGGCTTACCGGCGCCCAATGCCGCTCTAATGCGATCGAGGCCCTGTTGTTGGTGATCGTCCGCATGCAGGAAGCGCAGGTTCCGTCCCACGATTTCCGCTGGCATGTAGCCTGTCAGCTGGTGCATCGCGCCGTTCGCGTACACGGCCGGCCAATCTTTCTCACGTGCATCGCACGCCACCACCCCTTCGGGCGCAGCATCGAGCATTGTTTTTAGCGTGTACGGGTCGAGCGTCATGGTTAGAGGTGTGTCGGCCGCTTAGGCATCCAGCTTGAGAACTGGCCGCTCCATACATTGCATGATGGCCTGGACACCGCTTTGCCATTGTGCTGAGGCTCTCAGTTCTGCACTCGATTGCGCGCTCATGCCGTGTAAACGCGCGAGCCGGACCTTGCTGACGGGCTCGTCCCACTGTCGCAGCGCATCCAACGTCTGCACTGCGCCGGGCCTGTTATTACAGACCAAAACCATATCGCACCCCGCCGCAAGCGCGGCCTCGGCCCGCTGCGGCACGTTGCCCATGAAACCGGCGGCCTCCATAGAAAGGTCATCCGAAAAAATAGCCCCGGTAAATCCCAGCGTGCCTCGCAGCTCCCCTTGCAGCCATTTCCGCGAAAATCCAGCGGGTTTGTCGTCCACCGCCTCATACACCACGTGTGCGGCCATGACCGCCGGCAGGCCGTTCTCTATGAGACGGCGGTA
>Ga0105238_10006167_pt1 | contig 11901 bp, 9 predicted proteins | sample KBSC34metaG_FD_81526 | JGI IMG/M metagenome (GOLD analysis project Ga0105238, IMG submission 81526) | Corn rhizosphere microbial communities from Kellogg Biological Station, Michigan, USA - KBS C3-4 metaG | ecosystem: Host-associated > Plants > Roots > Rhizosphere > Soil | place: Michigan, USA... | reverse complement strand
TAGCCCGATTCCGGCAGTGAATCGGACGCTTACTTCAATTTAACGATCATTAAAAGACGGCTCGCGCAGACGGTCCTACTCTGATCGTACGAATCCGGTGATTTCCGGCACGATCGGCAAGCAGGACGAAAGAATGCAAACGACTCGTCCTGCAAGCGCTCCGGATTCCGACTCAGGCGAAGACGCGACACGGCGACAGGTCAATCAGGGAGACAACAACGACGCGCCCGCCGCTTCACTTCCGCAGCGACCGCACGTCGGCGCACACGAAGGCCGCCTGATCCATTTCCATAATCGAGACGAGGAAGACATGAACGCGCCCACCACCCATCAAACAGGACTCCGAATGATCGTGATCGCGGCAGGCGTTGCGGCGCTGATGTCGCTGTCCGCGTGCGGCGGCTCCGGCTCGCTGAGCAAGGGCACCGGCGGCTCCGGGTCGGGGTCCGGCGACACGACGGCGTCGACCGGCGGCACCGCCAACGGTACGAGCGGCACGTCGGCGTCGAACGGTGGAACCGGCGGAGCCGGCAGCACCGACGGCACCGGCAACGGTGCAAGCGGCACGTCGGCCAACGGCGTCGGCCAGACGCTCGCGGCGTCGAGCAACATCGTGACGGCCGGCGGCGGCGCCATCTCGGGCGTCGGCACGGCGATCGGGTCCCAAACGCTGCCCGGCACGAACCCCGCGACCACGCAGGGGCTCGGCGCCGTCGTGCAGGATGTCGGCGCGGCCGTCACGACGCTCGGCACCGGCCTCGGCTCGGGCCTCGGCCAGCTCGGCGCGTCGTCGAATCCGGTCGGCACGACGGTCGCGAGCACGGGCGGCGTGGTCACGGATCTCGGTCTGGCCGTCGCCGCGACGGGCGGTGTCGTGTCGAGCCTGGGGGCCAGCGGTTCCGCACTGGCGCCGCTTGCGCCCGTCACGTCGCCCGTCGGCGGTGCGGTGACGATGCTCGGCAACACGATCGCGGGCGGCGGCGCGACGCTCGGCACGCAGCTGTCGACCGGCCCGGTCGCGCAGGTGACGGGCGCGGCCAGCTCGGCGATCACGCCGATCACGACGACGGTCGGCTCGCTCACGCAGACGGCCGCCGCCAGCACGCCGCTCGGCGCGCCGCTGACGAACCTCGTCACGACCGTCGGCAACGGCGTCGCGAACGCCGGCACGACGATCGCGAAGACGGGCAACAATCCGGTCACGACCGGCGTCGGCAACGTCGTGACCGCGACCGGCAACACGGTCGCCACCGCAGGCACCGCGCTGCTGGGCGGCGGCGCGGCCGCGACGAATCCGCTCGCTCCGGTGACGGGGCTCCTGTCGACCGGCGCACTCGGCGGCACGACGAGCGGCAGCAAACCGGCCGGTACGCTCACGTCGGCGGTCGGCGGCCTGACGGGCGGCAGCGGCACCGGCGTGCTGTCGAATACCGGCGGCGGCCTGCTCGCGCCGGTCACGACGACGCTGGGCACGCTGGTCAAAAAGTAACGTCACGCCGGCAGCCCCCTGCGGCGCCCGTACCGTCGTCGACGGTCGGGCGCCGCGTGCGTTATGGCCCCTCTACGCATCCGATGCCGCCCGCCCCGCGTTCGATCGCTACCCTTTCCCCGCCATTGCGCGCCCGATCCTGCGCAGAAATCGGTCCTGAAAGGAAGACACGTTAAACTCTCACCTCGCGAGGTGCGCCGCCCGCACCCGCCATCCATCGCCAGCCGCGCGCCTGGAGGCCCGGCCCCCGACCCATGGAGTGAGTGTCAATGAGCGGCGGACTCCCGTTTCCCGCATCCCGAATGTCGTTCCCGTCCTCGACGGTCTTCCTGGTGCTCGCCGCCGCCGCGCTGCTGTCCGGCTGCGGTCTGCTGCCGACCCAGAATCCGCCCGCGCCGATCAGCGAGGCGCTCATCGAGCCCGTCGGGGAAACCGCCGGCGAGCCGCTGACGATGCCGCCCGTGCCTGCGCCGACGCACCCAGAGGAACCGGAAGCGCCGAAAAAGCCGCACCGCGAGGTGCCGCGGCCGAAGCCGGTGCAACGTGCCGAACCGCCGGCCCCGCCGCCTCCGCCGCCGCCCCCGCTCGTCGCGACCCGCCCGCTCGACCGCACCCAGATCCATGCGCTGCTCGACAGCGAAGTCGCGCGCCGCAACGGCAAGGTGATCGGCCGCGCGGTCGACATGGTGATCGACGCGAGCGGCAAGCCGCGCGAGATGATCGTCAACCTGCAGGGCTTCATGGGCATCGGCGACCGCAAGGTCATCTTCCCGTGGAACGTGTTCCGCTTCACGCCGGGCGGCAAGCAGGAGCCGATCGTGCTCGACGTGCCGTCGGGCGACCTGCCGCCTGCCGCGAGGCCGAAGGCCGTGCCGCTGTCGGGTTCGGCCGCGGCGTCGCCCGCCACGCGACTGCCGCTGCTCGACAGCGACGTCGAGCGCCCGAACGGCACGAAGATCGGCCGCATCGTCGACGTGCTGATCGACCGCGCCGCGCAGCCGCAGGCCGTCGTGCTCGACCTCGGCGGCCTCGTCAATACCGACCGCCGTTCGATCGCCGCGAGCTGGGGCGCGCTGCGCTTCGTCACGCGTGACAAGGCGCTGCGCCCGCAGCTCGACCTGAACGACGCACAGATCAAGGCGGCGCCGCCCTACGCGGCCGACAAGCCGATCGTCGCGGTCTACCCGCCCGTTGCCCCGGCACCGGTGCAGGCTTCCTCTGCGAGTGCGACCCGATGACGATCAAGCATTCCGTCACCGTACGTAGTCTGCGGTCCCTCGACTGGCTCAACTTTTTCGTTGCAAACGTTCAAACCGGGTTCGGTCCGTTCATCGCGTCCTACCTCGCGTCGCACAAGTGGACGCAGGGCGAGATCGGCATGGTGCTGTCGATCGGCACGATCAGCGCGATGGTCAGCCAGGTGCCGGGCGGCGCCGCCGTCGACGCGCTGAAGAACAAGAAAGGCGCGGCCGCCTGGGCGATCGTGGCCATCATCCTGTCCGCGGTGCTGCTCGCGTCGAGCCCGACGATCGTGCCGGTGATCGCGGCCGAAGTGTTCCACGGCTTCGCGAGCTGCATGCTCGTGCCGGCGATGGCCGCGATCTCGTTCTCGCTGGTCGGCCGCGCCGATCTCGGCGACCGGCTCGGCCGCAACGCGCGCTGGGCGTCGATCGGCAGCGCGGTCGCGGCTGGCCTGATGGGGCTCACCGGCGAGTATTTCTCCGCGCGTGCGGTGTTCTGGCTGACCGCGGTGCTGGCGTTGCCCGCGCTGTTCGCGCTCGCGATGATCCAGCCGACGCACGAAGTGATTCCACAGTCGTCGAAGCCCGACGATCACGACGAAGGCGAGCATCGCGAGACGCTGCTCGAGCTGCTGCGCGATCGCCGGATGCTGATCTTCGCGTCGTGCGTCGTACTGTTCCACCTGTCGAACGCGGCGATGCTCAACCTCGCGGCCGGCGAAGTCACGGCCGGGATGGGCGAGAACGTGCAGCTCGTGATCGCCGCGTGCATCATCGTGCCGCAGGCGATCGTCGCGATGCTGTCGCCATGGGTCGGCCGCTCGTCGCAACGCTGGGGTCGAAGGCCGATCCTGCTGCTCGGCTTCTCCGCGCTACCAGTGCGCGCGCTGCTGTTCGCCGGCGTGAGCAGCCCGTACCTGCTCGTGCCGGTGCAGATGCTCGACGGCATCAGCGCGGCCGTGTTCGGCGTGATGCTGCCGCTGATCGCGGCCGACGTCGCGGGCGGCAAGGGCCGCTACAACCTGTGCATCGGGCTATTTGGACTTGCGGCGGGCATCGGCGCGACGCTCAGCACGGCCGTGGCCGGCTATGTCGCCGATCACTTCGGCAACACGACCAGCTTCTTCGGGCTCGCCGCGGCCGGCGCGCTCGCGGCGCTGCTGGTCTGGCTCGCGATGCCCGAAACGCGCGTCGACAACGGCGACGTGACCGCCGGCGAGCCGGCCGACGCGTCGCCCGAACAGGCGCACTGACGCCCCGCTTCCCGGCACGACACGATGGATACGATCAGGACACTCAACGAAGCCCGCCAGCAGATCCAGCAGTCGATCTTCGATCTGTTCAAGGGGCTGACCTTCGGCGAACGGCTCACGCAGGGCGCGCTGATGGCGCTGCAGGCGGTCTGCGGCGCGTGCCTCGCATACACGATCGGCCGCGCGCTGCACACCGAACAGGCCGTGTGGGCGGCGGTCACCGCGATCGCCGTCACGCAGCACAACTACTCGGACACGATGTCGCTGTCGCGCGACCAGTTCATCGGCGCGATGATCGGCGGCCTGCTCGGCTTCGCGGGCGCGGCGCTCGGCGGCGACCGCCTCGTCGCCTATGCGCTCGCGGTCGCGCTCACGATCGTCAGCTGCTGGTGCCTGAACGTCGGCAGCGCGGCGCGGCTCGGCGGCGTGACCGCGACGATCGTGCTGCTGTTTCCGGGCAACGGCCCGCTATGGGACATTCCGCTGATGCGGCTCGGAGAAGTGGCGCTCGGCACCGTGTGCGCGCTGGCCGTGTGCTGGGCGATGTCGCTGATCGAGCGACGCTGGTTCCGCCGGGCGGCGGCAAAGTGACGCGGCGCCGGGCAACGCGCCCGGCAGCCGGATGAACGATCGGAAAGAAACGTTACGGACCGACCCGCAGCACGATGCCCGAACCGATCTGCACGAGCAGGTAGTCGCCGCCGACGCCGACCCACTGATAGCCGCGCGGCGGCGCGCTCAGGTGATAGCCGCGCCAGTCCTCGACCACGTACTGGCGATCGCGGAATTCGCCGGGAAGCCGGTCGCCCTTGTGCCACTCGCGATGCGGCTGGTCGGCCCAGCGCGGCGGCACGTCGTCCTCGTGGCGCATCTGGCCGGGCGGCATGTGCTTCGGGCCATGCCCGCGGTGCATGCCATGATTGCCGTGGTTGTCGTCGTTGCCATGACCCTGCGCCATGGCCGCGGGTGCCGCGAAACCCGCCACGATCAGCGCGGCCAGCATCGTCCCGTGCATCTTCTTCATTGTTCTTCCCTCCGAGTTGTCACGTCGAACCGAAAACAACGGTGCCTGCCCGATCAAGACTAGCACACCGACGTGACCCGGCGACGTGACCCGGCGTCACGCCGCCTGCTGCTGGTACTGGATCCGGTGGAGGTGCGCGTACAGCCCACCGTGGCGCAACAGTTCTTCGTGGCTGCCCTCTTCAACGATCTTCCCGGCTTCGAGCACGAGGATCCGGTCCGCACGCTCGATCGTCGACAGCCGATGCGCGATCACGAGCGTCGTGCGCCCTTCCATCAGCCGCTCGAGCGCGGCCTGCACGTGGCGTTCGGATTCCGAATCGAGCGCGGAGGTCGCCTCGTCGAGGATCAGGATCGGTGCGTCCTTGTAGATCGCGCGCGCGATCGCGAGCCGCTGCCGCTGGCCGCCCGACAGACGCATCCCGTTGCCGCCGACCAGCGTGTCGAGCCCGTCGGGCATCGCGGCGACCGCGTCGGCCAGGTTCGCCGCCTCGAGTGCCGCCTGCACGCGTGCGCGATCGGGCGTCTGGCCGTACGCAACGTTCGCGGCGATCGTGTCGTTGAACAGCACGACGTCCTGGCTGACCATCGCCATCTGGCCGCGCAGCGCGTGGAGGTCGTAGTCGGCCACCGGCACGCCGTCGACCAGGATCGCGCCGCCCGTGGGGTCGAAAAAGCGCGGCAGCAGGTTCACGAGGGTCGTCTTGCCGCTGCCCGACGGCCCCGCGAGCGCGATCATTTCGCCCGGCGCGACCTTGAACGAAATGCGGTCGAGCGTCGGCCGCTCGGATGCGCCGTAGTCGAACGACACGCCGCGGAACTCGATCTCGCCGCGCGCATGCGGCAGCGCACGGCCGCCGCCCTGCGGCTCGCCCGGCTCGTCGATCAGCCCGAAGATCAGCTCGGCGGCCGTCATCCCGCGCTGCAGCGGCTGGTTCACGTCGATCAGGTGCTTGAGCGGCGAAATCACGAGCAGCATCGACGTGACGAACGCGACGAAGCCGCCGACCGTCGTCTGATCGTTGGTCGACTGCACGACCGCGATCGTGATCACGACCGCGAGCGCGATCGACGCGAGGAACTGCGTCAACGGTTGCGCGAGCCCGCCCGAGATCGTCATGCGCATCGCGTAGCCGCGCAGGCGCTTGCTCATCGCGGTGAAGCGGTCCATCTCGTACGTCTCGCCGTTGTGCACCTTGACGACCTTGTAGCCGCCGACCGTCTCCTCGACGATGTACGACAGCTCGTTGGTCAGCGTCTGGTGCTCGCGGTTCAGGCGGCGCAGGCGGCGGTTGATCTTGCTGACGAGCCAGCCGATGCCCGGCAGGATCACCGCGACGATCAGCGTGAGCCGCCAGTTCAGGTAGAACAGGTAGCCGAGCAGGAACATCACGGTCAGCGAGTCGCGCACGAGCGTGACCATCACGCCGGTCAGCACCGCCAGGATCTGGTTGACCTCGAACACGATCGCGTTGATCACCGTGCTCGCCGTCTCGCGCTGGAAGAACGACGCGCCCGTGTGCAGCATCCGCTGGAACATTTCGAGCCGCAGTTGCAGCAGGATGCGGTTCGATACGTAGTTGAGCAGGTAATTCGACGCGTACTGCGACACGCCGCGCACGAGCGCGAGGCCGATCACGGCCATCGGCACGTACCATTTCGCGCGGTCGCTGCCGTGCGAGCCGAAGCCGTGGTCGAGCAGCGGCTTGAGCAGCGCCGGAATCCCGGCTTCGGTGGCCGCGACGACGCCCATCGTGACGACGGCGAGCACCACGATGCCGATCAGCGGCCGGATGTACGGCCACAGGCGCTTGAGAACCGTGAACGGCGACGTGCCCGTGCCGTCCATCGGTTTGCGAAGAGTGTTCTGGGTTTCCAAGGCAATCCTTCTTGAGCCGCGACGCGGCGCCCGGGGCATGGCTGCCCGGGATTCGCCCAGTCCGGCGGTTGCCGAAAAAGGCCCAACATTATAGCTGTACCGCCCGCGCCGGCACGGCCGTTGCCGAAGCGGCCGCCGGCCGGTGCGCGGGTATACTGCCGCTCACCGTTTTCTCCGCCTTTTCGACGATTTCATGGCAGAACCCACCCTCGGCGTCGCCCTCATCGCCCTCAACGCGGCCGCGCGGCTCGCGCAGTGCCTCGACGCGCTGGCCTTCGCCGACGACGTCGTCGTGATCGACGGCGGCAGCACCGACGATACCGTCGCGATCGCCCGTGCACATGGCGCCCGCGTGATCGTCGAGCGCGACTGGCCGGGCTTCGGCCCGCAGAAGAACCGCGCGCTCGCCGCGCTCGACACCGACTGGATCCTGTCGCTCGACACCGACGAGGTGGTCAGCCCCGAACTCGCACAGTCGATCCGTGCGGCCATCCGCGCGCCGGCCGCGCAAGTCTACGCGCTCGACCGGCTGTCGAGCTTCTGCGGCCAGTGGATCCGCCACAGCGGCTGGTATCCGGACTGGGTGCCGCGCCTGTTCCGGCGCGGCGCCGCACGCTTCTCCGACGACCTGGTGCACGAACGGCTCGTGTTCGACACGCCCGCGCAGCGGCTGGCGGGCAAGCTGATGCACTATTCGTACGAGGATTTCGAAACCGTCGTGCGCAAGCTCGATGCGTATTCGACGGCCGGCGCGCGCCAGCGCCGCGCGGCCGGCCAGCGCGGCGGCTTCGGCAAGGCGCTCGCGCGCGGCGCATGGGCGTTCGTGCGGACCTACGTGCTGCGGCGCGGGTTTCTCGACGGCCGCGCAGGCTTCATGATCGCCGTGTTCAACGCGGAAACGGTGTACTACCGCTTCCTGAAGCTCGGCCACGAGCCGGCCCGCTAAGCGCGGGCCGCCCGCCCCACCCCGACGCCGCCGGCATGCGGCCGGCCCGGCGTTACAATGCCGGGCTGCCCGCATGCGATGCGCGCCCCAAGCGCGGCGCCGCGCCATGCGCCGCCGCCACGACGACCACCGAATCCGACCGCCATGTTCTCCATCATCATCCCGACCTGGAACAACCTGCCGTACCTCAAGCTCGTCGTCGACAGCCTGCGCCGTCATTCGGCTTACGACCACCAGATCATCGTGCACGTGAACGACGGCTCGGACGGCACGCTCGACTGGGTGCGCGGCGAAGGCATCGAGCACACCGCGTCGCCGACCAACATCGGCATCTGCCACGCGGTGAACCTGGCTGCCGCGCGCGCGACGCGCGACTACGTCGTCTACATGAACGACGACATGTACTGCTGCCCCGGCTGGGATGCGGCGCTCGTGCGGCGCATCGAGCAGATGCCGACCGACCTGTTCATGCTGTCCGGCACGATGGTCGAGCCGGTCGACACGCGCAACCCGTGCGTCGTGGTCAGCAATTTCGGCCGCGACGCCGAGCAGTTCGACGCGGCCGGCCTCGTCGCGGCCACGCCGCGGCTCGCGCGCGCGGACTGGCTCGGCTCGACCTGGCCGCCGACGCTCGTGCACCGCGACTGGTGGAACCGCATCGGCGGCTACAGCAGCGAGCTCTCGCCGGGGATGAGCAGCGACAACGACTTCTCGATGAAATTCTGGGACGCCGGCTGCCGGATCTTCCTCGGCGTCGGCGACAGCCTCGTCTATCACTTCCAGCAGAAGAGCACCGGCAAGATCGTCAAGAACGACGGCCGCCGCCAGTTCCTCAACAAATGGGGCATGACGCAGGCCACGTTCGACCGCTATTACCTGCATCGCGGCGAGCCGGCCGGCTCGCGGATCGCGCTCGACACGCCGACTGTCGACGGGCGCCTCAAGCGCGCGCTGCTGCGCTCGCGGATCAAGCGCGCATTCAGCTGATCCGGCCCCGGAAACCTCGCGGAAACGCGCGCCGCTTCGCGTATACTGCGCGCTTCGTCCCGGGCACTGCCGCCGCGGGGCGCGCGGCGCGCAGCACGGTGCCCGCTTGCCGCATTCGTCCATTCGACAGGTTCCGATGCTTTCGTTTTCCGCTCCCGCCACGCGGCGCCTGACCGCCGCCCGCGCCTTCGCCGTCATCGCGCTCTGCATGGTGCCCGTCTCGACCGCGCTGACCAACGTGTTCTGCGGGCTGTTCGCCGCCGCGCTCGTGATCTCCCCCGAATTCTGGCGCGACCTGCGCTCGTTCGTCACCGACCCGGCGGCGCTCGCCGCGCTGCTGATCCTCGCGGCGCTGACCGCGAGCGTCACCTATACCGTCGCGCCGCATCCGAAGGCGTGGAACTGGATCGGCAAGTACGACAAGCTGCTGCTGCTGCCGTTTGCGGTGCTCGCGTTCCGCCATTCGAACTGGGCGCCGATCGTGCGGCGCGCGTGGTTCGGCACGCTGTGCGTGATCCTGTTGCTGTCGACCACCAACTATCTCGGCCTGACCGCGATCGGGCCCGCGCATGCGAGCGATCTGCCGCTGTCGCGCGCGTGGGTGTTCAAGAACCACATCGCGGCCGGCATGTTCGGCGCGCTGCTGTTCTATCAGGCCGCCGACCTCGCGCTGTCGGCCCGCACCGCGCTGTCGCGCGCCGCGTATGGCGCCGTCGCCGCCTGGTCGTTGATCAACGTGTTCGTGATGCTGCAGGGGCGCACCGGGCAGGTCATCGCGCTGCTGCTGATCCTCGTCGTCGCGGTGCGTTTCGTGTTGCTGCTGCGCCGCCAGTCGGCACTGCGCGCAACCCTCGCCGCCGGAACGCTGGTGCTGGCCGGCGTCGCGCTGGTCGCTGCCGCGTGCACGATGCAAAACGGCCGCCTCGTGAAGGTCGTGACGGAAGTGCAGCAGTATCGGCAGACCGATGCGGCCACGTCGACCGGGCTGCGTCTCGAGTGGTACAAGAAGGGGCTCGAGCTGTATCGCATGCGCCCCGTGATCGGCTATGGCGCGGGCGGTCTCGAATTCGAGTTCCAGAAGCTCACGGCAGGCAAGACGGCCGCCGAAGGCCAGCTCACGTCGAACCCGCATAACGAATACCTGCTGATGGCCGTGCAGCTCGGCACGCTCGGGGTCCTGCTGTTCGTGAACCTGATCGTGCAGATTGCACGCGGCAGCCGCGCGCTCGACCCGCGTTCGCAGCACTTGCTGCTCGCATGGCTCGCGATCTTCGCGATCGGCAGCCTCGCGAATTCGCTGCTGCTCGATTTCGCCGAAGGCCACCTGCTGGTGCTGCTCGCCGGCATCCTGCTCGGCTGCGCCGAGCGCGGCGAAGCGCTGCCGCGCGAGACGTCGGCGATCCGGCGCAGCGCGTAACGCAGCACGCGCGGGGCTGCGGACTGGCAAGCGGCGCATGTTGCCGCTCACCTCGGCTCCTCTTCAATGGCGGCGCACGCCGCCGCCCGATGCGCGGCCGCAAGCCTTCGATGCGTGGCGCCGCGGTGCCACGCTCTACCCTCCAAATCAGGAAAACGTCTGGGGTTCGCGCGTCAGTCCGAGCGCGCGCGATGCAGCCGCGACGTGTCGATGACCGCATCGGCGGCGTTCGGCGGATTCAGCCCGAGCATCTCGGCCGCCGCCATCTTCACACGCTGCGTGCCGAGATTGACGAGGCAGTCGCTGTGGCTGTCCACATGGCGCTCGCAACCCTCCTGCCGGCACGGCACGCAATCGCCCTCACCCTGCAGCAGCCATACGTTGCCGTGCCGCGCGGAACCGCGCAGCGCCCACGGGTTTTCGGTCGGCGGCCAGTGCTGCGGCCACGGCCCCCAGCGCACCGGGTCGGACGGACCGAACAGCGCGATCGTGTCGACGCCCGTCGCGGCCGCGACGTGCGTCGCGCCCGTATCGGGCCCGATGAACAGCCGCGCTCGCCGCACCAGCTCCGCGCTTTCGCCGAACGTGAGGCGGCCCACCAGGTTCAGCACGTCGCCGCCCGCCCCGGCCGCGACCTGCTCCGCGTACTCGCGCTCGCGATCGGCCGGGCCGCCCGACAGCGCGATCGCGAAGCCCTGCGTGCGCAGCCATTCGATCATCTCGATCCAGCCTTCTAGCCGCCATTGCTTGTAGCGAAACATCGGATACGGATGCAGCACGACGAGCGGCTTGCCGTCGCGGATGGCCGGCGACTCCGCGAGCCATGCGTCGAAACGCGCGCGCCGCGCGGGATCGTCGCCGATCCCCGGCGCGACGACCTCGGACACCGGCTCGATGCCGATCACCGGCGCGAGCGCGAGCGTGCTGACGACCGTATGCGCGGACTCGTGGTGATTGATCGCGATGCCGTTCAGCATCATCCGCGTGAGCCACGTGACGCGGTTCGGATCGACGAGGCCGACGCGCTTGCGCCCGGCGAACCAGCTATAGAAGCGCGGCCGGTCGGAGCTCAGTGCGGCACATGCGAGATCGTAGCGGCGCCACATCGACAGCGCGTCGCGCAGCCGCTCCCGGAACCCGGCGCGCTGCGCGACGACGATCACGCGCCGCACGTCGGGGTTGTGCTCCAGCACGCCCTCGGTGCCGCGAAACACCAGCATGTCGATCTGCGCATCGGGCCAGCGCGCCTTCAGCGAACGCACGAGCGGCGTCGTCAGCAGCACGTCGCCGATGCGGCGCGGTGCTGCGACGAGGATGGTTCTGGGCGGGCGGGCGGAAGAAAACAGGGACACGACGATCGTTCCGTCTAGCAGGCTGGACAAGGCTCGCAATGTACAGGATTTTGCGGCGGCAGGCGTGGCGTCGGGCAGCGGGCTTCGAGCGGGGGCGGCACGTTCGGGCGGCGGGTGGCGGGTGGCGGGCGGCGAGCAGGGGCGGCGCGTCCCAGCGGCGGGTGGTAGCCGGCGCGGCCGCTTCTGGCGACGCGGCAACGGCGCGCCGCGGGCGGCGGTACCTGCGGCCACCGCGTCCCGTTGCGCCCCCGTTTGCTCCCGTTTCCTGCCGCTCGCCTGCCACCGGCTCAGCGCCGGGCGCGCTACGAAACGAT
>Ga0105238_10006166_pt1 | contig 11902 bp, 8 predicted proteins | sample KBSC34metaG_FD_81526 | JGI IMG/M metagenome (GOLD analysis project Ga0105238, IMG submission 81526) | Corn rhizosphere microbial communities from Kellogg Biological Station, Michigan, USA - KBS C3-4 metaG | ecosystem: Host-associated > Plants > Roots > Rhizosphere > Soil | place: Michigan, USA... | reverse complement strand
AGAACACCGCAGTGCTTGCAGCAGCCCGTACGCTTGCGTGGTTTTATCCCGAACGATCCACGCTTGCGGCGTGGACGGCGTATTTCGTCTTTCTCATCGTACCTGCAAGCGCTGCAGCCACCTACGTGTTGGGCGCGATCTACATTGCCATCATGCTTTACTGCGCATGGCTGCTCGCCCGCGAGATCATGGACGCACGCTGTGCGATGCTCGCTGTTCTCTTCATCACGTGCTGCACCTACTACACCAATCGGTTGCACTTCTTTAATGGCAATGCTGCGTTGACTGCAGTCTCGGCAGTTGCTGTGTTGAGTCTGTGGCGTGCGTTGAACGATCAAGAGATACGCTGGTGGTGGGTCACCGGCGTGCTCTGGGGAATCGGCTTGCTCGCCAAGCCGCTCATGGTGGTGACCATTGCCTGCGGCTTCGTTGCTGTAGCGACGATCGAGCCGAGGCGCGATCGGCCAAGTGCACGTAGAGTGTTACTCGCGATCGCCGCCTGCATCATCGTCATCGCTCCTACGGCCATTGCTTGGCTGCGAAGCGAGCCCACTGGAGCTGTGCTGCATATTTGGCACGAACTGTTGCCGTTCCTTGCGCGACCGCGTCGCATGGCAGATTTTTCTGCGGATCAGTTGCTCCGTGTAGTGCCGTTGCTTTTTCTGATCGTGATCTTATTGCGCACTCGAAGCATGCAAGCTGCTCGTGCGGTACCTCGACCCATCGCAGTGCCTTCTTTGAAGGCGCGCAGATTCCTCGCGGTTCACGCATGGGGCGCACTCATCGCGATACTTGCGCTCGGCTTGTTGGGATGGGATTTGCGCGCTCACTGGGGCACGGCTTTTCTATGGCTCTTGCCTGTCTGGTTCCTGTCGACACGCCGCGGTGCTCGTTTTGCTTCCATGGACTTCGAACACGTCCTCGTCTGTGTCGCCCTGACACATGTCGTCATGGTGGTGGGTTATGTATTGGATTGGTAGGTGGGGGGCTTCCGACACTGTGACGTTAGGGTAATTGCCGCTGTTCGTGATCAGGTCGAGTCAGCGATGCGGGTCTCGTGGGGAACGAATCGGATCGATTGCGACTTTAGTTGGGATCTGTCGACCCTACATTCGGCCGCCGCGATGGACATAAGGAGAGCGAATGGTCACCCACGTCGATGACCAAAGCGCCTTTGCGACTTTATTGATCGAGACCACCTCCACGGCAGTGATTGCCGTCAGCGGTAGTGGAGCCATTCTTTTTTGTAATCCGGCGGCCGAGTCGATGTTGAACATCGAGCGTGTGCGTGCGGTCGGCGTGCGCTTTATCGATTGCATTGCCAAGGTGGCTACCGAAAGTGTCGCTGCGTTTGCAGAAGCGTTCGATCGCGCAACGAACACGGGCACTGCAACGCTCGAGTTTGCTTTGGATCATCCGGCACCCGGAAGACTCAACACCGCGACGCTGCGGCATCTGAGCAATACAGGCAGCGGACAACTCGTTGTTATAGAGATCAGTCAACCGCCGCAGCTCATGGCATCGGAACTGAGCCATCAAGAGGTAGACAACGGCATATCTAAAGTCGTGCGCAATGTTACCGAGCTTAGACAAGCGGAAGCGGCTCTACGCAAGGCCAAGGAAGAAGCGGAGGCCGCGAATCGCGACCTCGAGGCATTCAGCTATTCGGTAGCACACGATTTGCGGGCGCCATTGCGCTCGATCGAAGGGTTCAGTCGCGTGATACTGAAAGACTACGAAAACGAACTCCCCGCGAACGCGCGGCACTACTTGAATCGCGTGCATCGTTCCGCGCTTTCCATGGCGGAGTTGATCGACGATTTGCTCTTGCTCGCGCGCGTGACGCGCTCTGATTTGCGCGAGTGCATCGTTGATCTGGCAGAGCTTGCGCGTGGCGAAATCGCACGTCTGCGTGAAGCCCATCCCGACCGAAACGTGGAATTCGTGTGCGGGCCCGTGCAAGCCGCTGGCGACGAAGGTCTGTTGCGCGTGCTCATGGGTAACTTGATCAGCAATGCTTGGAAATTCTCCAGCAAAAATCCTCAGGCGCGTATCGAGTTCGGCGCGACGTATCAGAACGGTGAGCAAGTGTTCTACGTGCGGGATAACGGTGCCGGCTTCCAAATGATCTATGCAGACAAGCTATTCCTGCCTTTCCAGCGCCTACATCGACAAGACGAATTCGCAGGTACCGGCATCGGTCTTGCCACATCCGATCGCATCGTGCGCAGGCACGGAGGCCGTATTTGGGCCAACGCCAGGATGGGCGAAGGCGCGACGTTTTATTTCACGATTGGACGCTGAGGCCAGCCAACCAGGAAACCAGCCAACCAGAAGACCAGCTATCTCAGATTTGTTCTGGTTAGCGGGTTGTCTGGTTTCCTGGTTAGCTGGTTAACCATCGCGCCTATTTTCGCCCCAATTCCTCGCCACTTTGTCTCATCTCGTTCCTTCTTGAGTCCCGTTCCGGGCGCTTGATAGCGCCATAGGGTCGCTACAGACCCGCCTTGGAGAGGAGCGTCTCATGAGTGTCAGAGTGTCATTGAATACGGCGATCGCGGCAGTGTTGGCGTTGGGCTGTGCCTCGGCAAATGCCGATAACACTTTCAAGAAGGAAACGGGCGTAGGGATGGCGACCGGCGCCGCCATGGGCGCTGTCGTCGGCGGTCCGATCGGAGCCGCCGTGGGATTCATGGTGGGCACGATCGTTGGCGACAGCGTGGGCATTGCCAACATCGCCGATAAGCATGCTAAGTCTGTCGAGACCGAGTTGGCGGATGTGCGCGTTGCTCTATCACAAGCCCAGGCTCAGGCTGCGACAGAGCCTATGTTTTCCGATCTCGCGCAGCGCTTGCACGCCAACGTGATGTTCAGGACGAACAGCGCGGAATTGAGCGACGAAGCGAATACGGCGATCAAGCAATTGGGCCAGGTCATGTCGAGTTATCCGAGCATCGAGCTCGAACTCCATGGCTTTGCAGATCCGCGCGGTAAGAGCAATGCAAACCTGTTGTTGTCTCAAGCCCGAGCGGAGGCAGTGCGTGAAGCGCTCATCAACGGCGGTGCGAAGCCCGAGCAGATTCGCCTCACTGCGCATGGCGCCGACTTGGCTACCGCGCAAAGCGGAGACACCGAGGCCTATGCGTGGGAGCGGCGCGTGAGCATCGCTATCGCGTCTAAGAAAACGGGTGCGGTGGCCCAGGCGCGTTGAGTGCCGATAGGTGTTAGGAGTTGGTCGGAGAAGGGCAGGTGCGTTATGCGTGCACCTGCCCCAGTCCGGAAATTCGGCTGCACAGAAATCATTCGCGAGCGTGTCGCCTCCGCCCAAACTGACGTATTTGGGGGCGGTCGTGGCATTCATTCGCATCAAAATAGTGCGCGGTAGGGTGCGGCTGTTTTAATTTCGTCTTCGTGTCGACCGCGCTCGAATTCTTTTTCGTGTCACTCGCGCGCCTTTGCCCGGCTAAATTCCTGGTTTTCCGCGGTCCTCCCGCAGTTCTCGCCCGCTCTCGCCCTCAATCTGGCACAGCAGATGCATCCTGTTTGCTGTCTTAGTTCACTTGTTGCAAAATAGTCGCGCCTTGCTGCGATGCGCTTGGGCGCTAAGTACATCAGCAATAATCGCGGGTTTGAGTCGCTGTCGCGGCTCGGCCAGATGGGGTGTATACGCTGACGCGTCGCTGTATCACTAAGTAATAGAAGGGAAAGTTATCGACGACTGATCTTTGCATTGCTTCCGTTGTGCGGAAGCTAGACGGGTAGAAGCATGCCCGCGACATGCTTATCGAAGACTAGTTTTGCGTTGCCTTCGACCATACCACGCTAGGTATGTCGATTTTTTACAACAAACCGAGGAGATGAGAATGCATCGTTATGCAAAACCGGTGGCCGCGGCGGTCGCCATGGCGCTGGCCGGGGTTTCGGGTGCTGCACTGGCCGCTGATGCTCCCGCAGGTCCCAAGCTGTCGGACATCTTTGCCAACTCCGGCATCACTGCGACGGGCTATGTGGCCGCATCGTATTTCCATTCTTCGACCGACAACGGCGACCATGCACCGGGTTGGCATCAATTCGACGTCGGCCATGACACGTTTCAGTTGGACCAAGCAGGGTTGACCATTGCCTATCAACCGGCCGAAGGCTTCGGCGCGTTGGTGAATGTGATCGCCGGAGAAGACGCGAAGGTCGTCAATTTCGCTGAAGGCGGTTCTAGCGGTAGTTCGTTCAACATCACTCAGGCCTTCGTGCAGTACGCAACGGGCGGCCTCACGGTCATGGGCGGTAAGTTCGTCACCTTGGCGGGCGCAGAAGTGATCGCACCCACCGGCAACACGAACTTCTCTCGCTCTTTGTTGTTCTTCACCGAACCTCTAACTCACACCGGTTTGCGCGCGACTTACAAGTTCAGCGATGCATTCAGTCTCACCGCCGGCGTCAACAACGGATGGAATACCACGCACGATTCGACCGGCGGCAAGACAGCCGAAATCGGAATCTCGATCACTCCGATTCCCCTCCTGAGCTTGGGCATCAACGGTTACCGCGGCAACGAGTCGCAAGCCGGACTCCCCGATGGCAAGCATGAGCTTTTGGACTTCGTGCTGACTATCAAGCCGTCGGACGCGCTCAACTTCGTCGTGAACTACGACTACCACAAGCAGGATCTTCCGGGCGGTGGTGAGGCGAAGTACCAAGGCATCGCGGGCTACGTCAATTGGTCGATTACCGACCAGTTCCGCGTGTCTTTGCGCGGTGAGGTGCTCGACGACAAGGATGGTTTCCTCTCTGGCACGGACCAGAAGATCAAGGAAGCCACGTTGACGTTCGGCTACATGCCGGCGACCAATTTCGAGCTGCGTCTCGAAGGTCGTTACGACAAGTCGGGCGATCCGATCTTCTTGAAGACGGATCTCGCAACGGTCGAAGACAAGTCCACGGAATTGGCGGTGCAGGGCCTCTTCAAGTTCTAAACCGTTGCTGATGGTGCCCCCACCCTAACCCTCCCCCGCAAGCGGGGGAGGGAACTAGAATCAACCCTCTCCCGCTTTGCGGGGGAGGGCAGGGAGGGGGTCTTTCTGGCTCAACCTCAACCGCCTCGCAACACCTCCGCAAGCGTTGCGAACAACCGATCGATGTGCGGCTTTTCGACGATGAGCGGTGGCGAAAGCGCAATCACATCACCGCTGGCACGCGTGAGAATGCCTTTCTCGTAGCATTTGGTGAACACGGAATAGGCGCGTGCGCCGACTTTGCCCGGAATGGATTCGAGCTCGACGCCGGCAACCAATCCAAGATTGCGGATATCTTTGACGTGTGGCAGCCCGCGTAACGAATGCGCCGCATCTTCCCAATAACTTGCCAGGCTCGCTGCGCGCGTGAGTAGACCCTCGCGCTTGTAAATATCTTGTGTCGCCAGTCCGGCTGCACAGGCCACCGGATGACCCGAATAGGTATAGCCGTGAAATAGTTCGATGGCGTTTTCCGGCCCTTGCATGAATGCGTCGTAAATGTGCTTGCGCACGAACACCGCGCCCATGGGCACTACGCCGTTCGTTAGTCCCTTGGCCGTGGTGATCATGTCGGGTTGTACATCGAAATATTGCGCGGCGAACGGCGCTCCCAACCGGCCGAAGCCCGTGATCACCTCGTCGAAGATCAACAACAAACCGTACTTGTCGCAGAGCTCGCGCAGACGCTGTAGATAACCTTTCGGCGGCGGCAATACGCCCACCGAGCCGGCCATGGGTTCGACGATGACGGCGGCGATGTTCGACGCGTCGTGCAATTGCACGAGCTGCTCCAGCGCGTCGGCCAAATGCGAGCCCCACTCCGGCAGTCCGCGAGAGAACGCATTGCGTGCGAGATCGAGTGTGTGCGGAAGATGATCGACGCCGGGCAGCATGCTGCCGAAGAACTTACGGTTGTTGAGCATGCCGCCCACGGAAATGCCGCCGAAGCCGACACCGTGATATCCCTTTTCGCGTCCGATGAGCCGCTGACGCGTGCCTTCGCCGCGGGCGCGATGAAAGGCGATGGCGATTTTGAGCGCCGTATCGACGGCTTCGGAACCCGAGTTCGCGAAGAACACGTGATCCAAATCGCCAGGTGTAATTTCAGTCAGTTGCTTGGCGAATGCGAACGCCGCCGGATGACCCATCTGAAAGGTCGGCGCGAAATCGAGTTCCTGTAGCTGCTGGGTGACTGCCTGAGTGATCTCTTCGCGCCCGTGCCCGGCATTCACACACCACAGTCCGGCGACGCCATCCAAAATTTCGCGTCCATCCTGAGTCCAGTAGTGCATGCCTTTCGCTTTGGCCAAGATTCGCGGCTGAGCTTTGAATTGGCGGTTGGCCGTGAAGGGCATCCAGAAGGCGTCGAGGTCGGAAAGAGAAGAGTCTTTCATTGCTGGGAACTCGTCGAAAAAATGGCAGGATGGTGCAGATGATAAGCTGATAGCGAGTCGTCTGGGGTCCGCGGTCTGCCGCCGCGGCCAGAATCGCTAAGCCAACGCGTTTGCCTGCTGGCGGCGGACCGCGGACCGCAGACGGCGGTACCACTTCCATTTTTAAAGCCGAGCGTGTTCATTATGAACTCACCCATCGACTGGCATGCGCGCGCAAGAGCACTGAGCATTCGCTCTCAAGCATTCATTGACGGTGCATACGTATCGGCGGCGTCCGGAGCGACGTTCGATTGCATCAGTCCCATCGATGGTCGGGTGATCGCGAAGGTGGCCGAATGCGGCGAAGAAGACGTGGATCGCGCAGTGAAGAGCGCTCGCGCTGCTTTTGTAAAAGGCACCTGGTCGCGGATGGCGCCGGCGAAACGCAAAGCCGTGCTGCTCAAATTTGCAGAGCTGATCCGCGTGCACGCAGATGAACTTGCGTTGTTGGAAACCCTCGACATGGGCAAGCCGATCCGCGATAGCGTGCGAGTGGACTTGCCGGCGACGGAGCGTTGCATCGCGTGGTATGCCGAGGCCATCGACAAGCTTTACGATCAAGTTGCGCCCACAGCACCTACTGCGCTTGCATTGATCACACGCGAGCCTACGGGAGTGATCGGCGCCATCGTGCCCTGGAATTTCCCGCTCATCATGACCGCGTGGAAAATTGCACCGGCGCTTGCGGCAGGTAATTCCGTCCTGTTGAAGCCCTCAGAGAAATCGCCGCTCACGGCACTCAGAATTGCGGAGCTTGCGATTTCGGCAGGTATACCGGAAGGCGTGTTCAACGTCGTGCCGGGATTCGGCGGCACGGCAGGCAAAGCGCTGGCGCTGCACATGGATGTCGATTGCATTGCATTTACCGGCTCGACGGCGACCGGTAAGCAGATGCTGCAATATTCCGGTCAATCGAACATGAAGCGAGTGTGGCTCGAGTGCGGCGGCAAGTCGCCCAACATCGTTCTCGCGGACGCACCGAACATAGATCGTGCCGCACAGGCGGCGGCGTCAGCGATCTTCTTCAACCAGGGCGAAATGTGCACAGCGGGGTCCCGCTTGCTGGTGCAAGAGTCGATCAAAGACGAGCTGCTCGAAAAGGTCGCGCAACATGCACGTGCATTGCTGCCTGGCGATCCTTTGGATCCGAGTACCAAGCTCGGTGCGATCGTGGACGATGTGCAGCTCAAGCGCGTGTTGGGTTACATCGATATCGGGCGTGGCGAAGGCGCCGATGTGAGAGTCGGCGGAAAACGTGTGCGCGAAGAGAGTGGCGGGTTCTATGTCGAACCTACGGTGTTCGAGCGAGTCACGCCATCGATGCGCATTGCACGCGAGGAGATCTTCGGTCCGGTGTTGACTACTATCACGTTCAAGGATCTCGAAGACGCAGTTCGCATCGGCAACGACGTGATCTACGGATTGGCGGCGGCAGTGTGGACGAAAGATGTTAATGTCGCGCACCGAGTGGCGCGCGAGCTGAGAGCCGGTATGGTGTATGTGAACTGCTACGACGAAGACGATATCACGGTGCCATTCGGCGGTTACAAGCAATCCGGCACCGGCCGTGACAAGTCCTTGCATGCATTCGACAAGTACACCGAGCTGAAGACGACGTGGATCAAGTTGGGAGAGTAGATCACATGCCCATCACCGTCGCCGCCACTCAGTTCGCCTGCACTTGGGATCGCGCTGCCAATATCGCGGCTGCCGAGCGTGCGATCAGAAACGCGCATGCTGCCGGCGCGCAGATCGCGCTCGTTCAAGAATTGTTCGAGACGCCTTACTTTTGCAAGGAGCACGATCCGAAGTATTTCGATCTGGCGTTGCCGATGGCAGAGAATCCAGCGGTGAAACGCTTTCGCGAACTCGCACGAGAGCTCGACATGGTGTTGCCGGTGAGCGTTTTCGAGCGTGCCGGAAATGTGTTCTACAACAGCATCGCCATCGTTGATGCGGGTGGGGAGCTTTTGGGGACCTATCGAAAAGCGCACATTCCCGAGAGTCCCGGCTATCACGAAAAATTCTATTTCTCACCCGGCGATACCGGATTTCGCGTCTGGCAAACCAAATACGGCAAAATCGGCGTCGCGATTTGCTGGGATCAATGGTTCCCCGAATCGGCGCGCGCCATGGCGCTGTTGGGTGCGGAGATGTTGTTCTATCCAACGGCCATCGGTTCCGAGCCGCAGGATCTCAGTATCGATTCGCGCGATCATTGGCGCAGAACCATGCAAGGCCATGCGGCGGCGAATATCATGCCCCTCATCGCATCGAATCGCATCGGCACCGAAGTGGGCAAGCAATGGACTGTGACTTACTACGGTTCATCTTTCATTGCAGATCACACGGGTGCGTTAGTGCGCGAGGCGAATAGAGATCAGGAAGCCGTGATCACGGCCGAATTGGATTTGGATGCCATTCGAGAATATCGCCGCGCTTGGGGACTGTTTCGTGATCGCAGGCCGGATCTCTACGGTCCGTTATTAACGCTCGACGGCCAACGCACTCTCTAGATCTCAACGCTGCGATGCTTTTTTTTGCGACCTGTCCACTCGGCCTCGCCGACTTACTCTGCGCGGAATTGAAACAACTCGGCGCGGCCCGCACGCGCGAGCTGAAATCGGGCGTGGAATTCGAAGGTGATTTAGAACACGCCTATGCGCTTTGTCTCTGGTCGCGCACCGCCAATCGAGTTTTATTACGGCTCGGGGAAGCCGGTGCACGCACGGCCAACGAATTGTATGAAGGTGTGCGTGGCATCGATTGGTCCGAGCATTTGAGTCCTTCGGGCACGCTCGCCATCGACTTCGCCGGGCAATCGGCCGGCATCACGCACACGCAATTCGGCGCCTTGAAAACCAAGGACGCCATCGTCGATCAATTCCGAGCCAAGTACGGCGAACGGCCGTCGGTCGATGTCGACCGCCCGCATGTGCGTATCAATGTTCATGTGCATCGAGACATGGCGACACTCGCGCTCGATCTTTCCGGCGAGAGCTTGCATCGTCGCGGCTATCGAGCACGCGGAGTCGCGGCGCCGCTCAAAGAAAATCTCGCCGCCGGTATTCTGCTGCGTGCCGGATGGCCGGCGATTGCGGAGCAGGGTGGCGCGCTGCTCGATCCGCTCTGTGGGTCCGGCACGTTGGTTATTGAAGGTGCGCTGCTGGCATTAGATATCGCGCCCGGTCTACTGCGTAATGCACATGGTGGGGCGTGGGGATTCATCAATTGGCGCAAGCACAATGCATCGCTGTGGCGGCGTCTCGTTAACGAAGCAGAAGAGCGGCGCCAGGCGGCATCCGGGCGTGAACTGAAAATACGCGGCTACGATCAAGATGCATTCGCCGTGCGCGCGGCGCTGGAGAACGTCGAACGCGCCAAACTGCGCGGCAAAGTGCATATCGAACGTCGCTCGCTCAGCGAACTCGAAAACGATCTCGGGCCGTTCGGACTGCTCGTTACAAATCCGCCGTACGGCGAGCGTATCGGCGATCAAGATACGTTGCGTGAGCTCTATCGCACTCTGGGTGAACGTCTCCGGGCTGGTTTCGGCGGCTGGAAAGCCGCAGTGTTTACCGGCAATCCACCCCTCGCGCGCGAGCTGCAAATCGTGGCGCGGCGCAGTCACACGTTGTTCAACGGCGCCATCGAATGTCGATTGCTGCGTCTGGACGTCGAGCCCGATCGCTTCGACCTTCCCGAAGCGCGTCCCAGCATGGACGAAAAACTTGCAACCGCTCGCGAACGGCCGGGCGCGCAGATGTTTGCCAATCGTCTGCGCAAGAACTTCAAGACACTCGCCGCGTGGGCCGACAAAGAAAACACTCGTTGCTATCGCGTGTACGACGCCGATATGCCGGAGTACGCGTTCGCGATCGATATGTACGGCAGCGCCAACGATCCTGATCTGGCGTGGATTTATGTGCAGGAATATCAGGCACCGGAGAGTATCGATCGAGATGCGGCGCGCATGAGAAGGCTCGAAGCGCTGTCAGTATTGCCAGAGGTATTTGCGGTTCCGCGCGAGCGCATTCACGTGCGCACGCGCAAACAACAGAAAGGCAGTGCGCAATACGAAAAGCTCGACGAGCGCGGCGAATTCTGCACGGTGTCTGAAAGCGGCTATCGTTTGCTCGTCAACTTTACGGATTATTTGGATACTGGATTGTTTTTGGATCACCGGCCGACGCGACGCAAGCTCGGCGAATGGGCGCGGGGTGCGCGATTCCTCAATTTATTTGCATATACGGGCACAGCGACCGTGTATGCGGCAGGCGGCGGTGCGTCGGCTTCGACGACAGTGGATATGTCCAAACCCTATTTGGACTGGGCGAAACGCAATCTGGCCATCAATCAACTCGCCAGTCCAGAACACGGCTTCGTCCATGCAGATTGTTTGCAATGGCTTGCCGAAGCGGCCGAAGCGCGAAAACGTGAGTACGATCTGATTTTTCTGGACCCGCCGACGTTCTCGCGTTCGAAACGCATGCAAGATGATTTCGACGTGCAGCGCGATCACGTGAAACTGATCCGCCTCGCGGCGACGCTTCTGGCACCTAACGGCAGATTGGTCTTTTCCAATAACTATTCGCGTTTCAAGCTGGATACGGCGGCGCTTCCAGAGTTCGCAATCGAAGATATCTCGCGTGCGACCATCGCCAGAGACTTCGAGCGCAATCCGCGTATCCATCAGTGTTTTGCCATCCGGCATCGCATCAACGCACCCACTTGATGCGCCGGCGGGTCGATTTCGCCGGATTTTTGCGCTTTCTTCGGCTTGAAATGGGGCTGACACATTGCCATTCGCGCACTGTTGCAGCAAAATGACGCCCCCTTCGCGACCACCCTTTGCGGCGTAGTGCTATGAGCGGCGATTCCTTCCAAGTGCGCTTTCATCCGAAGCTTGGCGTAGTCATCTACGATCCGGTTGCGCAAATGGGCCTCTCCAAGGAGCAGATCCGCCTGTTCAAGCTGGGCTCGATGGGTGCGAGTACGTTCATGCGCACCATCGTCAACAAGGATCTCGGTGTGTGCTCGCCCGATTCCATGCAGGAACATGCCGTCGAGGTGGATGCTTATCGCGCTGCTCGCGGTGCGCGCCGCAAGCCCTATTGTGAGCAGTGCCGTCGCCATTTCGGTTCCGTGGACTTCACTGTCTGCACGGATTGCAGCGCGATTCGCTGTACCTGTGGCACGTGCAGCTGCGTATCTCGCAGGCGCAAAGCAGCCTAACGCGCTCAGCAGCGCAACATCTTTGTTTTCCTGAATAGGGCGCGAGGTCGTTCGCCTCGTCATGGACATTTTCCGCGTATTCACCATCGAAGCGGCGCATCGCTTGCCGAACGTGCCGCCGGGCCATAAATGCGCCCGATTGCACGGTCATTCGTTCCGCATCGAATTGCATTTGCGTGGCGCGGTCGATACGCACACCGGCTGGGTCATGGATTTTGCCGACGT
>Ga0105238_10006165_pt1 | contig 11902 bp, 14 predicted proteins | sample KBSC34metaG_FD_81526 | JGI IMG/M metagenome (GOLD analysis project Ga0105238, IMG submission 81526) | Corn rhizosphere microbial communities from Kellogg Biological Station, Michigan, USA - KBS C3-4 metaG | ecosystem: Host-associated > Plants > Roots > Rhizosphere > Soil | place: Michigan, USA... | reverse complement strand
GATCACTTCCTTCATCGCCACCGTCACGAACCGCTCCATATGCGTGTGACGATGCGCTTCGATCGCGCCCGCGGTGTCGATGTAACTCAGGATGACGCCACCGAAAATGGTACCGCGTGAGTTCGTGTCGCGCGGCAGAAGTGTGATGCGTATCGCAGGGTCTGTGTATTCGTGCATGGGCGCTATCCTAAAGCGGAACAAACAATCAGACAACGGTGTCTAAGCTGCCACTCCCCGGTCCGAAACAGACCTGCCAGAAAGGTCGTGAAAGATGCTTCTAATGACACTGCTTCAGGAAAACGCGGCGACGAGTAGCTTTGATGATCTCGGGAAGTTGCTGCTGGGCGGCGTAGCGGCGGCAATCGTGGTGGCAGTTGGCTTTGTGCTAATCCAATTCCGCATGCGCGACAAGAAACCACCGGCGTCGAACTTCATCAGTATCACGGATAAAGATCCGTCTTCATCCGTATAAATCCGTGGCCCAGTTTGTGATTGTCTGTTTGAGCTCGTCGAGTTGAGTGTCGAAGAAGTGTCCAGCGCCGGGAATAACGACTAACCGCACCGGCACACTCCCTTCAAACTCGGCCACCAGCTCGCGCAATCTTTCGACGTCGCCAAACTCGTCGTGCTCCCCGTGGATCAGCAGCAGCGGCTTGCGACACTGCGCGAGAAAACTGAAGTCATACTTTTCGAGCGGCGTCCCGATCCCGATCAGGAACGACACGCGCGGATCCTGAATCCCGACTTCCAGCCCGACTCTGGATCCAAACGAAAAACCACACACCGTGATCTGCAAACCCGGATATTGCTGTGACAGGTAATCCAACCCTGCACGAACGTCGTCACGTTCACCACGCCCTTCGTCGTGCTGTCCGGTGCTCTGGCCTACGCCGCGAAAGTTGATACGGAGAACGGTGAGGCCCGCGTCGTTTAACGCAGCAGCGGCACGAAACACAACCTTATTGTGCATCGTGCCGCCACCGAGTGGATGCGGGTGTAAGACCAGGGCCACGCCCTTTGCTGCGCCCTGGCGAGGCTCTTTCAGAATTGCTTCTAACTGGCCGTGCGCTACAGGTATGAAAAGATTGCCGGCTGGATACATCAGGGCCGCACTAACTACTGCATGTCTTCGCTGGCGACGGCTTCAGACTCACCACCCGCGCCTTCTTCCATGCCAGACGCTTCAGCGCCCGTGGTCTCCGGTGACTCGTAGCCTTCTACTGCTGCCGGTGAAGCTGTTGATGAAGTTTTCCTGGCCCTCTTCTTCGTACCTTTTCCTGCGCCACCTTTCTTTGTAGCTTGCTTTATAGATTTCTTGCCGGCTTTCTTTGTGGTCTTCTTTGCCGCTTTCTTTGTGCCTTTACTGGCTCCACCCTTCTTCGTCGATTTCTTGGCTGCCTTCTTAGTCGACTTCTTAGCGCCTCCTCGGGACTTCGATTTTGACGCGCTCTTCTTGGTACCCTTCTTGCCTCCTTTGCGCGCGCCTCTGGACTTCCTGGTTCCTTTTTTGGCTGCCATTTACTTCGCTCCTTATGTGTATTTTGAGTTTGGCTCAACGTAGCAAAATAATTAGAGACTGTCCACGATGTTTTTCTTTTCTCTGCGGCAGAGAAAGATTTCAAATTAACACATCACGAAAAGCAAGACTTGTGTAGACACCATCGACTGTTTCAGCTACATTAAACCTGCTCTCCAACCACACGCGGTCAGATTAAAAACCTGCGGAAAGGCTGTCTCGATGCGAGATTATTACTCATCGTGCGTTAGTACAGATCATCAGCCCTCCCTTTACTATCTCGCCCAGTATTTATCGAATCAATCGAATCGTTCCAGTGATTTGGCCCCCGACGCTGAGATCCTCCGAGCTGAGCCACGCGCGCGCAGAACGGCGCTCGTCGTCGACGACGTCGCTGATGTAACAGAGATGCTCGCGGTGGTGTTGACCCACGCTGGTTATTCAGTCGTGACGGCCGCCTCCGCACCCGCGGCGCTGAAGGCCGCACGCGAACGCCAGTTTGACGTGATCATTTCTGACATCGGCATGCCCGAGATGAATGGTTACCAATTGGCCCGGGAAATGAGGACGATGCCTGGTTACGAGACCGTTCCAATGGTGGCCGTCACCGGCTATTCGATGTTCGACGACAAGGAACGATCGACCAACGCCGGCTTCAACGCTCACATGACCAAGCCGATCGATCCGCGAGCGCTACTCGAACTGATCGACCAACTGTGAGTTAACAACTAGAGTCGGTTGAGCGATTGATGACGACCCCGTCCGGCATATCCTCCCGGTTTAAATCCAGGTCCCCCACACAAATTATTGAGCTTGTATCCAGCGCCATCATCGTTGGCGTCTTCTTCTGGAGGCTTCAATTTTCTACGTCCGCAATCTGCTGCGGCGATTTCGACGGTTACTACCACATCAAATGGACGCAAACGCTCTGGCAAGCGATCAAGAGCGGTCATTTTCCGCAGTTTCCCTGGCTTCCGCTCACAACTCTCAACTCGAAAGACTATGTGGACCATCACCTGCTCTTCCACATCTTTCAGATTCCGTTTGCTGCGTCTTCAGACCCGCGTCTCGGCGCTAAGATCTCGGCGATAATCTTCGGCAGCCTCGCGGTGCTGTCGTGTTACTGGCTGGTGGTGCGTTATCGAATTCGTTATTCGTTCGTCTGGTTGATTGCGCTGCTTGGCTGTTCGGCGCCGTTTCTGTTTCGGATGAACATGGCGAAGGCGCCGCCATTCGCGATCATCTACCTCGTCATCGCGATTCACCTGTTTTTCAAACGAAAATACTGGCCGTTGCTGCCGCTCGCACTCGTCTTTACGTGGACGTACGATTTGTTTGTGCTGTTGATTATGGCCGCGGTTTTCTGGTCGGCTGCGATTGCAATCACTGAGAAGCGGTTTGAATGGCGACCGCTGGTTTACGTAATCGCCGGATGTGTCCTCGGGCTCATCATCAATCCTTACTTCCCACACAATCTGCAACTGCTCCTCGAGCACATGAAAATCAAGCTGACGGCGTCAGACTTCGACACGAAAGTCGGATCGGAGTGGTACCCGTACGACTCGTGGGAGTTTCTGGGCAACTCGGCGGTTGCGTGTATCGCGATGGTCGTCGGTTATCTTTTCTTTGAGCCGACGGAACGCAGGCGCGGCCAGTTTCCGATTTTCTTCCTGCTGCTCTCGACGGCGCTGATGATCATGACGGCGCGCTGGAAACGAATTGCGGAGTACTGGCCGCCGTTTGCAGTGTTGTTCGCGAGTTTTTCACTGCGACCGTGGCTGGAAGGTTATCGCCCTTATCTGACGCGGCTGCCGGACGCGGTGCAGGAGGAGCTCGAGCCGTTTCTCGATCGTGAAGCGCCGCCGCCGGAAGATGAGAAGACGACTACGTTTCGTGATGTAGTTCGAGTGGTTACGGTCACCACGATGGCGGTCGTGCTGATCGTCTTTACTTTATTCAACGTGTACGCCACAAAGCAGGAAATTAGTCAGAGCGAGCCTCACGAATTCTACCGGAAGGGCGCTGAATGGATGCGCACTCACGTGCCGCCGGGACAGTTGATTTTCAACACGGATTGGGACGACTTTCCGCGTCTCTTCTACTTCGATCCGTCGCACTACTACGTCTCCGGGCTCGATCCGGGTTATCTCTACGATAAGAATCCGGAACTGTCGCGTCTTTACGAAAGCATTACGCTCGGGCACGAAGAGGATCCAGGGCCGTTGATTCGCGATCGCTTCGGAGCGCGCTGGGTGTTTTCAGACAACACGCACCACGACTTTTTCGAACATGCGCGGTCGAGTGGGTGGTTTGATATCGTTTACGAGGACGCGGATTGCACGATAATGTACATTAGGAATCAGAAAATTGAGGAAGGATTGGAAGCGCCTTGAGACTTATTTCGATTTTGATTCTTGGCATGTTAGTCGTGAGCTGCGGGAATGGTATTTCGTCCCGCCAGGGTGGTGTTCCGTCGAGCGTTACGAATAACAACTCAACGCCCGCTGCTTCACCAACCGCATCGCTCACTCGTTTCGAACAGGATCTCCAATACATCCGCAACGGGCAATACACTTACATTTGGGTCTTCTCACGTAAAGACGGGAAGCCACTGGAGTCGACCGACAGCGCCTTCCTCCGCACCAACGCGCCACAGGTTGTCGATTGGGTGACTACCGACGGAGGCAAGAAAGTGATCGCCGGGACGAACTTCAATCTCGAAGAAGGAAATTTAGAGGCGCTCAAAAAGCGGTACAACGCTGAGGACTATTCAGCACGTTAGACAGGATTTACAAGATTTTTCAGGATTTACATGTTCATCATGAAAAATCTTGTAAATCCTGTCTAACGACTATCTTCCCAAACTGAGCCCGATCCTCAATCAACTCGTGCGCCTGCCGCGCCTCACTGAGTGGCAACACGCGGTCGACGACACCACGAATCTTTCCCTGCGACACGAACTTCATCGCCTCGAGCAGCTCAGCTTTCGAGCCCATGAACGATCCGAGCAGCGTCAAATGCCGGTAGAACACTTGCCGCAGATCCGTCCGCGCATCGAAGCCACTCGTCGCCCCACACGTCACGAGCCGTCCATTGTTTTTGAGCGACGCGATCGATCCGGGCCACGTCGCGGCGCCGGTGTGCTCGACCACAACGTCAACCCCTTTGCGACCGGTCAGTCGCTTCACTTCCTTCGGCCAATCGTCACGCGAGTAGTTGACCGTCTCATCGGCCCCGAGCTCGCGGGCTTTCGCAAGCTTCTCGTCTGAGCTCGCCGTCGTGATCACTCGCGCGCCACGCAGCTTCGCGATCTGAATCGCAACCGAACCGACGCCGCTGCCCGCCGCGTGTACGAGCACGTCTTCACCCGGCTGCAGGTTTGCGCGCGTCACGAGCATGTGCCAGGCGGTGACAGTCACGAGCGGCAACGCCGCCGCTTCGGCCCAACTCAGCTCCGCCGGCTTGGGAATAATGTTCACGCCGGGAACCGCCACTAATTCTGCATAACCACCGTCACGTCGATAGCCGATGATGTCGTACTCGCGACACAGATTGTCCTGCCCGCTCAGACACGCCTCGCAATGTCCACACGAAACGCCGGGCTGGACCATCACTTCTTCGCCTGGCTTGACCCACGTCACGAGCTCGCCAACTTCGCGCACGACTCCCGCCACATCGCAACCGAGAATGTGCGGGAGCGGAATCTCAATCCCCGGCATGCCGTTGCGAACAAAAATGTCGAGGTGATTCAACGCGCACGCCTTCACCTCGACCAGCACTTCGTTCGCTCGGATCTGCGGCTCGGGCACGTCCGTGTACTCGAGCACTTCCGGTCCACCGTGCTGTCTGAAAATCGAGGCCTTCATTTTGTGGCCTGCTCGCGGGCGTGATACGAGGAGCGCGTGAGCGGACTTGATTCGACGTGGTGGAATCCGAGCGACATGCCGATCTCGCGCCACTTCGCAAACTCTTCCGGCGTCACGTAACGCTCGACTGGCAAACGACGCGCGTGCGGCTGTAGATACTGGCCGATCGTCATGATGTCACAAGAAACGGATCTTAAGTCGCGCATCAGCTCGACGACCTCGTCAAACGTCTCGCCGAGTCCGACCATGATCCCGCTCTTCGTCAACATGCCACGGTTTTCGCGATCGCGTCGCGTCGCCGCGCGCTGTAACAAAGTCAAGGACTGCTGGTAGACCGCGTCCGGCCTGACTCGTCGATAAAGCCGCGCGATTGTTTCCGTGTTGTGATTGAGCACGTCCGGTTCGGCGTCGAGCACGGTGTTGAGCGCCGCTTCGTCGCCGTTGAAATCAGGAATGAGAACCTCGACTTTGCAATCCGGATTCATCGCGCGCACTTCGCGAATGGTTGCGGCCCAGTGTGCGGCCCCGCCGTCCGGCAGATCGTCCCGATTAACTGACGTGATCACGGCGTGAGCGAGATTCAGATGGTTGACAGCTTCGGCGACGTGACGTGGCTCTTCCGCATCAAGCGCGCCCGGCTCGCCCTTGCCCACCGCGCAGAAACCGCAATGACGCGTGCAGATGTCGCCGCCGAGCATGAACGTGGCGGTGCGATCGGTCCAACACTCAAAAATGTTTGGACAACGCGCTTCCTGGCAGACAGTGTGCAGGTTGAGACCTTCAATAAGTTGCAGCACCTGGTTCTGATTGGTTGGGTCGCCCAGGCGGATACGCAGCCATTCGGGTTTGGGTTGACGGACCTTTTGATTGTTGCTGATTACTCGGAGTTCGCGGGCCAATTGTTTACCTCTGCAGGGATTTTACAGTATAAGGTCACAAAAGTCGTTTACAGGGTTTACATGATTTTCCAGGATTAACATGTAAATCCTGTTCAATCCTGTAAATCCTGTCAAAAACTTCTCCTCGAAGGGAGCGCTCTAATGAAGTTGCTTCTCATTGCCTCTTGCTTAGTTCTATTGACCGCATTTTCAACAAACGCCGACGTCCCAAAACCGAAAACTCCAGATAAGCCGAAGCAAGTCCTGCGCACTGGGCTCGAGATCGTGCCGGACGCGAAGGTTTACGAAGCCAAACTACAGATTGGCCAGTCTGACTTTAACGTCTTACGCGCGTCCTTCGACGGCAATGCCGGTAGTTCACCGGTCGTCGGTAGTATCGCGTTTAGCGCGCCGCGCACGATTATCGCCGGGCTGCTGATGTTTATGGCTGTGTCTGTTGCGGGCGTGCTGATTGCGCGTTCGTCGAGTGTTGGCCGCGCTCAGAAAACGGTCGGAGCAGTGCTGCTCGTGGCCGTTCTGCTCGGCGCAGCGGCGATCATCACGCGTGGCAACGCCGGTCCGCCGCCATCGTGGCGCTGGCGCAACCTGCCGCAGGCGCTTGCGGAAGGAAAGCCGACGCTCGGCGGTGTCGAGGTCGAGGTTGTTCCTGACGATCAGTTGAATGGCCGAACGATGCGGCTCATCATTCCACTCAAGAAACAGTAATGGACTCAACTGTAGGGGTGGCCCTCCGTGGCCACCCGTCGCCCGAGAACATCAACGGGTGGCCACAGAGGTCCACCCCCAGAAATATTCCGGCGAGCGCACGAGTGTTCGCTGTGGTCACTATTCTGTGCGTCGTGTCGGCGGCGGCCTTTGCGAGTTGGCTGCCGCTGCAAGTGTCGATCGTGACGCTGTTTCTCTTCGCCGGACCGCACAACTGGTTTGAGCTGCGCTACTTCCTCATGCGACTGCCCGTGCGCTTCGGCAGATCGCGCAACTTCTTTTTGACGGCGTTTGCCGGATTGGGCGTGCTGACACTCACTTACGTCGCGCTTCCTTTTCTCTACAACGCAACGCTGTGGAGCGAGGAAGCCTGGTACGTCGTTATCGGTTCGTGGAACACGGCGCTACTGATATGGGTGGCGTCGCTGGTGTGGCTGCGGAGCAGACAAAAGCCGCGCGCGAATTGGAAGTGGACGATTCCGGTCGCCCTCGCACTGTGTTCGTTGAACTGGCTTGGTCCTGATCTGTTCAGTCTCGCGATCGTTTACGTCCATCCGTTGATCGCGCTCTGGTTCCTCGATCGACATATTCGTCGCACGCGCCCTGCATGGTCATGCGCCTACCGGCGTTGTCTCTGGCTCGTGCCGCTCGTGCTGGCGGCCATGATCTGGCAGTTATCGCTGGCCACGCCGCTGGCAGACAATAACGGGCTGTTCTGGCGCATCACGCAGCACTCGGGCGCGGAGGTGCTGCCGCAAATTTCGAGTCACATGCTGGTTTCAGTGCACCTGTTTCTCGAGATGTTGCACTACGGTGTTTGGATCATCGCTTTGCCGCTGATCGGACGGATCGGGAGCACGCGCTTTTGGGAGGTTCGTACTGTGCCAATCGCGCGACATCCGAAGGGGTTTCCGCGGATTGTTGCCGGACTGCTGATCGTCGCTCTCGTTGCCGTTGGTGTGCTGTGGTTTGGGTTCTCGTTCGACTACTCCACGACGCGCGATGTTTACTTCACGATCGCAATCGCGCATGTGCTCGCAGAAGCGCCGTTTCTGCTGAGGATGCTTTAGTGTCTCCGTTCGATCTCTGGCAGTTCCTGCCGGTTGGTTACCTGCTCACGATCGCGATCGAAACTCCGATACTCTTCTTTGGCCTCTCGTCACATCATTCAAAAGGGCGACGCATACTCGCGGGCTTGTGGCTGACGGCGTGTACTTACCCGATCGTCACGCTCGTCTTGCCGTTGTGGCTCGTAGATCACTCGCGCGCGTTTTATCTTTTGATCGCCGAAGTATTCGCGCCGGTGGCTGAGTGTTTGTTGTTCTGGCTCGCGTTTGGAAAGGAAGCGAAGTGGCGTGACTTCGCGGTGATTGTCATCGCGAATGTGGCGTCGTTTCTTATAGGTGAGATTATTTTTTAGCCGATTACGGATTGAAGAAGATCGGGATCGATGTTGCCGCCGGACAGGATGACGCCCACGCGACGCACGTTCGCAGGCAGCTTGTTGAATAATACTGCCGCGGCGGCGGTGGCGCCTGAGGTTTCGACGAGAATCTTCATGCGGAAGAGCATGAATCGCAGGGTCGAAACGATCTCTTCGTCCGTTACTGTTAACACGTCTTCAGCGAGTTTCTGCACGATCGGAAATGTTAGTTTGCCGGGTATCTGAACACGCAGACCGTCGGCAATCGTCGGTGGTGGTGGAATCGTGACTCGCTCGCCTTTTAGAAATGATTGTCGCGTGTCGTCGGCGGTGTCTGGTTCGACCGGGAAACATCGGATTTTTGGATTCAGTGACTTAGCTGCACTCGCCACGCCCGCAAACAAACCGCCGCCGCTGCACGGTGCGAGCACACAATCGAGATCGGGCACTTCTTCCAATAGCTCCAAGCCACACGTCGCCTGGCCTGCAAGTATCAAATAATCATCATAAGGTGGGACCATGATCAGTCGCTCGCGTTCGGCGAGATCGAGTGCGAAGGCTTCGCGGTCCTGTTTGTGACGATCGTAGAAGACGACTTCCGCACCGTAACCGCGCGTCGCTGCGACTTTTGCCGACGGTGCGTCTTCAGGCATTGCAACGAGCACGCGAACGCCGGCTTCACGACCGGCAAGCGCGACGGCCTGCGCGTGATTGCCGGATGAAAACGCGACGATGCCCTGCTTTTTCTCGTCGGGCGTGAGCGATTGGATCTTGTTGGTCGCGCCACGGATCTTGAATGCGCCTGCGCGCTGAAAGTTTTCGCACTTGAAAAAGACTTCCATGCCCGCCGCTTCGTTGAACTGCCGCGACGTCAGTACGGGCGTGCGGTGAATGCGAGAGGCGATTCGGTGTCGTGCTTCGTTGATTAGTTCGACAGTTAGCATAGTGAAAAGACACTTGAGAAGTTTTTTGTAATTCGGTCTTCGACGGAGCTCAGCTCGATTTCGTCGCCGAGTAAGACTTCCATCGACGTTACAGGTTCGCCTTCGCAGGCAATTATTAGATCGAAAAAACCGAGATCGGTGTTTACGTTGAGCGCGAAGCCGTGCGTCGTTACCCAGCGCGAGATGTGTACCCCGATGGCCGCAATCTTCCCGCGCGGCGTGTGGACGCCCGTCAGTCCCTCGATGCGAAATGCGTCGATGCCGAAGTCAGACATGGTCCGGATAAGCACTTCTTCAAGATCGCGAACGTAGCGATGAACGTCTTCGCGATCGGGACTTAGGTTAATAATCGGGTAACCGACGATCTGGCCCAGACCGTGATAAGTCACTTTTCCGCCGCGATTCGTCTCAAACAGCGTCACGTTGCGCGCTCTTAGTTGCTCTTCGTTGAGCAGGACTGAGGAGCTGTCGCCGCGCCGACCGATCGTGAGCGTATGTGGATGTTCCAGCAGGAGCAGCGTGTCCGGTTGGACGCCAGTTTTTACCGCAAGTTCCGTCTGTTTTTGGATTGCGAGGGCGGATTCGTAGTCAACGAGGCCGAGCCGTTGGACCAAAAGCTTTCTTTCCCTCGTCATACAACAGTCATACAACCAGATCGTAGTCTTCGCGCGTCATTCTAACAGCCGCCTTGGTCTTTGGTACAATCCCCACCAAAAGCGCGAACAAACTGACTGCAGAAGAGGAGACAAACACTTTGACACGCATCACAACCACTTTATTGGCCGCCGCATTCTTTCTAATCCCCTCTTCCGCCTTTAGCCAAACACGCAGCCGCTCGTCGAAACCAAAACCACCCACACAGGCGCAGCAGTTACAACGTGTTGCGCAGGTCCGTACCCAGGGCGCGACGCGCGTCGCCGAACAGGTTAAGAATTTAGCGCGGTTTACCTACCTGCTTGGCGGCATCGTCAACACCATTAACGCCGTTGATGATGCGGCGAAGAAAAACGAGGTGTCACAGGCAGGGCTGCAACTGAACCAGGAGAGAAAGACGAAGGTTAAGTCGAGTTTCAGAGATTTCAAGGATGGACTTGATAAGTTGGAGATCGACTTCCGCAATACGCCTGAGCTTCAGCCTTTTTATATCAAGCTGGCAGGCGTTGCGGCCGGCGCGGCCACGGCTGAAGAGCAGGCCAACGCAAACCAATTCGACGCCGGCGGCCGCACGTTGCTCAACGTGATCAATCGCCTGGCCGACGTGCTCGTGATCATGCGACAGTAGATCACAAAAGGCACAAACCTATCCACAGATTTCACAGATAAATTTTTCTGTGTAATCTGTGGATGGTTTTTGTGCCTTTTTGTGGCTAGTCTTGCTTCTTGGCGTAGTAGCCCTGGCGGGCGCGGACGCGCACATCATTGCGCGCGGGAACTGCGACCTGGATTTTCCTGAATTGCCCGGCGGGAATCTTCTCGGAATCAGCGTAGTACTGCAGCAGATACTGCCCTCTTAACTCCGCGGCGACCTGTCGGAACACTCTTTCGAGATCAGCATCCGAATCGGGAACGAAGGCGGTACCGCCGGTCGTCTCCGCAATCGCCTCCATGGCTTTCTCCGCTCGGGTGGCAATCAGATTCAGTTTTATTGAAGGACCACCAGGATTCACTGAATAAAAGATCGCGTCGGCCTGCTGGACGGATTTTTGCACGCCCGCAACTGCTCGCTGGTGCGCCGCTAGTAAACCGGTTCTGGTCCCCAGGGCGGATTGTTTTCCAGCCGTCGTGTCGTTGTAATCTGCAATCGATTGGCCGCGCGTCATGGTGCTGAAGTTGTCATCACCATCCGAGAGCACCACGATAACGCGGCGATAATTACTCGGCGCGTTCGCCGTCAGATACTTTGCCGCTGCGTCAACTGTGTCGTAGAACGCCGTCGGAACACTGGCTGTTGCGGGCGGGATGCTCAACATCTTTGCGGCTGACGCATCCGCGGAAGCAAGCGGTTGAACCAGGTTCGGCTGGCCGGTGATAGTAAATATCGCAGCCTTGTCAGATGGCTTCATCACCAGCTTAAGAAACGCAGCCGCTGCATTCTGTTGCGACGCGAAGAAACCCTTGGTGCTAACGCTGCTCGAAATATCAAACAACAACGCGATCGCCAACGGGAGTTGCTCAGGATTGCCGAGACCCGAAATCTCCTGCTGCTTTCCTTCTTCTTCCAGACGAAAGTCCTTAACCTGAAGTCCCTGCACCGCGGTCCCAGTCTGGTCCGTAACAGACACCGGCACCATTACGAGATTTGAGTTCGTGGTAATGACGTCTGTAATTACTTCAGGCTCGACCGGCTTTGGAGTGGGGGTGGGCTTCGGTTTCCAAAGCGGCGGCGGCGGCGGCAAGTCTTTGACTGTTTTTTGCGCCTGCGCGGTTGGTGCAGATAGAAAAAGGGCCAGCATTCCCATCAGGAACGCCGGCCACAAAAGTTTTTTCTCAACCCCCAGAATCATCTTTTCGACACCCTTCGAGCCTGTTTCATGCCGCCAGGTTGCTGG
>Ga0105238_10006163_pt1 | contig 11903 bp, 9 predicted proteins | sample KBSC34metaG_FD_81526 | JGI IMG/M metagenome (GOLD analysis project Ga0105238, IMG submission 81526) | Corn rhizosphere microbial communities from Kellogg Biological Station, Michigan, USA - KBS C3-4 metaG | ecosystem: Host-associated > Plants > Roots > Rhizosphere > Soil | place: Michigan, USA... | reverse complement strand
GAGTGGCTTATATCGAGCTCGGGGTTAAGACGCTGATGAAGCGTTTGAGCAGACGTCTTGGAAATGCGATTACTCACGAGCCTTATCGAATTGCGTGGCGCCAGATCGAAGTGGGGCTGAACGAGGTGCGTGCGGATGTCGAGGCGGAGAAGACGCCGGCGCTTGAATGGGAGTTGTGGTTGCGAAAGAAAGTGATTGGACGAATTCCGGGGGCGTAGATGACGAGTCAACAGGTAAATGCAGAGCTTTTGCTGGGAGGGAAAGTGTTTGCACTGAACGGACTGCCGATTGGCAGGCTGGAGGATATCCGCACCGAGATCAATAAGGGGCACTGTTTTGTGTCGGAGTTTCTGGTGGGGAGTTATGCGGTGCTGGAGCGTTTGGCGGCGTGGCGCATTGGGCGCGCGTTGTTGCGTGTCTTCGGGGCGAAGCGGAAGGAAGGGTATCGGGTGCGCTGGGATCAGTTGGATCTTTCTGATCCGCGGCGCCTGCGGTTGTTGTGTGATGTCGAGGAGTTGATGCCGTTGAGGGAGGAGCAGTATCCGACATGAAGAAGTTAATGTGCTTTCTTGTTGTCTTCCTCACGCTCGCTTCCTGCACGAGAAAACCGTCCGGTCCGCTTGCCTTCGTCACGAATGAACGCGACGGGACGATCACGGTCATCGATACCGGCGCCGATCGCGTTTACTCAACGATCAAAGTCGGTGGGCGTCTGCGTGGCATACGACTCAATCCCGATCGGACGCGCGTCTGGGTGGCGATCAGTTATCCAACCAACGAATCACAAGGCGAAGACAAGATCGGGGAACTCGATCTCAAAGGGAACGTCATCGCGAAATATGAAGCAGGCACTGACCCCGAAAACTTCGTAGTTAACGACCACGCCACACGTCTCTACATCGCCAACGAAGACGCCGGCACAGCGTCGATCACAGACGTCAAAGCGAATCGCGTGATCGCGACGATGCCCGTCGGACTCGAACCCGAAGGCGCCGCCATGAGCCCGGACGGACGCTGGGTGTACATCACTTCAGAATCGAGCAGCAGCGTCAGCGTTATCGATACGCAGACCGGGCAGGTCGTCAAGCAGTTTCTGGTGGGCGCACGCCCGCGCGAGGCCGTCTTTACCTCTGACAGCGCGCGCGCTTATGTGACTGCCGAGAATGGAAACGTCGTCTCGGTAGTTGATACCCGCGATCACTCCGTCATCAAGACGATCAATCTGCCGCGCGGTGACGGTTCGGCGCAGTTAAAACCTAAGGGCGTTGTCGTTTCGCCGGATGGCAAGCGCCTCTATGTCGCGACGGGGCGGGGAAACAGCGTCGCCGTGATCGACGGCGAACACCTCACGTTGATTACGTTAATTCCTGTTGGGCAGCGACCGTGGGGCATCGCGCTCACACCTGATGGACGAAAGTTGTACACCGCAAATGGCTTGTCGAATGACGTCAGCGTTGTGGATACCGGAACGAATAAAGTAGTTGCAACTATCAAGGCCGGTGACGGACCGTGGGGTATAGCCCTTTAGAGCTTGTCAAAATTTTCTGTTGACGTTACACATCTCCCGGCGTCGCCAGAATTCAGGAGAGTGAACTCGGCGACGCTTGGGTGGATCAACGATCGCGCTTTCCGGCGATTCAGAAGCGAAAATCGGACGAACAAGTTCGAGTCCTACTTGGGGAGAATTATTCCTTAGTAGTCGAACAAGAGGCCACCCGCGAGATGGCCTCAAGTTTTTGCGCGATCGTGACCTCGAATTGAATCTTCTCTAGCGCCTGCTGCTCCGAATTGACTCCCGATTTTATCCGGATCAAGATACACATAGTTAGGCGCTTGTTTTGGGTGAAGTCCATATGAGACTTAAAAGTCTCATCAGAACACTCTTTCTATATACTCTTAGAAACTAAGTTTCCGGGCTCCCGATGTGATCACCTCCGCCCTCGCCGGGCCTTTTTTTGACAGCCACTCGCGCCTGATCTTAGACTCCCCAGAGATCCCCTTGTTACGCTTCCTGGAGTGAGCCGTTCTAAAATGTTTTCACTGACCTCTAAAAAACTTCGCGTCGGTATTTGGGCGTGCGTGGCCGTTTTCGCGGTCGGCTTGTGTTTCAGTGTCCGAGCCGTACACGATGAAGGTCCCGCAATCGGAGGCGGACCCAACGGACAGCCCAATGGTCAATCCTTGGTTGCTATGGGCAAGACCGCTTGTGTCGGGGGGATGGCCGGAACGTTCCCTTGCCACAACGTCGACCTGGCGTCTTTCCTTCCCCTGAGTAACATAGGCGGAGGGTCAGTCAACGACGTGTGGGGATGGACGGATCCCCTCACGGGCAAGGAATATGCTATCGTCGGGCGCTCCAACGGCACATCCTTCGTCGATATCAGTAACCCGGAACAACCTACTTATTTAGGGAATCTACCGCCGCACAGCGTCGACTCCGTGTGGCGTAGTATTAAGGTGTATGCCGACCACGCTTTCATCGTGAGCGAAGCCGACAATCACGGGATGCAAGTGTTTGACCTGACGCGGCTGCGGAACGTGGCAGCACCGCCGGTCGCCTTCACGGAAAACGCTCATTACGCCGGCTTCCGGCGGGCCCACACGCTAGCCGTAAATGAAGCGACGGGTTTTGCCTACGCCGCGGGCAGCAAGGACACTTGCGCGGGCGGGCTGCACGTGGTGGACATACGGAACCCGGGGGCTCCGGTCTTCGCTGGTTGCGTCGGCCAGGACGGCTATACTCATGAAACGCAATGCGTCATTTATCGCGGGCCTGACTTGGAATACCAGGGACATGAGGTCTGCTTTAATTCTAACGAGGACACGTTGACCATCGTAGACGTAACAAACAAGAGTGAGCCAAAGCAGCTATCCCGCACGACGTACGCAGGCGTGGGCTACACGCACCAGGGGTGGCTGACTGAAGACCACAAACACTTCTTACTCGACGACGAGCTTGACGAAAAAAATACGGGCGTACAGTCCACCACTTACATTTGGAATGTCGCCGACCTGGATGCCCCATCTATGATGGGCGTCTACAGCGGCCAGAGCCCGGCCATCGACCACAACCTCTACATACGCGGCAGCCGCGCCTACCAGGCAAATTACCGAAGCGGCCTGCGTATTCTGGACATTACTAATGTTGGGGCGGCCGCCTTGAGTGAGTTGGCGTTTTTCGACATTTACCCCGTAGATGATGCGCCTCAGTTCAGCGGCGCGTGGAGCAACTTCCCGTTCTTCCCGAGCGGGATAGTTATCGTCGGCGGAATAGAACAGGGACTGTTCGTATTAAGGCCTACGATTGGCGGCCAGACGCTGCCCCCGGCCCAGCTGATGTTGGATGGATCGGAACCAGGCGCCCAGCAAGCAGCCGCATTAGATGCGACGCTATTTTCCAGAGACCCGTTTCCTGTCGTCAACACCCACAACCTCCTCAATCAGGGGCCTGACAAAAACACGAGGGTAGTTCTCCTTGTAAATAATCTACAATTAGTACAAGGCGAAACCGCGTCCTCCGTCATAGTTAATCTGACCGGGAGTAATAACGAAGCTTACAATCTTCCGGCGGAAGACGTCAGGCCCGTAATCAGCTCCAACTTTGCGCAGGTAGTCTTTCGTTTGCCTGACGCCCTCGCGCCCGGCACGTGTACCATCAAAGTAAAAGCGCGCGGCCAGGAGAGCAATCTCGGCACCATCAGGATCAAGAGTTAAGGTCTCGCGCGCCGCTTCCTGCCTGTTAGCGTGCTTTTGTTGTGGTTGTCGTCTCCATCCCGTCAGCAGCTTTCGCAGCTACAGCTAATTAGTTCTTCCTAGCATACAATTTGTTGCCCACGGACAATCGCTCGTCACTACAAATTACTGCTTCCCCATCGGCGGCTATGAAAAAATCCAGACCTGCTTCCGCTAACCTGAGTTCAGCATTCAAGTACAAATAGCCGTTCTCGAGAGAGACTTTAACCTCGCTGCTTCCCCCGATAAATGTTCCGGCGTATTTGCCGGCGTGCCGCCGCCATGCAGATTTGTTCGGGCCGGGTGCGGCGCCGGGCGTGTCGTTGACGGGCAGGTAAATCACGCTGTTTTCCGCCGTCTGTGGATCGTAGTAAGGGTCAACGATCAGCACGCCTTTCGGCTGCCCATTTTCGGAAAGTAAGAACTTGTACCGGCGGCTGCCTCGCGTGAACTCGTTCGAAGAATCTGGGTCGAGCTTTAGCTTCTCCCTGCCGACGATGTGAAAGAGATTCCCTTTTTCGTATTTGAAATTAAAGAGCGCTCCCTCGTACAGCAAGTACGTCCCCTCAAAACGGCGCAACCCCGACTCGCCAAAAGAACTGATGGGCTTCGCGGCGGGAATAAGCGATCTGTTTTTGGGTACTGTGCCGATCTTCACCTCCAGCATTAATTCGATTACGCGGCCAGCTAAGTCCGGGGCGTTGTGTGCAGCGTCTTGATTTGTTAGCAGCACGACGCCAATTCTGTGTTCGGGCAAGAAACGGTAGTGTGCCGAGATACCGTAACCTAGTCCTCCGTGTGAAAGCCTCACGGTATCGTGTTGGATCGCTTTGTAGATGCCCAGACCATAGCCGCTCGCCTGATTCTCGGCGGTGCACTGTGGCGCGTACATTTCTTGCAAAAGTGTTGGTGGCACGAGCCGTTTCCCCAAGCTGGCCTGCTCCTGCAAGTGGAAGATGATAAACCTCGCCAAATCGTTAGCGGACGCGAACAGACCACCGGCGGCGATAAGGGGCATGACAATGCCGTTTACAACCGGCACGGGACGCCTACTCAGATAACCGACCGCATATCCTTCCCTTTGTGTGATTTTTTCTTGATGAAAAGTGCTGACGGTCATGCCTAAGGGCGTGAGGAGTTCTTCACGCAGTAGGTCCGCGAATGGCCTTCCCGATGTGACTTCAAGCACATATCCCGCGAGATTAATGCCCTGGTTGGAATACTCGAACCTTTCGCCAGCCGGGAACTTCAGCCATGAGTCGCGCGTGCTTTTGACAACTTGCTCGAACGTGCGCGTGTGGTATTGCGGATCGGAAGGATTACCGAGCGGAGACCAGGTTCCCAGCCCCGAATGATGACTCAAGAGATGGCGTATGGTAATTCTGTCAGCTGCCGCCGCCCCGAAACGACTGTTGACACTAAACCATGAGAGATGTTGTTTTACCGGATCGTCGAGAGTGAGCAAGCCTTTATCCACGGCGCGTAAAATGCCGAGGGTGGTAAAACTTTTCGAGATCGAACCGACGTGAAAGAGCGTTTCACCTGTGACCTTCTCTTTTTGCGCGCGGTTTGTATAGCCGAAGCCCTTGGACCACACGATACTGTCGCCGTCAACGAGCGCAATCGCAGCCCCCGTAATGTCTCTTTGCGACATCGCAACGGGGAGCGTCTGTTCGATCGTTTCAATTACTGTCGAGTAATCACTATGAGGTGCAACTTTTTGTTTCCTGCCGAGCGCGGGTGAAGACGCGAGTGCAGAAACCCCCGTCAAAGCCGCAACCGACCCTCGAATAAATTCACGTCTCGCAATAGTTCGATCAGATGGTCGTCCGGTTCTAGCCATCACTTACCTCAACGTACCACACGCAGCCCAATGTCAGGCATCATGCGCGCCCAGCTTCTCGAAAGAACGGTGGAGTTATCAGTTGGACCTGGCTGCACGGAACGTCAGCAAAAAGTTGCGAAAGATTGTCCAGTGTGGGGAGCCAATAGGTCAGCCGAGAGGCGCGACGGCAGCCTACTGGTCTAACTTTGCTGGCGGGGGCGGGCCGGTCAATCCAGCTTTGTAGTTCTTTCGATAATCGTCCAATTCAGCGGCGAGTTTTGAATCCAGCTTTCTTAGGGTGCTCAGTTCGCGGTCAACGTTCTCGTTTTCTTTACTAAAGACGGCGGCTATCTGAATGTATGCTTTGACGATGCTGTATTGAGCTCGCGCGTAGTTTGGTTTGAACGTCAGAGCTCTGCGGAAGTACTCAATCGCTCGCTTCTGTCGCCCGTTTACCACCCAGGAATCGCCCTCCATCACGGCCATTCCCATTTCAATCAACGCGTCCGGATCATTCGGCTTCTGTGCGAGCCTGTCGGTTACCTGTTTCAAATTCTCCGCTCGCTTCAGCAACTCAATGAACTGAGGAAAGGTGTGATCCTCATCTGAAGTTCTGCCATCCCAAAGCTCTCGCGCCTCAACTAGTCGGCCTTGTTTTACGAGCATACGGCCGAGAGTAAACCGACCAGCCATGTGGTTCGGATCTGTCGCCATACCTTTTCGCCAGAGGTCCTCAGCCCGCTTCTGCTCGTTAGCTGACTCGAATATTCCACCTAGTTCATCATACGCAGACCAGAGTTGAGGGTTGATACTCAGCGCAGTTTCGTACGCAGCGATCGCCTCGGCCTGGCGTTGTTTGTCCCACCTGAGCAACATGCCTACCATCAGATGTGCTTTAGCATATTTTGGGTCGACTTTGACTGCCTGTTTTGCAGCTGACAACGCGTCCTCATGTGCGTTTCGAAAAAAATCTACCTGGCTCTTCGAGAGGTATAGCTCCTTTATGTCTGGCCGTAATTCAATTGCTTTCGCAAACGCTTCGGATGCGCTCTTCAGCTTACGTTGAGCCTGGTACGCATAACCCGACAGTGCGTAAGCGCGATACTCCTTTGGATTTAACTCGATAGCTTTCGCACAACTGGCCAGGGCCTCATCGAATTTCCTGGCCTCCAATGCGTTGTAAGCAGATCTTAACAGGTCGGTTACATCGTTAGCGGCTTCTTGTTCTGTATGGCTTGTTGCCTTGATATTGATGCTATGGGCAGACGTTGCAACTAAGCAAACAAGCATTAACAGAATTGGTTTCTTGGGATTTCTCATAATGGCTCTATGGTGAGTGAGGACCAAGATTAGGGCACTTCTCCACTTGTTGCAACAACTGGCGGCGCCAGGTAGGGGGGTATTAGTGTGTTGCTGGTTACTGTTTCAACCAGCGGGGGCAAGCCCCTCTTCCTGACTTGTTCTAGTTTTCGGTTCAAGTTTCCATTAGACGATTTGCGCAACTGAGAATGGAACAAGTCAGGAAGAGGGGCTTGCCCCCGCTCTAATCGATCACTGCGCGGATCCGCTGCAACACACTAATACCGCAATACGCGGCGCCACGCATCTACCGCAAATAAAGCCAGTTATGGTATAAATTCCTTCCCCTGTGTCCCCTACTGTACCGAACCCCTTTTACAGTTTTTTCCCGAATTCTCTATTTGCTGTGGAGGAGCATTTAGTGTCGAGACAAAACCGTCGTAATTTCCGGCCCCTGAAGGGTTTACAGAAAGAACGCACTGGGATCCCCGGCTTCGACGAAATAACTCGCGGCGGCTTGCCCGTGGGTCGGCCCACGCTCGTTTGCGGCAGCGCCGGCGCCGGTAAAACACTTTTTGCCATCGAGTTTCTCGTGCGTGGCGCGACGCTCTTCAACGAGCCCGGCATTTTCGTATCGTTCGAAGAGTCGGACGTAGAGCTGGCCACAAACGTCGCGTCGCTCGGCTTTGACCTGAACGAGCTTATCGCCGAGAAAAAACTCGTACTCGATTACGTCTTCATCGAGCGCTCCGAGATCGAGGAGACCGGCGAATACGACCTCGAAGCACTCTTTCTCCGACTCGGCCACGCGATCGACTCGATCGGTGCGAAACGCGTCGTACTCGACACGCTCGAAGCACTCTTCGCCGCTCTTCCCAACGAAGCAATCGTCCGGGCCGAGCTGCGTCGTCTTTTCCGCTGGCTTAAAGACAAGGGCGTGACGGCAGTCGTCACGGGGGAGCGTGGCGACGGCAAGCTCACGCGCTACGGTCTCGAAGAATACGTCGCTGACTGCGTCATACTTCTCGATCATCGCGTTCAGAATCAGATCTCGACGCGCCGCATGCGCATCGTCAAATATCGTGGCACTTCGCATGGCACGAACGAGTATCCGTTCTTCATCGACGACAAAGGCTTTTCAGTTCTTCCGATTACTTCACTCGGTTTATTGCATAAGGCTCCTACCGAGCACATCTCCACTGGGATCGAACGTCTCGACAATATGCTTGATGGCCGGGGCTTTTATCGTGGTAGCTCGATACTCGTGTCTGGAACCGCCGGAACCGGAAAGAGCACGATCGCAGCGCATTTTGTCGCGTCGGCGTGCCAGCGTGGCGAGCGTGCGATCTTCTTCGCATTTGAAGAGTCGCAGGAGCAGATCATTCGCAACATGCGTTCGATCGGCATCGACCTCGAGAAGTTCGTGAAGAAAGGGTTGTTGGAGTTTCATAATGCGAGGCCGTCCGCGTGGGGATTAGAAGTCCACCTTGCGCTCGTCCACAAAGCGATCGATGAGTTCAAACCGGCAGTGGTCGTTATAGATCCGATCACTAACTTCCTCGCCGTGGGCGATAGGTTGGAGACCAAATCGATGCTCACGCGGCTGATCGATTTCCTCAAGTCGAGACAAATCACCGGCATGTTCACGAGTTTGACGTCGGCCGACAGTGAGATCGAAGACTCGGAAGTCGACGTCTCGTCGCTGATGGATGGGTGGTTACTGGTGAGGACTATCGAGTCGAACGGCGAAAGAAATCGCGGACTCTACATTCTGAAGGCCCGCGGCATCGCACATTCGAACCAGGTGCGTGAGTTTGTGTTAACTAGTCACGGTATCGAGCTTATCGATGCTTACATTGGCGCCGACGGAGTTGTGATGGGCTCGGCTCGATCGAATCAGGTCGCGCGCGAGAAAGCGGCTGAAGCCGAACGGCGACACGCGTCTGAACGCAAGCAACGCGAACTGCGGCGCAAGCAGGAGTTTTATGAAGCACAGTTACAGGCGTTAAAGAATCAGTATGAAACTGAGCGTGACGCAATCCTCGTGGAGCTGGAGGAAGAACAGAAACGGCTCAAGGAAGCAGCCGACCAGCGCCTCGAGATCGCCCGATTGCGAAAAGCTGATCCTAGCGGAATGAAAATTGACGAAAACGGCGCTAGAAAAGCGCGGAAAGGAGCTGCTCGATGAAAGAACCCCCCGCGAAGAAGAAACGACAAAAATCCACCAACGGCCGCCCGCAGGAAGTAAGCGAACAGGCGAATCGCTGGAACCTGCGTCTTTACGTTGCCGGTCAAACTCCTCGATCGGTTACAGCCTTCAGAAACCTCAAGGAGATTTGCGAAGAGTATCTGAAGGGGCAGTATCACATTGAAGTTATTGATTTGATGGAGAACCCGACACTCGCGCGTGGCGATCAAATACTTGCTGTCCCGACGCTGGTGCGCAAGTTGCCGCAGCCGATTAGAAAGATCATTGGCGATCTTTCCAACACGGAGCGCGTTCTCGTTGGGTTGGATATACAACCTCGTTAAGTATGCAGAGTTTGAAAGTGTGTACTAAATGGCAAAGCCAAAAAAAGAACCATTAACAACCAAGCTGCAGAATGCGACAGAAGCTTTTGAGGAGGCAATCAAGGGAAAGGCGCTCAAGCGAGCGAAATATATTTTGCGACTTTACGTTACGGGTTCTACGGGAAGGTCTATGAAAGCTGTTTACAACTTGCGAAAGATCTGTGAAGAGCATCTGTCGGATGATTACGAGTTGGAAGTGATAGATATTTACAAGCATCCGGAGGCCGCGCGTGAAGCGCAGATCGTTGCGGCGCCGACGTTGGTGAAGAGATTGCCGGAGCCGATCAGAAAGTTTGTGGGTGATCTGTCCAATACCCAGAAGGTTTTAGTGGGATTGGACATTTACAAGCGCCAGGACTTTGAAGATCAACTAAAAGGCGCGTAATGGCTTTCTCTGTGCAACCTCTGTGTTCTCTGTGTCTCTGTGGTTGTTGTTCTTAACCATAGAGCACAGAGAACACAGAGGGTGCACAGAGAAGAGTATTAATAAGGGATATGGGAAAACGAACAGAAGACGAAACCTCTGAATTGCAGCGTCGTCTCGACGAAGCAGAGGATACGCTGCGAGCGATCCGGCAGGGAGAAGTGGACGCGCTCGTGATTGACGGGCCAAAGGGCGAGGTTATCTACACGCTTACCAGCGCCGACTATCCCTACCGGCTCATGATCGACGAGATGAACGAAGGCGCGGTGAGTGTTTCACCCGACTCGTACATTCTCTACAGCAATCGCAACTTCGCCAGCATTCTCGGCTTGACTGAAAATAAAGCGAGCGGAGTTCCGTTCGGCGACTTCATCGTACCGGAGCTGCGAGAACGATTTCTCGAAGATATTGAAAGAGCGTGCCAGCAGTCTTTTCGACGCGAATACGTCCTCAGCCCCGGCGACGACCGGGAAGTTCCGGTGCTCCTGTCGTTTGCCAAGCTTCAGCCGCAAACAAACTCGATCAGTATCGTCGTCACCGATCTGACCGCGCAGAAAGCGCTCGAAGAAAAACTGCGCCACGCAAAGAACACACTCGAAGATCAGGTGGCGGAGCGCACCAAAGAGCTGCGCGAGAGCCAGAAGCGACTGTTTGGAATCCTCGAACACAGCGCGGCTGACCTCAAGGCGATGCGACGCCTGAATGAGATCGGCGCTCGCTGCGCGAAAGATGGAGACGACGTCGACAGTTGTCTCAAAGAGATTTTGGATGTCGCAATCGAGATAACGGGGGCAGACAAAGGCAATATTCAGTTACTCAATGGCGATGCGGAAACGCTCAGACTGGTCACGCAAATTGGTTTTGACGACCCGTTTGTTGAGTTTTTTGAATGCGTTCACAATAAAGACTCGGCGTGTGGTGTCGCGCTGAAATCGAAACAGCGGGTCGTCGTGGAAGACATCAACAACAGTGAGATCTATGCCGGTAAGCCGTCGCTCCAGGCCATGCATGAGGCCGACGTGCTCGCCGTTGAGTCGGTGCCGTTGGTTAGCAGCGAAGGCAATGCGCTGGGAATCATTTCGACGCATTTCAGTCACGCGCATCGACCCAGCGAGCAGGAGTTGCGGCTCATGGATCTGCTGGCGCGACAAACCGCCGATTACCTCGAGCGCAAGCGTGTTGAAGGAGAGCGCGAACAATTGCTCGCGCGCGAACACGAGCTGCGCGAGACCGCCGAAGACGCGAATCGTTTGAAGGATGAGTTTCTGGCGATCATGTCGCACGAGTTGCGTAATCCGCTGAACGTGATTCTCGGTTACGCGGAGTTGTTGCTGCGGATGGATGAGATCAAATCGGCTCCTCACTTGCAGCGCATGGCTGACGCGGTGAAGCGCAATGCGGTGGCGCAGTCGAAACTGATCCGCGATCTGCTCGATCTGTCGAGACTGCGCAGCGGCAAACTCGAGTTGAATCGTGAGACTGTTTCACCCGTCGCTTCGATCGAAAACGCGATCGAGACTGTGCGAATCGATGCTGCCGGCAAGAGCGTCGAGATCAAAGTCGAAGCGCCGGATGATGCTTTGTTTGTGCAGGCGGATCCGGTGCGACTCGAGCAGATCATCTGGAACCTGCTCAACAACTCGATCAAGTTTACGCAGCATGGCGGTCGCGTCGTTGTTCGTCTCGAAGAAGAGAATGACGAGATCGTTCTGACAGTGTCTGACAACGGGCAGGGAATCGATTCGTCGTTCCTGCCGCACATCTTCGAGATCTTTCGGCAGGCTGATCCGGGGACGAGTCGCTCTCAGCAGGGCATGGGCATTGGCCTCGCGGTAGTCCAACAGCTAATTGAACTGCACGGTGGATCGGTGAGCGCGTATTCCGCAGGTGTGGGCAAAGGCGCGACGTTCACGATCAGGTTGCCACGCAGCGGGAATTTGAAATCGCATTCTTCAGCGGCGCAGGATCTTGGTATTGGATCGCTCGATGGAATGTCGGTGCTCGTCGTGGACGATTCAGAAGACACGACAGAGATGGTACGGCACCTGCTCG
>Ga0105238_10006161_pt1 | contig 11903 bp, 6 predicted proteins | sample KBSC34metaG_FD_81526 | JGI IMG/M metagenome (GOLD analysis project Ga0105238, IMG submission 81526) | Corn rhizosphere microbial communities from Kellogg Biological Station, Michigan, USA - KBS C3-4 metaG | ecosystem: Host-associated > Plants > Roots > Rhizosphere > Soil | place: Michigan, USA... | reverse complement strand
GGGATTGTTCGCCTCGCTCGGGTGGAGGAGGGTTTCGAGCCAGCCGCAGACATGGACGTCGCGCAGGCCACCGGGGCAATCCTTGATGCTTGGTTCAAGGTGGAAGAGGGTGTCGCCGTACTTCTTATGACGGTCGGCGGTGAGCTGAACTAGGCCCGTGGCAATGCTGTGTCCATCGGCCTCGAGCAGCTTCGGATAACCGACGGCGGCGAAGCGCTCGTGGACGGCGGAGTCGCCGATGAGAAAGCGATGGTCGAGCTCGGCGAGGGCGAACTCGACGTTGTCGGGCTCGAACTTCTCGGCTTCGCTGCGCTTGCGTGTCTGCGGCGAGAGGCGGATGCCGCAGTCCCAGAGCTCCTGGCTGACGCGGCGGATGGGCTGCTTGACCTCGTCCTCGGAGATTTTGCTGTCGAGCAGGAAGAGCAGGTCGACGTCGGAGTGGGGGAAGAGCTCGCTACGGCCGTAGCCGCCGAGTGCGAGCAGCGCAATGCCGGAGCGGAGCTTCGGGGTGCGCTCAACGGCTTCATCCCAGAGACCGCGGACGAGAGTGTCCATGGCTTTGGAGCGGGCGGCGATGGTCTCGCGGCCGGAGGCGCCGGATTTGAACGCGTTGCGGATTGCCAGCATCTGCTGCTGGTATTCCTCGCGGAGCCGGGTGCCTGTGCTCTCCTTTTCTGCCATATATGCGGTAGGGCTTGAAATTACAGCATACAGGCAGACGGGCGCGGAGACGAGAGCGCGGCGTCACAGGAGAGGACTACGCTCTCGTATCGATGAGGAGTTGTATGTTAAGTGCGGCTACAGAGCGACTTCGCCGCGCTCGTCGTTGCGGATGCGAATGGCTTCGTCGATGCGAGTGACAAAGATCTTTCCGTCGCCGATGGTGCCGGTGCGTGCTACCGAGATGATGGCATTGACGGCCTTATCCACCATTTCATCGGCAACAACGGTTTCCAGTTTGACTTTGGGGAGTAGGTCAACCGCGTACTCCCGGCCTCGGTAGAACTCGGTGTGACCCTTTTGGCGGCCGTGTCCGCGGGCTTCCGTGATGGTCATTCCCTGTACGCCAATCTCGACCAGCGCATCTTTGACTGCGTCCAGTTTCGATGGCTGAATGACTGCTTCAATCTTCTGCATTGCTTCCTGCCCTTTCGATTTGCTGCTCATGCGCAAGCTTTGACATAGTACGCCGGGCATGATGAATTCCGCATCCTCTGACGAGGTGTTATGCCCCTAGGATGTACCCGCCGAGGTACGAAGTGGGCGGCTTTAGTGGGCCCACTCGTATCCCTCTTCGCCGTGCTGAGTGAGATCGAGGCCGGTACGCTCCTGGTCCGCGGTGACGCGCAGACCGATGGTCTTGTCGACCACGAACAGGATCACCAGGGTTCCGACAATGGACAGTACCCAGGCGATCATGACGCTCAGCAATTGATGGAGGATTTGGATGCCGTTGCCCTCGAACAGGCCAGTTGCTTTGCCGGCACCAAAGATGGGATTGATGGCGCTGTTGGCGAACAGCCCGGTAAGGATGGCGCCGAGGGTGCCGCCCACACCGTGTACACCAAAGGCATCGAGCGAGTCGTCGTAGCCGAACATTACCTTGACCTTGACGACCATGTAGAAGCAGGTGACGCCGGCTGCAAGACCGATCCAGATGGCGCCCATGGGCGTGACGAAGCCGGAGGCCGGCGTGATGGCGACCAGACCCGCGACGGCTCCGGAGATGGCGCCGAGTGCGGAGGGTTTGCCGTTGCGGATCCACTCGGCGGCGCTCCAGCTTAGCGTGGCAGCGGCGGCGCCGAAGTGAGTGGCAACGAAGGCTGAGGTCGCAAGTGTTCCGGCGGCCAGAGCGGAGCCGGCGTTGAAGCCGAACCAGCCCACCCAGAGCATGCATGCACCAATGAAGCTAAGGACGACGGAGTGCGGCTGCATGGCCTCCTTGGGATAGCCGATACGTTTACCAAGGTAGAGAGCTGTGACGAGCGCTGATACTCCGGAGGTGACATGGACGACTGTGCCGCCGGCAAAGTCCAGGCAGGGAAAGCGTCCGCTCACCGCGTTGAGGAAACCGTTCACTCCCCAGACCATGTGGGCCATGGGGCTGTAGACGAAGATGCTCCAGAGCACCATGAAGACGAGCATGGCCGAAAATTTCATGCGCTCCGCAAAGGCACCGGTGATCAGCGCAGGCGTGATGATGGCGAACATGAGCTGATAAATCATGAAGGTCTGCAGCGGGATGGTGGCAGCGTAATTGGAATTGGGAGTAAGGCCGACACCGCGGAGAAAGACGTTATGCAGCCCGCCGATGAAGGCGCTGCCTGTACCGAAGGCGAGCGAATAGGTGAGCAGTGCCCACAGCAGGGTGATGACCGCCATCATGGCGAAGGTCTGCATCATGGTGCCAAGAACGTTCTTCCTGCGGACAAGACCTCCGTAGAAGAGCGCCAGACCGGGGCCGCTCATCATCAGCACGAGCGCTGCGGAGACGAGCATCCAGCCGTTGTCGCCGGCGGTTTGCGCGTTGGCGATAGCGGTGGACTGGTCGGCAAGCTGCTTTTCGAGCGCCGCAATGCGTGTGGAGTCGGAGCCAGTGGGCGCGGCTGCAGCGGCTGGCACCTGCTGCGCTTGGGCGGTGAAGCCAACCAACAGCGGCGAGGCGAAGAACAGTCCCAGACACAAGACGAGCGGCAGGTACCGTGTAAGGCCAGAACGCATCAGCGAATCCCCTGAAAGAGTATTGGGCGGCACTAGTAGAGGCATTTCCGCGTGCACAGCCGTGGCCCGGCTTTCAGGAGCGCGCGGACAAAACATCTGCCGCCTTGCGTACTCTACACCAGCAGAGCGGGGCAGCCAAGAAGTGCAAAAATTGCGCCACAAGCGGCTGCAGACTGGGGAAGGAGGAGGTTCCGTGGCCAACCACATGTTTCCAGTGGGCATCACACCGTCGAATCCCAAAGCAAGCGAATGAGTGTAGATGCGGCGGGCAAGTGGCTGGCGCAGATTTATACTGAGAATTACTCATGACTACTCCCGCAGATCAGAATTCCAGCAATGGCCGGCCTACGGATGTTCCGCAGGAGGGCGACCGCTATTTCTTTGGCTCCCTGGACAGCTTTGGCAAGAATCGCGAGAAGCTTCGCGAGGTGAACTGGGGTTACGACCAGCAGGAAGGCGTCGTACTGGCCTCGCTGGATGCAGCGATCAATTGGGTTCGTAAGAACTCGGTGTGGCCGATGACGTTCGGACTCGCATGCTGCGCGATCGAGATGATGTCGATGGGCGGGTCGCGCTACGACATCGCGCGATTCGGAGCGGAGGTTTTCCGGCCATCACCGCGTCAGAGCGACCTGATGATTGTGGCTGGGCGCGTTTCTCAGAAGATGGCACCGGTGATTCGGCGACTGTATGAGCAGATGCCTGAACCAAAGTGGGTCATCTCAATGGGCGCGTGTGCGACTTCCGGTGGAGTGTTCAACAATTACGCGCTGGTGCAGGGAGTCAACCAGGTGATCCCAGTGGATATCTATGTGCCGGGATGCCCACCCCGGCCGGAGCAGCTGCTGTATGCGATTACGCTGCTGCAGGAAAAGATTCAGCAGGAGCGGGGGACGGTGAAAAAGACGTTGAACCTGTCCTAGGGCGATGCAGAGGGGGTGCAAGGAGAGCCGTTACTGAGCAGATGCAGGCATGAATTTTTGGTGCGGCGGCAGGATGCAAGAGTGGTAAGCCAGTCTAGTGTAGGAATTTAGGTAGGCATTTTTCTCTAGACGGAGCGGTTAACTGCGTTACACTCTGGTTGACCTGTTCCGCGGTTTTTAGATGCGACGAGTAGGAACGCATTAACTAGTTTTTGTGGAGGAAGACGGATGAATTATCGCCCGTTTCGCAGTCTTGGCCGGATGTTGCTGGCTGCGTGCGCAGTTAGCCTTGGTGCAGTAAGCATGGGTGCACAGACACCCGCCTCAACGACCCCTGCCGCACCTGCAGCGGGTCCTAACCCGTCGAAGGCGGATGTATTCCTGGGCTACTCATACTTTGGTGCTCACGGACGTCTGAAGCCCGCCGGGATCCCATATTCGTCCATTGACGAAGGTGCGATCGGCAGTGTCGCATATTATTTCAATCGCTATTTTGGCGGCGAGTTTATTTATTCGAACCATCCGGATGGCAATAACGATGGCTTCTCCGGTGCTTCGGTGGGACCGATCGTTCGCCTTCCAATGGAAAATTTCACGCTGTTCGCCCACGGTCTTGCGGGCGGTGGACGCTTGGGCGGTCCGAACAGCGAGGTTCCCGCAACTCGCGAGCATGAACCCTATCGGTGGGGACCCGCGCTGACAGCCGGCGGCGGCATGGACTATGACCTGCCGTTCTTCGACAATCGCTTCAGCCTGCGCCTGTTCCAGGCCGATTATCGCTACATCCATGCCAATTTCGGTCCGTACACCCAGATCCCGACGAATGGCATCCTGGGCGGCCGCGCGAACCTTTCAGCGGTCGAGCTGAGCACCGGCATCGTGATGCACTTTGGCCACGTCATACCTCCGCCACCGGTAGCGTATAGCTGCTCTGTGGCTCCGGCCAGCGGCTATCCGGGCGACCCGATCACGGTCACCGGTACCGCCACGAATCTGAACCCGAAGAAGACCGCCACTTATAGCTTGACCTCGGCCGGCGGAACAATCTCCGGCACGAGCAGCACGGCGAACATCGATACCAATACGGCTGCTCCTGGCACCTACACAGTTACGGGTCACGTAACCGAGGGCAACAAGCCTGGCCAGTCGGCAGACTGCACCGCGCAGTTCACCATCAATGCCTTCCAGCCGCCCACGGTAAGCTGCTCGGCGAACCCGACTTCGGTGAACCCGGGTGACTCGGCCACCATCACGACGACTGCGAACAGCCCGCAGAACCGTCCTCTGACCTACAGCTACACGGCGACTGCCGGCAACATCAGCGGAACCACATCGAGTGCGACGCTGTCGACCTCCGGTGCGGCTCCTGGCCCGATCACGGTAACCTGCAACGTCGCTGACGACAAGGGCAACACTCAGTCTGCGACCACGACGGTGAACGTGATTCAGCCGCCGCCGCCGCCACAGCCACCGGCTCCTGCACCGACCACTTCGAACCTCTGCACGGTGAACTTCGGCCGCGATAGAGCTCGTCCGGCACGCGTCGACAACGAAGCCAAGGCCTGCCTTGACGAAGTTGCCCTCGCTCTGCAGCGTTCCTCCGACGCCAAGCTTGCCCTGATCGGCAACGACAAGGCCACGGGACGCAAGGGTGCCAGGACGATGGGTTCGCAGCGCGCCGTCAACACAAAGGACTACTTGGTGAAGGAGAAGGGCATTGATGCTTCGCGCATCGATGTCTACACCGGCACTGGGGACGATCCGACGGTCACTACGACCCTGATCCCAACGGGTGCGACGTTCGACAACTCGGGCGTTACGCCGGTCAGCGACCGGGTGAGGGCTATGCCCCGCACGGGTCGCCGGAGCCGCAGGAACAAGTAAGCGATCCTGAACACGAACTACAAAGGCTGACTGGATCTCCAGTCAGCCTTTGTATTGAAAGAAACAGCCGGGTGGCAGATGACGGAACCGCTCGGCATGAATCAAATGGAATAGGACGGTAGGGCTAAAGTGAGACATCGGAAGCTTCAGATCTTCTGCGCGGCAGTGCTTTTGGCGATTCCTGCTCCTTGTATGTTTGCGGCGAAGTGGATTCCCGTTGGGCCTGAAGGAGGCGACGCTCGTGCGTTCGCGGTGGACCCGAAAGATCACCAGCACGTCTACCTGGGCACAGCGGCGGGCTGGTTGTACCAGACGCATGATGGTGGAGTGCACTGGGAGCGAATGGTTCGCATCGCAGGGCGCGACGACCTGGTGATCGACAACATTCTTGTAGACGAGGCGGACGCGAAGCATCTGGTAATCGGCGCGTGGGCGCTGTCAGACAAACCGGACGGTGGTATTTACGAGAGCCACGATGCTGGCATGACCTGGACGGCTGTGCCGGACATGGAGAAGCAATCGGTACGAGCGATGACGGATGCGCCGTCGGACCCGAAGGTGATGGTGGCGGGCACGCTGGAAGGCGTGTTCCGGTCCGAGGACGCTGGCGCGCATTGGAAGCGCATTAGCCCTCCGGAGAACAAAGAAATTCATGAGCTAGAGTCAATTGCTATCGACCCGACGAACCCAAAGATCATTTACGCCGGAACGTGGCACCTCCCGTGGAAGACGACCGACGGCGGGGCAAACTGGTCTCCCATGACCAAGGGCATCATCGTCGACTCGGACGTGTTCTCGATCATTGTCGACCCGAAAACGCCGACCGTGATGTACCTGAGTGCGTGCTCTGGCATTTACAAGAGCGTGGACGCCGGCGAAAGCTTCAAGGGCGGAGTTGGGGTAAACAAGGGTCAGGGTCTCCCTTCGACGGCGCGGCGCACGCGGGTGTTGATGCAGGATCCGAATACGCAGTCGATTGTCTACGCAGGGACGACGGAGGGCCTGTACCGCAGCGATGATGGCGGCGCGGTGTGGAAGCGCAGGACGGGCGCCAGCGTCATCGTGAACGATGTTTTGGTTGACCCCTCGGATTCGAAGCATGTTCTATTGGCCACCGACCGTGGCGGCATTCTCATGAGCCATGATGGCGGCAACAACTTCGAGCCATCAAATACCGGGTTCTCCCAAAGGCAGATCTCGGCGTTTGCGCAGGACCCGAAGGACTCCGCAAAGGTCTACATCGGCGTGGTGAATGACAAGGAGCTCGGCGGAGTTTTCAAGAGTGAAACCGGAGGCACGAGTTGGAAACAGGTGAGCGCTGGCCTGGACGGGCGCGACGTGTACAGCCTCTCAGTGACCTCGGAGGGAACACCGATTGCGGGAACATCGCATGGCATCTTCCTGCTGAAGGACGGTGTGTGGAAGCGCTCCCCCGCGAGCCTGGTGCCCCCTCCTGCGCCACGGAAGCAGGCTACACGCCCGGTAACTCGTAAGGGTGCTACGAAGACTCCTGCGGCTACTGCTGCGAAAGCAGCGGTCGTAAGCACGCGCATTCCCCCGGGCAAGAGTTTCGATGGGCCTGTGTTCGCCTTCGCGGCGAGCGGTGACAAGATCTACGCAGCCACTTCGGCAGGGCTGCTGAGCACCTCGAACCAAGGTGCGATGTGGAACCTGGTCGGCGGTGTCCCGGCTACCGAGTGGCGCTTCGTTGCTGCCAGCAAGGGTGTGGTTGCCGTTGCCAACTTGAGCATGATCAAGGTGTCTGTAGACGGTGGGCAGACTTGGGAGACCGTTGCGCCACCTTCAGAGCTGAAGATGATGGAGGCGCTTGGGGTGGATGGAGATGGACGAGTCTGGGCCGGGGGACGCCAGGGTGCGTTCTACAGCGCAGATCAGGGCAGTACGTGGACGATGCCCAAGGATCTCTATGCCCGCAACATCAATAACCTCTACTTCGACGAGCAGGGAAGCCGCATGCTGCTGACTACTGGCGGCCGTGCGACCGAGGCATTCGCGGTTGAACTGCCCACAATGAAAGTACGTGCGTGGGACACCGGCTGGAAGCTTCGGCTGCTTCGACCGGTGGCGGACCACTTTGCTGCGGCAACCATGTTTGATGGCATGATCGTCCAGCCGAAGATGGTGGATTCCGCGCAGTTGACGGGACAGTAAGCCGATTAGAATGGAAGCATGAGTTCTCTACTGTCGGAGTCGGGTGTGCGTGGCGCGGGTGCGGAGATGCGCCCGCGCCACAGCTTTAAGACCGATGACCCGGCTCTTCGCAATATTGGCGCGAAGGTACAAGCCGGAGAGCGGCTGACGTTTGATGACGGGTTGGCACTCTATCGCAGTGGCGACATTCTGGCGATTGGCTGGATGGCAAATGCTGTACGGGAGCGGTTACACGGAGATATCGCGTACTTCAACGTGAACCGCCATATCAATCCGACGAATGTCTGCGTTGCAAGCTGCAGGCTCTGCGCGTTCGGAAAGAAGAAGGGCGACCGCGGTACGTACACCATGGCCCTGGAAGAGGCCTGGGAGACCGCAGGCAAGGGACTGACCGAAGCGGTAACGGAGTTCCACATAGTTGGCGGCCTGCACCCGGACCTGGCCTTTGAGTACTTCATGGATCTGGTGCGTGGACTGAAGGAGCGGTATCCGAAGGTTCACATCAAGGCGTTCACGATGGTCGAGGTGGCCTTTTTGGCTAAGCGGGGCAAGATGACTATCGAAGAGACGCTACGGCGGATGAAGGAAGCAGGCGTCGATTCATGCCCGGGAGGTGGAGCCGAAATCTTCGCCGATCGTGTGCGGCACATCATCTGCGATCACAAGATCGACGGCGGCGAATGGCTGGAGACGGCTCGGCTGGCGCATAAAATCGGGCTGAAATCGAACGCTACCATGCTGTATGGCCACGTCGAGAACGACGAGGACCGCGTGGATCACATGCTGCGCCTCCGCAAGCTTCAGGACGAGACCGGCGGGTTCCAGACGTTTATTCCATTGGCATTTCACCCCGATAACACGGCACTGGCGCATATTCCGAAAACCACTGGAATCATGGACCTGAAACAGATTGCCATCGGCAGATTGCTGCTGGGTAACTTCCCTCATATCAAGAGTTACTGGCAGATGGTATCGCCGGAAATGGCGCAGATCTCTCTCCGCTTCGGTGCGGACGACATAGACGGAACCGTGATTGAAGAGAAGATCTATCACGATGCCGGTGCGACCACTCCGCAGGGAATGCGGCGGTCGGACCTGGTCCGGCTGATCACTGAGGCTGGTCGCGTTCCGTTTGAGCGGGACACGATGTACCGGGCGGTGACGCGGAGCGAGGACACGTTCACGATCGCTCTGTAGGTTTTGAGTGCCGCCGCGAGCCCTTCTCCTTTGGCAGAATTCATGCAAGTTGAAGTCAATGCATTGACTTTGCTACAGCGCGTCGGTGTGCCCGACGCTCAGCCAAACGACGGTTGACTGTGCGGAAAGTTTCATAGAAAAACCTTCATTGCATCTCAATTTCATAACTCGCATCGTCGAGTTTTCCACATCTCTTGCGCGCAGCAAACCCGCGGAACGCGCGATGTTTCGTCAGTAAGTGGTCGAACCAGGTTTACGCCCCACCAATAAATCGGTTGACACAGGCAATCCCACTTTGTTCTGATTCTGCGCGGTTCAGAACGGATAAATCCGTCGAACTGAAACTTTTCACTTGGAAAGTCATCTTTTGGAGGCGTTATGGATCGCGTGCAGTCGGTTCTGCGGCGGATAGCCGCATGTTCCACCCTTCTCGTGCTCACCCTGTTGCTTGTGGGCGTGCTGCCTGCCCATGCGCAAGTCGCAGGTACGGCAAGTATCAAAGGATCGGTTGCGGACCCATCGGGCGCGGTGTTGCCGAATGCAACGATCGTTTTGACGAATACAGCTACGCAGGTTCAGCGGACGGCGACCACCGACTCAAGCGGCCTCTATAGCTTCCCCAACATCGATATCGGCACCTACAACATGACAGTGGCGGCAGCGGGGTTTCAGACCTATTCGCAGACTGGCATCGTGCTCGAGGTTGGCAGCAACACCTCCATCAATGTTCCGATGAAAGTCGGCGCGGCTGACGTGAGGATCGAAGTGCAGTCGGAAGGCCTCGCACTCCAGACGGAAGATGCCTCGTTCAAGCAGACCATTGATCAGAATGCCGTGACAGAGATGCCGCTGAATGGCCGTCAGATGACGGGCCTGATTACGCTTTCGGGCGGCTCATCGCCCGCGCCTGGCGGGGACTTCACCGGCAGCAAGTACTCGTATGCGGCCATTTCGGTCTCAATCGCCGGTGGCAGCGGTAATACGACTGAGTGGCGGCTGGATGGCGGTGACAACAACGATTGGATGGCGAATGTAAATCTCCCGTTCCCATTCCCGGATGCTGTCACGCAGTTCAGTGTCGAGTCGACTGCTTTAGGTGCGCAATCGGGCTCTCACTCGGGTGGACTTGTAAACGTTGTCACCCGGTCCGGTGCCAATACGTTCCATGGCTCAGGTTTCGAATTCATCCGCAACGACATCATCAACGCGACAAACTTCTTCTCGACATGTACGCCGACTCCTCCGGCTACGACCTGCTCCGCCAAGGACAGACTGCACCAGAACCAGTATGGCTTTACTTTTGGCGGTCCGGTATGGCTGCCTCACATGTACAACGGACATGACAAGCTCTTCTTCTTCACGGGCTATCAGTTCCAGAGGACGACATCAAAGAGCGCGACCTCAAGTGCCTATGTCCCGACGGCGGCGAACTTGGCCGGAGACTTCTCCATCACGGATCCTGCGCCAACGAGTAGCGGCGGCACGGGCAAATCCAACCTCTGCGGCGGTGTTCAACAACTGTACGATCCGTTAACCGGTGCTATTCTGCCCGGAAATAAGTATCCCTCACCACCTCAGTGGAATGCGGCGGCGCTGAAACTACTGGCCTATTTGCCGAAGGTTCAACCGCTGCCGGATGGATCAGATCAATGCGGACGTGTGGCCTACGCCATTCCAAACCTTATCAATGACAAGCAATTCGTGACTCGCATCGATTACACGATAAACCAGAAGCACAACCTATATGGCCGATATTTCCTGGACGGATACCAAGCTCCAGCGCCGTACTTTCCGGACAACATCCTGGTGACAACGCAGTCGGGTAATATTCAGCGGGTCCAGTCCATTACGATCGGCGAAAACTGGTCAATTTCTTCCAAGCTCGTGAATACAATTCATGCGACGGTGAGCCGGCGTGTAAATAATCGTGGCTACAATGCCAACGATATTAACCTGGCCACGCTCGGTGTGAAGGTGTTTCAGTTGATTCCGAATGGCCTGCAACTCACTGTTTCAACGGCCAGCAAAAACCACGGATTCACGATCGGCGGCGGTACCAATTCGGTTGCGCACTTCAATGACAATGCCTTCTCAATCAGTGATGATCTGACCTGGGTGAAAGGCAAGCACCAATTCGTGATGGGGGGCGAGCTCCTTCGCAACCAACTGAACATCTCGAACGGATACGAATCGAATGGTACCGGGACCTTCAACGGATTCTATAGCTCCAACGGACCGACTGGAACCGGGGCATGCAGTGGTGCCCAATGCGCGGCCGGCGACGCGAACCTGGACTTCCTGTCAGGAGCGGAGAGCGCGTTCGAGCAGAGCAAGCAGCAACAGAATGCGTTGCGCGCACCGATCCCGAGCTTATACGTCCAAGACACTTTCCATGCCACAAACCGCGTCACGGTAATTGCCGGCGTCAGGTGGGTGCCGGAATTCTTCCCACACGACTATTTTCATCGCGGTTCGGTCTTCGATTACTCGGCCTTCCTCGCAAACAAAGTAAGTACTGTGTACACGAATGCCCCCGCGGGAGTTTTTTTCTATGGGGACCCAGGCGTTTCGAAATCGTTCACCAAGAGCTCTCCCTGGCAATTCTCGCCGAATATAGGTATGTCAGTTGATCCCACGGGCAGCGGTAAGACAGTGCTGCGCGGTGGTTTCGAGTTGGCATTCGACCAGGTGAATTTCTTTACTGCTCAACGTAATGAGCAGAATCCGCCCAATGCAACTGCGAGCAGGCCGACCTCGACTGCAATGATCTGCTTCAGCCAGCCGTGGTTAGTTGGCACCGGCGGATACGGTTGCAATCAGACAGGAGCAAAAGACATAAGCCCTTATCCGACACCGCAGATCCCAACTCCTGCCACGGCCATCTTCCCGCCACAGAGCCAGTACATCTTCATCACACCCCAATTCCACGCCTCCCGTACGGCGCAGTGGACAGCGAGCGTGCAGCATGACTTCCCGCATGGGTGGCAACTCCAGCTCCAGTACATC
>Ga0105238_10006156_pt1 | contig 11910 bp, 18 predicted proteins | sample KBSC34metaG_FD_81526 | JGI IMG/M metagenome (GOLD analysis project Ga0105238, IMG submission 81526) | Corn rhizosphere microbial communities from Kellogg Biological Station, Michigan, USA - KBS C3-4 metaG | ecosystem: Host-associated > Plants > Roots > Rhizosphere > Soil | place: Michigan, USA... | reverse complement strand
CGTCCCCAAGGGGATTCGAACCCCTGTTACTGCCGTGAAAGGGTTTGATTTAGGTATATAGCCGTCTATCGAAGTCTAAAATTTCTCGGGAAACTCCACAGAAGCAACCTAGCTGTTTACTCCCGTATTCCGTAGTATTTCCGTACCGTTCCGTATATAGGGTGCGTCCCGTTTGAGCGACTTGTCCAGAAAGAAAACTCGTGAGCGCCTTCCTGCACGGCGGGAACCTTACTGGCAGCGATTGGCCGAGGGTGCTTATCTAGGTTTTCGGCGCGGTCCTGATACATGGATTGCCCGTTTTCGCGGTCAGGACAACAAGCAACAATACCATTCACTCGGCGAGGCGCTCGAATTCGACGAGGCGAAACGTCGCGCAGAAGCGTGGCTCTCGCAACTCTCTGGTAGTCCTGTTAAGGCTACCAAGAGAGGTACTGTACGAGAAGCGCTTGAGGCGTACATAGCCGATTTGCGTCGCCACGGGCGCGAAGATGCCGCCAAGGATGCAGAAGGACGTTTCAAGTCTGTCGTATGGAAAGATGAGCTTGCAGCAATTAGGTTGGAGAAATTGACGTTGGATGACATGCTCGCTTGGCGTGATCGACTCAAGGAGGGTCGCGAGCCGCGTACGATAAATCGACACGTCCGCAGTGTTATGGCAGGTCTTACTCTTTCGCTTTCTCTCGGTCACATCGGCAACCCTGCGGCGTGGAAGCTAAAACCGCTTCACGACGACAAGGAAGATCGCGGGGAAGCAATCCTATTTATTGATACCGAACAACGGGCCGAACTCATAAAGGCAGCAGGAACGGAAATAGCGAAATTTCTACGTGCACTGGAGTTGACTGGAGCACGGCCGAATGAGCTGGCCGCAGCGAAGGTGAGCGACTTCGACGGTTCGACCGTGAAATTTCAAACGCGAAAGGGTAAAGGAGCGAAGCTACGAACGAGATACACCGTGCTCGGCGAAGAAGGTGTTGTTTTCTTCACGGAGCAGGCATCGAACAAACCTGCTGACTCGTTTTTATTCGTTGATGTTGATGGTGAACAATGGACCAAACACACGTGGTCGGCGGAGGCGCGCGTGGCGCTCGCAGCTCATAATGAAAAGAATCCGAAGACCAAGATCACAGCAGCCACCGCGTACACGTTCAGGCACGCGCGAATCAGCGAACTTCTGCAGATTCACAAGATCGACCCGCTAACCGTAGCGCAACAGACAGGCACGTCCCTCGCGATGATCGAGAAGAATTATTTCAAATTCATCCCTAGTGCAATGCGCGACAAGCTCAAGTCGGTAAAATCGTAGAACGCTCCCCGTCCAGGGAGGCAACGTAACGATGTAACTCTGCTGCAGAAACGTATGTTCTCCGACCGTCCTTCTGAGCTTTGATCTGGCCCTCCTTGATACGCTTATAAAGCAACGCACGGCATATTCTCAGAATGCGCGCCGCCTCAGTGACTTCGAATCGTATCAACGGCAGTTCGGTACTCATGCGATTAGATCCGTCAGCAGTTTGGAATACAGTGACTCGATGTTTGCTTTGGCTTGGCGCCAGTAACTCTCCTTCAGTTCGAATCCGAGCCCGCGGCGGCCGGCCTCGAGAGCGACATAAACCTCCGAGCCAATGCCCATGAACGGCGTCAACACGATCTCACCTGGATTGCTCCAAAGCTCGATGCATCGTTCGATCACATCTAGCTGTAGCGGGCTAATGTGTTGCTCGTCTTTTTCATCGCGAGCCGATCGATACTGCAGTGTGCGTGTTTGACGGATGTCGGTCCAAACAGGCGATGCATACCGCTGCCAAGTCATCACGGAAACCCACATATTGAACGGCCAGGGTGTTCGGCCATCTTTGGCTAACTCCTGGCAATGTCGGTCGTAGGCTTCGTGTGACACATCGACAGCATCGCCCACATAGCGATTAAGCTCGCCGGCAACCGCAACCTCGTTCTCGCCCGGCTTACGGAACGTGACAACGTAGTCGGCTAAACCCTGACCGGAAATCGTTGAGTCCTTACACAGCTGCTTGTGCAAGAGTCGAATGGATTTCGTACGCTGCTGCGCGACGACCGGATCTTTCCAGATACACACTTCTGAATGCAGCAACCATCCGGCTTCCTGATACGCACGAATCACGTCGCCCCGGAAATCACGCATGCCGATGAAGCCCTCGCGTCCTTTCGTGGCCGGAAGCTGCATCACATGAACGCTATGCAGCCGGCCGGGAATCGTCACTCGTAAGAGTTCGCAGATCAGAAAGCTGTAGTGCTGCCAGAACGTACTGCCTTCATTGTTGGATACGTCCCGTAACGAGTTGGTGAATTTGTACAGGCCTTCAAACGGCGGTGAGTGGACGCCGAAGTGTACGCTGCTATCGGGCACGCCTTTGATCAATTCGCACGCATCGCCGTGATATATGGCATAGTCGCCAGTCACGACCTGATCGATCGCTTTTAGCATGAAGCCTCGCTCTGCAGCCAACGCGGTACAAGCATCGGCAAAGTTGGGACGTAGATATCGTGTTCACGTGCCGCGCCGTGCACGAGTTCGCTTGAAAGATTGGCCATGTTGGCAACCATTGCGGAGCCCATGCGATCGGCTTCCTGTTCTTTACGTCGCAGGTTCTCGAGGACGGCGCCCTCAGTGGATGCCGCGACAAAGTGAACCGTCACAGGTCTAGTTTGACCGAAGCGCCAGAACCGGCGGATTGCCTGATAGACCTGCTCGAACGAATCATTGAGTCCGACGAATCCGGTATCTGCGCAATGCTGCCAGTTGAGCCCAAAACCGCAGATTGTCGGCTTTGTAACGAGCACTCGGATATCACCATTCGCGAATGCCTGCAGCTTGCGTTCTTTATCTTCTTCCTTGTCCGAGCCACGGACTTCGACTGCGCCAGGAATAGCGGCGGCAAGTGCTTCGCTCTCTGTATTGAGGTTGCACCACCAAACGAAAGGCTGATTGCTCGGTGTAAGTTCAGCCGCCTTCGCAACGCGTTCGGCTACGGTATTCCGCCGCGCAGCTAGACGTTCAGAAAGCGTTTTCGCGAGTTCGCCCTGCGTCTCGATAATGTGTTCGTGCTGAGTCAGGAGTGGTAGGTCATACGCACCATCGTCATATCCAAGGTCTGACGGTTTTCGGAGTAAGACAGACCACGAACACATCCAGCGCCAGAAATCATTCTCAGCATGGCCTTTCAGGCGCCACTTCCCGGTATCGCCTGCATCATGCACGAAGAAGATCGATTGCATGCCGGTGAGCGACATCACGCCTAGAAATTCAGCATGGTTGCCGAGCTCGGTGAAATCGTTAGGTGCAGGTGTCGCGGTTGCAGCTAATCGGTAAGGAATCTGTGCGCATCCGCTAACGAGAGCGTTGCGCGTTTTGCCGTCGAACGACTTGAGGATCGAAGATTCGTCGAGAATGACACCAGTGAAATGCGAAAGGTCAAAGTGGTGTAGCTTGGCGTAGTTCGTCACGGTGACGCCCGGCTCGACATCACTCTGCCGCGCGCACTGTTTCGCCGGCAGTTCAAACTTGCCAGCTTCCCGTACCATCTGCGCAGCCACAGCAAGAGGCGCAAGCAGCAACACATCGCCGCTAGTAGCTTCGTGGATTGCCTTACCCCAAGACAACTCCATAAACGACTTCCCGAGTCCGGTCTGCGCGAAGATCGCAGCACGGCCGCGGCGGAGTGCCCATGTAACGATATCGTGCTGAAATGGAAACAGCTGACCGGGAAGCGCTGGCAGGGAACCGCTCAACCCGGAAGGCGGATCGATAATTGCCTTGCTCCGTAGAAACTCTTCGTAGCTGATCACGGCAACTTGTACCTGTCGCGGCACGGTGCGCAGGTTCCTGCAACGAGACGACCTGACCACTCTCCGCAGAGATCGCAATCTCCTGGATAGCCCGGCTGGAATTCGACGCGCGCGGCTTTGATATTGCGCTCAAGGTCAGCATCGATCAGTTCTTGAGCCTTGTCACAGAGATCAGCCATGTCCACCTCCGAGCGCTTTAACACGTAACTCGTGCAGGTAGCCCATGACATTGAACATCAGCGCGCAAAGATCTTCCTCGATGTCTTGCGCGGCGCCCGTGTCTCGCACTGGCCAGCCTCGATGACGCGCCCAGAAATGCAGGAAATGTCGCCACCCCCCTTTTGCATAGGCATCGAGAGGGATTCCCTTCTGCCAGTTATCACTGGCCCGGACCGATCCGTCTGGCTGTATTCGGTGCTTGTTCATGTACTCGGCGAATCTCTCAAGCACCAATGGAGATAGAAAACCTTCGGGATCGTAGCGACCTGCGTCGATCGATCGAGTCGCGCCGGTATCAAACTGTCGAACTTTGGTTTCTGATTTCAAAAAATCAGGCACTTCGGCTGCACTCACTTCTGAACCCTCATGACGAATCGATTGTGAAAAAGCATTGCGGAGACGGCGCCGAGTGCACCGGCAGTGCCGGCAGCTAGCACGATTCCCAATGACCAACCCTGCTTAGCGACGAGCGCGACGATGAATACGTCAACGATGGCCATGCAGTAAGAGGTCGGCACGACCCATAGGTAATTGTTGAACGCGACGTTCCGCTGCTGAAACGCTCGCAGCATCACGTATAGGAACGTTGCAACAAACATGGACAGGTAGATCACGCAACCCTCGCTTTCATGGCTTCAAGTAGAAGGTCTTGCACTTCGCGCTTGCTCTCGTGCCGAGCGATCACAAGCTCGTCTATCGTGTCGCGCGCGATGATGTTGTGAATGAATACCGGCCGATCGTGGCCGGACTGGAGTTGTCGCACCGGGCCGATGCGCTCAAGAATCTGTTGATGTAGTTCTAAGTCCCACCAATATCCGAAGTAAACGAGGATATTTCCTCCGTCCTGGAGATTGAGACCGTGACCTGCAGACGCCGGGTGCGCAAAGAGAAGAGGAATTTGACCAAGGTTCCACGCTTGAATCGTGCTGTCGTGAGCGTCAAGCACCCGACCTTGCGGGAACGCTCGCTGTAGTCGAGCCAAGTCGGACTTGAACTGATAGGCGACCAAGACAGGCGCGCCCGCAGCTTCTTCAATAACCGATTCGAGAGCTTCGAGCTTGGCATCGTGAACTTCTTCCCATTTGGTCGGATCTTTCTCCGTGTAGACAGCACCATTCGCGAGCTGCAAACACTTCATCGTCTTGGACGCAGCATTGAAAGCTTCAATCTCACAGCCCGATTCGAGCTGCATGAACATCTCGCGTTCCATGTCTCGGTATAGCTTCCTAGCTTTACTTGGCAAGTCGACGTAGATGTTGTTTACGATTGGTTTCTGCAGGTCGAAGTAGTCGGCGGGATTGATCGACAGACAAACATCACGCAGTCGGTCTTGAATCTGCTCCAGTGCAAAAGGAAGAGGACGTTGCTGTATCTGGTAACGTTTCTCCTGATCAGCTGGATTGAAAGGGCGCGTCCAAGCAAACCAGCGGGATTCGAACGCCTCATAAGTTCGACCTAGCCGTTGCCCGCCGTCGATGAACCAGGTTTGTCCCCAAAGATCCTGCAAGCCGTTCGGAGATGGTGTACCCGTGAGGTTTATCCAACGATCGACCTTCGTGTGCGCCACGCGCGCCAGTGCTCGAGCACGCTTCTTACCTTGACGGAGGCGTAACCCTTTCAGGCGAGTGCTCTCGTCGGCAACAACAGTCCCAAACGGCCACCGGTCTATGAGTCGTTCAACCAACCAAGGAACGTTGTCGTAGTTGATGGCATACACACTTGACGACTTCGCGAGGGCGGCGAGACGTTCTTTCTCAGATCCGACGACGGCGGATACTTCGATATGTCGAAGATGGTTCCATTTTTTTGCCTCTGTCGGCCAAGTGCTTTGAGCAACGCGCAACGGTGCGACCACCAATGTCGGTCGCGACTCGGCACCACAGACATATAGAGCGTCAATCGCCGTAAGCGCGGACACGGTCTTACCTAGACCCATGCCTGCCCACAGGGCTCCGCGCTTAATATCGATGATGTGATTCACGGCTACCCGTTGGTACTCACGGGGTGTGAATTCTCGGCGACTCATTGTCGAGGCGATCCTTTCCATTCGCCTCTAAGAGCCCACGGAAACCGAATCCGACGATGAAGAAGACAATAGCGACGGCTGCGTAGCCCATGACGACACCTCCTCTAAAAACTTGTCGACAGATTCGATACTGTCGATTACGACTACTTCAAACCCGTATCGCCGCAGACGCGTGTGCTCGCGCAATTGATGATCTTCCGGAGGCTTGCCGGGACGTTTCAACTCGACGAGCGTCGGCTTTGCATGTGGCAACATCACGAGGCGATCCGGGGCGCCGCGGCGACCGATCCATTTGACTTTGCGAATCTCTCCGCCGAGCGCGACGACGCGGTTGCACAGATGCGTTTCAATGGTGCTTTCGCGCATCTGGCTGACTCATCTGTATGTTGATCTGGAGGCCACTCAGCATGATTTGCTGAAGCTCGGCCAAGTCTTCGGTGCGAGCGTCGCGCCAGTAATCCCCTTCACATGGGATTCCGAAAACAGCGCCGTGCGCGTGAAACTCGACCTGTAGAACGAGCTTCTTGAACAGACCTGCACGAACGCGAGTTCTACCTGTAAGTTTCATGCTGCCTTTGCTCCGATATCCGAGAGAATCGAGTCCGCCTCGCGCACATACCAATCAAAATCAACGTCGGCGGGAAACGTGTCCGGAAGTTCCATCAACGGCTTGGCACCTTCGCTGCGTGCGACGGTGTATCCGTTGAGCTGGTATTGGATGACTCCGCTCACACCTTTGGCGTAATACCAACGGACAGCTTTTCCGAGATACACGCCGTCTTTCAGAGCGCCACCTTTCACCTGACGAATGCTCACGAACTTGCGGATATCTGTGCATGCGCAGATCGTCTCCGCGATCGGCGTTCCTTTGGTCAGATATTTCGTGACGGCGTCGATGCAGATTTCGTTGGTCGGATTCTTCTGAAGGCCGGCCGAGGCGAAAACACCTTTGAGCTTCAACCCGCCGTCGGTCTTGATCGCGATGTAATTGTTCACATCACGCGAGTAGACGGCGCGGTAGTGCGCTGCTTCAGTCTCAAAGCCGGTGTTTTGTTCCCATTCCCATATCACAACTTCCATCATCGTGAGCTTGTCGCGCGGACACTTGATCACTACGCCGTCGGTATTGGCGCTGACGACCGGAATTCCTTCCAGCTCGAGCGTCTCGATCAGCAGGAGAAGCGCGAGCTGCCCGGTGAGCGTCGTTTGAATAAGGAGATTGGGTGCGTAGAGTGTCGACCATTTGCTACCGAGCTTGCCGAAGGCTCCGTTGACAGTAATCTTGAGCGAGTCGGCCGTGATCTTGTCTCCCGCCCGCTTAGCTTTGAGGCGTCGGTCGACAATCGATTGGAACGTCGAGACGAACGCGTTCCCCATTTGGATCGGCGCCAAGCCAGTGCGCAAAATGATTGCCGGGTAGTAACTCGCAACGTCGCGGTCGACGAGGATCGTGTTGTCATCCGAAACGTGCGCAACGGTTTCCTCACAGGAGTGCAAACCACCGATGCCCATTCGATAGACGGAGTTGCCGAGGTTGATTTTCGCGTCGGTAAGTTCCTTGGGCAGCTTCACACCGCCAGCGTCGAGAACGAGGAACTCAGTATCGACGACCATCTGTAGAATCGATTGGAGTTCCGGCGTTGAGAACTTCAAGAATGCCGGCGGTCGATAATGAAAGGTAGTTCCCGGCTCGATCTCCGGGCGCTTGACCTTCTCGCCCTTGATCTCTGAGACCTGCTTGGCGATCACCGCCTCAGCGATCTGCGCATCGGATTTGCTGCGGAGATCGACGCCGTAGTCGGCACTCATCTTTTCGCGGAGTTCGATCTGAGGCAGAAGCTTTAAATATAGATCGAGCGTCGTGCCAAGGTCGTTCGCGCAGTACGTGCGGAGCGTCTCGCGTTGATCCGGCGCGATGCTCGCGTCGGGTTCGATCGGCAAGTCTTGGATCTTACGGCAATGCAAACGACCGCCGTAAATTTTGAGGCTCGCGGTTCCCGGCGCAACTTCAATCAGGTCGATCTGATCAATGAACTTTGGAATAGCTACAGCGAACTTCTGCTCGAACTGCCAGCCGCGGAGGTTGTTCTGGATAATCGCGTCGGACGCTTGCTTGAGCTTGGCGTTGTCCGCGCCGGTCAGCGCCAGCGTGAGGATCGGTACGTCGAAGCTCGCCCCGTTGAACGTGATCAACGTGTAGGACTTCAGGATCTTGACAATTGTTTCGCGGTCGAGTGGCTGACCGTCGAAGAACTCGAAAAAGCGAACGCCGCCCGTCTCAATGTTCTTGAACGCGGCTAAGAAATAGTCGCGGTATATTTCCAAGTCTATGATGAGGCGGCGTCGGGTCACTTGATACCATACCCTTTCAAGATTTCTTCATCTGAACGATCTGTGATCCCGCTCTGTCCGGTTGCGCTCCGTTTAGCAGGTTGAAGACCTAAGCCAAAGTTCGTTGGCGTATCAGATCTGCGGTTTCCGAAGATTGCCCTCATAAGAGCATCGGCCCAATAGCCGTTTTGTTGAAGCAGATGAATTGCTTCTCCAGAAGTAAGGTCTCCGGACCTCCAAAGTCTCAATATCTCATCCATATAAATTTCCTCTTCAAAATCTCTTTCGACTGCGCTCGGCCCGATCTCACGGGAGCCCCTGCACGGGCAATTCGGTGGTGCAGTCCTTATCCAAACGCATGCGAAAGAGCCCGCCGCGCGGCGGGCCGTTTCGAATCAGGCAACCAAGTCGTCGACTTCTTCCGCCGGAACTTCCTCGAAATCATCGACACTCGCTGGCTTACTGCTGCCACCGAAAGAATCTCCGTCCTTAACAAACTGCACACCTTTGATGTCAGCATTGATACGTTTGCCGTATTTGTTATCTTGTGCCCACATCTCGAAAATGAGGTTTACGAAGCAACCGCTGTAGATGACGCCGTCTTTCTCGGTAAGCGGGGTCTTGTCTCGGTTCAAAACTGTTGGGCGTACTTTTCCGCCGACGCTGAGATAGTGCTTGTCCTCAAAGCCGTCGTACGTGTCGCCCGCTTCATTGGCGTACTCGCTTTCGTGATAGCAAACACGATCCTTTTTCTTAAGTTCAGCGAGTATTTTGTCGCCGTCTTTACCCCACTTCGCTCTCGCGACATCGAGCATCGCAGCATCCAGCGTTTTGGCGTTTGCGCTACCCGGTTCGATAGGAAATTTTCCTCCGAAACGTGGTTCACCTTCGCCTCGAAAAGCCTTCGCCTCAAAGAAGGCCGGGAATGCGACCCGGACCGAACTCAACTTAACTTGCATGACGTAACACCTCTTGTGATGAGAATTTCGAAGCGAGCAATTCCTCGGCCCACTTGTTTCGCAGCAGTTGCAATGCCGTGGCGCGCGTCGGTGCAACTGCCATCAAGCCGCTTGAGCGCAGTGCTTTGTCCGACGGCGACTTGTAGCGCCGCACGTATCCGCCTTGCTGCACTTCGTTCAATATGTTTGGGCGCAGCGCGTACACCTGCGGAACCTTCTGCCCATCCGGTAATCGTGCTAAGAACATAGGTCTGCGCACTCCGTAAGGTCGTCGAACCCGTCGGCGACCGCTTGAATGTTGATGGCCGGCGCTGGATCGCTTGCGGGCGCAACCGATGGCTTACCGGGTGGTTGAGTGACGAGTTCGGAGAGCGTGTTCCATCGCTTCGGCTGCTCCTTCTTGAGCAACTTCTCTGCAGCAGTGGGACTGATGAGCTTGTAGTCGTACATCTGCTCATGTTTGAGCCGCATGGACTTCATCGCTGCAATCACGAGATCGGCGTCGCTCCACGCACGATTACCTTTGCGACCTTGCACGAGCTTGAAACCTGGCACTGCGTCCCCGGCTAAGAGCGCAGACTCCACGGCAGCGCGCACAGATCGACACCAATCCTCGATTAGATCGAGCTTGGTCATGTATGCCCCAAGCCGTGTGTGGTCCTTCTTCGGAGGCTCGACCGGAACAGCGGTCTCATGCGGATTACCGATCACATCGAACGCATCAAATACGGTGCTCGATATCTCAGACGCCAACGCCGGACAGGTCGCTTTTGCACGGCAGAAACGGCACTGTTTCTCGCCGGGGTTGAAATACGAATTCAGATTCTCTAAGCGACCGCCCTTCTTGATGGTCACGGCGTTCTGACATTGGAGCGCGGCGTATGCGGCCTTCTTGCCGAACTCCAATAGTTCCGCTACAGAGCAACTCCATTCGCTCAAGTGATCGAGTCGCGGCTGATGGATGACCATAACGATGCGCTCGAAGTCGCCCATTAAGCCGAAGTCGTTGAGCGCGCCGAGCGCGTACAGCATCAGTTGTTCGTTCTTTTCCGCGTCGACACGTACGCCGCGACCGTATTTGAGGTCATGGACCTGCAATTCTTTGCAGTCGGAGGTTACGATCACCGCGTCCGAAGTACCGAACTGCTCCGGCACTTGAACATAGGGCGAGAAGTTGACGCGCTGCTCAACCAGCAACATGCCGTCAGCTTGGTACTCAAGCACGTGGCTTACGTACTTTTGCACCTGCTCGGCCATTTCATCGTCAACTTCGAATTCGGCTTGCTCCGAGCCTTCGCGTTCGACCTTGATAATGCGGCCGATATATGCGCTAACCATGCGCTTTTCGGTGAGAGCCATCGATCCGAGCGTATGTGCTGCCGTGCCTTCATCGGCGTACGAGCTGGACTTGTTAGGAATCTCCGCCTCGAGCGCGTGCGATGCCGGGCAAGGCATCCAACGATGCGCAGAAGACGGGCTAAATTTGGCGTGCGCTTCGCTCATGCTACCCTCTGCATCCGACGTTTGAGTTGCTTGTATTGCCATCGCACGCACCGCGGACTCATCCGAATGGTGTCGACGTACTCGAAGATGCGAGTCTTCGGTTTTCCGTTGACATCAACGCCGTCCGAAATTTCTCGCCGACGCATCTTTTCCGGCTTCAGATAAACGACTTTCGGAAGATCAGGCGCGATCTGTGCGATGGATTCACGGATCGCGCGTCGTAACCGCTTGGCGTTGCGACCACGCATTAGGCGGCGGCCTTTGTTTCAGCCTGTGTCTTCGCTTTCGCGATGAACTCAGCGCGCTTCGCCTCCGGCACTTCGGAGGTCTTTGTCGCGCCGTATTCTTTGAGGAGAGAAACTAGTTTGTCGCGGTTCGTCGCCTTCACGAGCGTGAGCGCTGCTTTAGTCACATCGTCCAGAGAGGGGACCGCGTCCGTCTGCGCTGCGGTAGTCTCAGCTTGTGCCTCGGCAGGGGGGAGAGCGGCGGAGGCGGCTTTCTGAAGTTTGGCAGGCGCAGACGGCGCGGATTCTTTGACAGGAGTCACGTCGGCAGGTGTCACACCGGGACGTACACCTGACTCTTTGAAGAACGCGAGCAGGTTGTTTATCGCAGCGGTGTTTTCTTGGATGGCGGCTTCAAGCGACATGTCTAAGTCCTCGTGTACAAATAAAGGGTTGATCTCTCAGAAGCGTGTAGCTACTTCCTCGGCGGTGTGGCCAAGGAAGGGCGTCGCACTTGCAAGTTGTGCGGCGGGATTCGAGTCCTGACGTTCGATACCAGTCGACTCTCCAATCGCGCGCGCCGCATGAGCAGCGCGGCAAACGAAAATAGAAGCCTGGTAGTTTTGTGAGAGTCCGACGGCTGCCGCAGCAAGCACACCGAGCGCGATACCGACCAAAACGCCTTCGTTGAATCTGTCGGTAGTCATGGCGCACGACCTTCCACCTTCGCAAGCGCCATCTCGATGCAATTCAATCCCTGGCACTTGCCGCAATCCTCGACTGCGAGTGCTTCGGTGTCGCACGAGATAGATATGAACCATTG
>Ga0105238_10006150_pt1 | contig 11917 bp, 12 predicted proteins | sample KBSC34metaG_FD_81526 | JGI IMG/M metagenome (GOLD analysis project Ga0105238, IMG submission 81526) | Corn rhizosphere microbial communities from Kellogg Biological Station, Michigan, USA - KBS C3-4 metaG | ecosystem: Host-associated > Plants > Roots > Rhizosphere > Soil | place: Michigan, USA... | reverse complement strand
TCGCCGGCATCGACGGGCAGGCCTCGCTGGCGGCCATCGGCAACATCCACGGCCAGGGCGAAGTGCTGCTCGCCCAACTGGAAACACTGGAGCGGTTATGATCAGCCAGGAGCTGTCGCCGGAGGTGGCCACCCTCGGGCTGGCCATCGGGCTGTTGTTCTCCCTGCTGTGCTACCTGACGACGAACCTGTCGCCGGGCGGCATGATCACCCCCGGCTGGCTGGCGCTGACCCTGGTCGAGGACTACCGCCGGGCCGCGCTGGTGGTGCTCACCACCGCGCTGACCTATCTGGCCACCGTCGGCCTGAGCAAAATCGTGATCCTGTACGGGAAACGGCAGTTCGCCGCCGTGGTGCTGCTCGGCGTCCTCTTGCAGACCACGGTCTTCGTGCTGATACAGGACCATTATCCGCTGCTGTACGTGCACGAGACGCTGGGCTTCGTGGTGCCCGGCCTGATCGCCTACCAGCTGGTCCGCCAGCCGCCCGCGGTGACCGTGCTGGCCACCGGATCCGTCGCCCTCGCCTCGTACGGTGTGCTGGCCAGCGGTGTGCTGGTCGGTCTGATCCCCACTTCGTAGGAGCCCTTGCCGTGAAACACATTCGTGCAGCAGTGTTGCTGACGACGCTGGTCACCTCGGGCGCCGCGGTCGTGCATCTGGCGCAGGCCCAGGACGTGCCGACCAGGGCCCGGGACAACGGCGCGGTCGTCGCCATCGCGCAGGCCCGCCAGGCCAGCACCAACTACAGTTTCGTCCGGCTGGACGGACCTGCCCGCACCGCCGTGCTGGACGAACATGCCCGGCTGGTCGCGATGTTCACCGATGGCGCTCGCACCACCGTCCTCAGTGGACAGAGCAGGACCTTCGCCGATCCGCGGCGGACCAGTGCCGTGGTCACCACGTCGAACTGGGTTCGGCTGGCCCCGCAGGTGTGGAAAGCCGGCGCGGAGCAGGAATCGTGGTTCCGGCCCTGGCTGGAGCAGGCGCTCGGCGACCGCAGTCCCGATGTCCTTGCCGTGGCGGCGCAGTACGTCACCTCGGCGCACTACGCTGACGTTGCCGACTACAGCGACTTTCTAGGCATCTCCAACCACGGGGTGAAACCGAGGAAGGATCGCTTCGGCGGCGTGGACTCGGCCGGCTACGTCCGCCTGGTCTACGGCTACCGGATGGGGTATCCGATCGGCGACAACGGTTTGCCGCGGACCCCGCAGGAGATGCCCAAAGCCCCGCTCGGCGCGGCGATCGCCGACAACGCGCTCGGCCTGCCGCAGACTCGTTTCCTGGCCCAGCCCGGGGATCTGCTGCTGTTCAGCACCGACGGCAGCAAGGGGGCCGTCGACCACGTCGGCATCTACCTCGGCGTCGACGACGCCGGCCAGCAGCGGTTCATCGCCTCGCGGGGCACGCCCAACGGCCCCAGTTTCGGCGACTCCAGCGGGCGAAGTGTGCTGGACGACGACGGCCCCTACGCGGTGGGACTGTGGGGAATCCGCCGCCTCTAGGGCTTGATCGCCACCCCGGCGTACGGCAGGGAGTTGATGCCCGGGTCGTCGGAGATGCCGCCCATGCCGTCGGGCCGCCACATCGGGCAGCCGACGACACCGGGCTCGACGAGGTCGAAACCGTCGAAGAAGCGGAGCACCTCGGCGTGGGTGCGCGGGAAGGGCTGGTTGTGGGTGGTCTGGTCGTACACCCGGACGGCGTCGCCGAGGTTGCGCACGTCGCCGTCGGCGGCCACGTGCGAGGCGGCGAAGTAGCTGCCGGCCGGGATCGCGTCGCGGTAGCCGGCGACCACCCCGGCGGGATCCCACTCGTCGGGCATGAAGTGCAGCAGCAGCAACATGAACAGGCCGACCGGCTGGGAGAAGTCCAGCAGTCGGTTGGCTTCCTCCGACTCCAGGACGTTCTTGTGGTCACGGGCGTCGGCGTGCACGACGGCGGCGCGGTCGTTGCCCCGCAGCAGCAGTTCGCTGTGCGCCACGGCGATCGGGTCGCGGTCGACGTACACCACCCGGCAGGACGGGTCCTGCTGCTGCACGATCTCGTGCAGATTGCCCGAGGTGGGCAGGCCGGAGCCGACGTCGAGGAACTGCCGGATCCCGGACCGGACCATGAAGATGGCGGCCCGGCGCAGGAACGCCCGATTGAAGCGGGCGGCCTGGGGCACGCCGGGCATCATCTTGTTGATCTTCTCGGCCAGCTCGCGGTCGGCGGCGAAGTTGGACGCCCCGCCCAGCCAGTAGTCGTACACCCGTGCGGGATGCGGCACGGTCGGGTCGACCTCCGGCGGCACCCAGCTCAGGTCACCGTTCATCACGCCACCTCACCGTTCGCCGCCCGAAGGATCGAGCCTAGACGGCGGCACCGGCCGGGGCTACCGCAACCCGATCGGGTGGTCCTGGGCGCGGCCACTCGCCGTAGCGGTGTTACACCCCTATCGTGAACCGGCCGCGAACCGATCGTGGGGTGGGAAGGGTTGTCCGCCAACCAGAACGTGACCGAAGACGCGCCGGTCGTGCCCGGGCGGCGTCCGGTGATCGGCCATACCGCCGCCATGCTGCGACGACCGCTGCGCTTCCTGTCCGCGCTGCCGGCCTACGGCGAGGTCGTCAAGATCTACCTCGGCCCGCTGCCGGTCTACATGGTGACCGGCCCGGAACTGGCCATGCGGCTGCTGGCGGCCGACGCCGACAACTACGACAAGGGCATCGTCTTCGACAAGATGCGCCCGCTGTTCGGCAACGGCCTGGCCACCTCCAACGGGGACTTCAACAAACGCCAGCGCCGCCTGGTGTTACCGGCGTTCCACCGCACGCGTGTCACCGCATACGCCGAGACCATGACCCGATTGGCCCAGGAGTCGATCGCCGACTGGCGGGCCGGCCAGGTCGTCGCGGTCGACGAGCACATGCAGCACCTGGTGATGAGCATCGCCGGCCGCACGCTGTTCGCCGCCGAGCTCGGCCAGGACGTGCTCGACGAGATCCAGCGCAGCGTGCCCGATCTGCTGGACAACGTGCTGGTACGAGCGTTTTCGCCGCGTTTCGTGGAACGTCTGCCGATCCCCGGCAACCGCAAGTTCGACGCCGCCGCGGCCCGCCTGCGTGAGGTCATCCCGCGGGCGGTGCTGGCCGCGCGGCAGGCCGGGACCGATCACGGCGACCTGGTGTCGATGCTGCTCATGGCCCGTGACGAGGACACCGGCGAGGGCATGACCGACGAGCAGGTGCACGACGAGGTCGTCACCATCCTCACCACCGGCGCGGAGACCACCTCCGTGGCGCTGGCCTGGTTCTTCCACGAGATCGGGCAGCAGCCGGACATCGAGCACCGGTTCCACACCGAGATCGACCAGGTGCTGGCCGGCCGCCCGGCCACGCTGGCCGACCTGCCCCGACTCGAGTACACGCAACGGATCGTCAACGAGATCCTGCGTCGCAACCCGCCGCTGATCCTGATGCGCCGGGCCCGCACCGACACCACGCTCGGCGGGGTCAGGATCGCGGCCGGCAGCGAGGTCGCGGTCAGCCAGCACACGCTGCACCGGGATCCGCGCTGGTTCCCCGATCCCGACCGGTTCGACCCCGACCGCTGGCTGCCGGCACGAGCCGAGAAGCTGCCGCGCGGCGCGTTCATCCCGTTCGGCGCGGGGGCCCGGCTGTGCCCGGGACATCTGTTCGCCCAGACCGAGATCGCGGTCGTCGCGGCCACCATCGCCGCCCGCTGGCGGCTCGTGCCGGTGCCCGGCGCGACCGTGAAGCCGCGGCTGGCCGCCACCATGCAGCCCAACCGGCTGCCGATGACAGTTCTGCCACGTCACTGAGGGAGATGTTGTGAAGCTTGTGCGCAAGCTTGCCGTGTTGGTGATTGCCTGCGTCGCGGGACTGAGCGGGGCGGTCGCGCCGCCGGCCGCGATCGCCTCGGCGGCCAACTGCTCGCCGGCCGACCTCCCGGTGCGCTCGCCGGACGTGCTGCCGCTCTTCGACGCGCCGGCGACCATCCACGGGCAGCTGTGCCTGCCGGACGGGGCCGCGCCGACCGCGGTGCAACTGCTGGTGCACGGCGGCACGTACAACAGCACCTACTGGGACCTGCCCTACCAGCCGGATCAGTATTCGTACCAACGGGATATGGCCGAGCACGGTTACGCCACCTTCGCGATCGACGTGCTCGGGGCCGGTCAGAGCAGCCATCCGATGAGCCTGCCTTTGACGGTGTGGGCGCAGGCCGAGGCAATGCACGAGGTGATCGGTCAACTGCGCGACGGCGCGGTCGGCGGAATTCACTTCGGCAAGGTGGTGATCGTCGGGCATTCCGTCGGCTCCGGCATCGTCGCCTCGGAAGCCTCGACGTACAAGGATGTCGACGGCGTCATCCTGACCGGCGTCACGCACATTCCGTCCATCCCGGCGTTGGGATTGGGCGCGGCGCTCGGCCTGATCCCGGCTTTCCTGTCGTCGGTGCGCAACGCCGGCGACCCGCTGTACTTCACCACCCAGCCCGGCGCGCGCGGCCCGTTGTTCTACGACTCGGCCGACGCCGACCCGGGGGTGATCGCCGCCGATGAGGCGACCAAGGACCAGGTTTCCGTGCCAGGGATGGGAACCGTCGCCGTGTTCGGCATCGTCGTGCCGGTGACACTGGGCATCAACGTGCCCGTGTTGCAGGCCGTCGGCTCCGATGACGTGCTGTTCTGCGGCCTGCTGGCGTTGCGGGACTGCTCCTCGGCGGCGTCGTTGCGCGCGCAGGAGGCGCCGTTCTACTCGGCCGCCGCGAAGCTGTCCGTGTACGTGCTGCCCAACGCGGGCCATTCCCTTGCGCTGCACCGCAATGCCGGCTCGTACCGGGATGCGACCCGCGCCTGGTTGGGCACCACGTTGGGCATCTGAGGCCGGCTAGTCCGGCCACTCACCGGTGACCCGCTCGTACGCTTTCGCGCCCGCGCGGTCGGTGGCCGCCTTGACCAGGCCGAAGACCGCGCCCTGGATGGCCGCGGCCACCAGGACGCGGCCCCAGCCCTGTTGGCGGTCCGTCGCCGTAGGAGTGTCGTGCTCGCCGGTGGCCACCCGCCAGAGCCGTTTGGACACGGCTCCGGCGGCGGCCCCGGCGAGCACGCTCAGCAGCATTCCTATTGCCCTGTACCCGAGTTTGCCCATGGCGGCCGGATGCCACCGTCAGGCCCGCTCGAAACCGTCAGTACCAGTGGGCGCGGCCGCCGATGCGGCGGCCGGTGCCGCCTACGATGGCCAGGATCGCGCCGATCACGGCCAGGATGATGCCGATGGTCCACAGCGTGGGAATGCCGAAAATGAAGCCGACGATCAGCAGGATTACCCCGAGGGTGATCACGGCCTGACCTCCTTCGTTCGTTGTCGAGAACCGGATTGCCGCCCGATCGGGTTCTGAAACCGGCCATTTGGACGAATATCAGGAGTTTCGGCGGCCGTCACCCGCGGTAATCCATCGGTGTGGATACCGTTGTGTTGGCCGATGTCGACGGCACGCTCGTCGACAGCAACTACCACCACGCCGTGGCGTGGTTCCGGGCGTTCCGCGAGTGCGGCGTGACAGTGCCGATCTGGCGGATCCACCGGGCCATCGGCATGGGTGGCGACCAGTTGGTCGAGGCGGTCGCCGGCGATCGCGCGGAGTTGGTGCACGGTGACGACGTGCGAGCTGCGTGGGCGGAGCAGGTCAAGCCGCTGCTGCCGGAGATCGTGCCGCTCAGCGGTGCGCGGGACCTACTGGTTGAAGTGAAGCGGCTGGGTTGCGGGCTGGTGCTGGCCAGTTCCGGCAAGCCGGAGCACGTCGACCACTACCTGGATCTGCTCGGCGCCCGCGACCTGGCCGACGGCTGGACGACCTCGGAGGACGTCGAGGCCACCAAGCCGGCGCCGGACCTGTTGGGCGTGGCGCTGCACAAGGTGCCGGCCGAGCGGGCCCTCGCGCTGGGCGACTCGGTCTGGGACTGCCAGGCCGCCGGCAAACTGGGCATTCCCACCGTGGGTCTGCGCACCGGCGGCTTCGGCGAGGCCGAGCTGCGGGAGGCCGGCGCGGTGCGGGTGTACGAGGACCCGTCGGCGCTGCGGTCCGACCTGCGGGATGTGCTGGAGCTCGTCTGACATCATCGCCGGCATGACTGATGTCGACGCGTTGACGGCGCTCACCCGGGGCGACCGCCGGCAGGCGCGGGAGTTGGCCGCTGGCGGCACATCGCTGCTGGCCAAGGCCTTGACGGCCTATCTGGACGCCGAGAGCTCCGGCTCGGTGTACGACCAGCCGGCCGCGTTCGAGGCGTTCATCAGCGGGGGCGGCAATGTCGGTCTGTACGCGGCGGTCGAGGCCGCGCTGGCCGACCAGTACCGTGAGCTGGTTCCGTTGCGGCTGGCGGACATCGGCTGTGGTGATGGTCGGGTGATCGGCAATGCCCTGACTCTCAGCGGACATCTGCCGGACTCGCTGACGCTGATCGAGCCGTCGGCCGCGCTGTTGGCGCAGGCCGTGCGGACGCTGACCCCGACGCGGGCCTACGCCGGCACCGTGCAGTCGTTCCTGTCCGAAGTGGACGCCGAGTTCGATCTCGTCGAGTCGACCTTCGCCATGCACACCATCCCACACGCCGAGCGCACGCACATCCTGGCCGCGCTTCGGCCTCGCACCGAGCGGCTGGTCATCGTCGACTTCGACGTGCCGGCCGTGGAGCACGGCGGCCCCGAGCACCTGCGGTTCCTGGCCGAGACGTACGAACGCGGTCTGTCCGAGTACACCGGAGACCTTGTCGCGCAGGGATTCCTGATGCCGGTGCTGGTCGGCCAGCTGACCCCCGGGGCACTGGCCTCCCGCGCGTCACGGGTCACCTGGGAGCAGCCGGCCGCCGCCTGGCGGGAACAACTGGAGAAGGCCGGCTACGCCAGTGTTTCCGTCGTGACACTGCACGACTACTGGTCGTCGCCGGCCTTCCTGCTCATCGCCGAATGAGCATCACGCCTTCACGTCGAACTTGCCCACGTTCCACCCGCTCACGCTGACCACCGGCGTCGCGCCCTTGAGATCGGCCGACTTCCAGGTGACGTCCAGGGTCTGCGACTCGCCGGGCCACAACGTGATGTCGTTGTCGTCCCACAGGGTCGAGGTCACCTGGTTGTCACCGGCCTGCTCGCCGCCGGTCGCGGTGCCGCGCCGCACGTCGGCCCGGAGGAAGAAGCCGACCGTCGGCGTGGTCGAGGTGTTGGTGATCGTCACCTTGGTCACCCGGTCCGCGCCGTCCGGCCCGGCCGCCGACGTCGTGGTGGCCGTCGCCGAGACCTTGGCCGCGGCCAACGACTTCAGCCCGGTCAGGTCGGCGTAGGTGGTCATCGTGGCCTGCGGATTGCCCAAAGTGGACGACCAGTTCACCGCGTCCTGCTTGGTGGGCTGCCAGTACACGTTGCGGTCGACGATCGCGTTGTCCTGCTTGACCAGCAGCTCGACGAAGTACACGTTGCCCGGGGTGCTGGTCGGCACCTTGGGCTTGACCACCGCGTTGCGCACCTGCTGCGGCGCAAGGGAAAGGCCGTTGACGCCCTGGTCGTCGAGCACCTTGCCGTTGGTGTCGTACACCTTCGCCTCGACCGACACGTTCGACTGGGTGGCGCCGGACAGGTTGTCCAGCGTCACCGTGTTGTTGTCGATGGCGAACAGCGCGTGCAGCGGCTGGTTGGCCTTCTTCGCGCCGAAGAAGCTGCCGGCCTGGTCGCCGTCGTAGTTGTACAGGTCCCACAGCAGCGTCGGCCAGCCCTTGTTGGCCTGCCAGTAGATCGTGCCGGTCGACGGGGCCGCCGCGTTGGTCGAGTGGTCAAGGAACGCCTCGAACTGGGCGCGGGTGTTCTCGTAGTTCTGCACCTGCGCCTCCTGCACGTACGAGGCCAGGTCGGACCACTTGCCGTAGCGGTTGGTCAGCGCGGTGTCGAAGGTGAACAGCGTGCCGAACTTGTAGCCGCCGTGCCCGGTCTCGTAGTTGGCGTGGTACTGGTTGAAGTCCGGGTTCTGCCACAGGTTGGACTGGTCGGAGGCGTTGAGGAAGCGGTTGATCGAGTCCAGCGTCGGCACCGTGTCGCCGGCGCTCTCCTCGCTGTCGAAGCCCCACGAGCCGCCGGCGTTGGTGCGGTCGTCGCCGCTGTCGTAGTGGCTGGTGTCGTACCAGTAGTTCGGCGGCACGTAGTCGTACGGGCCTTCCTTCTCCCCGGACGCGCCCAGCTGCGGGCTGCTCTTGTACTCGGCCGAGGAGATGATCGGCTGGCTGAAGTCGGCCGCCTTGAACCCCTTGAGCTCGGCCGTCTCCACCGTGGCGCTGGGCGCGTTGTCGCTCCAGCTGTAGGTGAACACGCTGGGGTGGTCGCGTTCGTTCTCGCCGATGGTCTGGGCCGACAGCGTGAGCAGGTTCATGGTGGCGGTGGCGGTGCCCGGCGTCTCCCAGAAGTCACAGCACTGCTGGCCGGAGTCGATCAGCATGCCGGCCCGGTCCATCTGCTGGAAGAAGTCGTCCGGCGGCAGGTGCCCCTCCAGCCGGATCACGTTGAGCCCCATGTTCTTCAGCAGCGCGACCTGCCGCGAGATGTCGGTCGAGCTGTAGCGCAGGAACAGATCCGGCGCGAAACCGCCGCCCCGCACCACGAACGGCACGCCGTTGACCGAGTACTGGCGGACGCCGTCCGGCGCGCTCGGCGCCTTGCCGACCAGCGCGGTGGTGACGGTGCGGATGCCGAACTGCTCGTGCGTGCCGTTGCCGCCGCTGACCGTGGTGTCCAATGTGTACATGGGCTGCGCGCCCATCTGGTACGGCCACCAGACCTGCGGGTGCGAGATCGTCTGCGCCGGGAACGTGACCGTGGTCTTCGAATGCGCGGCCACCGTGACGTTCTGGCTCACCGTGATCGGCGTGCCGCCGGACGGGGGAGTGATCGTCGCCGTCGCGGTGCCGCTCTGGCTGCTGCCACCGGCGTTGGTGACATCGGCCTTCACGGTCAGCTTGGAGCTGCTCAGGTCGGCGGCGTTGCTCTGCACCACGTGCGCGTTGCCGACGCTCAGGCCGCTGGCCACCAGCAGCTGGATCGGGAACTGGATGCCGGTGTTGTTGTCCGGCGGCAGCTGGTTCCAGTCGACGTCGTCCAGCGTCAGCATCTTGGACGGGTCGTTCGGATACATCTCGACGGCCAGCGAGTTGGCGCCCGACTTGAGTGTGCCGGTGACGTCGAAGGTGAACTTGGTGTAGGCGCCGGTCACGGTGGCCGAGGTGGCGACCTCGGTGCCGTTGACCCAGACGTCGGCCTTGCCGACCACGCCGTTGACCACCAGCGAGGCCGTCTGGCCCGAGCCGAGCGAGGCGGTGAAGTCGGTGCGGAACCACCAGGGGGTGGCGAACTGGGCCGTGTTCACCGGGCCGGAGTTCTTCTTCTGCGTGCCGAAGCACTTCTTCATGTTGTCCGCGACGAACACGTCCGGGCACTTGTCGTTCTGCAGCAGCGCGGTGATCTCGGTGCCGGGCGCGCCCGCGTCGTCCGGCCGCACCTTGAGCCAGTTCGCGGTGTCGAAGCCGGGCGTGGATATCTTGGCGCCGCCCTGCGTCGCGGTCGCGCTGCTGAGCACCGTCCAGCCCGCGGTGCCCAGCGTGGTCAGGCCGGGCGGGGAGACGGCCGCACAGGCGGGTAAGGCACCCGCCAGCGCGAGCGCGGCGACGAGCGCCGCGCCGAGTACTCGCTTCATGGTCAGCTCCTTGCGGACGACGTGACACGAACGAGCGGCGGTGGCGGCATTCCGCTGCTTGGCCCAGTATTAGGAAAGGTTCCTTCCTAATAACCGCACAGCCTTGCGGTTGTCGGCGATCGCTGTCAATAGTCCGGCCGTGTTCGGGCACTTTGCCCGTTTTTCCACCCTTTTCCTCGGTGGTTTGCCTGTCCACTGTGGACTGTCACGGGCCGTGCTATTCGATCGACTATTCTTCGGCGTTCCCCGAGCAGAGGATCACCGATGGCCGACTTCCGTTTCTCGTCGGACCTGGTGCGGGCGCTGTTGCGCGAGCAACATCCCGACCTGGCCGACCTGGAGCTGCGGGACGTCGACGGCGGTTGGGCCAACCAGCTGTGGCGCCTGGGCGACGACCTCGCCGTCCGAATGCCACGCACCGAGGACGCGCCCGCACAGCTCCGCAAGGAGCAGCAGTGGCTACCGGTCCTGTGTGACCACCTCCCGCTGCCGACTCCTCGGCCTATTCGCGTCGGTGAACCGTCGAGCCGCTTCGAGCACACGTGGACGATCATGCGCTGGGTCGACGGCGATCCCGCCGACCGTGCGCCCATCACCCGTCCCGACTCGGCCGAGGTCCTCGCCTACTTCCTCCGTGCCCTGCACCGGCCATCCCCGTTCGACGCCCCTGTCGACCCCGTCCGCGGCGTTCCCCTGTCCTGCATCCAGGATGGGGCCGCCACGTGGTTCTCGCAGATCGCCGACGACCCCCGCTTCGACGCCGCTTGGCAGATCTGGCAAGCCGCCCTCGCCGCCCCCGCTTGGACCGGCGCGCCTCGTTGGCTGCACGCCGACCTCCACCCCGCCAACGTCGTCGTCCAGGACGGCCGGCTGGCCGGCATCGTCGACTTCGGCGAGCTCTGCAGCGGCGACCCCGCCGCCGACCTCGCCGCCGCCTGGCTCCTCCTCCCCGACGGCGCCGCTCGCCCCTTTTTCGACGCCTACGCCGACGCCGACCCCGCCACCATCACCCGCGCCCGCGGCTTGGCCGTCGTGAAGTCCTTGGTCCTCATCAGCATCGGCCAGAACGGCCGCCGCGGCCTGGCCGGCGGCAAACCCACCTGGGAGCCTGCCGGCCACGCCGCCCTCGACCGCGCACTGGCGGTTAGCGGGAGCCGCTGACGTACAGCATGTCGCCCATGCGCATCTCGTCGTCCCCGAGGGAGGAAAGATCGTTGGCCGCCAACAGGTCCCGGATGGTGTGGCCGGTCAGCGTCCAGCCTCGGCCGGCCAGGTAGGGGGCGGCTTCGTTGCGTTCGCCGAAGTAGCGCAGCTTGGCCATGTCGGTGTCGTAGCTCTGCGCACGCCAGCGTTCGGACATGCGGTTCAGCTGTTCCTTCGTCTGTTCTTCCTGACCGGGACGAGGATTGGGTCGGCTCTCGGTGGCCACGCGGCTGCCGGGCGCGCTGAGGGCGGTGATGGTGTCGAGCAAGGCGTCCTGCGCCTCGGGCGGGAGGTAACCGAGCAGGCCCTCGGCGCTCCAGGCGGTGGGGAGGCTCGGGTCGAACCCGGCAGCGCGCAGGGCGGCGGGCCAATCCTCGCGGAGGTCGACGGCGACGACACGCCGATCGGCCGTGGGGGAGGCGCCCAGCTCGGCCAGGGCACGGGACTTGAACTCGATGACGGACGGCTGGTCGACCTCGTAGACCACGGTCCCGACCGGCCACGACAGTCGATAGGCGCGGGAATCCAGCCCCGCGGCCAGGATCACGGCCTGCGTGACGCCGACCCCCGCCGCGTCGAGGAAGAACTGGTCGTAGAACCGGCCGCGGATCTTGGCCACGTCGATCCACACCTGCTCGACCAGGTCGCCGGGCGGCGTCTCGCCGGTCGCCAGCCGGGTGATGGCGGCCACGCCCACCGCGCGGACGAGTTGCTCGGCGAACGAGTCGTCGAACAGGGCCGGATCCTGGCGGCTCGCGATCGCCCGGGCCGCCGCGGCCATGGTGGCCGTGGAGCCGACGCTGGACGCCAGATCCCAGGTGTCGCCGTCGCGCCGGGAGGAAGTCATGATCGCGACTATGCCAGCGCCCCCTGACAGTCCCGTGGCGGGGATTTGCGCTGGAGTGCACTCCAGCTTTTAGCGTCTTCGGCATGACGACGACCGCTCAGCACAAGATCGGCACCGGCTTC
>Ga0105238_10006148_pt1 | contig 11918 bp, 8 predicted proteins | sample KBSC34metaG_FD_81526 | JGI IMG/M metagenome (GOLD analysis project Ga0105238, IMG submission 81526) | Corn rhizosphere microbial communities from Kellogg Biological Station, Michigan, USA - KBS C3-4 metaG | ecosystem: Host-associated > Plants > Roots > Rhizosphere > Soil | place: Michigan, USA... | reverse complement strand
TGCACGCGTCAGATCTTCAAGCGGACACAAATCCGTGCCGGGTTGCTGCAGAAGCGTGTCATCGTCCGATTCGTCGTTGAGCGGCGACAGCAGTTGTTCGACTCGCAAACGCCGTAGCACGTAATTTCTGGCAACACCGAAAAGAAACGCACTCACGGATCCGCGGGCAGGATCAAAAACATTTCCCTCACGCATCAGAAACAGAAAAACTTCCTGGGTCACGTCCTCAGCGATCGACTTAGACCCGCTCATCTGGAGCGCAAAGCGATACACCCCGGCCTGGCGGCGACGATAGAGGAGGGTTAGTGCTTCATCGTCGCCCGCCAGCATCGACCGTAATAATTCAGTATCGCTAAGGTCGTTTTTTAGGTTCATTAATCCTGTTTGAGCCCGCCGGTCATTGGTATTCGTTCCGGAACGTGTGAAAGTTCCAGAATCTTGGGCGACGGGGTTTCAGGGTAAAAAGCGCTCGCGAAATTCGACTGTATTCTGCCGCAAATCGAGCCATTCCGCGAATATCTGCGGGTTTTGGAGCCAAACTGTCAGCCACTCGGCGACCTCAGCTGCTAGTTGTGTATGGGAGGAGAGTGAATCAAGTTCGGATTTAAGTGAGCGAACGGCTCGGCGGAGATGCTCCCGCTTTGTTGGATCGCTTTCCACCTGCTGAACTTTTTTGATTAATCCGAGAGCCGCTTCAATGCTGGTTAATTCGAGGTCTTCCGCGGTGAAGAGCAACTGTTTTTCACGCCAGCGTGCGTCGGCTTGAAGAATCTCGGGATGTCTGAGGGGCGCCCCATGATCGGCGAGCACACGAGCAATTGACGCAGGACCAATTGAAGCTCCAAAACGTTCCTCAAAAGCAATCCCAATCAGTTCGAGCTCAGAGGCACTAACAACCTCAGCCCCCAAACCTTCCCACACCTCAACAATGAATTGCTCTTTAGTCATAGCCACAAAAAAGCACAAAAGGCACAAAATCTCTTTTGTGTTTTTTGTGCCTTTTTGTGGCCTACTTCTCGATTTGTTTAATCAAGCGCAGGGCGTGGTTGCGGGCGATGAGCGGGATGTGTTCGTCCGTGCTCATGTCGTGAAGCAGTTTGAGGAGCTGGCGCGGATCCGATAAGCCGTCTCGTTTCAAAAGCGATTCAAAAAGCTCCATCAGCTTCGGTGCATTGAGCGGCTGGTTCTCCCGCGCGATAGCGATATCAAACACAAGAATCGCCTGATCCGCAGCCTTCCGATATTCAGTAACAAGCTTCGAGGCGTCCGAGTTATTCGTCCAATTGAATTCAGCCACGCGTTTGCGCTCGCCACGCTCCATCCCGATGCGCATCGTGCCAAGATGAGGAAACTGTTTGTTTGACTGGTAGTTTGTTTCCGTATCAAGAAACTGCAGGGCTTGCCACGACGCGTTGATGCGAGCGAGAGCGTCGGTCGAAAATTCGATCGGCTCACTTATCGGTGTATCTCCATCCAACCGTTCAAACGTAACCGTGCCTCGTCCATTCTGATCGTGTTCGATAACGATGTGTTTGATGTAAAACTTGGGCTGTGAAAACTCGTAGGTGTATTTAACTGGATCAGTCTTTGCCGTCGCGCCGATCGACGAAGCATCCCCACCTTGCTGCGGACGTGAATTATGCTTCGCGCCGCTCTGATTCTGCGCACAAATGGAAATCGCCGCGCTCAAAACTATCAGCGCGGCGGGGAGACCTTGCAACAGTAACCTTTTCTTACTCACTCAAATTTTACCGACACCAGCTTCGAGACGCCTGCCTCCTCCATGGTCACGCCGTAAAGCGCACGCGCCATCTCCATCGTCCTCTTGTTATGCGTGATAACAATGAACTGAGTGTCAACCGACATCTGGACGACCTTATCAGTAAAGCGTCCCACGTTTGCTTCGTCAAGTGGAGCGTCCACTTCGTCCAGGAGACAGAACGGCGCCGGGCGATAATGGAAGATTCCCAGCACGAGTGCAAGCGCCGCCATCGCCTTCTCACCACCGGACAACAGCAGCACGTTCTGCAGGCGTTTACCTGGCGGCTGAGCAACTACGTCGATACCGGATTCGAGCACGTCGTCGGCGTCGATAAGACTCATTTCGCCTCGTCCACCACCAAACAACTCCTGGAACAACACGCTGAAGTTCTTGTTGATCTGCTCGAACGCATTTCGGAAGCGCTCACGTGACCGGCGTTTGATCTCGCGCAACGCTTCTTCAGTTGCGGAAATGCCTTCGACGATATCCTGACGCTGAACGGTGAGGAAGAGTAGACGTTGCTCCGCTTCTGCAAGCTCCTCGAGCGCCATCATATTCACGCCGCCGAAACCTTCCAGCCGGTTGCGCAACTCTTCGACACGCGAATGGCTCGCATCGAGATCGAAGTCTTCCGGGAAAGTAAGCTCGCGAGCGAGATCTTCCAACGACTGGCCCAGCTCCGTCTGACAGTTTTCATGAACGAATGTCTGGCGTGCCTGTGCCTCGGCTCGCTGCACCTCGAGCGCGCCACGAGAATCTCGCACTTCAGCCGCTCGACGATTCAACTCCGACAACTCCGCGGAATACTCGTCCGCGTGCCTGCGCGCGTCGTGTAGCCTGTTTGAGAGATCTGCGATCTGCTCTTCTTCACGAGCGCGGTCACTTTCAACTGTACTTGCCGCGAGTTCCAGATCAGCGATCGAGAGTTTCAGCTCGTCACTGCGGCCCGCCATCTCTGCGAGATCCATCCGGTAGCGATCGACACGCGCCGCAAAATCAGCGAGCTCGCCTTCAGTTCTTCTCAACTCTGCGGTAGTGGCGCGCCGGCGTTCAGAAGCAGCAGCCGCGGCAGCTCGTTGCTGCGTGAGCGATTCGCTTTCGGCTTCCAACTCACGTCGCAAGTCGGTCAACAACGCTGAGGCTTTAATTACGTTGTCCGCGGCCGTTTCACGCGCGTTCTCAGCAGCTTCAGCTTCCAACAAAGCCTGCGCCCGCCGGTTCGCGACTTCCAACCGCTCTTCCTCGACGCGCATGGAATCTTGTCCGACGACGCGCATGTGACGCTCAGTCCGTTCAACTTCCTGCTCGAGCGATGTCGTCGTGTGTTCGCGCGCGAGTGCCTCGCGTTCTTCACGACCAATTGCCTCATTTAGGGTAAGCACTGCGTCTTCAAGTTCAACGAGACGGGCGCGAGCGTCTTTCGAGGTTCTGCCGGCAGCGTCAACTTCGCGCGCGAGTGCCTCGGCACGCGTTTCGAGTTCCCGTAACTCTCGTTTGAACGCGAGCAGACCCGCACCTTCTTCAAGATCGCGAGCATCGCCTGCGTTGACGAATTGTCCGCTGGCAATCCAGTCACCATTCAACGTCACGTACATTTCGCCGGTCGCGATCGACTTGACCATCGCTTCCTCGAGATTCGCGGCCAGCCGTGCGTTTACTTTCTGTGGCAGGGTCCGTTTGAGAACGGTTACCAGCTGTTCTGGAGCACCCAGCAAATCGCAGATGCGCAGGTCTTCACGAATGCCTTCGCCCGATCCGTTTGCAAGGAGCGGTCGCTCTTCTAGCCTGCAAGCGAGTGCGGTGACTGTGTTGGTCTCGATTTCATCGCTGCCACCATGCAAACCGGCCACGAGGAAACTCGCCCGACCGCCGTTGTTTTCGCGGAGCCATTGAGCGGCGCGAACGGCATCGTCAGGCGTCGGCACCACGATCGATTGCAGCGACGACCCGAGCACGCCTTCGACCGCACGTTCCCACTTCGCATCAACGTTCAAAGCATCAGCAAGCGTCCCGATGAAATGAAAATCACGCGGCGTTTCACTCGGAGAGAAGATGAGTTGGACGGCCGGAGAGTAATAAGCGCGCCGCTGATCAAGTTCTTTTAGACTTTCCAGCCGGTGACTTGCACGTGAAAACTCGTCGCGTACTCGCGTCAGTTCGGCTTCCGTGTCGCTGACAGCTTCGTGACCGCGAACTACAGCATCGACGGCGGTTTCCCGTTCAGCATGCAGCTTCGCTACACGGGCTCGCGCATCGGCCAGTTCGAGCGCAAATCTCTCTGCTTCGAGTTTTCTCTCGGCATGCTGCGTAGCCGCTCGATCGCCTTCGCGCGCGAGTCCCTCGGCCTGTTGTGACAAACGCTCGAGAGTGTTTTCGAGTTGGCGTGCAATCTCCCGCACTCTTTCCGCAATAGCAGTTTGCGCCAGCAACTCAGCACGTGAACTCTCAATCTCGACTTCTGCCGCGTTTGCGCCCACCAGCTTCCCGGCGTACGACTCTTCAGCCGTTCGTAGGAGCAGCGCACTCTGGTCAAACTCCGCACGCAGCCTCGCATCTTCTTCCTGCAAACGACGGCACTCGCCTTCAATCAGCACCAGGCGTGATGTCAGTGCTTCGATTTCGGCAGTGACTTCGCCCTTACGCTTTTCAATTTCGGTCAACTGCTCCTGCTGGTAGACGCACTCACGAGCCTGCCTGTCTCGCAGCAGCACGGCTTCAGCCGCCGCCGCGCGAGCAGTCGATAGTTCGTCCTCGAGATTGCGTGCTTCGTGGGTTGCGGCGCGTGCAGCTTCTTCTCGCTTGCTGAGATCGTCAGCAAGCGCTTGTTCGAGCTCCGTAATCTCTGTGAGCCTGGATTTTGTTTCTTCGAGGGTCGTCGCGAGTTTCTGATCTTCGGCGACGTAGACCTGGCGCAGCAACTCGCGCAGCTCTTCGCGCAATACGCCGTAGCGGCGCGCCTTCGCGGCTTGCCGTCGCAGGCTGTTTACCTGCCGATCGATTTCGGCAACGATGTCGGAGATACGCGAAAGATTACTGCGGGCCGATTCAAGACGTGCTTCAGTTGCTCGCTGGCGAACGCGAAACTTGGTGATGCCGGCCGCCTCTTCAATGATCGTGCGGCGGTCCATCGGCTTGGCGGAAAGAATCTGTCCGATGCGGCCCTGCTCGATGATGGCGTAGTGACCACCAGCCAGACCGGTTCCTGAAAAGAGATCCTGAATATCGCGCAGACGACAAATCCTGCCGTTCAGTAGATACTCACTCTCACCCGATCGATAAAGCCTGCGCGTAACTGAAACTGCTTCACCGGGCGCAAACTCGAGCGCGAGATTGCGGCGCCGCCAGTGTCGCTTGTATGTCGCCTTCTGTACCGGAGCCGCCTCTGAAGCAATTGCTTCTAGAGGAGCAGCTTCGGGCGCTTCAGTTCCTTCAGTGACCTCAATGACCTCAGTGACGTCGACCGCCGCGACTTCGACTGCCTGCTGTTGTTCCTGCGGCAGGATCTCGTCGAGGTTGACCAATCGATCGTCGATCTTCTCGAGGGTCGAATCGATGTCTTCAATATCGGGTTCAGACTCCAGCACTTCGTCGCGCACCATGTGCATGACTACTTCGGCCATGCCGCTGGGCTGACGGTCTCGCGAACCCTGAAAGATGACGTCCTTCATTTCACCGCCGCGCAGATGCTTGACGCGCTGTTCGCCCAAAACCCATGCGATGGCGTCGGCGACATTGCTCTTGCCGCAGCCGTTAGGGCCAACGATGGCGGTGATGCCGTCTCCTGTGAAGATTATTTCGGTGTAGTCGGCGAAGGATTTGAAGCCAGTAATTTCCAGGCGTTGGAGTTTGAACATTACGGGTGAGCCACTATAAGTTGGAGTGCTTAGAAAGTCAACCACAACTTAAAGTGAGGGCTCCTTAACTGAAGTGAGGACCACAGTTAAGCATCCGCGTTTATCCATGACTAACTCGGAACGTACTGTAGGGGCGGCCCTCCGTGGCCGCCCTCGGTTTGAACACGGGCTCAAGAACTTCACGGCCTCGGTCTCAACGAACATGATTAAACCGAGGGCGGCCACGGAGGGCCGCCCCTACAGTACGTCCGAGTTAAATCAAGGCTGTATCGGATTTTGAGTCGATGGGGGTCGCCGCACATACAGCAGCAACTTCACCCCCGGCCGTAATTCAAAAGTTCCGCCCTCTTCTTTCGACGGCACCTGCCGGTATAACTGGCCGAAATTCGCCTCGACTTCCTGTTTCTGATTTTCATTGGCGATGATCATTGGTTCACTGGAGGCAGCCATCCGCCCGAAATATCCGACGCGACTGAAGTTTCGGAAATACCACGGCAACGGCCAGTAGTCGGGACTCACGATTGTTATTCCCGTCAGGTCTCCCGAGTTTTCCTTCGCAATTTGTTCGACCTGCGTGACCAGGTCGAGAGTGCCGCGCCGCGTGTGCGCATACACGTAAACATACCTCGTATTGTCGTTGTCGTAGTTAACGAAATTCAGGTCGATAGACTGGTAAGTCGCCACCGCTACTGCCACGAACAGGACCGCCGCGGCCAGTCTCAACTGCCCGTGGTCCATGTCGTAAATCGCCTGGATCGTATAACCGGAAATCAGCGCGAGTGGTATAAGGAAGTTCAGCATCAACCACGGCGTCTTATAAGGAATGAGCGAGTAGGCGGCGATGAGACCAAAGGCCCACAACGCAGAAAAGAGCGCGAACCAGTTTTTCGGCTTTAACACGACAATCACCGCTCCGGCGGCGCCAAGAAGTAATAGCGGCGACTCTATGCTAACGAGCCACCTCACGTACTGATCCGCTGAATGCACGTGCGCTTCGGTCCCGGTCTTTTTCCAAATAGCAAACGTCTGCAGCGAATCCATGATGCCTTTATTGTTAGTGAGGAACGAGGAGTAGAAGAGCAGGTACACCGCAAAGAAAACAAAGAGCGTCGTCGCGATGGCCGGTATGAGACTACCAGAACCTCCCATTTCATACATGGTGCGACTCAGCTCACCCTTGATGCGACTCCAGAGGCTAAGCGGTTGGTTTCGTTTGCTTACTTGAACAGCCGGTTTACGATTGAAGTACGAATAGACGAGCGTTAATACGAGCGAGATGATGAGCACCGCCACAGAGATCAGCGCCGTCTCTTTCGTCGCAAAAAGAAGTGCGACGCAAGCAGCTGCCCAAATCAAATGACCCGGTCTCCGCGTGTCATAAGCCCATACGCAAGCCACCACGATTCCGAGTGTAAAGAAGACGAATAGCGACTCGTGAATAAAGTAGCGGGAGAGATAAACAGCACCGGGCGAGACGGCGATCAAAAGCGCCGCTGAGAGTGTGGCGACCGTTCCCAACCGGCGGCGCAACAAGAACACCAAAACGATCGTGCCAAGCCCGAAGAGGACCGTTATGAGTCTGATATTGAATGTAGTAAGGCCGTAATTGTCGCGAGTGGCCGAACCGAATAAGAGTTTCGTGATCCACGGGATCACGGCTGAGAAGTAGTAAAGAGTAGGACCGTGATAGTTCGCCGGATCGTACTGGTAAAAACCCTCGCGCACGAGCCGCACCAGAAAGTTTCCGTTGACGCCTTCATCATGATGCAGCGGCACGAGATTCAGGTTATAGAACCGTAGCACGGCAGCGATCAGGAAGATTACGATTGCTCCGATTCGCCATGCCTGCTCCGGCACGTCCTGTATACCATCGACCGGAACCTCACTCTCCGAAGGCCGGCTCTTCGCACGGGCCTTTGGATTGCTACTTGATTTTGTAGAGTTTGTACTCACCAACTTCTCCAACTTTCTGAAAGCGTGTAAGGAATACTTCGTTGACTGGAGTTACAACTCGCTCCTGAGGTCCAACTACAAGATACTCGATGCCATATTTCCTGATTAACTGTTCTGCGTCCGGCGCGCCAAGGTAAATGCGTTTGATCTCCCCTTCTCGCTGCACAAATTGAAGCCCGTGAGTCCAGATGTGGCCCGGGTATCCCATGAGTGAACGACGGCCGGTCAGAAACACCGGAGTGTTATGAACTGGGGCATGAACGATCAATGCGCGAGGTGCTGTTTGAGCTTTCACCAATTCGGCAAAGCGAAGTCCCGCCGCATCGAAGACCTGGTATGGCATTCGAGGCAGAGAAATGCTCGCAACATCGAGTGCTCCTGCGAGGGTGACACAGACAAACAGAACAACTGCGAGTAATCGTCGCGTTCCTCTCTGATGCCAGAGTCTCGCCAGCAGCAAAGCAACGATGGGCGCAGATGCGAGCCACCAGTAGTAGAGCACTTTAATGTTGTCCCAGATCCACGGAGCCATCTTGATCAGGTTGGGAACGATGAAGCACAGCGTGAACGGCAGATAGAAAAGCAGGAGCCGTTTTGGAACCAGATATCCTTCGCCCCTGATGAGAACTGCAATCAGCAGCAGAGGTATGAAGAATCCCGTATTCATAAACCAGAACAAGATCGGATTTTCCTGTCCGTGGTCCCAACCTACTTCCCACGCAAAGAAACTGCCGGCATCCACTGAACTGTGGATAGTCGACCAGAGCAGCTGCGGAATTGCGATCACAGATGCTACCGCAAAGAATATGAACCAGTCGCGCCAGCGCCGTTGAATCAGCACGAGACATCCCGCCATCCCCATCACAACAACAAAACTATGAGCATGGACGAGGGGCAACAGTCCTGCTGCGACGCCGGCAGCGATCATGCCTCGATTGGCAAACGCGACACGCGTCGCTTCCTGCTGCTGCCAAACGCTCTTTTGCTTTTCGCTCGCGCGTGTCTTTTTTCCGGTTTCAGTTGCCTCGGGCGTCCGTTTTTTATCGTTGGCGATCCACCAATAGGTGAAAGCGATGGTTGCCAGAGGCAGTCCCATCAGAAATCCACGCTGTGGAATCAGAAGTGCGGAGATGGCGTTACCCCAACGCCACGTCGTTTCCGGAACAACCGTGAATGAAGGAGGGGGGTCCATCAGGACGCCCAGGAGGCCGCCTTCGTTTGTCCCGGCTTTTGCAAACAGTTGTGTCCAGCCGAGACCGCCGTTCAATAGTACGAGCAACGGCGTGATGATTGCCGCCAACTTGTCGCGCAACATTACCAGGGCCCAGCGATGGACCAGACCGACGAAAGCGAGCCCGAGAATATAGTTCTCGATGAACATCGATTCGCGAAGGTCTGCGCCGCAACGCACGAACATCGCTGAAACGAAGTCGGAGATGAACGGATAAGTGAATCTAACTCCCGCATAGGTCGGATCTTCGGGCGGGAAATTGTTTCCGAAAACGAAACTCGTGATCACGCTGAGGTGAAATGGAAGATCGCCGAAGTTATTCAGCAGGCCGGTGCTGAGTCCGGTACTGTCTTCAATCACCGCCCGGCTGAACACTCTCCACAGCACGACTGCAACGAGCGCGTAGAAGAGAACGTAACCGATCGACGTCGCCTCTGGTTTTGTAACGAGCCGTCGAGCTCCGATCGAAACGGCGTCGAGATCTCGTTTCAGGCGGCCGGCGATAGCTCCGTCCGTCAGGAGTGACAGCGGACTGCAACAAATCACAGCGCTAAACAGCACCGCCGCTCCACTGAGACCAACCAATGAAGCAACCACAAACCCGATCAGTCCGAGGGCCGCTAACCCAATCGCTCCTCCGGCGCACAGTCGTGCACCCAACGACGCGTTTTCGTCGTAGAGGTAAGTCGCAATGGTGCCGCTAAACGTGACTAATAAAGCCAGTAAGAGAGACGCGATCATTTATCGGAGCGGATTATACCCTCTAAGATCAATCTGTGTAATCTGTAGATGGTTTTGCATCCGTGTTTGTAATCGGTTAGTTTTCTGCACGAGGCAAATGAATGTTAAGAGCAGGTATTGTAGGACTGCCCAACGTGGGCAAATCGACTCTATTCAACGCGCTCACAGCGCAATCGTCCGCCCTCGCGGCGAATTATCCGTTCGCCACTATCGAGCCGAATGTCGGCGTTGTTTCCGTGCCCGATGAACGACTCGAACCGCTCGCCCGGTTAGTCAAAACAGAAAAGATCGTGCCGGCTACAGTTGAGTTTCTCGACATCGCAGGACTTGTTCGCGGGGCGTCCAAGGGTGAAGGTCTTGGGAATCAGTTTCTCGCGAACATCAGAGAAACCGATACGGTGGTCCAGGTTGTTCGTTGCTTCGAGGATGAAAACATCGTCCACGTTGAAGGTGCAGTCGATCCGCTGCGCGATATCGAGACGATTCAGATCGAGTTGGCTTTGTCCGATCTTGCCACCGTGGAGCGTCGGCGCGAGAAGGCACAAAAGAGTCTCAAGAGTGGAGATAAGGTTGCGCGTCAGGAGTTGGACGTGCTTGAGAAGATCCAACCGGCGCTGGAAGAAGGGCGATCGGCACGAACTGTCGCACTCACAGATGATGAACGCAGCGTCGCGCGTAACTTCTTTCTCTTAACGACCAAGCCGACCATCTATGCCGCGAACGTGGAGGAGTCAGCGCTCGCCGATATCGATCACAACTCGATGGTGAATTCTGTTCGTGAGGTCGCGGCGAAGGAAGCGGCGGAGTGCGTGGTCATCTGTGCGCAGCTCGAAGCCGATCTGGTAGCGCTACCACCGGAAGAGCGTGTCGACTATTTGCACAGTCTCAATGTGAAGACGAGTGGTGTAGATCAACTGATTAAGAGCGCCTACCACCTGCTTGGTTTGATGTCGTTCCTGACAGCAGGTGAGAAGGAAGTTCGCGCCTGGACGATCCCCCAGGGCACTCGCGCACAAACCGCCGCAGGCACCATTCACTCAGACATCGAACGTGGTTTCATTCGCGCCGAGATTGTCAGCTACGACGACCTCATTTCCGCAGGCTCCTACGCAACTGCACGAGAAAAGGGACTCTTACGTCTCGAAGGAAAAGACTACATCATGCAGGAAGGTGACATAGTTAACTTCCGCTTCAATGTTTAGCCACAAAAAAGCACAAAAGGCACAAACAGGATGAATCTCCTTTTGTGCTTCTTGTGCTTTTGTGGCCTAAGATTCTAAGAGACCGTTTGGATCCTTGCCGAGACTCCTTATAAAAGCAGCCAAGACTTTCTCGGTCTGCTTCTGACTGTCTGTCAACTTGTTAATCTGTTCAGTGGTCTCCATCTGAGCCTGAATCAGCATATTGATCTTTTCGTCCTGTTGACGCGATCGCGCACGCCAGCGACGTCCTTCCCCGGCGAAAAGTCCTAGTATCCGTTCCACTCGATCGAGTCGTTGTTCTGGTGTCATTTACTCCATCCTTCAGGTGAGGTGAAAAATCGTGCACATGATCGCATGTGCGTACAGGAGCGGTCAAACTTTTAAGTGGGAGCGGAGGGACTAAGGTGGGAACCGAAGCGGGCAACTGAGTGAAGGAGCATCAACTCCCAGTTGCCCGCGAACAGTTAGCGTAGCAGGGCACGTATTCCAACTAGAACGAGATACGCAACGGCCAAGGTTACTGCCACCTTGATCAATAGCACCGCGAGCCCAATTATTGCGAGCAATGTAATTCCCACTACCTTTAACGCCAGCGGGAGTACCACTGCGAAAACGAATATTGCAAGGAGAATCATTCCGGCGATCCTCCAAATGTCTCTTCCATTCCTCATCGTCTGCTCTCCAATCGCTTTGCGGCCCCTGTATTTCCGGGGATTCTTATCGTCCGCAGCCAACTATACGCAGATTTCTCTAGTCGCGTTCCAATGAAGATTCTGGATACTTTACCCGAAAAAATTGGCCTTTTCGAACCTTTTGTTCCGGTTAAGGCACCGTCAGGTGATTCCCCACTGGTCGCTTGTTTAATTCTTTTCGGCGATAATTATACCTCGTTTTTGCGCCATGGACCGATGGAATTCAAGAAGTCTGTTTAGCGACGAAGCCGGCGACGCCACCCCGCCGGAGGGCACACCGCTGGCCGAGCGTATGCGACCGCGCTCCCTGGCGGAATTTGTCGGCCAGACACACCTTGTGGGCGAAGGCCGGATCCTGCGACGTTTGCTTGCGGGCGGCGGCGCCCTGCCGTCGTTGATTCTCTGGGGCGCGCCCGGCACCGGAAAGACCACACTCGCGCGGTTGCTGGCGGACAGCAGCGGGCTGAACTTCATCGCCTTGTC
>Ga0105238_10006147_pt1 | contig 11919 bp, 8 predicted proteins | sample KBSC34metaG_FD_81526 | JGI IMG/M metagenome (GOLD analysis project Ga0105238, IMG submission 81526) | Corn rhizosphere microbial communities from Kellogg Biological Station, Michigan, USA - KBS C3-4 metaG | ecosystem: Host-associated > Plants > Roots > Rhizosphere > Soil | place: Michigan, USA... | reverse complement strand
GGAGCGATGGTCTAAATCTTTCCGTCGATGGCGGAAAATTATTTTACGGGCAACACAATGAACCGTCCGCCTCAAACCAGGAACGGTTTGAAATGCAGACGATAGTCCAGTTGCCGGTTTCGTTCGCCGATTTTGCGCGCAGGCGTGCCACCGACGATTGATTACGGTTCAACGGACCGGGTCACCACTGCGCCGGCGGCCACCACCGCGCCCTCGCCGATGGTTACACCGGGCAAAATGATGGCACGAAAGCCAATCCAAACTTTATCGCCTACAATAACGTCTCCCCCGCGGTCCGCAAAATCGGCAGATTGCGGATCGTGTCCCAACGTAAGAATTGCCGCCTCGGGTCCAATCGAAACGTCGTCCCCGGTGCGGATGGCGAATCGCCTTCCATCCAACAAGCAGCCGAAATTGATCACGTTACGTTTCCCAAGAAAGACTTTCCTGCCCTGGAGAAAGCGACAGGACATTTGCACGTGTGATTTTTCACCAAGGCAGCCGAGATAGAGCTGCAGATATGGCCGGCGTAAAGAATGGAACGGGAGGCTGGATACAATCTGGTTGTAACCAAAGGCCAGGACGGCACCCGCCGTAAGTCGAAAATCCATGGGGCAAATTGAGAATTCATTGCGCCGCCCCCCAAACGGCGGCGGTGTTTGTGACCGTGTCCGGTTTCCCGCCAGGGGCACAGCCCGAGGCCAGGAACCGACGTTGGAATTCCTTGACTGAAAAAAGTTCTGCCGCGGAAGCAGCAGCCCTCGCCGCCCGGCCGCGCATTTCCTCAATGCGTGATTCCATTTCAGCGATGGCGTCGGCGAGGCTTTGCGGGTTGCCATCCTCGCACTCAAGCCCGGCGCCGTATTCTGCCGCGACTTTCGCCAGCGTGGAGCTGCGCGTGGTCACAACGGGGATGCCATTGACCGCCGCCTCAATGACAACACGGGAACCTCGCAATGCATAGGACGACAGCCGGTAGGGCAGCAACATGACGTCCGTTTGCCGCAGGCAGTCCGCATATTCCCCGCCGACACAATAGCGCGTCATGAAATGGACTCGTGAATCGTGCTGAAGTTCGGGAGATTTTACAATCGTGCGCCCTCCGGCTGTGAAATCTTCCACCCATTGAATGGTGAATCGTGCACGGCTCGCCGGCTTCGCGCGTTGATGCAATCGAATGGCTTCTTGCAACACGTCACTTCCTTTTTCCGCGCGCGCGGCGCCAAAACATGCCATCTCAATCCATTGGCCGGGCTGCTTGGGCGTGCACACGGGCGGCGCCACTGACTGCGGAAACCAGGCGAACGGAGCACCCGTTAACTTCGACAAGGCTTCCTGCATGATTTTCGTTTCGACACCTAATACGACCTTGCCTGACCTGACTTCCGGCCCCAGCCACTTCAGCAATGAAATCAGCAAACGCGCGCTTGGGCTGCCGTCGGATGCCGCCTGTCCTGTGGAATCAATAGTCAACGGCGCATGAAGAAAAAACAGCAGAACGCGCGTTTTCCGATTGCGCAAAGTGTGTTTGATCAGGCGAGCCCAGGCCAGCAGATGATGCACTGAAACAGTGGGAACAAAAATTGCATCATATTCCGAGTGATGTCGCAAATAACGGTTCATGACCCGCCACGTCTGCCAGTTGTGGGTAAACACACGGGAATAGCGGGCAAGTTGTCCCGCCCCATCGCCCATGCGGTGCCAAATCGAGCGAGGCAAAATGGCTTCCGCCGACAACGATTCCCGGATATCCGGCGCTACTTCCGCGTCGGCCAGCACGGTAACTTTGCCGCCCAGGTCCTGAAAGCCGCGGGCAAAGGTCGTGACCCACTCGAGCCAGTGCCCCGTTCGGTCCTTTAATGCATCTTCAACAATGAGCCAGCGCATGACGATTTCAGGAAATTGTTCTGCCCGATGACGCAGCGGTCCCGAGTGAAATCAAGGGTTCCGCCTGGAGCCTGGGATGGACCGTCGCGCTTTCAAAACTGATTGGCACGGTGTCTCCCCGTTTTTCCAGTCCCCGTTTAAGCCGACGTGCCGACGCTGCGAGCATGCACGCCAACTGTTGCGGCCGCAGGCCGGACTTTCCGCGTCTCCAAAGCATGCGCAATAATTCCCTGCCCTCCCAAAGAATTCCCATCGATACACGAAGTCCAAAATCGGACTGCGCCAGCGCTCCTTCGTGCCACCAGAACGGCGGAATGCCCGGAAGTTGTTTACGCAGTGCAAGCCGGACGACATCCGACCACACATAAGGCCGCGAAATTGTCCGGGCATTGGTTCGCGTCGGAGAAAGGCCGATCGTATGGCCGGAGAAAAAACGCGCCTCTGCCACAGTCGGCTGTTCCCAAAACAAACGCAGCAGTTCGTTTAGGACCGGACGCAAATCGGTCATTTCCCTGTCTGACTGCAATTGCTGCGCGTAGGCTTCCGCGAAAGCGAGCATCGAATGCCGGAAGACCTCCCAACTCTCGACCGTGAAGCCCTGCCAGTCCACCGGCGCCAGCATGGGACGCACCCGGCCATTGGCTTCCTCAAAACCCATCGTGCGGCCATGGTCCGCCGTGAGCAAAAACTCGACCAGCACATGAAAATAGTCGGGAATGTTTTTCAATCCGAATCCAGCCTGATGATCAAACATCCACGCCAATGTCTCGCAACGCGACTGTGTTTTGCGCTGGCGGCGGCCAATGAAAAATGCCAGCGGCCGAGTGCCGCCTCGCTCAGCGATGAGATCGCCAATAATATCCGTCCACGTTCCAGACCAGCCACAATCCACAAGTCCGCAAGGAATCTGGTCAGCGAGGCCCTGCTCACTCAAATACCGGGCGGCCAGCGACGCTTTTTCTTTCAGGCGCTGCCTCAAAAGGAGCCCCAAGTCTGCGTGCGCCGCCAGATCCAGGAAGATTTGCTTCTTCCATCCGGTGTCCCGGCGCGAAAGTGAATTCCACTTTGACGGCAGCGAAGTACGTTGAATTTCCGGCGCGGTAAAACCGAGATATTCGACACAGTGTTCCCAATCGGAAGCAGTCCACGCAATTTGCCTGGCGAAGAAGTCTGCCGCAGTTTCATCCAATGGCAGAAGGGCCGCAGGGCTCCAGGTTTCGCGGCTGCCGTACAAATAACTCAATTCAATTTCACCAGCACCGAGCGCCGGCGCGAGCGTTTCACAGACGCGCAGGAGTGCCTGACCATCGCGCGCGAGGAAATAAAGGCGCTTGAGATTACGCTTCATCGCGGCGCGCAACACCCATTCGGCATAGTTGGAAAAAATCGGACCGGCCACTGAAGCGCCCAGGCGGGCGGCCACAAAATGCCCGACGGTGTCTTCCGCGTGGAATCGCGCCAGTCGAGCGAGCCCGGCCAGGCTTCCCGACTGACCAGCCGTGTCTGTTTCCACGCAGCCGAGAGCAACCTCGAAGCGATTCAGAGCGCCACGCGTAATTTGGCGCGCTTGAATGCCGTATTCCACTGCGCGCTGTACGTCGCAAAAAAGGGAATCGCCCAGGTGAAGCATTTCCGTTCCCGCCAGCTTTTCCTGCTCCAGCACGATTTTAAAAAGCCCACCGTCCGCCTTGGAAACACCCCATTGGCTCGACACATACAAACGATCATCGTCCTTCAAGATGTCCAAGCCACGAAGCGCGCCGCGCAAGAAATTTGCCGGCAGATACATGTCGGACACAAAGACCACGCGTTTGCCCGCGCGGCGCGCCTGCTGTACGAGGTCCGGCATGCCCGGGATGGCGAACAGATTATCCCGTTCTGTTTCGAGCTCACATTCCATCACTGCCTGCAATCTTGCCTTCGGGAGGAACCAGAGCTGGTTCATCCCGGCGTAAATATCAGCCAGCGACAGTTCTGAATAGCTGTGTTGCCGAGCGCGCTTTTCCGCTTCCACGCGCTGCCGCGCAAAATCTTGGGGAGAAATCGAGAGCAATCCGCGGGATTTCAATTTATGACCCGTTAAATGAAAAACCGCTTCCGGCGCGCCGCATTTGCGGGCGATCACCGTGTCAAACACGTCAAAGGAAACCAGCTTGATGCCCGTTAAATCCAATTGAATCGTCGATAGGCTCATGCTTCAGCGGGTCTTAGAATTTCGCGGTACAGACGGACGTGCCGTTCGACGCAACGGTTAACGGAAAACTCCTCTGCAATTACGTTGCGGGCTTGTTCACCGAGGACGCCGATATTCTCTGCCTGCAAAATTTCCCGCAACTGGCGGTTCAAGGCCGCCTGGTCGCCAGCGGGAACAAGCCAGCCCGTTTCGCCGGGACGGACCAATTCGGGCACGCCTCCCACGCTGAACGCCAGCACTGGCGTGCCCGCCGCCATGGCTTCTTGAATGGTGACGGGTAGGTTATCGCCCAAAGAAGGATACAAGAGCACATCGGCGGCGGCGAAGTGGAGGCCAAGTTCATAACGATCCTCCACAAAACCGGTGGTCTGAAAGGCAGTGCCCTTTAGAATCGATTCCACGGCTGGAGACGACTGTCCTATTAGAATTGTCAGCGGGTCCAGGTCCCGGTTTGCGACAATCGCATCCAACGCAAAGCGGATTCCTTTCAACTTGTTTTCCAGCGCGGCAGACGCGATGGCGACAATTCGCTTTCCCGCCGGCAGGCCCAACAATTCGCGCGCTTTCGCACGCGACTGGAACCGATACGCGCGTTGGTCAAAGCCATTCGGTATGTGTTCCGCCCGGCCTTTCCACCTCAGTGAACGCCCGGCCTCCGTCCGAATCCATCGCGAGGGGGAAACAAAATTCACATTGGAGGAATGCGCCAGCCGGCGAACCTGCCGAAGATTGGAGCGGGTAAAGTCAAATTTTCCGAGAGCGAATTTTTGGGGACAGTTGCCGCACTGCAATTCAAACTGCCGGCAGCCTTGCGGATTGATGCAACCGCCCGTGAACGCGGAAGTGTCGTGCAGGGTGAGCACCACCGGCTTGTGTCGGGCGATGGATTGCAAAGTGCGCGGGGAGATGGCCATGTAAAGGTCGTGAAAATGGACCAAATCAAATTTAGTCATGGTTTTCCGGAGGCCAAACCAGTATTCCCACGGGAAGGGTTCAACCATGCCGAGTTGGCGCGCGCGCCAGTTCGCGTGCCGGACGAATCGCGCCGCCAGGCCGGAAGCCCGCAACGGCTTTTGGTAAGGACGCAATTCCCGCCTTGGTTCAACACAAAACTGGCTTACTTCATGACCGGCTTCACCCAGCCATTTTCCAAGATTTTCGGCGAAGAAACTGGCGCCACCAAAGCTGCCATTGGTTTTGCTAACCAGCGCAACTTTCATGGATGGCAACCATTGGATCGACCGATGTCTTTCCGGCGAACATTTCCCACCGGGCATTAACAATCAACGGGCCGATGGTTTCGATGGGCGGACATTTGGCTGCAATGGGCCGCCGCGGAACAAAATCAAAACTCAGCACATCGCGCCGATAATCCAGCGGCGCCCCCATCTCCGCGAGAAAAACACTCATCCGATATTCACCCGGGTGCAGACACAGGTCCGGCACTTCCACCCGGGCCGTTCCTTCGCGCACGTTGGCCGCCGCGTAATCGTCCGGGTGCATCAACGGGTCCGTGGCAAAGACCGGTACGCCCATGGTCGTTGACACGACGATGCCAATGATCGCCGGGTTTAACGGGCTTGGACTGCTGAACGAAACTTCCACAACAAGATCACCGTCGCCCAGGCGTTCCTGGTCAATGACAATTCGTGTAATAGCCGCGCGCGCCTGCTCCGGCTGGAATTCGACCGAATCCTTTGAGGCGTCCGAGGTATAGTGTCTCAACACATCGCGTATCGCTCCGGTCGTAACCACCCTTCCCTGGCGCATCAAAACGCCCTTGTTACACAGTGAAGCCACGACGCCGGTATTGTGGCTGACGAAGAGAATGGTCCTGCCTTCGCTGGCCGCCACTTCGTGCATCTTTCCGAGGCACTTTTTCTGGAACTGGGCGTCGCCCACGGCGAGCACCTCATCGACCAGCATGATTTCCGATTCCAAATGAGCGGCCACGGCAAAGGCCAGCCGCACGTACATGCCCGAGGAATAACGCTTCACCGGCGTATCCAAAAACTTTTCCACTTCGGCAAAGGCCACGATTTCATCGAACTTGCGTTTGATTTCAACAAAGCTCATTCCGAGGATGGCACCATTCAAAAAGATGTTCTCGCGCCCGGTCAATTCGGGATGAAAGCCGGTGCCCACTTCCAGGAGACTGGCCACGCGACCACGCAGGCGAACGCATCCGGTGGTTGGTTCGGTAATGCGACTGAGTATTTTGAGCAGCGTGGATTTCCCTGCCCCGTTCCGGCCTACCACCCCAACCACATCGCCACGATGAACCTCCAGATTCACATCTTTCAATGCCCAAAATTCTTCGCGGCTTTTGAAATCATTCCGTCTGGCCGGCTCTTCGTTTGACCGGCTCGCAAAATTCCGCAACCAGCGATACGGCCGAGCGGCCATCTCCTGAAGTGCATGCCGCAACCCGTCGCCGCCAGCCCGCGCGTGGGCCAGGGTATATTTTTTCCCGAGGTTTTCCGCCTGGATAAGAATTTGGCTCATGGAATCCCTTTGTTACTGGATTGGTTTGGTGGCAACCAAGACAATGTGGGGCGAAAACAGGAAGTTCGATTTCCTAAAGCCCATCAATTTCCAGGCGATTTTTCCGAACAGCTCGATGTTCCAATTGACAAACCGGTGATAAAAGTTCCAAACCTTGCGTTCGGTCCAAAACCCAAAGGTCTGGTAGTAGTCAAGGTGCTCGAGTTTCACCGGAGCGCCGTTGATGGCCTTCCGCAGAACACCCAAATGCATGATGCGCGTATTGTGCTTGGCGAGGTTTTCCCGGTCGATGAGCCAGTGAAACCAATATTGAAGATTCGCGAAGTGCGGCAGGGTAATGACCAGTGTTCCCCCCGGAGACAGCAGTTGCACATGCCGTTCGATGACGCGCTGGGGATCCTCAAAGTGTTCGATAAAGCCGATGGAATAGACCACGTCAAATGTGCGCCCGGGGGACCAGTTGAAAAAGTCTCGCTTGAAAAGCCCGGGCTCACGAAGGCCGTTGTGCCGAAAGAGTTCGGCCGTTTTTACGATTTCATCCGAATAATCAACGCCGAACGGCTCGAAGCCAAAGTGTTTGTGCATGTAACAGAGGTATTCTCCTCCCGCACAACCGATTTCCAGGACCGACTTGGTGGCGTCCGGCTTCAAGTATCTCTCAAAAATTTCGGCGAAGAATACGGAGTCAACGACCTTTGGCTGGTAGTCCTTAAAATAATCGTCCCAATTTTCCTTGGTGGTGTAAGCGTCCATGATTTTTGCTCCAATCACTGTTCAAATCACATCGGCGAAACTTTTTTCGGTAGCGCGAAAGTATCGGATGCCGGTCAATCCGAGGACCAAGATCCAACCGGCGGAGGCGGCAATGGCGGGCCAATAAAGCGGCGCGTCTCCCCGCAATAGCGACCACCGAAATCCGTCGATTACTCCCACCATGGGATTCAGAGAGTACAGCAGGCGCAGTTTTTCAGGAACCGCCGAACTGCAAAAGCCAACCGGGGACAGGTAAAGGCCGAATTGGGCGATAAACGGTATCACGAACCGCATATCCCGGTAGCGGACGGTCAAGGCGCACAGCCAAATTCCCGAGCTGATGGACGCGCCAAAAGCGAGCACGATAAAAAGAGGGAGCGCAAGCAAATGCCAGTCCGGAGCGTAACCATACCATGCCATCATTCCCAGCAGCAGGATGAAAGTAACCAGGAAATCGACAAAGCTCGTAATGACCGATCCCGCCGGGACGATCAAGCGCGGAAAATAGACCTTCGAGATCAGGTTTGCATTTCCCACGAGGCTGTTGCTGGACTCCGCCAACGCTGTCGCAAAGAACTGCCAGGGCAACATTCCCGCGAAAACAATCAGCGGATACGGTATATCGGACACGCCTGACAATTTGGCCACGCGTCCAAACACAAAAGAAAGCACCAGCATGGTGAGAAGCGGGCGGAGAGCCGCCCAGACAATGCCGATGGCGGTTTGCTTGTAGCGCACCAGGACATCCCGCCAGGCCAGAAAATAAAACAGTTCGCGATACCGCCAAAGGTCGCGCCAATAATTCTTCTCGGAATGGCCGGCCTTGATTACCAGTTCCGGCAACGGAATGGCCGCTTCGACTTTGAAATCTGCTCCTTGGTCCATGAAAAGTTCCGACGTTGGAACGGCTCGAATAAAAGCCTAAAACCTCAAGTAAGTGAAGTTTGCTGACTATTCCTTATTTTTGCGACCCGACTGTGACGGACAACCGGCAAGCAGCCGATTGCCGCAACTCACTTGGTAACGTGAAGGTTGCTGGGCGGCTGCGGTTGAATGACCGATGTGCCCACGCCAGTTCCTGCACCAGTTCCATAGCTAAATCCGCTGGCCGGAAAAAAATCGTAGTTTTGTATTTGCGAAAGAATGTCGGGACCCTGAACCGATGCAACTGCGGCCCCACTACGGCTCAAAATAAAGCTTTGCGAACCGGGATTGAATGCCGTCCTGAAACAGCTTATGCCAGCGGGGACTGAATTCGTCGTCACTGTACGGCCCGAGGTGATGACCACTTGGGCGGGAGACGTTAGCACGGTGGTGACATAGATTTGGTCCGCTATGTCACCTTCCCTCCAGCCAACCGGGGCATCATTGGTGTTTGACGCAACCAGGTCCTTGGGATGCGAACGATAAAAATAATACACCGAATCGTTCGTGATGGCTGGCTGCTGGCCGCTCTTGTACCAGCTGATGTAACGCTTGGACAATTCGAGATAACCTTTATGCGAGTAGCGATGGGGAATTTGCAGTTGCGACTCATAGCCCTCGGGATTGTCCACTGGAGAAATATACGTGCTCTCGTTGAAATCGTTCCAAGTGCAAATCTCCACCGAATCCGGCTGGTTGGTGATCAGGGAAAGCCATTGCATAATCAAACCTTCCCCTCCATCGGTTTCATAGTACCGGCGTCCCAGGCTATATTGAACAGATCCCCAATAATGCGGCGTAATTCCGGCCATGACGAGCTTGCCGGCCCCCCGCACGGCGCTGATGTAGTTCGAGTTGGCCGGCGCCAGTTCGTTGGGCAGACCGGCCGCCGTCCAGCAGAACAACCCATTGACGATGGTCGTGTATTTGGTCGCGACGTCCAACCCGTCGGCAGAGGCAGGTATCTCATGAACCGGGTCGTGGAAAAAGAACGGCACGAAAAAGACCTGATAACCATCCTTTGCCAACCGACCAAGGATGGCGTTGGTCCAGTCGAGTCCGGGCCATCCGGCGGACGGCACATCATTCCAACCATAAGCCGAAAGCACAGGTTTACCGTTATAGGTAAAACTATTGGGCCTGTGCGCGTACGTTTCCACCATGTTAACGATGTTTGATTCCCCGGAGTAATCGACGGAAAAGAATAGTTTGAAGCCGGTGCCCAGCTGTTCGGCTGCTTCGTAAATCATGGCGACCCGGCTATTGTAAAAGGATTGCGCCGGATTGTTGTAATCGTTCATGTTCAGCGCGAAACCGTCGATCCCAGCCGCCTGCGCTTCCTGAATTTCCCGCTTATACCCCCCAATCGTGGCATTAGTGTTAGCCCCGAAATCACCGTAAGTGGCATAACAGACCATATAATGAGCGAAAACGTAATGCGGGGACGCCGCAAACACGCTAATACTTGAGAGAATCAGACCCGCAAAAGCCGTTCCCAAGAGCAAAATGCTCTTCCTCTGATTGCCAATTGTCATACGCGCCCCCCACAATAAGCACTTGCCGTTCCAATAAGTTGGACATAGTACCTGCCAATCAGTTCTTAATAATGGCGCCATTCCGGGCCGGTAATCTTTGGTTTTGTTCAGCGTAGTGACCGGAAAGGTCATCCTTCCTTGCCTGGTTAAAAATGATGGCGACTTCTCTTGCCTGTCTCTGATACAGCATGTCCAAAGTTCGGCGTACCTGGCATGACCGGGAGAAAAACGGACGCACTACTGCAAGCACCATGTCCGTATAAGGCACGAGTAAAGCGGCGTCGTCCGCCGCGAGAATGGGCGGACCGTCCAAAATGACAAAGTCACGGCCATCCTTTAACTTTTCCAAAAGTTTTTCCAGTCCGGGCCGAAGAAATGCGCCGTCCGCCTCATCCGGACGCGTGCCAATGGGAACAAATTCAAGACCCGGAACGCTGGTTTGATGAACAACCGCCCCTATGTCCGCGTCTCCGCGCAAATAATCCAGCAAGCCTATGTCGTTCGGATTGCCAAACAATCGGTGCATCTGGCCATTGCGGGAGTCGGCGTCAACCACCACGATACGCAGGCCGCTTACGGCCAAAACGCGGGCCAGATTCATGGCGATGGTCGTTTTGCCTTCCGCAGGCGCAGCTCCCGTGAACAAAAGAACCTGCGGACGCTTGTCGCGACCGGAAGACAGGAGAAGTGCTGAACGCAGATGCCGGAAAGACTCAACGTAAGCGAGCCGTGAATCATTGGTTTGCAACAAGGCCTGCTCCGGTTTTTCGCGCGGCACTTTTACCCGGGGAACAAGCCCTAGAATGACTTCGCCAAATTGTTCGCGAACATCGCGCACCGAGACAAAGCGGTCATCAAGCAGATACCAGCAAAAGACAATTCCCAATCCAAACGCCAGTCCAAAGGCCACCGCCAGAAAAATGCGTATGGCCAGATACCTCACAACCGGCACACCGGCCGTTGGAGGCTGAAGCACCGAGAGCCGTTCCGGCTGGACGTTCCGACTTAAGTCAACGTTTTGCAACGTGGCTAGTAAGTGATCGTAATACGCCTGTTCCCGGGCGATGTCGTTTTTGATCCGTCCGCTCTCGGCAAGGCGTTCATTGAGGTCCAGGACTTTCTCCTCCCAGATTGGAATGGATGCCTGGATGGCCGACACGCGTTTTTGCAATTGATCGAGGACAACCTTCCTGTCCTCTCCGTTTTGGTTTTCAAGGATGGCGACCCGCTGTTCCTGATTCGTGATGGAATCGTCCATCCTGCGCGCGGCGGCTTCTCCATGGTCGGCGAGGGTCTGATTTTGCTGGGCGCGCAGCACTTCCAGGTCCACCTTGGCGGCCTGAAGTCTGGCGTCACTCGCTGAAATCTCACTGTTTCCCGGCACATCCAGCAACGTCCCCGCCACGCCGGAATATTCATCCGCGCCAGCCACATTGGTCTGCGATGAAGAAACGACTGCATTCGTGCTCACGGTGGCAAGGGCTGCCGGATTGTAGCCGGCGGCAAGAAGCCCGGATTCCAATTTAAGCTTGGCGAGTTGCAAGCTAAGATCCGAAAGATAAAGACCGGCGCTTTTACTTTCTTCCTCCAATACCGCCACGTTATTCGAGCGCTCAAACTGGGTCCATTTTTCTTGTCCCGACTTGAGGTCTTTCTCTTTTTCCGCCAGTTGGTCCGTCAAAGAAGCGACGACATCTTCCGAAGTTGAGCGGCGGGTCTCTTTTTTGTAAGACAGGTATTCGTCAATCAATGCTTGCAGGAAACGTTGTGCCACCATCGGATCTGAAGCCGTAACCTGGACTTCGAGGATCGACGTATTCTGCGGGCGAACCACTTCCAGGACGGGCCTTTTTTCATTCGCCTTGGGAACATAGCCGATCCGTTCGAAGGCCGCGTTTTGAAGCCGCGCGCTTTTAAGCAATTCAATCTGGGTCCCGTAATATGTTTGTGACTCTTCGCTGAAAAGATTGGCCACTCCCACTTGAACTTCCCCGCTGGCATAGAGCTGGGCGTAGGAAGTGTAAGAATCGCGGCGAATGGTCTCAAAAACCAAAATAGCGCTCAATGACAGCACCAGGGATACAAGAAGCACCCACCAACGCTCCTGCAAATAGGAAAAAT
>Ga0105238_10006144_pt1 | contig 11923 bp, 10 predicted proteins | sample KBSC34metaG_FD_81526 | JGI IMG/M metagenome (GOLD analysis project Ga0105238, IMG submission 81526) | Corn rhizosphere microbial communities from Kellogg Biological Station, Michigan, USA - KBS C3-4 metaG | ecosystem: Host-associated > Plants > Roots > Rhizosphere > Soil | place: Michigan, USA... | reverse complement strand
AGGTCTACGACAAGAAGATTCCGTCCTGAGCCTTCAACGCCACAACAAAGGAGATTTGCCATGTACGACATCCTGCACCGCGTCGGCATCAAGGCATCGCCACGCGACGTCTACCACGCACTGGCGACCATAGACGGTCTCGCCACCTGGTGGACCACAACGACGACAGGCGAGAGCAAGGTCGGCAGTATCATCGAATTTCGCTTCGGCTCGCTCGGCGGCTTCGACATGATGGTGTCGGCACTCAATCCCGAACGACGCGTCGCCTGGGAAGTCGTCACAGGCCCCGAAGACTGGATCGGCACCGAGATCAGCTTCGAGCTGCGCCAGGAGGACGACTACACCATCGTGCTGTTCAAGCATCGGGGCTGGCGCCAGCGCACCGAATTCATGCATCATTGCAGCACCAAGTGGGGCACCTTCCTGATGAGCCTGAAGTCGTCGCTGGAGAGCGGCAAAGCCGCCGCCTGGCCCGACGACGTCAAGATCGACAATCTCGAGGCCGCCGCAGCGTGAGACGGTGCAGCGGACCAAATAAATCAGCGACCACCGAATCCTGAGCGGCAGCTCGTTCGTCATGGTCATTGCGCGTCATGATCAAAGCGGCGGCCCTGGACGCCGGGATGGGAGATCGAAATGGCAAGTTCCTCGTATCGCTGGGTGATTGTTGCGGCAGGCGCCCTGCTCGGCTGCGCTGCAATCGGCGCGATGTTTTCGCTGCCCGTGTTTCTCAAGACGATCTCCCAGGACACCGGGTGGTCGGTGACCGGCGTCTCCGCCGCGATGACAATTGGATTCCTCGCGATGGCGGCTGCCGCCATGTTCTGGGGCGCGATGTCGGACCGCTACGGTCCCTTCCCCGTCGTGCTGACTGGCTCGCTCCTGTTGCCCGCGGCGCTGCTGGCGGTCAGCCAGACCACGTCGCTGCTCGCATTCCAGCTCATCTTCGGCGTGGTGATCGGCGGCGGTTGTGCTGCGATCTTCGCACCGATGATGGCGACCGTGACCGGCTGGTTCGAGACCCAGCGCAGCCTCGCGGTGTCGCTGGTGTCGGCCGGCATGGGCATGGCGCCGCTTACCATATCGCCACTCGCGGCACGCCTGATCACGGTCTACGACTGGCGCACGTCATTGCAGATCATCGCAGCCGTCGTCGCCTGCGTCATGATCCCGGTGTCGCTCCTGGTGCGCCGTCCGCCGGTGCAGCAGGTGCGGCCGGCCGCGGCGGCAACCGCGCCGGCGAGCGGCCCGCAATCCGACATGACGGTCGGCGACGCACTACGCTCAGCCCCGTTCATCGTCCTGGTGATGACCAACTTCTTCTGCTGCGCCACCCACGCCGGCCCGATCGTGCACACCATCAGCTACGCCGTGAGCTGTGGCATCCCGCTGGTCGCCGCCGTCTCGATCTACTCGATCGAAGGTCTCGCTGGCCTGTTCGGCCGCATCGGCTTTGGCCTGCTCGGCGACCGCTTCGGCGCCAAGCGCGTGCTGGTGGTCGGCCTGCTGGCGCAGGCGTTCGGCGCGCTCGCCTACTTCTTCGTCCGTGAGCTCGCCGCGTTCTACGCCGTGGCCGCGGTGTTCGGCTTCATCTATGCCGGCGTGATGCCGCTCTACTCGGTGCTGGCGCGCGAAAACTTCCCGCAGCGGATGATGGGCACCATCATCGGCGGCACCTCGATGGCCGGCGGCCTCGGCATGGCGACCGGACCGCTCGCCGGCGGTCTCGTCTATGACACCTTCGCGAGCTACAGCTGGCTCTATCTCGGCGCCTGGGGCATGGGCATCGGCGCGTTCCTGATGGCGATGATGTTCCGTCCGTTCCCGAAGGAGCGAGCCGCAACGGCGGTCGTAGCTCCAGCGACCGTCTAACTCGCCTCAACACCGGCGCGCTGGCTTCGAGCCCAGCGCGTCGCGTGCGGCGTGAGGATGTTCAACAGATAAACCCACATCGCCTCGCTCGGGACGAAGAAGCTCAACACCACGCTGAGCGCCGACGTCACCATCAGGAACACCAGCGCGACCTTGCGGTCCAGTAAGCGTTGGTGACCGGCAAGATCCGGCATCAGCGTGACCAGCCGATAGCCCAGCGCCGAGAGCGCGGCGAGGTTGGCGGCATAGAGCCAGACCGCCGGCGCCAGATGGCCGAACCGGCCGAGCACCGTGGTCGAGAATGGCAGGCAGGTCGCGAGGAACAGGTAGAGCAGCGAGCGCGCGGCATAGGTCCGCGTCACGAACTCCTCGCCCGACTTGAGCTGAATGCTGGCAAGCCAGCTGTTACCAAGCACGAAGAAGCTGATCACGTACGGCACGAATTTCGGCCATAGGTCCCCGACGGCGTGCAGGAGCGCATTGCTATCTGCCGGATGAAAGTCCTCCGGCAGCCTCACATCGAGAATGAGGATCGTCATCGCAACCGCAAAGATCCCGTCGGTCAGCGCTTCGATACGAGCCTTCGGATACATGGCAATTCAATCCGCGCAGGTTAGGATTAACGCCGCTCATTCCCGCGAAAGCGGGATTCCAGAAGCGGTTGAAAAGGCGCCTGATTGTTTGGCAAAAACTGGATCCCCGCATCCGCGGGGATGAGCGGAAGAAATCGGTCGCGCTTCATCGCGAGGGTTCAGAAGGTGATTACCAGCCGGCCGCGCGTGCCGCGTGCCTCGAGGCGGCGGTGCGCCTCGCTTGCGCGTTCCGGCGGATAGGTCTCTGCGACGCGGATCTTCAGCACGCCCTGTTCCGCAAGTTGGCGCAACCGGTCGAGCTTTTCGTACTCGCGATCGTATTCGCGCACGAACGTCGTCGTGAAGCTGATGCCGCGCGCGTCGCCCTTGAAGCCGCGCACCGAGGTGAATGCGCCGCCGTCGCGCACCGCGGGAATCACAAGCTCATTCAGCACGGCGCCATCGGCAAGCCCGTCAACCCCGTTGGGGAAATGCTGGCGGATGCGCTGGGCGACATCGTCGCCGCGCCGAACGACGATGTCGGGCCCGAGCGATTTCACCAGCGCCTCGTCGGCCTCGGACGCGTCGGCGATCACCTTCAGCCCATCGTTCCTGGCGAGTTGAATGACATAGCCGCCGTAGATGCCGGCCGCTCCCGTCACCGCCAGCACCTGGCCGGGTTTCAGCCCAAGCAGGTCGAGCGAGCGCCGCGCCGTCAAGCCGTTCATCGGCAAGGTCGCCGCCTGCGCATGTGAAAAGCCCTTCGGCGCCTTCACCACCGCGCGTTCGTGCAGCACGATCTGCTCGCGGTAGGCGCCGTGGCTTGCCTTCGGCAGCACCATCGCCATGACCTGATCGCCGATGCGTACGCCGGTCGAGACGCCCTCGCCGACTTCGTCGACGACGCCCGCGGCGTCCATGCCCGGTACGTAGGGCGGCGGATCAGCCTTCTGCTGCTCGGCGCGAAAGCCGTTGCGGACGAACAGATCGGTCGGGTTCACCGCGGCAGCGTGAATGCGAATGCGAACCTCGCCGCGGCCGGCGTGGACCTCCGGCACATCGACCACCTTGAGCACCTCCGGCCCGCCATACTCCACAACTCCGACTGCACGCATGCCTCTGTCTCCCTTGCCTGCTCGGTTTCAGGCTATTCTTTTGCAGCGACATCGCTGCCCGCCCGCAGTATGAACCGCCGCATGATAAATCGCGAGGCCTCATGACCGACTTCCATGGCGTGTTTCCCTACCTCGTCTCGCCGGTCGACGCTGCCTGCCGCGTCAAGACCGACGTGCTCGGTCGTCTCGCCGATGATCTCGTCAAGGCAGGCGCGCATGGCCTCACCCCGCTCGGCTCGACCGGCGAGTTCGCGTATCTGAACCCCGAGCAACGCGTTGCGGTGGTGCAGACAACGATCGAGGCTGCGGCGCGGCGCGTGCCTGTTGTCGCCGGTGTTGCCTCGACCTCGATTGCCGATGCGGTTGCGCAAGCGCAGACATATCAGCGGCTCGGCGCCGACGGCATCCTCGCCATTCTCGAAGCGTATTTTCCGTTGAAGGACGGTGGCGTCGAAAGCTATTTTCGCGCGATCGCCGATGCCGTCGACATTCCCGTCGTGCTCTACACCAACCCGCAGTTCCAGCGCTCCGATCTGTCGCTCGACGTTATCGCCAAACTCGCCGAGCATCCGCGGATCCGCTACATCAAGGACGCCTCGACCAATACCGGCCGCCTGCTCTCGATCATGAACCGCTGCGGCGACCGCATCCGCGTCTTCTCGGCGTCGGCGCATATCCCGGCCGCGGTGATGCTGATCGGAGGCGTCGGCTGGATGGCGGGCCCGGCCTGCATCGTGCCGCGGCAGAGCGTGAAACTCTACAAGCTGTGCCAGGCCACCAACTGGGCCGAGGCGATGGCGCTGCAGACAAAGCTGTGGCGCATCAACGAGGCGTTCGCGCGCTTCAACCTCGCCGCCTGCATCAAGGCCGGACTCGCGATCCAGGGTTATGATGTCGGCGACCCCGTCCCGCCGCAGGCCGCGCTTACGGCGGACGAGCGACGCGTGGTTGAAGCGGCGCTGCGCGAGATCGGGGCGATCTAGATTGTCGTCATTGCATGCGACGCGTCGCGAGCCAGATCACATGTCTTGCGCCGCCGCCTTTTCGGCTGGCGCGTGCAGAGCGCTCCTCGACCTCAAAGCCGATCTTGCGAAGCCGCTGCGTAAACGCAACGTCCGCCGCGGTCGACCAGACCGCCAGCACACCCCCGGGCCGCAACGCCGTGTAGGCCGCATTTAGACCGTTGGCACTATACAGCCTATCGTTGGCCTCTCGGACCAGTCCCTGAGGACCGTTGTCGACATCAAGCAGGATGGCGTCGAATTTCGATCGCGCTGGGCGGATCAAGTCGCCCACGTCTCCCTCGTGGATGGTAACACGTGGATCGGAAAGGTCGTCGCCAAAAATGTCGCGCAGAGCGCCCCGGGCCCATACCACAACGCCGGGAACAAGCTCCGCAACAACGACGCGCGCTCCACTGCCAAGTGCGCCGAGCGCGGCACGAAGCGTAAAGCCCATGCCGAGGCCACCGATCAGCAGCGCCGGCCGCTCACGCGCCTTGATCCGCTCGCAGACGATTGTGGCGAGCATTTCCTCCGAGCTGCTGACACGACTGTTCATCAGCTCGTTCGAACCCAGCATGATCGAGAATTCGCCTCCGCGCCGCATCAGACGAAGTTCACCGCCGCCAGGTATTTGCGCAGTATCGAGCAGAGAAAATGGAATCATCGTCCGGCCTGTCTAGACGAATTTTGTGCCACCATGCTTTCGCGAAATGACCGGAGCCGCAACACCTTCACCCGATCGCCACCGCGATCTTGCCGACATGCGCGCCGCTTTCCATGTAGGCGAACGCCTCCTTCACCTGGTCGAACGCAAACGTCCGGTCCATCACCGGCTTGATGCGGTTCTCCGCCATGGCGTCAGCGAGCGCCTGGAGATCCTCGACCGAGCCCACCGTGGTGCCTTGCAGGCGCTGCTGCTGCATCACCATCAGCGGAATGCGCAACTCAGCGGCCGGCGGCCCGGCGAGCACGCCGATGAACGCAATGGTGCCGCCGATCTTCGTCGCGCGGATCGACTCGTTCAGGGTACCGACGCCGCCGACCTCGACCACGAGATCGACGCCGCGACCGGTGATCTCGCGCGCCTTCTTGCCCCAGTCGGGCGTTGCCCTGTAGTTCAGCGTGAGGTCGGCACCGAGCGCCTTCAGCCGTTCGATCTTGGCGTCGCTCGAAGACGTCGCAATTACCCGCGCGCCACACATCTTGGCAAGCTGCAGCGCGAACAGCGAGACGCCGCCGGTGCCCTGCGTCAGCACGATCTGGCCCGGCTTGACGTTGCCGAGTTTCACCACGGCGCTCCACGCGGTAACGCCGGCGCAGGGCAGCGCCGCGGCCTCGGCGTCGCTCAAATGCTCGGGAGTCCTGACCAGTGCGTGCGCGGGAAACACGCGATACTCGGTCAGCACGCCATCAACCGCACCACCCAGTGCCGAGCGCATCCGCGTCTCGCTCGGCTCGCCGCCGAGCCAGTTCTCGAAGAAACTGCCGATCACGCGGTCGCCCGGTTTGAACGCGCGCACACCCGCGCCGACGGCCTCGACGACACCGGCGCCATCCGACGCGGGTACCAGCGGGAATTTCTGGCGCGAGCCGTAGCCACCCTTCACGGTGATAAGATCGCGATAGTTCAGCGTCGCCGCCTTCAGGCGCACCAGCACTTCGCCAGCGCCGGGCCGCGGCACCGGCTTGTCGACCAAAGCAAGCGACGCAAAACCATCAGGCCCCTGCAGTTCGTAGCATTTCAACGGTCACGTCTCCCGATACCAGTTAGCCAGCTGCCAGAAGTCGAGATCCCAGCCGCTGATCGGCGCGACGATGTCGCGCTTCAGGGCAACCACCCGCAATCGATACACTTCCGGCAGGATGTAGCGATCGCCGACCACTATCTCATTGAGCTTGATGAACATCGCCGCGCGTTTCACGGCGTCGAGCTCATGCTGGGCCTTTTCATAGAGCGCGTCGTAGTCCTTGTTGTTCCAGCGGCTGCTGTTCCGCCCCTGCCATTTGTTGGCCTTCGACGCAATCTCCGAAGTCAGAAACTGATTCATGAAGCGCTGCGGATCGGGCTGCCCCATGTTGGTCGTGAACATCTCGGCATCGCAGTAGAAGTGCGCGTAGGTATCGGGGTTCGCGGTGTCGGAGGAGAAGTACACCGACGCCACGACCGACTTCAGCTCGACGTCGATGCCGGCCTTCTGACAGGCCTGCTTGATTACCGCCTGGTTCTTCTGCCGCGGTGCGTTGATCGAAGTCTGGAACACGAATTTCAGCGGCCTGCCATCCTTGGCGCGAACGCCGTCTGCGCCGCGCTTCCAGCCCGCAGTGTCGAGGATCTGGTTGGCCTTTTCGACATTGAACTCGAAGCTGACATTCTTCGAGCGGAAGCGCTCGGGGTTGTTGAGGAAGTTTCCGGTCGCGACCGCGGTCCGCCCATAGATGAACTTCTGCACCGACGCACGATCGATCAGCAGGTTCATCGCCTCGCGCACCGCCGGGTCCGAGAACAGCGGATGCTTTGTCTTGGCGTTGGCGCGCTCGCCATCGACCTCGATATTGGGATCGGCATAGTTCAGCTGAATGAACTCGATGCTGCCGCCCGGCACGATCGAGATCTTGCCGGTCCCGCCATTCTCCAGCTTCTGCAGGATTTCGTCCTCGACCTGCAGGTTCCAGGCGTAATCGTATTCACCGGTTTGCAGCACTGCGCGAGCAGCCGAGACGGCATCGCCGCCGCCCTTGATTTCGAGCGTGTCGAAGTGCGGCCGGTTGGGCAGATGATAGTCGGTGTTGCGCTTGCCGAGCACCAGATCGCCGGGCTTGAAATCGACGAACGTGTAGGGGCCGGTGCCAACCGGCTTCAGGTTCGTCGCCGCGTCACGCGACTTCGCACCCACATAATCGGCGAACAAATGTTTGGGGATAATCATGCCGTTGACGCCGACAAAGGCGTCGGCCCAGAACGGCGTCGGCTCGGCGAAGATCACGCGCACGGTATGATCGTCGAGCTTCTCGACCTTGATGTCCTTGTAGCTGCCGACCGTGACGGCCGCGGTGTCGGGATTCTTCGCGTACTCCCAGTTGAACACCACGTCGTCAGCGGTGAACGGCGTGCCGTCATGCCATTTGACGCCCTGCTTCAGCTTCCAGACGACCGACAGGCCGTCTTCTTTCAGGCCGTCATTGTCATTGCTCGGAATTTCCGCAGCCAGCACCGGCACGAGGTTGCCGTCACCGTCCCAGCCGGCCAACGGCTCGTAAAACACGCGGCACGCCTCCTGATCCTTCACGCCCACCGCAAAGTGCGGATTGAGCAGCGTCGGCGCCTGCCACAGTAGAAGCTTCAATGCTCCGCCACCGCCGGCCTTGGTCGGCTTGTAGGGAGTTGCGGTCGCGGCCATCGCAACGCCCGCCTGGGTCAGCATCGCGCCGGCGAGCGGCGCCGTCAAGCCGACCGCGATCATGTCCCGCACAAATTTGCGGCGCGTCAGACGCCCGGCTTTGACGTCGGCGATCAGGTTACGAAGATCGTGCTCGTTCATCGGAGCGGCTCCACGGTCAGCTGAATTCTCAACGTCACCCTCCATGCGGAGGCCAGGATCAGTGCAAAGGAGCAGTACGAAATTGGATCAGTCTGCCGCTTCGCTGTCAAAGCCAATCCGGACGATCGCGGCCTCTCGCGCCGTGCTCGGCGCGACTTGCGCGTTGGAGCGCACCTGGAGATCCACGAGGCGGCCAGTTCCCGCGGAACGTCGCCGAGGCCTGCCCGTTGGGCGTGTGGGAGTAACCACCATGCCATCAATCGCCCCGGAAGCTACCCACGCAGGGACCGACGATCGGGAGACGATCTGGCGCCTCATCAAGGAGGCGCACACTGCCCTGCTTGTGACCGTCGGGTTGAACGGCGAACTCGACTCCCGTCCCATGGGATGTTTGCAGACCGAATTCGATGACACGCTGTGGTTCGTGACGTTTCGCAACTCGCTCAAGGTCGACGAAATCAATCGCGACGACCGCGTGCTGGTCTCCTACGCGAGACCGTCGGCCGCCGAATACGTCTCGCTGTCGGGCAAGGCAAAACTCGTCAACGACAGGGCGATGCTGAGACAACTCTGGTCGGAGGGCTTGCGCGTCTGGTCCCCGGCAGGCCCCGACGATCCAGAGCTCGCGCTCCTCGCGATCAAGATTGACGAGGCAAAATACTGGACCAACGCTCCGTCCGCTGTGAGCTTTGCATGGACGTATGTAAAGGCCGCCGTGGCCGGCAAGCGTCCCGCCGCAGGTGAAGTTGGCGACACCGAGACGGTTCGCTTCTAGGCGGTTCTTCCCCTCTTCAATCGAACATATGCTGTACGTTCACGGCGACAGATCCAGGTCGGAGTGGCGGCCTTGGACGGCCTGGACGCGGCGCCCCGTCGCGCCTATTCCTCGAGCCAGACGTCCTCCAGCCGCGCGTCGTTGTAGATGCTGTTTTGAAACAGTTTGTAGCCTTTTACGCGCGGAGCCCAGCAAGTGGCCGCGTAGCCATGCGAGATGATCGGCCGGGCCACGTCCTCGACCAGCACCTTCTCGATGTCCCACACCAGCTGTTTGCGCTTGGCGAGGTCGGGCTCCTTCGACTGTTGTGCAATCAGCTTCTCCACGTCGGCGTTGCAGTATTGCGTATAGTTCCGCTCGGACTTGCAGCTGTAATTCTCGACGAGATTGACGTCGGGGTCGTCGACCGACGCGCCGGTCAGATTGAGCCCGACGGAATAATCGCGCTTGGTGACCCTGTTGTACCATTGCGCGGTGTCAATGACGTCGAGCTCGCTGGCGATATAGATCTGTTTGAGCTGATCGAGCAGGATCACTGCCGGATCGCGAAATTCCGCGATGTTGCGCGTCGCCACCTTGACCACGAGCGGCTTGGTTTCACTGTAACCCAGACGCGCCATGATCGCCCGAGCCTCGGCGAGATTCTTCTCGCGATTTGCCCCGTAGCCCGGCAGCGTTGCGAGAAATTCCGACGGCATGCCCCAAACTCCCTCGGGCGTCGGCAGCATCGCACCGCCGATCGAGGCTTTGCCTTGCGAGAGAATCTGGACAAACGTGCTGCGGTCAAGCGCCAGCGCCATGGCCCTGCGGATGTCGGGATTGTCGAACGGTGGCGCGAGGCGATTGACGATCAGGTTGACGGCGACGCCGGTCGGCGCAGTTTCGCATACGGCCTTCGGGGCCTGCGACTGGACGTCCTTGAGCAGCGGTACCGTGACATCGCTTCGATAGGTGAGGTCGAAGTTGCCCGATGTGAAGGCTAGGATGCGCGTCGACCGGTTCTCGATGATCTTGATATCGATGGCGTCGAGATAGGGTTTGCCCTTCTTGAAATAATCGGGGTTGCGAACGAGCCGTATTGCATCGTTGCGTCTGAACTCGGAAAACTTGAACGGCCCGGTGCCGATCGGCTTGGTCCGCATCTCACGCTGCGGCACGTGGCAGGGGTAGACGACCGACCAGCCGGCCGCCAGCAGCAGCAGGAACGAGGGTTGCCGCTCCTTGAGATTGAAGGTGACTTCATAGTCGCCGTTGACCGTGACCTGATCGAGGTTGAACCACCACGCCTTGCGTGGATTCTTGCGGAAGTCGTCGGACTCTGTCTTGCCGATCAGCATATGCCAGGTGCACTGCACGTCTTTTGCCGTGAACGGCTTGCCGTCGTGCCATTTGACACCCTGGTTGAGCTGGAACGTCAGTTTCGTTCCGCTGTCATCCCATGCCCAGCTCGTGGCGAGATCGCCCACGATGGCGTCCATGCTGTTCCTGGGCTTGGCCCGATCGAACAGGACGAGGTTGTTGTAGATGTTGGCGAACGGATGGACCGACGAGACCGTCGATTCCTCGAGCAGCGAGGGGCCGGGCGGAGTCTCGCGGTGATACATGCTTAGCGTCCCGCCCTGCTTCTGGGCTGCCGCAGGCACGCTTGCGGCCGCAAGTGCGATTGCAAATGCGGAGATAGCGATCGCTGAACGACCACGCATGGGAGCCTCCCGTGTACGCGATCCGGCTTGAGCGACGTTTCTTGTTCCGGGGGTGCGATAGCTGATCACAAGCCGGAGGCCCGATCAATCAGTGGTAGCAGCCGCGTCGCAAATTTCTACGGCGACATCTCATCGCACGGGCCGAGAGCGCGCAGTGCGCTGCACTCGGGGCCACACTTGCGGCCACACGTGGGACTGTCAGCCGGCCGGCGGCACGGCTCCGGGTCGCGGATCGATCGGGACCAGCGCCGCAAGCCCCATCACCTGTTCAAACGATGCTGCTGACTGAATCAGCTCAGCCTCGCCGCGATGACGGCCGACCATTTGCAGGCCGACCGGTCGACCGAAGCGATCGAAACCACACGGCACGGCAATCGACGGCAATGCCATCATCGTGGTTGCGGCTGTTATCAGCGAACCACCCAGATAGGTCTCCAGCTTCTTGCCATCGATCGTTGCCGGCATCCGCAGTTCGACATCGAACGCCGGTGTCGAAGCCCCTGGCGATACCAGAAGATCGTAGGTCTCGAAGAATTCCGCGGCGCGCCGGAACAGCGCTGCGCGCTCGCGTTCGGCGGCAGCGAGTTCGCTTGGTGATTGCCGCAGGCCCTGCTCGGTATTCCAGATGATGTCAGGCTTGATCTGGTTGCGATGCGTTGCGAGCATCAGCTCGCGCTCGACCACGAAGTGCTGCGACCGCAGGGCGAGAAACGCCTGCGCGATATTGCCGAGGTCGGGTGCCGCTTCCTCGACCACTGCGCCAAGTTCCTCGAAACGCCGCGCGGCCTTGGCGCATATCTCCCGTGTCTCGCGATCGACGGGCACCTTGCCGCCGAAGTCGGCGGTCCAGGCGACGCGCTTGGGCGCCACCGGACTTGCAACCGCGTCGGCGAACGAACGATGCGGCGCCTCGAAGGTCAGCGCGTCGCGCGGGCACAGGCCCGCCATGGTGTCGAGAAACAGCGCCACGTCGGCGACGTTGCGCGCCATCGGTCCCTGCACCGACAGCGGCGAGAACAGATTGTTGGACGTACCGCGCGTGATCCGCCCCGGCGAGGTGCGTAAGCCTACGACCGAGCAGTAGGTCGCCGGCCGGCGCAGGCTTCCTGCGTGATCGGAGCCGTGGGCGAGCCACACTTCCCCGGCCGCAAGCGCAGCAGCGCCGCCGCCGGTCGAGCCGCCCGGGGTCAGCGCAGTGTTCCAGGGATTGCGGGTGCGCCCGAAAACCTCGTTGAACGTCGAGCCGCCGGCGCCGAACTCCGGTGTGTTTGATTTGGCGATGACGATACCACCCTTGCGCTCGATGCGTTCGACCACCGGGTGCGAACGCGCGGGCACATGGT
>Ga0105238_10006143_pt1 | contig 11924 bp, 6 predicted proteins | sample KBSC34metaG_FD_81526 | JGI IMG/M metagenome (GOLD analysis project Ga0105238, IMG submission 81526) | Corn rhizosphere microbial communities from Kellogg Biological Station, Michigan, USA - KBS C3-4 metaG | ecosystem: Host-associated > Plants > Roots > Rhizosphere > Soil | place: Michigan, USA... | reverse complement strand
CGCGCTGACGCCGCAACAGGCGCAGCAGGCCCTCTCCGTCCTGCAAAATCCGCGCGAGCGCGAACAGGTCGAAACCACGTTGCGCGCGATCGCCGCCGTCGGCGTGCTGAGCACGCCCGCGCTGCCGGCGAGCGGCGGCGCGCCGGCCAGCGCGGCATCGGCTGCCGCCACCCCCGCCGCGCTGACGACGAACGGGCTCGCGTCGCTGGTCGTCCGGCAGGGATCGCGCTGGGCCGCCCAGATCGGCGGCGCGCTGCGCGAATCGCTGAGCTCGCTGCTCGATGTGGGCTCGGTGGGCAACTGGTGGCACGAGCGGCTGGTCCGCGCCGACGCACGTGCGGATCTCACGCGCGCGCTCGGGATCATCCTCGCCGTGCTCGTGCCGGCGTTCGTCATCGAATGGTTCGCGAGGCGGCTGCTGCGGCGCGCGCTGGCGGCGCTGAGCGCGCGTCGCGCCGAATCGTCGCGCGTGGCCGAAGACGAGCCCGCCGAGCCAGCCGAACCCGCCGGGTCCGAGCCGCCCGGCCCGGACGACCACGCGCCGCCAGCCTCGACGGTCGACGCCGCCGCCCGGGCGGACGGCACCGGCAGGCCCGATACGTTGTCGCAAGGCCGCGGCCATGCGCGGCGCAACACCACGCTGCTGCGCCGGATGCCGCGCGCGCTGATCAGCCTCGCGCTGCGGGTCGTGCCGCTGCTGGTGTTCGTCGGCGTCGCGAGCCTGACGATGTCGTTGCTGGACGACGCCGGCACGCCCACCGAAATCGCACTCGAATCGCTGATCGACATCTACGTGATCTGCCGCCTCGTGACGATCGTCAGCCGGCTGTTCTTCCAGCCCGATGCGCCGCAGCTGCGGTTGCTGCACATCAGCGATGCCTGGGCCGCGTTCGCGCAGCGCTCGATCGCGCGGATCGCGATCGTCCTCGGCGCCTGCACCGCCGCGGTCGAGCTCGCCGGCAGCTTCGGCCTCAGCGACGCCGGCCACGTCGCGCTGCTGAAAGCCGTCGCGCTCGTCGGCCACCTGATGATCTCGGCGCTGATCCTGCGGTGCCGCCAGCCGGTCGCTGCGCGCATTCGCGCGGCCGGCGACGAGCGGCCGGCCTTCGCGGTGATCGGCAACGCGCTCGCCGACGCGTGGGCGCCCGTGGCAGTGTTCGTCGTGATGGCGTTGTGGTTCGTGTGGGCGCTCGACGTCCACAACGGCTACCGCGTGCTGATCACGCTCGGCGGCCGCTCGATCGCCGTGATGGTCGGCATGCGGATCGTGTCGATCGTCGTGTTCGGCGCGCTCGCGCGGCTGTTCCAGCGCCGCGACGACGATCGCACGCTCGTCCACCTGCACGCGTACCGCTACTACCCGCTGATGCGCCAGATCGTGTCTGCGGTGATCGCCGTCGTGACCGTCGTGCTGCTGCTGCAGACCTGGGGCGTGCCGATCTTCCATGCGTTCGAGACCGGCACGATCGGCCATCGGCTCGCGTCGGCGCTGATCACGATCGCGATCGCGGCCGTCGTCGCGCTGCTCGTATGGGAAGCCGCGAACATCGCGATCGAGCGGCGCCTGCAGCTATGGACGCGCGAAGGCAACCTCGTGCGCGCGGCGCGATTGCGCACGCTGCTGCCGATGCTGCGTTCGCTGCTGTTCATCCTGATCGCGCTCGTCGTCGTGCTGACGGGCCTCAGCGAAATCGGCGTGAACATCGGCCCGCTGCTCGCCGGCGCCAGCATCTTCGGCGTCGCGCTCGGCTTCGGCTCGCAGAAGCTCGTGCAGGATTTCATCACCGGGATCTTCCTGCTGATGGAGAACGCGATGCAGGTGGGTGACTGGGTCACGCTCGCCGGCGTGTCGGGCACGGTCGAATACCTGTCGATCCGCACCGTGCGGCTGCGCGCGGGCGACGGGTCGCTGTACACGATCCCGTTCAGCTCGGTGACGACCGTCAACAATACGAACCGCGGGCTCGGCAACGCGGCCGTCAAGGTCAGCATCGCCTACGGGCAGGACATCGATCTCGCGATCGCAACGCTGAAAGAGATCGGCGCCGCGCTGCGCGACGACCCGAACTACAAGGACGGCATCCTGTCGGATTTCAGCTACTGGGGCATCGACCAGGTCGACGGCGCGATGATCGCGCTGGCAGGCCAGATCCAGTGCAAGGACTCGGCACGCTGGGGCGTGCAGCGCGAGTTCAACCGGCGGATCGCGGTGATGTTCCGCGAACGCGGGATCCGGATCGCGAATCCGCAGCGCAGCCTCGTCGCGTATGACGAAGGTTCGCGACCCGTTGGCCCCGAATACGATGGCGATGCCGCCGACATGCCTGCCGCCGACACGCGTCCCGCGCCGCCGCCGGAGCGCAAGCCGAACTGATCGCGCGTGCCGCTCAGCGTGCCGCCGGCTTCTTCGCGCGCGGCACGCGCTTCGCGGCGGCGGTCGATGCAGCAGGCTTCGCCGTACGTTTCGCGCCCGCGCCGCGCCGTAAGGCGACCGGCGCTTCGTCGACAATGGCACCGCGCTGCGCATGCCAATGTTCGAGCAGCACGCGCGTCTGGTCGGCGATCGTCGCCATCAGCAGCGCGCCGCCTTCACCGTCGAACCCGTCCCAGTCGAGCAACTGCAGTGCCGAGCGCTGCACGAGGTGGAACACCGTCAACTGCCCGAACAGGCTCATCGTGCGCAACCGCGTGACGGGGTCGTCGGCCGGCCGCCCCGAGATCCGGCCGACCAGTTCGGCGCTCACGTCGTTCAGCGGTTTGCGCACGCGCTTCATCAGAATGTCGGTCGCGCCTGCCGGCTCCTGCCCGACCTGCTCGCGTGCGAAGAACATCCGTTGCCCCAGCGTCTTCGGCACCGTGAAGATCCGGTCGGCCAGCGTGCGCAGGATGCCGATGAACGCGTCGATCAGCGCGTCGACGTCCGCCTCCGCGTCGAGCGCCGCACGCGCATGCTCGACCGCCGGCCCGAGCACGCTCCAGCCGAGCTCGGCCATCGCCTCGACGCACGCGCGGTACACGCCTTCCTTGTTCTCGAAGTAGTACTGCAGCGCCGGCGCGTTCACGCCGGCCTTCGCGGCGATGTCGCGCGTCGATGCGCCCGCGAATCCGTGTTCGCCGAACAGCTCGATCGCCGCATCGATGATTCGCTGACGCGTCTCGTCGCCGCGCGCGTAGCCGCCCGTCGACGTACGGCGCAGCTTCTTCGCTTCGTTCATGCCTTCCTCGTCACTCGATCGAACCACATTCTACTTGACAGATTTTTACCGACTGGAATAATTCGTCCGCCTGGAATAAATTGGATGACCTCATGTCGACGTCGCAACCTCCGTCACTGAAAGAAAATCGTCAGGAAACCGCAGCATCGCCACGCAACGTCGGTTCGAGGCGGCGGCACATCCTGATCGCCGTCGCCGTGGTCGCGGCCATCGGCGCCGCCGTGTCGCTGGGCCGCTGGTGGACGGTCAGCCGCTTCATCGAAAGCACCAACGACGCCTATCTGCAGGCCGATAACATGACGGCCGCGCCGAAGGTCGCCGGTTACGTGACCGACGTCTACGTGCGCGACAACCAGGTGGTCAAGGCCGGCGACCCGCTCGTGCGGCTCGACATCCGCCAGTACCAGGTGGCGCTCGCGCAGTCGACCGCGACCGTCGACGCGCGCCGCGCCGACATCGCGCGCGCGGAAGCCGACATCAGCCAGCAGCGCGCGAACCTCGAGCAGGCCGAAGCGCAGGCGAAGGTATCGCAGATCAACGCACGGCACGCAAGCGACGAATACGCACGCTACGCGCCGCTCGCGGCGACCGGCGCCGAGACGCACGAGCGCGTGGCCGACCTGAAGAGCACGCGCGACCAGGCCGTCGCGACGCTCGCCGCGAACACTGCGTCGATCGCCGCCGCCCGCACGCAGATCGCGTCGTTCACCGCGCAGCTGCAGCAGGCGCGCGCGCAGCTCGAAGCCGCGCAGGCCAGCGCCGCGCAGGCACGGCTCGACCTCGACAACACGATCGTGCGCAGCACGCTCGACGGCCGCGTCGGCGACCGCACGGTGCGCGTCGGCCAGTACGTGCAGCCCGGCACGCGCCTGCTGACCGTCGTGCCGGTGGACGCGATCTACCTCGTCGCGAACTTCAAGGAAACGCAGATCGGCCGGATGCGCATCGGCCAGCCCGTCGAACTGCACGTCGACGCGCTGCCGGACGACACGCTCAGCGGCACCGTCGACAGCTTCGCACCGGGCACCGGCGCGCAATTCGCGCTGCTGCCGCCCGAAAACGCGACCGGCAACTTCACGAAGATCGTGCAGCGCGTGCCGGTGCGCATCCGCCTCGCCGCGAACGCGCGTGCGCCACGCATGCTGTTGCCGGGGCTGTCCGTGACCGTCGACGTCGACACGCGCCCGGACGACAACGAGAAACGCCATGGCTGATACCGCCGCCACCTCGCCCGCGCCGCCTCACGAAGGCCGCGCGAGCGTCACCGACTGGATCGCGGTCGCCGCCGGCGCGCTCGGCGCGCTGATGGCGACGCTCGACATCTCGATCACGAACTCCGCGCTGCCGCAGATCCAGGGCGAAATCGGCGCGACCGGCACCGAGGGCACATGGATCTCGACCGGCTACCTGATGTCGGAAATCGTGATGATCCCGCTCGCCGCGTGGCTCACGCGCGTGTTCGGGCTACGCAACTTCCTGCTGACGAATGCCGCGCTGTTCATCGCCTTCTCGATGATGTGCGGCTGGTCGAATTCGCTTGCGATGATGATCGCCGGGCGCATCGGCCAGGGCTTCACGGGCGGCGCGCTGATCCCCACCGCGCAAACCATCATCCGCACGCGGCTGCCGCTGTCGCAGCTGCCGGTTGGGATGACGCTGTTCGGGCTGATCGTGCTGCTCGGCCCGCTGTTCGGCCCCGTGCTCGGCGGCTGGCTCGCGGAGAACGTCAGCTGGAGCTGGTGCTTCTTCCTGAACCTGCCGGTGTGCCTGCTGCTGATGGCGCTACTGGTGTTCGGGCTGCCGTCCGACCGTCCGCAATGGAACACGTTCTTCAACGCGGACTGGCTCGGGATCGCGGGCCTCGCGATCGGGCTGAGCTCGCTGACCGTCGTGCTCGAGGAAGGCCAGCGCGAACGCTGGTTCGAGTCGCAGATGATCGTCACGCTGAGCTGTGTGTCGCTCGCCGGCATGATCCTGATCGCGTTGTCGCAGCGGTTCGCGCAGCGGCCGATCATGCGCCTGTCGCTGATGCGCAATCCGCGCTATGCGAGCGTGATCGTGATCGTGTCCGCGGTGGGCGCCGGGCTGTACGGCGTGTCGTACCTGCTGCCGCAGTTCCTCGCGATCGTCGCGGGCTACAACGCCGAGCAGGCGGGCGCGATCATGCTGCTGTCGGGCCTGCCCGCGTTTCTCGTGATGCCGATCCTGCCGCGCCTGCTCGGCAAGGTCGACTTCCGCGTTCTCGTGATCTCGGGGCTGCTGCTGTTCTGCCTGAGCTGCATGCTCGACATCGGCCTGACCGCGCAGAGCGTCGGCCATGATTTCGTGTGGTCGCAGCTGATTCGCGGCGTCGCGCAGATGCTCGCGATGATGCCGCTGAACCAGGCGTCGATGGCCGCCGTCGCGCGCGAGGACTCGGGCGACGCGGCCGGGCTCTACAACATGGCGCGCAACCTCGGCGGCTCGATCGGGCTCGCGATCATCGGCACCGTGATCGACCGGCGCACGACCTTCCATGCGGCCGCGCTGCGCGAATCGGTCAGCGCCAATTCGCTGATCGGGCAGGAACGGTTGTCGGCCTATGCGGCGAACTGGTTCGCGAACACCGGCGACCTCGCGTATTCGCATCTGCGCGCGCTCGGTCAGCTCGCGCAGCAGATCCAGATCGAGGCCATCGTGATGACCTATTCCGAAACCTTCTACCTGCTGGGTCTCGCGCTGCTCGCGTGCGTGCCGCTCGCGCTGCTGCTGAAGACGCCGCGCGCTCCGCAGCCGATGTCGTCCAGCCATTGACCCGTCTTACACGATGAAGCCCTTCTCCCTGCCCCGCCGCCCCGCGCTCACGCTGTGCGCAGCCGCTTGCCTGCTCGCCGGCTGTACCGTCGGCCCCGACTACCGCGGCGCACCCGCGGCACCCGACGCGCCGACCTTCGTGCGTGCGCCGGCCACCGGCGTCGACTCCAACACGCCCGCGCCGAGTGCGTGGTGGCATGCGCTCGGCGATCGCCAGCTCGACGACCTCATCGCCGCCGCGCTGGCGCACAACCCCGATCTGCAAGCCGCGCAGGCCCGGTTGCGCGCGTCGCGCGCGCAGCTGTCGCAACAGCGCGCCGCGCAGTTGCCGAAATCGTCGGCCACCGTCGCCGCGATCCGCGCGCGCGAGCCGGACGTCAGCGCGCTCGGCTCGCTGCTGCCGCCCGGCAACTCGAACCAGTCGGACGATTCATCGCCGTCGCTGGGCGGTTCGGGCCCGCTGCAGCTCTATTCGGCCGGCTTCGACGCGACCTGGGAAATCGATCTGTTCGGCGGCACGCGCCGCGCGGTCGAAGCCGCGTCCGCGCAGGCGGAAGCCGTCGACGCCGACCTTGCCGACACGCAGGTGTCGATCGCCGCCGAAGTGGCGACCGCGTACGTCGACCTGCGCGACCAGCAGCAACGGCTCGCGCTGTCGCAGCGCACCGCCGAACTGCAACAACAGATGCTCGAGCTCACGCAGCAGCGCCGCGCGCGCGGCGTCGCGGCCGATGTGGACATCGAACGCCTGACGACGCAGGTCGAAACCACGCGCGCGTCGGTGATCCCGCTCGATGCGCAGGTGACGGAGTCGCTCGACCGGCTCGCGATCCTGACCGGACGCGCGCCCGGTGCGCTCGATGCCGCGCTGTCGGCATCGGGCGCGCCGCTGCCGACGCTACCCGGCAGCGTGCCGGTCGGCGATCCGGCCGTGCTGCTCAAGCAGCGCCCCGACATCCGCGCTGCCGAGCGCAGGCTCGCGTCGAGCAATGCGCAGATCGGCGAGCACATCGCCGACTATTTCCCGAAGGTGACGCTGCTCGGCGATCTCGGCTTCAGCGCGACGGACCCCGGCCACCTGTTCCGCAAGCAGAACTTCACATGGGTCGGCGCGCCGTATCTGCAATGGAACATTCTCGACTTCGGCCGCACGCGCGGCGCAATACGGGCGGCCGAAGCGTCGCGCGACGAAGCGGAGGCCAATTACCGGAAAGCGGTGCTCGGCGCATTGCAGGACGCGAACACGGCGCTGCAGCGCTACGGACACCAGCGCGAACATGTGGTCGCGCTCACCAAGGTGCAGACGTCGGCCACGCATTCGGCCACGTTGATGGACCAGCGCTATCGCGCGGGCGTCGCGTCGATCATCGATCTGCTCGATACGCAGCGCGAGGCGCTCGCCGCGCAGCAGAACGTGATCGCTGGAAAGGCCGAACTCGTCAAGGATTACGTATCGCTGCAGAAGAGCCTCGGGCTCGGGTGGCAGACGAACGCGGGGTGACATGCGCCGGGCGCTCGCCCGGCAAAGTTCGTTGATGGCGCCGGCATCGACGATTCGAATGTTTCTTCCACAACGGTTCGCCCATTACGATTCGAACCGCGAATGATGCGGCCGATGAAGTTGCGATTACAACCAAATCGGGTTTCCAAAATTACAAAACACCCCCGATCTTTTCAAAAGCATTTCAGCTTAATTCATTTAATTTTGTTTCATATAATCAGAAAAAGTTTGACACCGAACTTTCGTTCTTGATACCGTCCGATGCAAGCAATCTGACACATTGCAAACCACGCAATCGATTCCGCTCGACGCATTTCGCTTCCGCCGCACCGAAGTTCTCGCCGCCGACCGCCTCTCATCCGTCGGCGCATGCAACATCCCGATGCATTTTCATTGGGCAGCTGCCGTCCGGCAGCGGGCCGAAGGACCGAACCGAATGAGCAGGATACCGAAGCTGTTGCTCTAGCCATCCCGCCTGCATCAAGCCCGCTGGCGCGCCCGCCCGCAACGCGGCGCAGCGCCACCACTACCTGGCATTCCAGCATTTCGCTCCCGGAGGTCACCACCTTTCCGGCCCGGGCGAAAGGCCCCGTCGCGTCCGCGCCATCCGCGCGAGCGCGGCGGATATCGGCGGCACATGATCCGCGCCGCTGTCGACTGTTGTTGTTCATGCCGTTCGATGTTCAACCGGAGGGGTAATTCAAAATGAATCAGGTTGCAGACAAGAAACAAAAGCACATCCGCATCGTCAAGCTCGCGTTCGCCGCCGCGGCAGCCGCTTCGTTCGGCATGACGGCTGTCCATGCCGCACCGGCCGCCGGCTGGACGGAAACGCGCACCAAGGGATTCCTGCCGCTCGTCCAGCAGGGTGAAAGCAGCAGTACCGCCGGCGCACCGGCGGCCAGCACCGCCGCCGCTGCCGCGGCTGCCACCGAGATGGCGCCCGGCGAATCGGTGGACATCGTGCTCGGTTTGAACCTGCGCAACGAAGCGCAACTCGACCAGTACCTGCGCGACCTGCATACGCCCGGCTCGCCGCACTACAAGCAGTTCCTCACGCCGGCGCAATTCGCCGCGCAGTACGCGCCGACCGACCAGCAGGTCGCCTCCGTCGTCGCGCACCTGCGCAAGGCCGGCTTCGTCAACATCGTGGTCGCGCCGAACCGCCTGCTCGTGTCGGCATCCGGCACCGCGGCAACAATCAAGTCGGCGTTCCGCACGACGCTCAAACGCTTCACGCACAACGGCCGCAGCGTCTACGCGAACACCGACGCCGCGCAGGTGCCGAACGCGATCGGCGGGATCGTCGGCGCCGTGCTCGGCCTGCAGAACGTCGAGCTCATGCATACCGGCGCGGGCAGCAAGCCGCAAGGCAACACCAGCAACCTGACGATCCCGGCGGGCGCATCCGCGGTGCCGCACAACCCGACCGAGTTCTCGTCGCTTTATGGCGGCGACGGTACGCCGACGGCCTCGCAGACCACGGTCGGCATCATTTCCGAAGGCGACCTGTCGCAGACGGTCAGCGACCTCAACACGTTCGCCGCGACCAACGGCCTCGGCACGATCAGCAGCAGCGTCGTCCACACAGGGCCGTCAGGCAGTTCGTACACCGATACATCCGGCACCGTCGAATGGAACCTCGACAGCCAGTCGATCGTCGGCACTGCCGGCGGCAGCGTGAAACAGGTCGTGTTCTACGTGGCGCCGTCGATGACGCTCACGGCGATCACCGCCGCGTACAACAAGGCGGTGAGCGACAACGTCGCGAAGGTCATCAACGTGTCGCTCGGCGTGTGCGAATCGTCCGCGTACAGCACCGGCTCCCAGGCGACCGACGACACGATCTTCAAGCAGGCGGTCGCGCAGGGGCAGACCTTTTCGGTGTCGGCCGGCGACCACGGCGCATACGAATGCGCGAGCGGCAAGCCATCGCGCTCGACCTACACGGTGAGCGAACCCGCGACGTCGCCTTACGTGATCGCGGTGGGCGGCACGACGCTGTTCACCAATACGTCGACCAACGCGTACAACAGCGAAATCGTGTGGAACGATCCGAGCTGGCAGCAGGGCACCGTGTGGTCGACGGGCGGCGGCTACAGCAAGTACGAAGCCGCGCCGTCGTGGCAATCGTCGAGCCTCACCGGATCGACCAAGCGCGCGCTGCCGGACGTCGGCTTCGACGCCGACCTGCGCACCGGCGCGATTCTCGTGGTGAACGGCCAGACGTCAGACACGCTATGGGGCTCGGGCTACCTGAACAACGAAGGGGGCACGAGCCTCGCCGCGCCGATCTTCACCGGCATCTGGGCACGGCTGCAATCGGCGAACAACAACGCGCTCGGCTTCCCGGCGTCGAGCATCTACAAGTACTTTCCGAGCAACGCGGCCCTGCTGCACGACGTGACGTCCGGCAACAACGGCAGCGGATCGTACGGCTACAACGCAAAGGCCGGCTGGGACGCGACGACGGGCTTCGGCAGCGTGAACATCTCGAAGCTGAACACGTTCATCCAGAGCACGTCGGATTTCGCGCGCTGACCGTGCGCTGAGCGGTGCGGTTCCGGGCGCGGATGATTTCGAACGCCCGCCCGGACCCTGTGCGCGTCGATCCGGGCGTCGCGTCCGGATCGACGATGTGCGTCCGGATACGCGGCCCGCCGTTGTCGCGGGCAAGCGGAAACGCGATCACAGCTGCGATTCGATCGGAAACAAGCCGAGAAACCACACTTCCATGCGCCGCGCCGCGGACACTTCCGGTTCGTGATCGAGCTCGACCGCCTTTCCGTCCGCGTCGGTCTGAATCCACTTGAGCCGCCCGTTGCCGGACGGATCGGTCCTCGATTCGACCCGCCATGCGATTTGATCGAGCCGCGGCTCCAGGTCCGTCGCGACGTCGGACGCAATGGCCGGACTTTCGCAATAAACGCCGATCTCGGTGTTGAGGTTCAGCGAGCGCGGGTCGAGATTCATCGAACCGATGAAGATGCTCTTGCGATCGAATACATATGTCTTCGCATGCAGCGACGCACGCGAAGAACCGATGATGACCTGCTTCGAGATGCTCGTGTCGCCGGACGGCCGCCGCTCGTAAAGCCGCACGCCGGCCTCAACCAGTTCCCGCCGATAGCGCCGGTAACCCGCATGCACGGCCGCGACGTCGGTCGACGCGAGCGAGTTGGTCAGGATCGTCACGCGCACGCCGCGCGCCGTGAGCGCACGCAGCCGCTCGACCATGTCCTTGCCCGGCACGAAATACGGCGACACGATCAGCAGTTCATGCTCGGGCCGCAACGCGAGCGCGCGCAGTTGCGGCATCAGGTGTCCTTCGCTGTCCGTCGGGGCTCGCGCGATCTTCGCCGGATCGTCGTACAGGACCGTCGCGCGACCCCATGACAACTCCGTGCCCTGGCCATGCACGATCTGGTCGAGCCGCTGGCGCGCCTCGAGCACGTACGGATCGTCCTCCATCGCGCGCAGGTAATCGCGCAACCGTTCGCGCTCGCGATCGAGGCCACCCGGCGCGGCGTCATGCCCGACCAGCGCATTGACCGAAAACGCATACGGCGAATTCCAGAACGTGTCGAACTCGGTCGAGATGTCATTCACGACGGGACCGTGCACGACCACGTCGAGGTCGCCGAATTCCAGCATCGACGACGCGCCGAAGTACTCGTCGCCGATATTGCGGCCGCCGACGATCGCCGCCTGGTTGTCCGCGATCATCGCCTTGTTGTGCATGCGCCGGTTGACGCGCGAGAGCTCGAACACCGTGCCGATCTTCTTGAAGCGGCGCGTCGCGACCGGATTGAACAGCCGGATCTCGATGTTCGGATGCGAGCTGATTTCGAGCAGCTTGCGATCGTCCGCATTCGTTCCGAGATCGTCGAGCAGCACGCGCACGCGTACGCCGCGATCGGCCGCGCGGATGATCGCGTCGGCGAGTTCGTGTCCGGTCAGGTCGTCGTGCCAGATGTAGTACTGCAGGTCGAGCGAGCGGTCCGCGCGATCGGCAAGCAGCACGCGCGCATCGAGTGCGTCGACGGGATCACGCAGCAGATGAAACGCGTCCTGCCCCGGATGGGCGGCGGCCTGCTGGCTGAACGCGATGCCGAGGCGCGTGTTTGCGGTGTCGGTATATGCATGCGTCGGCTCGCGATCGATTTGCGGCGGCAGGCTGGCGCATGCGGCAAGCATCAGCAACGAGAGAATCGCACCCCACGAACGCAGCATGATCATGATGGTCGCCCCACTGTCGGGCGAAGTCGGTGTGTGTTTGTTATGGCTGCCGGACGGAGCGCGGCGCTGGTCTGCAGTTCGCGTGCTCGACGAATCCCGATCGTGCGCGCAGGTCGCGCTACAGCATACTTCGATTGATATCGGGACCGCACGCGCTCCGTGTTTTCCCGGTGGCG
>Ga0105238_10006135_pt1 | contig 11931 bp, 11 predicted proteins | sample KBSC34metaG_FD_81526 | JGI IMG/M metagenome (GOLD analysis project Ga0105238, IMG submission 81526) | Corn rhizosphere microbial communities from Kellogg Biological Station, Michigan, USA - KBS C3-4 metaG | ecosystem: Host-associated > Plants > Roots > Rhizosphere > Soil | place: Michigan, USA... | reverse complement strand
GACCTCGGAATCGAAGTTCCGTCCCGGGTCGATGACCCGACCGCCGCGCAAGCAGAGATCCAAAGCGCCTAGTCAATAGGACCCCGCGCCCCCGCCGTCAACCGGAAAGGGGGGGCGAACCTCGCCTTGTGGACCTTGGTTCGAGAGGGCGCCTCCGCCGCTTCGGCGTGTCCCGTCATCAACCCTCGGCGGAGGCGGCGTTGACAACCTGCTCGAACGGCAGGCTCGTCCGGTGCACCTCCTCGCTGAGCAGGCGCGCGACGTCGGGGTCCAGCGTCAACGTCGTCCGCATCGGCGCATCATGAATGTTCAAGCTTCGAAACGTCGACATGCTCGAGCCGGTGCGCTACGGCTTGTCCGGAATCACGACGTCTGCCCACAGAATCGACAGATCCAATTCGATGGCGTCGAACGGCTCGGCGCGCACCTTCGTGTGATCGCGGAACGCGTCGCGCACCACCCACCGTCCGTCAGCGCCCAACGAGAGGACCTCCAGAGTCCGCGCTAGGGGATCCACCAACCAAGCCCACGCCACCTTCGCGCGCGCGCGCGCGTAGATTCGCAGCTTGTCCGTCCGGTCGTACTTGCTCGTGCGCGGACTGATGACCTCCGCGACCCAGTCCGGCGCGATCGTGAAAAAGGGCTCGTCGTCGACCAGCGCGCCCATCCGCTCCCGCCGCCACCCGGCCAAATCGGGCACCAAGATGTCGGCACCCAAATGGAGTTCCGGCTCATCCAGGATGATCCAGCCGCCCGGCCCCCCGCGCCCGCGCTTGAAAGGAGGCCCCAGCTCCTCGCCCAGCGCCGCCCTCGCCGCCGCGTGCGGTTTGGCAGGTCGCGGGCTCAGCCTCAGCTCCCCGTCGAAGATCTCGGCCACCATGTTCGCGGGCGCCGCCAGGACATCGTCGTAGGTGGCACGCCGGCGCGCGGGATCGGCCATGGAGGAAGCGTAGCATCTCGCCCTGCCATCCGGCGTGGGCCCGCCGCCAACGGCGAAAAGGTGAGCAGGCACCCGGTGGCCTCGGACACTCCCATCCGGGGATCGATGAAGCATTTGCCGCGAGCGGCCCAGAGGTCGTGGAATGGAATGGTGCTGGCCCTGGCGCTCGTCTGGAGCAGCGCCTGCTCGTCGTCGTCCCCGCCGGGCGGGCCGGGGGGCGTTGGCGGCGCGGGATGGGGGGGCGCGGGCGGCGCGGGATTGGGGGGCGCTGGCGGCGCGGTGCCAGCGAGCCTCGGCCAGGGCGGGCACGCCCTGGTCGGCGAGATCTTCGAGTCGGCTTCCACGAACGCCCGTTCCATGAAGGTCGAGATCTTCGCCGACGGGAGCGCCGAAAGAACCATCGGTCCCCCGACGCCGATCGAGGCGCAGACCGACGGAGGCCTCGGTCCTCTCGACGGAACCCCGAAGAGCTTCCCGCCAGGCTCGACAGACGTTCTGTTGTTCCTGCAGGCCCTGGCCGGCGTGAACGACCTCTCCGCCATCCCTATCCGCCGGAGCTGCACGAAGTCGATCTCGTTCGGCACCGAGACCACCGTGAGGGCCAACGGCCAAACCAGCGGCGACCTCCAATGCATCGACTCCGGGTCGAACGCCGGTGACGTCACGGCCGGCCAGGCCCTCTTCTCCGCATGCCGATCGCTCGAACGTTGAACGCGCCAGCGCCGTAGGTCTTCGGGACAGCGGCGTGCCGAAGCGCTTCTTCTGTACGGCCGACCTGAGTCAAGAAGCAACAACTGTTGCCGTCACGGCAACGGACCTCCACATGCATCGTCAACGCGATCAAAAGCGCCGGCCGTGCTTTGGGCGCTTCACCGGCTATTGACTGTTAGTCATCAGGTAAATCATCATCTTCTCGATGCGGATCGCCGGTGACACGAGCGGATTGGTCCCTCACGGGCAATCGAGCTGGCACGTCGTCGAGATAGCTATTGAACACAGGTCAATTGCAATATATTCTGAACGGCGAGTCAGCGAACCCTGTGACTGAGCGAAAACACCGCGCGTAAGACGGGAAGGACAGCGGAAGGGGAGACTCACGGCCGTCTCGGCAGACGCCGGCGGCCGACGCGGACGTGTCCGTGGCTGACGCTGGAATGAACGAAAGCTCCTGCGGGATCATTCATTCAACGCTGGAAAGATGGCGCCCACACGTTCTCTCGACGTTCGAGCCATGAGAATTGCCTGCGCGTGCTTTTGGCCGCCGGGCTCGTCAGAAAGGTGACGCAATGTCTTCGTTTCGCTCGCACGCCCCTGGCATCATCCTCACCACGCTCGTTCTCGCTATCGTGCTCGGCGGCTGCGGTGAGTCGCCCGTCTATACGCGGAGTGCGCTCGACGGAGGCGCCGCGTCCGAGCGGCCGCCCCTGGGCCAATGGGGAGGTTCGCCGGCCGGCACCGGCGGCGCCGGCGGCGATGCGACGCGTGGAAACGGAGGTGGCCGCTGCAACGGAATCGGTGGCGCGCGCTGGAGCAACGGATGCCTCGTGGTCGTCCTTGGCGGGCAGAGTGGGACCGCCGCTGCCGGCCAGGGCGGAAACCAGGCCGTCGTCGGGCCCGGCGGAAGGGACGGGGTCACCCCCGGATCCGGAACGCAGGGCCCGGGTGGGTCGGGTGGCGGGGGGGCCACCGGCAGTGGCCCTGCGGGGACCGGCGGCTCGAACAGCTCGGGTGGCATCGACGGCGGCGTCACGTGCGGTGGCATCGAGCCGGTCAGTCCCCGCGACGGTGTCGTCTCTGACTTCGCCAGCATCACCACCTCGGGCGGCAGCTGGACTGCCTCGAACGGCGTCACCGGCCGAACGTTCGCCTATCACGGCGGCATGCCCTCGATGGTGAACGTTGAGCTCGGCGCCATCGCCCACGACCTTCACTGCACCGCCAGCCTCGGCGACACCTCCTACGCGGGGTGCGGCGTCGTGGTCGACGGCTGCCTGGCGGCCGGAGCGAACGCGGCCTTGCGATTCTCGATCTCGGGAAGGTCCAACTGTGATGTCGCCTTGCAGATCCAGACGTACGACCGGAAGCCAACCACCGACACACCGGCGGGCGGCTGCAGGGGAATGTGTGGCAAGTACTCGAGCTCGGCGAGCCTGACGCTCAGGCCGGGTCCGATCACCGTCGCCCTATCGACGCTGACCAACTGGACCAGCGCGTCCGCGGCGCAGGTCGTGGGGGTCGAATGGAAGATGACGCCCCCAGCCGGCAAGACCTCATGCACCACGGACCTGCGCTTCGACGACATCGTCTTCGTCCCTTGATGTCACTGGTGCCGGAGGAGGACGGCGGTTCCTCCGACGGTGAAGCGTCAGATCCGGTGGAAGCGTGATCGTGGGTTGCCCGAGCGCCAGCCCGCCCGCGGCCGCTCAGTTCTCGGCCTCCCCGCCGCCGAACAGGTACAGCACCGCCATCCGGATCGCCACGCCGCGCGCGACCTGATCCAGGATCACGGCGCGGGGGCCGTCGGCGACGGCGGGGTCGATCTCGACGCCGCGGTTCATGGGGCCGGGGTGCATCACGATGGCGTCGGGGCGACAGGCCTCGAGGCGGCGCGCGTTCAGGCCGAAGTAGCGCGAGTACTCGCGGGTGTTCGGGAACAGCGGCGTGCCGAAGCGCTCCTTCTGGATGCGCAACATGATGACGACGTCGGCGCCCTCCAGCGCCGGCTCGATGCGGTCGTGGACGACGGCGCCCAGCTCGGCGGCGCCCGCCGGCAGCAGCGTGCGCGGGCCGGCCACGTGCACCTCGGCGCCCAGCTTGCGCAGCGCGAAGATGTCGGAGCGCGCGACGCGGCTGTGCGTGATGTCGCCGCAGATGGCGACCTTCAGGCCGGCCACCTTGCCCTTGTGCGCGCGGATGGTCGAGCAGTCGAGCAGCGCCTGGGTGGGATGCTCGTGCGCGCCGTCGCCGGCGTTGACGACCGACGCGCGGATGCGCTTCGCCAGCAACGCCGCCGCGCCCGCCTGCGCGTGCCGCACCACCACGATGTCGGGTGACATGGCGTCGATGTTCTGGGCGGTGTCCACCAGCGTCTCGCCCTTCACCGTCGACGAAGCCGAGCCCGAGATGTTGATGGCGTCGGCCGACAGGCGCTTGGCCGCGATCTCGAACGAGGTGCGCGTGCGCGTCGACGGCTCGAAGAACAGGTTGACGACGGTCTTGCCCCTCAGCGTGGGGACCTTCTTGATGGGGCGCGACGCGATCTCGCCGAAGCGCTCGCCCAGATCCAGGATGGTCGTCAGATCCTCCGCCGAGAGCGTCTCCACGCCGAGCAGGTGCTTGTGGGCGAAGGCCGTCATGAGGGTCGCCGCTCTCGTAGCACCACGCGGTCCGGCTCGCCACGCTCTTTGAGCAGGACGCGCACGGATTCGGCGGCGGTCGTCTGCACGGTGGCGCCCACGAAGTCCGGCTGGATGGGCAGCTCGCGGCGCCCGCGGTCGACCAGCACGGCCAGCTTCACGGCCCGCGGCCGGCCGTAGTCGCCGAGCACGTCCATGGCCGCGCGGATGGTCCGCCCGGTGTAAAGGACGTCGTCGACCAGCACCACCATCCGCCCTTCAATCGGCTCGGGCAACTCGGTCGGCCCGATCTCGGGCTTGGGCAAACCACGAAAGACGTCGTCGCGGTACAGCGAGATGTCCACCGCGCCCAGCGTGGGCCTCGGCGTATCCCCCGACGCGCGGATCACCTCCGCCAGGCGCGCGGCCAGGTACGCCCCGCCCGTGCGCACCCCGACGAGGTAGATGGCGTCGCCCTCGTGGCCGACGCGCTCGACCAGCTCGTACGCCATGCGCTTCAAGGCGCGCGCCATGCCGGCCGCGTCCAGGATCTCGCGCCGTTCGATCAGGTCGGCATCGGGCGGCGGCAGGCGGGGCATCGGGTGTCAGAAATAGTACCGCAACGCCACGTCTTCGAAGAGCCCGCGCACGGTCGTCACGCCCGCGACGCCAAGGGACCAGATCGTGGCATCGCCGGCGTGCTCGAGCGCGAGCTGCAGGCCGCTGCGCAGCGCGAGCGCCAGAGCCGGAACGCCGATGAAGCCGAGCTGGAGCTCGGCCTCGAGATCGGCGCCGAGGCGCGCGACGTACGCCGTGCTGGCCGAGGCAGCCCCCTTGAAGAAGACCAGCGACAGCTCGGGGTTCGCCGAGACAGCCAGGTGCTTCCAGCTCGAGAGCAAGATCGAGCCGCCCAGGACCGGCCCGAGGCCGAGGTAGCTGTCGAGCGCCCGACCGCCGTCGCTGCCGCCGCCGAGCGCGACCGCGAGCCCGGCGTTCCAGGCGAGGTTCCGGCCCACCCAGCGGCGAACGGCCAGCTCGCTGACGTTCACGGACGGACACGCCCCCGCCGAGGACATGGCGCCCACCGGGCATCCGGTCTCGGGCCGCAGGGCGAAGGCCGACAGGCGCGACGCCACGGGCCGTACCTGAACACCCCACGCGTCGCGGACGGCCTCGTGGTCCGACTCGGCGGGGGTCGCGTCGAGGATCGCGACGTGGCGCTCGTCGGCCGGCGGCGCAGTCGGCGCAGTCGGCGCGATCGGCACGCCGCCAGGGCCCGCGACCTCGCCCACCGGGGCCGGGACGGGCGGCGTGGGGCCGGTCGAAGGCGGAGAGCCCCCCGGCAGCGCCAGCGGAGGTGCGACAGGCTTACCTCCCGAGCCGGCGGGCGTGCTCGTCGCGGCCGGCGAGCCGGGCGTGACCGACCCCGTCGCTGGCGGCGACGTCGCCGGCGACGCGAGCGCCGCCTGGGCGACGGGCATGCCGAGCCCGGCCCCCACCACGAAGGGCGGCGCTCCCGCGAACAGGCCAGCGGCGAGCACCGGCGCGAGCCAGCCCCCAGTCCGCCGCGCGCGGTGCGCCGGGCGCCTCAATTGGACCCCGACCACAAGCAGATGCCGGCGCCCACGGGGACTCCGGCGGCCGCGGTGAAGTCACAGAAGTATTTCTCTGCCTCGCGCGAGCAGCTCATTCCAGGACCACAGGCCTCGTAGCAGCCGTAGAGCGGTCGATCCACACCGCGCTGGCCACACACGCTGCCGACCGGACACGCGTCCGCCCCCATCGTCGCTCCCGGCAGGCACCCCAGCGACAGGCACGCGCCCTTCGGGAAGCGCGGATCGTTGACCCGACAGTAAGCTCCGAGCGGACACTCGGCGCGGTGGACGCACGCGTCGCCGATCCGGGCGGTCTTTTTGTAGCAGGTCAGGTGCACCAGATCGCAGGTGTCTCCGCCCGCCTCGTCGAACCCGGCCTGGGCCGCGCAGTCGAGGTCGTCCTTGCACGAGCCGGCAAGCGGCGGCGCATCCAGCGTCGTGCAATAGCCGAGCGTCACATCGTCGGTCGGATTATCCACGGTCGCGTTGTTGTTGCGCACCACCGGCAGGCAGATCTGCCCCGCGGCGCAGTCGCTGTTCTTGCCGCAGAAGCCCCCGCACGACGTCCGGTTCTTGCCGGTCGGGTTGTGCAGGTCGCGGTCGACGCACTCGCCGCTGCGGCAGTCCGCGGCCGCCGCGCAGGCGTCGCCCACCGACTTCGAGCCCACGGCCGGCTGGCACAGCAGCAAGGACGACCGGGTGCCCGCGGGGAGGCAGGCCTGCGTGGCCGGACAGTCGCGCTCGGCCTGGCAGGGCGTCCCCACGACCAGCGCGCGCGGCGTGCACATGCCGAGGCGCGCCACCGAGCCGTTGGGCAGCGGGGTCGAGTAGTCGTCGAGGCAGACGCTGCCCCCGGCACAGTCCGCGTCCGTGCGGCAGAGCGCGCTGCAGAACGGCGCGCCACCGGCGCGGGCCACGCACAGCGAGTCGTCGGCGCAGCGCAGGCCGGCCGCAGGGTCGGGTGAGCAGGCCGACCCGTAAGGCAGCGCCCCGACGCGCGGGGGGATGCAAGACAGATAGGCGGTGTCACCCGTGGCGCCGACCGACACGGTGGGCGCGCAGATCTCGCCCGGGGGACAGACGGCGTCGGCGCCTTGCTGCGTGACCTGCAACAGCGCCAGACCCGCCTGTCCGTGGACCTGGCCGCAGCGGCGGCCGAGGCACACGCCCGGTCCGGTCCGGTCATCCAGAAACTTGGCCGCCCCGCCCTGCTTCGCCGAGAACGGCGGCGCGCTACAGAACATGGCGACGGGGCAGTCGGCGTCCGTGGCGCACGCGTTCGAGCACCGGTGCGCGAGGCACCCGCTGCCCAGGTATCCCCCCTCGGTCTCGCAGGCGTACGGTCCGTCTTCGGGCTGGCAGGCGCTGCCGGCGGGCGGGTACATTTGCGCGATCAGCGTCGTCAAGCACATACCGGCGTAAGCGCCGGAGGAGGCGTTCGCGGGGGCGACCGCAGCCGGGGCGAGCGCGAGCGCGCACGCCTCGCCCTTGGGGCAAGGGGCGCCCGGCGCGCAGGGCGCGAGCGAGCCCGGCAAGCAGTAGCTGAAAGTGTCGCCGAGCTGGTTCGCGGCGCACGCCATGGCCGTCCCGACGGGAAGCGGCGACGGCGCGACGACGGGGCCGCACTCGGCCGTCGTGGCGCAGGGCTTGGTGCAGTAACCGTCCCAGCAAACGCCGCCGGCGCAGTTCGCGTCGACCACGCAGCACGCGCCGAGCCCCCGCTTCTCGCCGGCCGCCGCGGCCGGACAGACGACGCCCATGCGGGGCGCGTCCGCGTCGGGCGCGTCGGCGCCACCGTCGGGCTTCGTCGTCGTCCCCTTACCCCCGCCGCATCCGAACGCGACGGATGCGGCGGCCGCCACGACCATCAACACCGAGCGCGAGCGCACGCTCCCCTGTCTCTCCCGATCGAAAATGAACGCAAGCATGGACCTCACCGATGTAACATGATTCGGCCTCCCGCTTCGAGTTCCGCGGTCCTCGGGCCCCGGATTCGTCCCCGCCTGGGTCTTCAGCTCTTTCTCTTCATGGACGCGAAACCGCCCACCGCCGCCATCTTGCTCATCGGCAACGAGATCCTCTCCGGCAAGGTGGAGGACGAGAACGCGCGCTACCTGGTGCGGCAGCTGCGGGACCGGGGCGTGGCGGTCGGCCGGATCGAGGTCATCCCGGACGACCTGGACGACATCGCGCGCAGCGTGCGGGCGCTGTCCGACCGGTTCCGCTGGGTCTTCACGTCGGGCGGCGTGGGGCCGACCCACGACGACGTCACGTTGCCCGCCATCGCCGCCGCGTTCGGGCGGACCATGGTTCGCGACCCGCTGCTGGAAGGTCACATGAGGCGCGTCGCCGGCTCCGACCTGCACCCGCGCGACCTGCGGATGGCCGACATCCCGGCCGGGGCGCGCCTCGAGCACGGGAGCGGAGCCGGGACCGGGACGTGGCCCGTCGTCGTCGTCGAGAACGTATGGATTCTTCCAGGAGTTCCGAGGATTTTCAGGCGCAAGTTTGATTCGATACGTGAGCTTTTTTCAGGCCCTCCCATCCATGCGCGCGCGGTCTATTCCCGGCAGCCCGAGGGCGTCATCGCGGACGCCCTCGACGCGGTCGTGGCGGCCTTTCCAAGCGTGGAGATCGGGTCGTACCCGCACGTCGACGCGCTCGAGTACAAGGTGAAGATCACGCTGGATGGCCGCGATACCACAGCGGTCGAGGGCGCCACCGCCACGCTGGTCGAGCGCCTGGGCCCGGCCGTAGTTCGAACCGAATAGACGCAGACCGAATAGGCGCGGACCGAATGGATCGCCGGTGCGGCCGGACCGCCGGCCGAGCGGGCGTCCGCGCAGCCGCCGGTGGTCAGCGGCGCGCAAGTGCGGTAGGAGTGCCGGCTGCCATGGCCGACGTGCCCGCCTCCGTCAAAGGAATGAACGACCTGCTGCCACCCGACGTGTCGAAGTGGCATTACCTGGAGGAGAAGGCGCGAGGGGTGCTCGAGTCGTTCGCCTACCGCGAGCTGCGGACGCCGGTGCTGGAGTACACGTCGCTGTTCGTGCGGTCGGTCGGCGAGGTGACCGACGTCGTCGAGAAGCAGATGTACACGTTCGACGACCGGGACGGGCGCTCGGTGTCCATGCGCCCGGAGGGCACGGCCCCGGCCGTGCGCGCCTTCCTGGCGGCCTCGCAATGGGTCAAGGAGCCGGTCACGCGCTGGTACTACATGGGCCCCATGTTTCGCCACGAGCGGGCCCAGCGGGGCCGGCTGCGCCAGTTCCACCAGGTCGGGGCCGAGCTGTTCGGCGTGAACGAGCCGACCGTCGACGCGGAGATGATCGCCATGCTGGCCGCGCTGCTGGCCGACGTGGGGATCCCTCCGTCCAGCTTCACCGTCACGCTCAACACGCTGGGCGAGCCCGAGGAGCGCCCGGCTTACCGGGACGCGTTGGTGGCGTTCCTGCGCGCCAACGTCGACGTGCTGGACGAGGACTCGAAGCGGCGGCTGGAGCTGAACCCGCTGCGCGTCCTCGACTCGAAGAGCCCGGACGTGCAGGCCCTCGTCGCGCGCGCCCCCGTCATCCACGACCACCTGGGGGACGCGTCGCGGGCGCGGTTCGCCAAGGTGCGTGAGGTCCTGGGCGCGCTCGGCGTCGCCCACGAGGTCGACCCGCGCCTCGTACGCGGCCTCGACTACTACACGGCCACCATCTTCGAGATCAAGGTGACCGCCGGAGACCTCGGCGCCCAGAACACCGTGTGTGGCGGGGGCCGGTACGACCGCCTGGTCGAATCACTGGGAGGTCCCAAGACCCCGGCCCTCGGCTTCGGGCTGGGCGTCGAGCGGGCGCTCCTGGCCATGCCCGAGCCGGCCTCCAGCTTCGAGCCGGCGCTCGGCGTGTTCGCGGCCGCCCTCGACCCTGCCGCCCTCGCCTACCTGCTGCCCCTCGTCCACCGGCTGCGCCTGCGCGGCATCCGTGTCGAGGTCGAGCACCGCGGCGGCAGCCTGAAGTCGCAGCTGAAGCGCGCCGACAAGCTCCGCGCCCGCCTGGCCCTGATCGCCGGCGAAAACGAGGTCGCCGCCCGCAAGGTCCAGCTCAAGGACCTGGCCGCCGGCCAGCAGCAAGAGGTGGCCGAGGCCGACCTGGAATCCAAGATCCACCAGCTCCTCGACTGACAGCGCCGAGAGCGCGGCTAGCTCCTTGGGCGTGACCGGAGCGGGCGGCCAGCGAGCGCGTGTCCGTGCTCGTGTTCGTGTCCGACTGGCGGCAAGCGGCCGGCGGACCCCGTGATGCGTCAGGCGTCCGGCGCCACACGCTCCCGCAGCCCTCCTTGCCGCCCCACGCGCACGAGCACGGACACGGACACGAGCACGGACACGCGCTCGCTGGCCCGCTCCGGTCCTCCTCCCTCAGCTCGCCTCGAGATCGCGCGGGGGGCATCGCCCCCCTTACGCGCTCTATACGCCTTCTTCCAGCTCTTCGCCCTCGCGCTTCGGCCTTCGGGCGTCGCGCCCCGGCCGCACGGTCGCCTTCTTCTGGCTGACCAGGTAGCGCTCGTTCAGCCAGATCAGGATCGGGCTGGCGATGAAGATCGACGAGTAGGTGCCGACGATGACGCCAACGTTCATGGCGAACGCGAAGTCGCGGATGACACCCACGCCGAACACGTTCATGGCCAGCGTGACGAAGAAGACCGTGGCGCTGGTCCAGATCGTGCGGCTCAGCGTCTCGTTGATCGAGATGTTGACCACCCGGTCGAACTTGCGGTCCCGCATGCGCGAGGCGTTCTCACGGATGCGGTCGAACACCACGATGGTGTCGTTCATCGAGAACCCGATGATGGTCAGGACCGCCGCCACCGTGGTCAGCGAGAACTCCTTGTAGGTCACCGCGAAGGCGCCGATGACGATCACCGCGTCGTGCAACAGCGCGACGACCGTGCCCGGCGCATAGCGGAAGTCGAACCGGAACAGGATGTAGACCATGATCAGCAGGATCGCCGCCAGCAGCGAGCGCACGCCGTCGAACTGCAGCTGCTTGCCGGCCTTGGCGCCCACCGATTCGACCTTCGGAATCCCGGCCACCGTCCCGGCCCCCAGCTTCTCGTCCAGGTGCCGCCAGATCTCCTTGTCCACGCTGACCAGGGTGACCTCGTACGTGTGGTCCTCGAGGCGCCCGAACTGCTGCACCTGCATGGCCGCGATCCCCACCGCCTTCAGCGAGCTCGAGAGGGTCTCGACGGGGACCGGCTTGTCGTAGCGCAGGTAGACCTTGTCGCCGCCCTCCGACCACTCGAACTTGTGCAGCGAGGAGTCGCCCTGCTTGGCCAGCGCCTGCTGCGCCTGTTGCGCCTGCTCCTTCGACAGCACCGACACGGCGCCGATGCGGACCAGGAACTTCACCTTGGCCTTGTCGGAGGGATCGTCGTAACGGACCACGTCCGCGTTGTCGTGTCCGATCTCGGCGAGCGTTTTGCGCAGCTCGCCCGGATCGACCGGGCGGTTGAAGTCGATGAGCAGCTCGGTCCCGCCCCGGAAGTCGACGCCCCAGTTCAGGAAGTGACCGCGGCTCTTGAGGACGAACGCGTTCAGCGGCAGGAAGATGACCGTCAGCGCGACCAGCACGATCGAGGTGCCGATCCAGTACTTCTGGTTGCCGATGAACTCGTAGTTCGAGTGCGGCTTGATGATTTCGAAGAACTTCTGCTGCTTGTTTGGCGCCGCCATGATGACCTCTGACTTTTCCTTGAATCCCGAACCGCGCTCGGCGACTAGATCGACAGCGTGGCCGGCGCCCCGCTGCGCCGCCCGACCATCAGGTCGAACATCCAGCGCGACAGCCAGTACGACGTGACCAGGTTCGTGATGATGCCGACGAGCAGCGTGACCGCGAACCCACGGATCGGGCCCGACCCGTACGAGTAGAGAACCACGCCCGCCACGAAGTTCGTCACGTGCGCGTCGAACACCGTCCAGAACGCGCGCGAGAAGCCGGCGTCCACGGCGCTGCGCGGCGACTTGCCGTTGCGGAGCTCTTCCCGGATGCGCTCGTAGATGATGATGTTGGCG
>Ga0105238_10006134_pt1 | contig 11931 bp, 10 predicted proteins | sample KBSC34metaG_FD_81526 | JGI IMG/M metagenome (GOLD analysis project Ga0105238, IMG submission 81526) | Corn rhizosphere microbial communities from Kellogg Biological Station, Michigan, USA - KBS C3-4 metaG | ecosystem: Host-associated > Plants > Roots > Rhizosphere > Soil | place: Michigan, USA... | reverse complement strand
GCGCTGATGGCTCCATCGGGATAGGGCCGCAGCAACACCGAGATGCCCTGAATGATGATGTAGACCCCTAGCGTCGCGGCGACGGAGGTGAAGTTTCCGAACCGAACCAAGGCTCCATTGGTCAGGCCAACCAATGCTGCTGCGCCAAACACCGCGAGCACTCCCATAACGATCGTTCCCATGCCGGCGCCCTCATTCAGGAAAAATGACGCTATGACGAGGCTCAAGCCGATCAACGGGCCGACCGACAGATCGATCCTGCCGGTGAACACGGTGCACATCTGACCAAACGAAACGAACGCCAGTGCTGCGGAAAGGAACAGGATCTTCTCGATGTTGAAGCCTGAGACGAAACGAATGTTGTGGCCAGACGCTACCAGGCCCAGCAGCACGATCAGCCCAGCAAGCACAAGGCTTGGAACATAGTCGCCGGCAGCAAACATTCGCAGCCATGAACGCGTAGTGTCGGATCTGTCTCGTCCTTGCTGATCGTTCTTGCGATGGGTGGTGGCGGTGATCATGGTCCGGCCGATATTGGCCTCGTTGACGTCTTGGTCTGAGAGTTCGCCCACGACGTGCCCACGGGAGAAGACCAGCACGCGGTCGCATAGGCCCTCAAGCTCGACGATATCGGATGAGACGATCACCACCAATGTCCCGCGCGAAGCGACGTCACGCAGGATGCGATAGATTTCGGCGCGGGCACCCACATCGACCCCGGCTGTCGGCTCCTCCGCCAGCACGAGCGAAGCCTGTGCCAGGAGCGCTCGTGACAGGATCGTCTTTTGCTGGTTCCCACCGGAAAGCGTGCCGACATTCTGCTCGATCGATGCCGCGCGAATGTTCAGGTCCACACGCTGCGCCTCCATTTGCCGCCGTTCGAGCGAACGGTCCACGACGCCAAACTTCGCGAAACGTGACAGCGCCGAGATTGTGCCGTTTTCGCGTACGGAAAGACTTGGAAAAAGGCCTTCATGCTGGCGGTCGGGAGACAGATAGATAATGCCGGCACTACGAGCGGCACCCGGGTTGCCGAGCGGCACGGTCTTCCCATCCAGCGTGACGGCTCCACGGGCATTTACAAGACCTGCCAACGAACGCAGGAAGTCGCTCTGGCCGTTTCCGGTTATGCCGGCGATGCCAACGATCTCGCCGCCACGCGCCGACATGTTGATGTCTACGAAATCAGCGCCTGAAAGCCCTTTGACCTCAAGAACACTTGCGCCACTCATGACACCGGATGATTTGGGCGGAAATTGCTTGGTAACGGTACGTCCGACAATGAGGTTGAGGATCTGGTCATCGCTGACATCGCGCACTGGTGCCGATCCCTTCACTTCACCGTCACGCATGACGGTGACCGTGTCTGCGATCTGTCTGATTTCTTGCAGCCGATGCGAAATGTAGATGACCGCCGCGCCCCGAGCCGCGGCTTGGCGCACGTTGCGAAACAGGATGTCGACAAGGTCGGCTGTCAGAGCCGCGGTGGGTTCGTCGAGGATGAGGATCTTAGGGTCGATCGCAAGCGCCTTGGCAAGTTCTATCAGTTGGCTTTGTGCGATGTCGACATCGCACAGCCGGGTCTTGGGGTGAACGGCAGAGCCAACACGACGGAGTTGGGCGACTACCCAGTCATTGGCATTCGCATAATTCGTTCGAAGCGCTGCTGGAACTGCAAGCAGCAGGTTTTCAGCCACCGTCAGATCAGGAAGCACAGCCGGGTGCTGATGCACGATGGCGAGCCCGAGCCGTTGCGCCTGTGCCGCGCTCAAGCGATCTACAGTTTGTCCGCATATTTCGATGGAACCCTGATCGAAGCTCAAATTTCCCGAGGCAATGCCCATCAATGTCGACTTGCCTGCGCCATTTTCTCCCAGAAGCGCATGTACCTCGCCACATCGCGCGGCAAACGAGATGTCCTTCACGGCGACGACATTGCCGAAACGCTTCCACACGCCTTGCATGCGCAATCCCAACGCGGCGTCCGATACGGCATCGGCCTGGGGTGCCGTGTCAGGTTGAAGCTGTTCGACGGTGGCCATGGTTGATCCTCCTAGGTGTCTCCATCATCCTCCTTGAGGAGATGAAGGGGCGGGCAAGAAGCCCGCCCCTTTTTGCTCGAGATCAGAGACCGCCCTTAAGGGCCGCCAGGACTTGTTCGTCCGTCAGGCTGGTGCCATTCGATGCAGACTCCGGGAGCTTCGGATTGCAGAACACCGTTCCGGCAAGCGAATCCTCCAGCTGGAAGTTCGTCACTTCCTTCACACCCGCCGCAGCCACCGTATGCTTGGTGCCATTGGGATCGGTTATGACGAGCGGCTGATCCATCTTGCCGCCGGCGGCCTCGGCAATCGCCCAGCGCACGGCGAGGCGAACATTCCACTGCTCGGCGCTGTTTGTCGTGTACTGGAAGGTGGACTTGGCGTCGGCGTCGTGCAGCTTCTTCCAGGTGCAGCCGAACACGTTGGCGTCTTCACCGGCGATCAGCGGAAGCGGTCGACCGGCCCGTTCGAAGACGCCCGAGGCGACAACGCCCATGCTGAGGTCCGCGATCACACCGTCGATCTGCGGATACTGGGCAATCAGCGCGCCCAGTGATTTGGCGACCATGCTGGAATCCCAATTCGTCACTTCGAACGGCTTCTGGCCGATCTGGACGATGCCCGGATAGTCTTTGAACGCTTCGAGGATGCCATCGGCGCGCTCACGGCTCTGGCTGGTTCCGGCAGGTCCGCCGAGATAGGCGACATTTCCCTTGCCGTTGAGGGCCTTCGCCATCCATTTCCCCCAGTCGACGCCGTCCTGGTGGAAGTTCGTGCCGACGAAAACGCTGTAGTCCTTGCCTTCCTCGCCGCCGACACGGGCGCGGTAAGGCACGACGGTGCTGCCCTGCTTGAAGGCATCACGGATCGCCGGCAGCATCGCGGGGCCGGCATCGGGGAACACGACAATGGCATTGACGCCGCGTGCCGCGAGACCGCTGAGGTCGGAGATTGCCTTCTGGGTGTTACCCTGTCCGTCGGTATGATCCCAGCCGGTGACATTCGGGCACTGGCTGGCCTCGTTGATCGCAGCGGCCGTCGTCATCTGCCGCCAGGGGTTTTGGGCGAAGCCATCCGCAAGCGCGACGGAGATTTCCTTCGTTCCGCAGAAGCTCGGCGGCGTCGCCGCGGGTTCGGCGCAGAAGACACCACCGGCAATGCCCTTGCACCAATCCGCAGCGACAGCTTGCGTGACCGACAGTGGTGAGACAGTTGCGAAGGCCGACAGGGCGAGCGCCGCGCCCGATAACACGTTTATTCCAAGACAAGACTTCATCATTTCCTCCCAACGAAGTTTGGTTGCCGTTCTCCAACCTGCCCGTGATGGGCAGCGTTGAAACTTTTTATTCCCTTGGCCGCCGACATCATGCGGTCGACCTGTTCCTCAGGCTGATTGCACGCCTGAGATTGCGAAAATTCAGACCATAGATGCCGACTCCGACCAGGATCGCGGCACCTTGAAAAAGGTACTGAACGCCGATGCTGGCGCCTGTCGTCAGCACCAATTGCTGGAGTTGTGTGAGAAAGAGGGCGGCGATCACGGTTGCCGCCAGATTGCCCTTGCCGCCAAACAGCGAGGTTCCACCCAGAACCGTCGCGGCGATCGACGGCATCAGGTAGTTGTCGCCCTGCTGCGGACTTGGCAGTTGCATAAGGCCGCCGAGCAGAATGCCGCCGGCCGCATAAAGCAGGCTCGCGCCCACATATGCAGCGATCTGGTAGCGGTCAGCGACGATACCCGCCGCGCGTGCCGCCCGGCTGTTTGCGCCGACAGCCTCGAAATTGCGCCCGAAGATCGTCGCCTTGACGACGAAAATGACGACAATAGCCATCGCTACTGCCAAATAGGCGAGCTGCGTGATGCCGAATATCTTGCCGTTGGCGAATGCCGCTATCGACCCGGGTATCGACACCGGCGTGCCGCCCGAAATCTTGACGTTCATGCCATAGAGCAGCGCGTTCATGCCGATCGTGGCTACGATGGGCGCAACACGAACCTTGCTGACGAGCAGGCCGCTGATCAGCCCTGCCGCAGCTGCAGCGGCGAAAGCGTAAAAGAGTGCCAGGACGACACTGCCATCGGCACCCGGTTGGCTCTCCGAGAAGTAACAGACGATGACAGCGCTGAGCGAAACCATCCCGGGCACGGACAGATCGATGCCGCCCTGCTGGATGACGAGTGTCTGACCCAGGCTGACCAGGGCCAGGATCGCGGCAAAGGGCAGCATTCCGCTCATCGCCCCGGTGCCAAGACTCTGCGGCGCGATCAGGCCGCCGAAGACGAAAAGGACCAGCGTCGCAGCCGCGATGCCTGTTGTCGGCCCGCCGGCCGACGCAAGCCAACGGCTTGCTCCGGATGCACTCCCCATCTTCGGCTTCTCTGAAAGCTCTTCCATGTGTCTTGTCCCTCTGCGGATTCGCGGCATCGAACGTGTCGGCTAACGCACTGCAGATTTTGCGCCGCTGGCCAGACAGATTTCGCTGATCCGCAGCTTTTGACTGGAGAGGCGTGACGGGAATGTCTGTTCGAGCCGGCACTCGTGAACGGGTATGACCCGTCGAGACTCATGGCCGACCTGCTTCATCATTGCTTCGGTGGCCATGATCAGATTGATCTGGCTGCCGGTGGCCAGGCCGACCGGGAGATACATGTCGTCGATCTTGAGCTGTTCGGATGCGCCGTTCAGGTTCTCGAACTGGTAAACGAGATCGCCGGCAAGCACCCAGGTGTCCTGGGACTCATTATTGTCGTCATTGCGCACCGTCACCCACATGCATGCGAAGGTGTGGCTGTCATAGGCGACGTGAAGGTCGATGCCGGGGAAGACGTTTTCCATGGCGCCATCGACCGCGATGAGGCGTTTGTCGCGCGCCAGCTGGACACCGCGCAGAATGTCCGCCGTGTCGATGCCAGACAGGATCCAGCGCATGCGATCCGGAAGCGACATCGCCCAGATCCATTCCTGCAGCTCCTTCTTCTGGACATAGAAGGTGGCATTCGGAAATGCGTCGACATTGCCGAAATGATCGAAATGCGCGTGTGTGATAAAGACGGCGTTGATGTCTTCCGGCGTCAGTCCGATTTCGGCAAGAACCTCGCGCGGTCCGCGCCAGTTCTGGACGTTGAACAGAGTGCCGAGATAGTTGCCGTAGTCGCGGTCGTTGTAACCGACGTCGACCATCGCGGCCCAACCGTCTCCCTTGATGACGGCGTAGCAGTAGGGCAGCTTCACATAGCCCTCATTGTGAGCGCCGTATATGACGCCGCTCTTGTGGTATTCAGGCACGTAGCCGTACTCGAGGACGTAGATCGAATAGAGTGACACCGATTTCCTCCCTTGATCCTGACGGTTAATTTTTCGCGGGCCGGCAGTTGCAACAGGCTGCCGTGAAGTCCACGGGCGTCAGTCCGGCGGAAGGTTCCGAAACCCTAAGCAGCGACCGCTGCGCGGAAAAGAGCGCGTCAACGACGGCATCGAGGTCGGGACTTGCCGGATCGATGAGATCGGCAAGGCGATCAAGCCGCGAGAGTATCCGGCTGAGAAGCACAAGCAGATCGGCGAGCGCCGCTTGATGACGCGTCGCTGTCGGAGGTGCCTTTATCGCCCCCAACCGTTCGGTTGCCTCGCGCAGTTGCCGAGAGACCGACGCCAGCAGAAGATCGTTGCGGTTGCGCTCAAGGCTGTCGGTTTGCAGCAGAAGCAGGATACCCGAAAGCTGCCCGACGCAACGCTTGGCGGCGTCGTAAAGCGGACGGGTGTCGGCCAGGTACGAGGCAATTGCTTCATCGCCGATCCCCGACTTCAATAACGCATCGGGCTGGGACTCTTGGGGGGTGTCCCATATCGAACAGGTGGGATGGTGCACCCCGTCGATGCCCGAAGACGGCGCTGGAGATTCGTGACCATACGTTTGCCGCGCCGTCCTATGCGCTGGCGGAGCCTCGTCTTGTCGGGAATTGATCCTGAGCATGCTTCGCCTCCAAATGTTCGTCGTCGCATCAATCCGCAGGTCCTGCGGACTGTTTTTTCAGTGCATGAATCGGCCGCCGTTGACGTCGAGAATGAGTCCCGTCACGTAGTCGGACAGGTCAGAGACCAGGAACAGGCAGGCTTTTGCGATATCGTCCGCCGTTCCGAGCCGGCCCAGTGGGATGTTCACGACGATGTCGCGTCGCTTGTCTTCGGTCAGCTTGTCGCCAAAGATGTCCGTGTCGATTGTGCCGGGGGCTATCGCGTTGACGCGGACATTGTGCTGCGCCAGTTCACGCGCCATGGACTTGGTGAGGCTGTGGATGCCGCCCTTGGCGGCGGAATAATGCGGCCCGCCGAAAATGCCGCCGCCGATCTGAGCAGCGATCGAGCCGATCGAAACGATCGCGCCGGTGCGCCGTTCGATCATCGAAGGCACGGTAGCCTGGGCCATGTTCAGGCTGCCACGCAGGCTGGAATCGATGACCAGATCGAAATTCTCCTGGGTGATGTCCATGAGCCGGTCGGGTTGGCTGATGCCGGCATTGTTGATCAGGATGTCGACATGTCCGAATCGGGTGATGACGTCGCCAACTGCCTTGCGGCAGAAAGCAGGATCCCGGACATCGCAAGCCACGCCAATGTGTTCGGGGCCGATGTCGCGGGCCGCATTCATGGCGGCCTCTTCGTTAAGGTCGAAGATCGCCACGCGGCAGCCCTGCGCGGCAAAGCGCCGGGCCGTGGCCTTGCCTATGCCGCGCGGCGAGGCGGCGCCTGTAATAATGGCGGTCTTGTCGTTCAGCATCACGGTGTATTCCTCCCCAGATGAATTCATTCGGCGGCGTCGGCCGCGTCTTCGATATTCAGGCCTGCCCAACCCTCGATGAGAGCCGCGATGCGCGAGCAATCGGCGTCGGCCATGCCTTGCGTCATCGCGAACTGCCAGAACTGGCGGACGTTGGCCCCGAGCCACATCGGCACGCCCATGCGCTCGGCCTCCTGCATGCAGAGCGTCACGTCCTTGTGCATCAGCTCGGTGCGAAAATTCTGGTCGTAGCGGCGCGTCACCACATGCTTCGGATAGGCGATCTCCGACACCCAGGACCGGCCTGAGCCGGCATTGATGATCCGGAACAGATCCTCGGGCTCGATACCGCCCTTTTCGGCGAATGCCAGAGCCTCGCCGACGATCACCATGTTGGTTGCGGTGAGAAGATTATTGGCGAGCTTGAGGATCTGTGCCTTGCCGACGTCCGGGCCGAGATGGACAAAAGTCTTTGCAAATGTAGCCAGGAACGGTCGTGCCCTTTCCAGTGTCTGCTCCGACCCCGAAGCCATGACCGCCAGCGTCTCGTTGCGGACGCCGATTGGTCCGCCGCTGACGGGCGCATCCAGCACCGAAACGCCGCGTTGCGCCATCGCATCACCGACCTTGCGCGACATTGTCGGGCCGGTGGTCGAGAGATCGATATAGTGCTTGATGCGTTTGCCATGGATAAGGCCGGCCTCACCCAGCGCGACGGCCTCGACGATCGGCGCGTTTGGCAGGCTGACGAAGACCGTCTCGACCGCATTGGCGACCGCAGCGGCACTGTCTTGCCGCTTTGCTCCCTGCGCGACAAGCAGGTCGACGGCCGAAGCGTTGGTATCGAAGATGTGGACGTCGAGCCGGGCTGCCAGAGCCTTGCTGACCATGGGCATGCCCATCGCGCCGAGACCGACGAATCCGTAAGAATTACTGGGCACGCGCGCTCTCCCCAATCGCTGTAAGATGTGACGGCGCGCCTTCGTAGAGGCGATAGATGCCGGTGCCGTCGATGTCGCCGTGGCCGGCGGTGACAAGCAGACGAAAGAGCTGGGCGGCTTGGCCCGACATTGGGGTTGCCGTGCCCGAACTACGGGCCAGCTCCTGCACCATATCGAGGTCTTTCAGCAGCTGACGCGCATAGGCCCGCGGCGCGAAATCATGTGCGGCGATACGTGGATAGAGCTGTTGCATCAGAACGCCGTCGGCATGGCCGTATTTCACACATTCAGGCAGCAGCGCGGCATCCATTCCTGCCGCTTCAGCGAGGCGCACGGCCTCGGCCAGAACAGCATAATTCGTGCCGACCACGAGCTGCGCGATCATCTTGGCAACCGAACCCATGCCTGTCTGTCCGACATGGGTGAACTGCCGGCCGATGTCCTGAACCAAGCAACGGATGCGTGCGATCGCCCAATCTGAGCCGCCGGCCATGATCGTCAGTGTGCCTTCGCCTGCCGCCGAGGGACCACCCGAAACCGGAGCGTCGATCCATTCGCATCCCGTGACCGCTTGGACGCGCAAACCGATTGACCGGCAGAAATCCGGCGACACTGTTGAGAAATCCACCACGATCTGCGGTGAGAGGAGAGCATCCGACAGGCCCGCTTGGCCAAACACCACGGTTTCGACCGCCGCCTGCGACGGCAGGTTGAGGAGCACGAGATCCGCGTCCTCGACACAATCTTTCGGCGACGTTGCGCCAACTGCACCCGAAGCCATAGCCGCCGCTTGCCGGCCGGCATCCGCGTCGAAGACTCGCAGCTTGTAGCCAAGCCCTGCAAGGCGCGCGGCCATGGGTCCGCCCATCAGGCCGACGCCGATATAGGCAAGGCGCGGCTTACCGGATGTCATAGAATTGGACCGCATTGTCGTGGAACAGGCGCTTTTGGGCTTCGGGTCCGAGATCCGCCGTGATCTCCTTGTAGCCACCGAATATCTTGTCGAGCGCGCCGCACACACTGTCGACCGGGAAATTGCTTCCGAACATGCAGCGCTCGACGCCGTAAATCTCGATGATCGACCTCACGATGTCGCGGTTGTTGGCGACCGTCCAAGGTTGGCCAGGCAGGCCGATGCCGGAGATCTTCACCGCCACGTTCGGCCGATTGGCGAACTCGGTCATTGCCGCCTTCCAGCCGGCAATTCCCTCGGCAGTGCGATCGGCCGGCAGCCCTGAATGCAGCAGGATGATCTGCGTCTGCGGGAAGCGGTCGGCGAGCGTGCACGCCTCGTGCAGATGCCACCATGGTGTCTGCAGATCGAACCGCAAACCATAGCTGGACAGCATGGCGAAGCCTTCGACCCAATGCGGGTCGACCATGCTGCCTGGAGCGGCTGAGCCGGGCTTGGGATTGGATTTCGGCTTGTGACGCAGGCCGCGTACGAAGTCGAAACCGGCCAGCCGCTCCAGCACCCGGGCGCGGTCGTCCCGGTCGAGCCATGCCTGGCCCACAGCGACGTTGGGCCACCCCGTTTCGCGACGAAGGGAGGCGATGTAATCCATCTCGCCAATCGGATCGCTCGGATCCCACTCGGCTTCGATATAGACCGTCTTGACTACGTGGTGGCCAGCAGCGTCCCGCTTGTAGTCGGCCGGCAGATACGGCCGGCATATCGAGGAGTAGTCGCCGTAGCGGAATGGGATCAGCGGCCGATCGTTCAGCCACGGATAATAGTTCTGCTCGGGATTCCAGAAGTGGACGTGAGCATCCACCATCGGCATATCAGTCACGTCTGTCTCCTCTCCGTCTCGGCACGACCCGTCTCAGATTGGATGCCAGCTCCTCTTCCGGCATCCACAGCGGTCACCGCGATTTATTCAGCGGCGGCCGCGTAGGGAACGTTGCGCCCGCCATAGCGACGGACACGAACGTTGGCCTGCTCGGCATGGCCGGCGAATCCTTCAAGTATGCAAAGGCGCGAACAGTATTCGCCGATCATGGCCGAGGCCCGATCGGTCAGGACGCGTTGATACGTAACGGTCTTCAGGAACTTGCCGACCCAAAGACCGCCGGTGTAGCGGGCGGCTCCCGCCGTCGGCAGCGTATGGTTGGTTCCAATCACCTTGTCGCCATAGGCGACATTGGTTCGCGGCCCGAGAAACAGCGCCCCGTAGTTCGTCATCCGCTCGAGGAAGATGTCCGGATCGCGAGTCATTACCTGCACATGTTCCGATGCGATGCGGTTTGCTTCATCGACCATTTCGTCCTCTGTCGAACACAGGATGACCTGGCCGTAATCCTGCCATGCGCGACGGGCAACGGCCGCCGTCGGCAGGATGGTCAGCAGCCTTTCGACCTCGGCTATAGTCGCTTTGGCAAGTGCCTCTGAATTGGTCAGCAAGACTGCCGGTGAGTTGGGGCCATGCTCGGCCTGGCCGAGAAGATCGGTCGCGCATAGTTCGGCGTCGACGCTGTCGTCGGCAATGACCAGGGTTTCCGTCGGACCGGCGAAGAGATCGATGCCGACCTGCCCATAGAGCTGGCGCTTGGCTTCCGCCACAAAGGCGTTGCCTGGACCGACCAGCATGGCGACGGACTCGATGCTTTGTGTGCCCAGTGCCATGGCGGCTACGGCCTGCACACCGCCGAGACAGTAGATTTCATCCGCGCCTGCCAGGTGCTGGGCCGCAACGATCGCCGCGGCAGGGCGCCCCTCATAAGGCGGCGCGGCCGTGACGATGCGCGGCACGCCGGCAACCTTGGCCGTAATCACCGACATATGGGCCGAGGCCAGCAATGGATATTTTCCGCCTGGCACATAGCAGCCGACGGACTGAACGGGGATGTTCTTGTGCCCAAGAACAACGCCCGGCAAGGTTTCGATCTCGATATCGCGCAACGCTTCGCGCTGATGCTGCGCGAAGTTGCGAACCTGTTCCTGCGCGAAGCGGATGTCGCTCAGGTTCTGTTCGGACAGTTCCGCAAGGCAGGCGCGTATTTCCGCGTCGGTAAGGCGAAAATCCTTGCGATCCCATTTGTCGAAGCGGATGGAAAGCTCGCGCACCGCAACATCGCCACGCGCACGGACATCGGCGATGATGCCTTCTACAGTGGCTCTGACGGTGGCCTGATCGGCTGCCACGGCGCTCGGATCGCGCCCCTCCTTGAGCTTGCGGATCACTTGGTCGCTCCTTCCGTCGTCCTGCCTTCGAAGTAGCTGTCGAGATCGAGCGCCAGTTTGATGATGCTCGAATAGTCCTCGCCGGCATGTCCGTTCTGGCAATGGATGGCGAAGAGCTCAGTTGCCAGATTGCCCATCGCTGCCAGGACTTTCGAGCTGTTCGCCAGTTCCTTGGCGAGCCGCATGTCCTTCAACTGGAAATCCGAGCGGAAACCGCCGGCAAAACCGTTGGCAGAGGGCACATTCTCCATCAGGCCCGGGAATGGGTGATAGCGCTCAAGCGCGTAGTTGTTGCCCGAGGAGTTGCGCATGACATCGCTCAGCACAGCTGGGTCGAGACCATTGGCGACACCGAGTGCCAGCGCCTCGACGGTTCCCGCCATGCAGATGCCCGACAAGATATTGTTGCAGAGCTTTGCCGTATGGCCCGCTCCCGATGCTCCGACATGGTAGATGCGCTGGCCCATCGCCTCGAGCAGTGGTCGGGCCTCCTCGACATCCGAGGCTTCACCGCCGACCATGAAGGTCAGGCTGCCCAAATGAGCTCGAGGCGTCCCACCCGAAACCGGTGCGTCGATCATGCGCCGTCCCGCTGCGCGGGCGGCAGTCGCGATTTCCACGGTAACGGTCGATGAAATCGTGCTGCTATCCATCAGCAGCGCACCCTTGCGGGATACCGCGATGAGACCCGACGCTCCAAGATAAGCGTCGCGGACATTGTCTCCGGTCGGAAGCATGGTGATAACCACATCGGCCGACGAAGCCGCCTCAGCGGCGGAGGCTGCACGCTGCACGCCCTGCTTCTCAGCCGCGTCGAGCGCCGCCGAAGACGGGTCGAAGCCAATGACTTTAAAGCCGGCTTGGACCAGATTGCGGGTCATCGGTTGACCCATATTGCCAAGACCAAGGAAGGCGACGATTTTCACTTGGGCATCCTCCGGTCAGGCAGCCGACGTGTTGACGATGACCGTCTTCGACCAGGTGAAAT
>Ga0105238_10006133_pt1 | contig 11931 bp, 9 predicted proteins | sample KBSC34metaG_FD_81526 | JGI IMG/M metagenome (GOLD analysis project Ga0105238, IMG submission 81526) | Corn rhizosphere microbial communities from Kellogg Biological Station, Michigan, USA - KBS C3-4 metaG | ecosystem: Host-associated > Plants > Roots > Rhizosphere > Soil | place: Michigan, USA... | reverse complement strand
GCTTCGCTGCCGGCGACACCGGAGCGGAGATCGCCGGCCTGCAGGGCGAGCTCCGGCTGCAGCCACGCAACGTCAAGGCGCTCGAGACGCTCGGGCTCGCATACCTGCAACGGGTCCGCGAGACGGGAGACGCATCCTTCTACCCCAAGGCGGACGGCATCCTGCACGAGGCCCTCGCCGTCCAGCCGCGCGACCTGATCGCAACGGCCGGGCTCGGGCAGCTTGCGCTCGCCCGCCACCAGTTTCGCCGGGCGCTCGCGCTCGGCCTCCGCGCGCGGTCGATCTCGCCGACGACCGCGGGTGTGTACGGCGTGATCGGCGACGCCCAGATCGAGCTCGGGCACTACGCGCAGGCGTTCGCAGCCTTCAACCGGATGACGGCGCTGAAGCCCAGTGTCGCGTCGTACGCACGCATCTCGTACGCCCGTGAGCTGCTCGGCGACACAACCGGTGCGGCTCGTGCAATGGAGCTGGCGTCGTCGGCGGCGGTCGGAGAGCGCGAGGCCTACGCCTGGACGCGCGTTCAGCTTGGCCTGCTCCAGCTGTCGACGGGAGACGCACCTGCTGCCGCGCGCTCTATGCGCGAGGCGCTCTCCTCCTTCCCGGGGTACCCGCTCGCGCTCGACGGGCTCGCGCAGTCCGAGGCCGCGCTCGGTCATCTGGGCGGGGCCCGGACGCTCGAGACGCAAGCGGTCGCGCGCGTTCCGCTCCCGCAGTACGTGGCGCTGCTCGGCGACCTCGACGGAGCGCTCGGCGATCGTACGGCCGCCGCCAAGGAGTACGCGCTGATCGGCGTGATCGAGCGGCTGCTGGCCGCGAACGGCGTCCGCAACGACCTGGACATCGCGCTGTTCGACGCCGACCACGGACGCGCCCCGGCGAAGACCGTCGAGCTCGCACGCAAGGGCTATGCCGAGCGGCCGAGCATCGTCGGCGACGACGTCCTCGGTTGGGCGCTCGCGCGTGCCGGACGCTGCACCGAGGCGCTGCCGTACTCGACCCGCGCGCTTCGGCTCGGCACGAAGGACGCGCTGAAGATCTTCCACCGCGGCTATGTCGCCGCGTGCCTCGGCCGCACCGCGGAGGCGCGCCGGTACTACCGCCGCGCGCTCGCGATCAACCCGCACTTCTCGATCCTGTGGGCGCCGGTCGCCCGGAAAGGACTGTCGTCGTGAAGAAGCTGCTCGTCGTCCTCGCCGCCGCCGCGGCGCTGCTCGCACCGGCCGTCGCGTCGGCGCACCCGCTCGGGAACTTCACGATCAACCGGTTCGCGCGCGTCGAGGTGGCCGGGCATCGGCTGTACGTCCGCTACGTCCTCGACATGGCGGAGATCCCCACCTACCAGGCGCGGCAGGACGGAGTCGACCCCGCGGTCTACGCGCAGCGGGTCGCCCGCGGGCTGCACGTCACGGTCGACGGCCGCGTCGTCGTGCTGCGCCCTGTCGCGCGCGCGCTCGCGTTCCCCCGCGGCGTCGCCGGGCTGCACACGATGCGACTCGAGGTGATCCTCCGTGGGCCTGCGGTCGACGGCGCCGAGGCGCTCACTGTCCACGACACGAACTACGCCGGTCGCCTCGGCTGGAAGGAGATCGTCGTCGGCGCGAGCACGCACAGCCTCTCCGACGAGCTGCACGCATATCCGAAGAGCCTCCTTCAGAGCCCGCTCGACGTGACGCGGGCGCGCGCGACGATCTCGCCAACCGGTGCGGCCGTTCCGCGGCTCTCGACGGGCCGCGCGCTCGAGGCGCCCGACCGAGTCGCCGACAGTGGGTTCACCAGGCTGATCGGCGAGCGGCACCTGAGCGTGCTGGTGATCCTCGTCTCGCTCGCGGCGGCGCTGTTCTGGGGCGCGGCCCACGCGTTGTCGCCGGGGCACGGCAAGACGATCGTCACCGCGTATCTCGTCGGCCGTCGCGGCACGCCGCGCGACGCGGCCGTGCTCGGGTTGATCGTGACGGTCACGCACACGATCGGGGTGTTCGCGCTCGGGCTCGTCACGCTCGCCCTGTCGCAGTGGATCGTCCCCGAGACGCTCTATCCCTGGCTCAACGCCGTCGCCGGCATCTCCGTCGTCGTGATCGGCGCCGCCGTTCTCCGCGCACGGGTGCGCGACTGGCTGCACGAGCGCGCGCACCGGCACGGCCACACCCACGACCATCACCACGGCCACGATCACAGCCATGCGCCGGAACCGGGACGCGGCTTCCGCGGGCTGCTCGCGGTCGGGATCTCCGGCGGCGCGCTTCCGTGCCCGTCGGCGCTCGTCGTGCTGCTCGCCGCGATCTCGCTCCACCGGGTCGCATTCGGCCTCGTCCTGATCGTCGCGTTCTCGCTCGGGCTCGCGCTCACGATCACCGGGATCGGCCTCGTCGCGGTCGTGGCGCGCTCGGCGTTCGCCAAGCGCAGCTTCGACGGCCTCGCGCTGCGGATCCTCCCGGCCGTCTCCGCCGTCGTCATCGTCGTCGCAGGAGTCGCGATGACCGTCCATGCACTCCCGAAAGTGAGGTAGCCCGATGCTTCGGTCGATCCCCGCGCTGTCCCGCGCCGAGTGGCTTCGCCTCTCCGGCTTCGGCGGCGCCGTCGCGCTCCTTCACGTCGCGGGCTGGGGCCTGTTCCTCTACTACGCGCGGTCGAACCCGGCGCTCGCGGGGCTCGGCACGCTCGCGTACACGTTCGGGCTGCGACACGCGTTCGACGCCGATCACATCGCGGCGATCGACAACACGACGCGCAAGTTCCTCCAGGAGGAGAAGCGGCCGCTGGGCGTCGGCTTCTTCTTCTCGCTCGGTCATTCGAGCGTGGTCCTCGCGCTCACGGCGTCGCTCGCGGTCGGTGCGGCGAGCGTGAAGGCGCACATCCCCTCGTTCCAGCACTGGGGCGGCTACGTGGGCGCGGGCGTCTCCGGGACGTTCCTCTGGATCATCGGGATCCTCAACCTGCTCGTCCTGCTCGACATCGCGCGCGTGTTCCGCGAGATGCGGACCGGAAGCCTCGACGAGGAGCGCCTCGAGCAGCGGCTCCTCGAGCGTGGGCTGATGTCGCGGCTCTTCATCGGCCGCGTCGCCAACCGGATCCGCGAGAGCTGGCAGATGTACCCGCTCGGGGTCCTGTTCGGGCTCGGCTTCGACACGGCGACCGAGGTGGGGTTGCTCGCGATCTCGGCCGGCGTCGCGACGAACACGAGTCACGTGCCGTTCCTCGCCGTGCTCTCCCTGCCGCTGCTGTTCGCCGCCGGGATGTCGTTGATGGACACCGCCGACGGCGCCTTCATGAGCCACGCCTACACCTGGGCGTTCTCGAACCCGGTGCGGAAGGTCTATTACAACCTGACCGTCACGACGCTCTCCGTCGTCGTGGCCCTCGGCGTCGGCAGCGTGGAGCTCCTGCAGGTGCTCGGCGCTCCCGGGGTCGGGAGGCTCGATTTCAACCTGCTCGGGTACGGGATCGTCGGGCTGTTCGTCGCCACCTGGGCGACCTCCGCGCTGGTCTGGAAGCTGACCCGTGTCGAAGAGCGCTGGGCGCCGGCGCTCGTGCAGCGTCGCTGAGGCGAGCCGTCCGAGCGTCCCGCTCTACGCGCGAGACGTAGAGCGGGACGCAGGCAGGGTCACTTGCGGTTGTACTTCTCGACGCCGCTCACGCGGTCGACGCCGGGGTCGACGAGGCCGCGATCGGCGCCGGGCCCGCCGGTCACGGTGTCGGGCGTCCCGTCCTTCGAGTTGAAGAAGTCGTTCCCGGAGCCGCCGATCAGCGTGTCACGCCCGGGCCCGCCGTTCAGGTCGTCGTTCCCAGGTCCGCCGTCGAGCCGGTCGTTGCCGCCAAGCCCGCTGATCAGGTCGTTGCCGCCCAAGCCGCAGATCACGTCGTTCCCGGACGTGCCGACCAGATGGTCGTCGCCGATCGTGCCGCGGATCGTGCACGGATCCGCCTTCGAGACGGCCTGCCAGTCCGGGACCATCTGATAGCTGTACCCGGAGGCGGAGATGAGCCGCGTCGGCGAGCCGCCGTCGGCGGTCATGACGTAGAGCTTCCTGCTTCCCTTCGCCGCCCGGTCGCTGACGAAGACGATCTTCTGGCCGTCCGGTGCGAACGCGGGCAGCGCGTCGAGCGCAGGCGAATCGGTGAGCTGCGTCACCTCGGTGCCGTCCGACCGCATCTTGTAGACGTCGAGGTTGCCCTTCTCGGCCCGGTCGGAGTCGAACACGATCCACTTCCCGTCCGCCGACCAGTTCGGGTTCTCGCTGAGGTTCGCCGCGTTCGTGAGCTGGGTCTTGCCGCTTCCGTCGCTGTTCATCGACCAGATCTGCTTCGAGCCGTCGGCAGACTCCACCGTGTACGCGATCTTGTCCTGCCGCGACCAGGCCGGATCGAGCTCGTTCAGATCCGACGTGGTCAGGCGAAGCGGGCGAGATCCATCGGCGTTCGACGAGTAGATGTCGACGCTGCCGTTGCGGTCCGACTCGAACGCGATTCGCGTTCCGTCGCCCGACCAGGTCGGGTCGACATCCGTCCCGCGCGAGAACGTCACTTCCCGCTGGCCGCTCCCGTCGGGAGAGATCGTGTAGATGTCGGCGTCGCCCGAGTTGCTCGGCCGGGAATACGCGATGCGCTTGCCGTCCGGGGAGAACGACGCGCCGATGAGCTGGTCGGACGTGCGGGTCTGCGCCAGTCTCACGAGTCCCGTGCCGTTCGGGTTCACGAGCACGAGGTAGCCCTGGTTGTCGTTGAACACGATCCGGCCGTCCTTGCCGGGGAACGCGCGGGTCGATGCGTGTGCTCCCGCGGCGGCAGCCGCGAGCGCCAGTGCCGCAACGACGGCGGCGATTGTCCGTAGGTGAGTCATGTCACTCCTTTTCAGCTCGGTTGCCGTTCGAGATCCGTCAGTGCCGGTCCTTCCCTGCGAGTTCGGCGACGAGGGCCGCGATCGCGGTTGCGGCGCTCGAGCGCGGGATGTACGCGGACGCGCCGGCCAGCCTGGCCGCGCGCCGCTCGCCCGGGGCGTCGCCGCCGACGACCAGGACCTTCGGCCGCCTGCGGCGGGCCGCCACCGCCGCGGCCGCGATCAACCCGCCGCCGTGCAGATTCCGGTCGACGATCACCACGTCGGTCGCGCGGCGCCGGACGGCCGCAATCACCTCGGCGCGATCGGTGCAGGCGGCGACCACTTCGACGCCTGCGGCGGTCAGGCCGAGTGTGAGTGCCTCGACCAAGTCGGCCGGGCCCGCCAGGGTGACGCGCGGCGTGTCGCCGATGCTGCTCATGCGCGCAGCTTCGATCGACCGGCTTTCCGAGGTCTGTCAATGCTCTGACATTCCTGTTTCTTCCGTCACAGTTCGCTGGTAGCGTCGTCTTCGGAGGCGCGATGGAGTTCCAGCTGCTCGGCCCCATCGAGGTTCGAAGGCACGGACAGCGGCTCCCTCTCGGCGGGCCGAGACAGCAGGCGCTGCTTGCCTATCTCCTCCTTCACCGCGAGCCCGTCTCCGCGGAGCGTCTCGTGCGGGAGCTGTGGCACGAAGGCGAGGCGCCGGCGAACGGCATCGGGACCGTCCACACCGCCGTGTCCCGCCTCCGACACACGCTCGGGGGGCGTATCGAGCGAACCTCGGCCGGCTACACCCTCGTCCTCGAGCCGGACGAGCTCGATCTCGACCGATTTCGCGCCCTCCTCGCAGAGGCAGGTGCCGGAGAGGACGCAGGCATCCGATCCGACCTCCTCCGGCAGGCCGACGCCCTGTGGCGGGGCAGCCCGCTCGATGGGCTCGACGTGCCGTTCGCGGCGTCCGAGGCGCGAGCGCTCGAAGAGCTGCGTCTCGCGGTGATCGAAGACCGAGTCGAGGTCGACCTCGAGCGCGGCGAGCACGCCGCTCTCCTGCCGGAGCTCGTCACGCTCGTTGCCGCCCAGCCGCTTCGCGAGCGCCTGCGCGCGCAGCTGATCCTCGCGCTCTATCGGTCCGGGCGGCAGGCCGAGGCGCTCGAGGCCTACCGGGACTGCCGCCGCATGCTCGACGACGAGCTGGGCCTCGCTCCGAGCGAGGAGCTCAAGGAGCTGGAGAGCGCGATCCTCCGGCACGATCCGAGCCTCGACCGCCGCGCGGCGCCGCGTGCTCCCGCGCCTGAAGAGACCTCGGAGTCGCGGAGTCGGAGCCGGCACGTCGGCCGCGCGATCCTTCCGGCGCTCGTGGCTGCCGGGGTGGCGGCGGCGGTCGCCTTTGCCGCCGTGCACGAGCTCCGGAGCCCCTCGGCCACGACCGAGCTCGCACCGACCGTGCCGGCGCCCGTCGTGCCCGCACCGAGGCGTCCGGTCGCAACTCGTCCGCATGCGCGCCGTCGGACGAAACAGACCGTGTCGTCGCACGTCGTCGTGACCACGACCACCGAGGTGATCGTGACGCCGCCGCCGACCACGACCGCGCCCGAGGCGACGACGCCCTCGACGATACCTTCGAAGGCGACGACGACACCGCGCGTGCCGCCCAAGCAAACGCCGCGCCCGACGCCGACGCCGACGACCACGCCCAAGCCGGTCTCGCCGCCGCGAGCCATGACGATCGCCGACACGTTCGGCGGCTCGGCGATCGATCCGACGACCTGGGATCAGATCCGGGACGGCACCGGCTGGGACATGACGGAGGGGGGCGGCCACCTCGAGTTCAGGTTCCCGCCGAGCTCCGTGCCGGGCGGCGTGTTCGGCGACTTCGGCGGCCACGTCGGGACGTTGTGCTCGTTCACAGGAGACTTCGACGCCCGGGTCGACTACCAGCTCGTCGAGTGGCCGGTGGGAAACGAGGTGACCGTGACGCTCTTCTCGTTCCTCGGCCCGCAGAACGCGTCCTTCCAGTCGACCCGGACGAGTCATCCCTCCGCCGGCGGCGGCGAGCAGTACAGCTCGTACACCGGCTGGTGGTCGAGCTACCTCGGCGACGACCGCTCGGGGACGCTCCGGGTCGCCCGCCGGAACGGCGTGGTCACGACGTACTACCGCCACGGCGGGTCGTGGGAGACGATGAGTGCGGCGCGGGACACCGGGCGGGCGTCGTTCGGCGTCGGCGCGATGGCCAAGTCGACCGCGGGCTTTGGCGGGCAGACGATCACGGTCGATTTCTCGAACTTCACGGTCACCGGTACGAACCCGACCTGCTGACCGATGAGTTCCGTCGTCGACCCCAGTCGAATGAGAGACTCAGCCCGTCGTCTGCCGGAGGTGAAGCAACGTGTCACGCACGGTTTTGCTCGTTGGAACCCGCAAGGGCCTGTTCATGCTCGAGAGCGACGCCGATCGCCGAGAGTGGTCGCTGCGAGGGGCGTACTGCGAGGGCTGGCCCGTCTACCACGCGGTCTACGACAAGGGTTCGGGCGCCATCTACGCGGCCGCCGCGAGCGAGTGGCACGGCTCCTCGATCTGGCGCAGCCCCGATCTCGGCGAGACCTGGACGCAATCGAGCGAGGGGCTCGCCTACGAGGACGGCCGCAGGATGTCCAAGGTCTCGAGCGTGTCGGCCGCCCACGGCCGCGTCCTCGTCGGCGTCGAGGCGCCCGGCATCTTCGAGAGCCGGGACGACGGGGCCACCTGGTCGCCGTACTCGATGCTCGACGGCCAGCCCGGAAGCGAGGGCTGGGACGACCCGGCGAACCAGCCGCCCGGCCACCTCGGCATCTCGGCGATCACCTCGGACGAGAAGGACCCGAACCACGTCTGGGCGATCGTGCAGGGCCTCAGCCTGTTCGAGACGACCGACGACGGCAAGACGTGGACACCGCGGAACCGGGGCCTGCGTGCGGACTGGCCGCGCGAGCACGAAGAGGTCGGTTTCTGCGTCCACAAGGTCGTGTTCTCGCCCGCCGACGAGCAGCGGATGTTTCAGCAGAACCACGTCGGCATGCATCGCTCGGACGACGCCGGCGCAACGTGGACGGAGATCACCGAAGGGCTGCCGACCGAGTTCGGGTTCGCGGCTGCGGCGCATCCACATGACCGCGACACCTTCCACGTGATCCCGCTCGACCCGGGCCACGGCCGCACGATGCCCGACGGGAAGGCGGCGGTCTGGCGGACGAAGGACGCCGGCTCGAGCTGGGAGCGCTTGTCGAACGGCCTGCCGCAGGAGAACGCGTACCTCGGGGTCCTGCGGCACGGGATGTCCGGGGACACGTACGACACGCCCGGCTACTACTTCGGAACGAGCACGGGCCAGGTGTTCGCGAGCGTCGACGACGGCGAGAGCTGGAGTGAGATCGCGAGCTATCTCCCTGCGATCTCGTCGGTCGAGGTCGCAATCGTCGACTGATGGCGGACGTCCATCTCCCGACGACGCTGATGCCGCTCTTCGCGGGGCTGCCGCGCCGCCTCGATCTCGAGGCCGCGACGGTCGACGACGCGATCGGCCGGCTCGACGCGCAGTGGCCGGGTCTGCGCGACCGGCTGTGCGACCCGAGTCAAGGCGTCATTCGGCAGCACATCCACGTCTACGTCGATCGTGAGCGGGCGGGGCTCGACACTCCGCTCGAGCCTCGCTCGCGGGTCGACGTGATCGCCGCGATCTCAGGCGGCTAGCGCGCGCCGTTCGGCGTCGGCGAGCGGCCGCGAGCGGCCCTCGGTCACGCCAACTTCACCACCTCACGCCTGAATGGGAGAGCGTCGCCTCGCGGGGGCAGGTCGAGCTCCTCCGCGTAGCGGCGCCCGTCCCAGACGGCGCTCGCGATCGTCCCCGGGGCTAGCGCGTCTCCGACCGCGGTCACGCCGAGCGCCCGGGCCAGCTCGTCGTTGGGAAGGCGCGCGGTCACGAGGACGAGCGAATCGACCGGGATCGCGCGCTCACGCCCCGTGAAGGTGTCCGCGAGCCGCGCTTCTCCGCCCCCGACTCCGACGACGTCGTGCGCGGTGAGCAGCTCGACGCCCGCTTCGACGAGCCGCTTGTGGATGCGCGGCTGCTCCATGGTGTTGACGCTCCACTCGGAGACGAGCGCCGCCGGCGTGACGAGCGTCACCTGTCTCCCGTCGGAGGCGAGCAGCTCGGCCAGCGCGCCGCCGAGGTAGTAGTGATCGTCGTCGTACAGGACGACGCGGTCCCCCGCCGGCCGCGCACCGGCGAAGAGGTCGTCGGGGGTGAGCACGTCGACGCCTTCGATCGGCAGCGGCCGTGTGTGCCTCCGCCCGATCCCGTCGGCGCGCCACCGCGAGCCCGTCGCGATCGCGACGTGGTCGAAGCCGTACTCGCGCACCTCGTCCGCGGACACCTCGCTCTCGAGCGCGATCTCGACGTTCGCGAGCTTCGCCAGCTGGCCGCGCCGGTAGTCGACCACGCGGATCCAGGCGGCCAGCCCGGGCAGGCGCGCCTCGTGCAGCACGCGCCCGCCGAGGTCGCGCGTCGCCTCGGCGAGCGTCACCTCGTAGCCGCGCTTGCCGAGCGCCATCGCGGCCTCGAGTCCGGCCGGGCCGCCGCCGACGACGAGCACCTTCGCGTCCGACGCGCGCGGCCGGAACCGCTCGGGGTGCCAGTCACGCCGCCACTCCTCGCCCATCGACGGGTTCTGCGTGCAGCGGATCGGCGTCATCGTCCAGTCGCCGGTGACGCAGATGTTGCAACCGATGCACTCGCGGATGTCGTCGAGGCGTCCTTCCTCGACCTTCAGGGGCAGGAACGGATCGGCGATCGACGGGCGCGCGGCCCCGATCAGGTCGAGCACGCCGCTCTGCACGAGCCGCACCATCGTGTCGGGCGAGGTCAGCCAGCCGATGCCGACCACCGGCTTGGACGTCAGCTCCTTGATGCCGCGGAAGTGCTGCTCGGTCCATGCTTCGTAGCCGAAGCGGGACGGCAGCGAGTCGTCTTCCCACACGCCGACCATCACGTCCCACACGTCAGGCAGCTCGCCGATCAGCTCGAACAGCGCGTCCATGTCACCGCGCTGGATTCCCTCTGCGCCGTGCAGCTCGTCGATCGCGAGGCGGCACGCGACGGCGGCTCGCCCGTCGCATTCCTCGCGCGTGTCCTCGAGCACCTCACGCAGGAGTCGCGCGCGGTTGGCGAGCGTTCCGCCGTACGCGTCGTCGCGGTGGTTCGCCCGCGGTGAGAGGAAGTGCTGCAGCGTCGAGAGGTTGTGAGCTGCGTAGACGTAGACCAGGTCGTATCCCGCGGTCAGCGCGCGGCGGACGGCGGCGCGATGCCGGCGCCGCAGGTCGGCGATGTCGTCGAGCGTCATCGCGCGGGCCTGAATCGGCTCGTAGGTCTTGACCGGCAGGTGGGACGGGCCGGCCGGAGGGATGCGGCCGTAGAGGTTCGCAGAGGCCATCCCGTTGTGGACGAACTCGATCCCGGCGAGCGAGCGGTGCGCATGCACCTGGTCGACGAGGCGCTCGTGCATCGGGATGTCGGCGTCGTCCCACAGCCGTCCCTCGATGTAGCCGCCCGTGTCGGAGTCGGGATGGAAGTCGACTTCCTCCGTGCAGACGACCGCCCAGCCGCCCTCGGCCTTGACGCCGCGCATCACCGCGTGCGCCGTCGGGTCGCGATGGCCCATGCCGTTGCAGTGCGGTACCTGGAAGAAGCGGTTCCGCGCGGTCACCGGCCCGAGTTGCACCGGCTCGAACAGCACGTCGTAGCGAGGATCCCTCATGCGGTGAAGAGGCTACGCGCGACGATCAGCCGCATGATGTCGCTCGTTCCGTCCCAGATCTCGTCGAGCTTCGCGTCGCGCAGCCACTTCTGCACCGGCGAGTCGCGCACGTAGCCGGCGCCGCCGAGCGTCTGCGCCGCCGCCCACGTCGAGAACCACGACGCCTCCGAGGCGGCGAGCTTCGCCATCGCCGCCTCGGTCGAGAACGGCTCGCCGGCGTCGGCGAGGTCGGCCGCATGCCGGGTCAGGAGCCGCGCCTGGTCGAGCTTCAGCTTCGCGTCGGCGAGCCGGAACGACACGGCCTGGAACTCGTGGATCGGCCTTCCGAATGCCTCGCGGCTCTTCGCGTACTCGACGGCGTGCTCGAGCGCAGCACGGCCGACGCCGAGCGTCGACGCCGCGAGCTGCACGCGCGCGACGTCGAACACGTGCATCAGGCCGCTGAAACCCTCGCCTTCGGCGCCGAGCCGGCGGTCGTCGGGGACGAAGCATTCCTCGAAGCGCAGCTCGCCGGCCGGGAAGCAACGGCTGCCCATCTTCGGGAGCCGCTCGCCGTGGACGAAGCCCGCGTCGCCGCGCTCGACGACGAACGCGGTGATTCCCTTCGAGCGCGTGCCGGGCTCGACGGTGGCGAACACGACGCAGACGTCGGCGATCGGCGCGTTGCCGATGAACTTCTTGTGCCCGTCGAGCACGTACCCGCCGTCGACGCGTCGCGCGGTCGTCTCGATCGCGGCCGAGTCGGACCCGTGGCCGGGCTCGGTGATCGCGACCGAGCACGCGGGCGGGTCGGCACCGCACAACGGCGGCAGCCACCGCTCCTTCTGTTCCGGGCTGCCGAGCGCGAGGATCGGCCCCGCGAAGAAGCCGCCCTGCGCGATCACCCAGAAGATGGGGGAGTCGCCCCACGAGAGCTCCTCGATCACCTCGCAGCGGGCGCGGAGACTGGTCGTGCCGCCGCCGCCGTACTCGGCGGGGAGGTCGTAACAGGTGAGGCCGAGCGCGGCCGCCTTGTGCAGCAGCTCGAGCGGGTACTCCTCGGTCTCGTCGTACTGCAGCGCGACCGGCCGCAGCTCCTCGCGCGCGAATCTGGACGCCGTTTCGAGGGTGGTGTGCACAGTACGAACCTCCTGCGAGCATCGCGCAGCCCGCCCGGCCCGTCAAGGCGGCCTTGACACTATGTGCATTGCAGGTTCACCATCTGGACGGTGAACTGGGAGGTCTTCATCACCTGTGCGGTCACGGGCGCCGGCGACACCGCCGGCCGGAGCGAGCACGTCCCGGTCACGCCGGAGGAGATCGCGGACGCGGCGATCGAGG
>Ga0105238_10006130_pt1 | contig 11933 bp, 7 predicted proteins | sample KBSC34metaG_FD_81526 | JGI IMG/M metagenome (GOLD analysis project Ga0105238, IMG submission 81526) | Corn rhizosphere microbial communities from Kellogg Biological Station, Michigan, USA - KBS C3-4 metaG | ecosystem: Host-associated > Plants > Roots > Rhizosphere > Soil | place: Michigan, USA... | reverse complement strand
TGCCGACCTGGACGGCGTGCACGCTATTTGTGATTGGGCTACGGCGAAAGAAGAGCGCGTCGCCGCCTCCGGTGCCTCCGCAACCGATGGATAATGTGATTGATATTTAAGGCTTCCGCGCGTGAGAGGACCTTTACGCAGCGATGATTTCCTTCGCGGCGCGCAATCCGCTTTCCAATGCTCCAAACACGGTTCCCATTTGGGCGTCCAAAGCCGTGGCTTCCCCGGCAAAGAATAAGGTGCCTTTGACGGGTTTCGCGAGCGTCTTCGGCAAGTCGAGTCCGTCCACCGGGATGTAACTATAAGCGCCGCGAACTTGCGGGTCCTCCGCCCAATTATATGAATGGCTGGCCACGAGTTTTTTGCGGAGGGAAGGCACGCCGAAAATTTTTTGCAGCGTGGTGAGCGCGATGGTTTCCAGCCGGGCAGGGGATTGGGCCGGTAGAAGATCCGCTTTGGGTCCGCCAGCCCAGCCCGTGATCACGGGCCCGCGCGGGTCGCTCCACCAAACTGGAATTGGTTCCTCCGGCGCCTGGATGAAACCGAAGTTGGCTTTGGGCCACCAGGCTTTGCGGAAGATCAGCGTAATTTTTACGACGTTGCCGAATTGCATGGCATCGGCGGCGGCTTGCTTTTTCGGCAGGGCCGGTTCAAAGAGAATTTCGCGCGCTTTCCAAACGCCGAGTGGCAGCGTAATGAGCGCCGCTTCCGCCGGGAACATTTCCCCGGCGCCGGCGCGGTGCACCGAGATTTCCACCGCTCCAGTTTTCCAGCGGACGCGGCGCGCCAATGCTTCTTTCACCAATGTGCCGCCTCGCGCGCGGATTTCGTTTTCAAAATATTTAACGAGGGCGGAATATCCCTCGTTCACGCGCGCCTGAGCATCGCCTTCCATCTGTTCGGCGGCGCGTTCGGCAGCGAGCAAGCCATGGGCGCTAATGCGTTCGGTGCGAGCGGCATCAAAACCTTCCACGAAAGCGGTCATCAGTTGGCGGGTGCGCTCATCGCATTGTTGCCGGTCGAGAAATTCCTTGAACGAGCGGTCTTTGCCGCGCGGTGAAATGCGGTTCATGATCTTGCTGACTTCGCCCCAAATTTGGACCGGCTTCATTTTTCCGTTTTCGAATAGTTGATTGCTGTCCGGGACGTCGTGCATTGAGAGACCGGCCTCGCGGATCACCGACAGCAGCGGCTTGCTTTTGCCGTGAATGAATTCCGCGCCGAGTTCGATTGGCAATTTGCCTTCGTGAATCGTATGCATGCGACCGCCGAATCGCTTCTTGGCTTCGAGCAGGGTCACAATGCAGCCGTTCTTCAACAGTTCATTGGCCGCGCTTAAGCCAGCGATGCCGCCGCCGATGATGATGACGCTTTTGCCCATTCACTAATCTAGCACCGGGTTAAAACCTTGCTGCCTTTTGGGGGAACAACCCATTCAGGATTCCGGTTCCGCCGCTAAACTCGCGATGTCTCGAATCAAATATTATGAAAAAGACTTCCGAACGGTTCTCCGGTTATTCGCGCCGCGAATTTATTCGCACGACGTCGGGATTGGCCGTGGGTTTGGGGTTGGGTGGTGTTTCTTCGGTCCTTGCCGCACCGCGCAACAAACAACTGCCCGCGCCAAATAAATCGGGCATAGAGCACGTGGTCGTGGTCACGATGGAGAATCGCTCGTTCGATCATTTTCTCGGCTGGCTACCAGGCGCAAATGGAAAACAAGGCGGTCTGACGTATGTGGATAATGCCGGAGTGGCGCATTCCACCATGCCATTGGCACCGGATTACCAGGGTTGCGGACATCCGGACCCGGATCATTCCTATGAAGGCGCGCGAGTCGAGTATGACAATGGGGCCTGTGATGGGTGGTTGAGGGCTGGCAGCAATGACGAGTTCTCCATCGGTTATTACGTTCAGAACGATTTGCCGTTTCTCGGAAATGCGGCCACGACGTGGACGGCTTGCGACAATTATTTCGCGGCCATTCTCGGACCAACGTATCCGAACCGCATCTACCTGCACGCGGCGCAAACAGATCGGTTGGATGATTCGATCCTGCCGATTTCCACGCTCCCCACCATTTGGGATCGACTGGCCGACCACAACATCAGCCGGAAATATTATTTCACCGATTTTCCCGTTCTGGCTTTGTGGGGCGCAAAATATTTGGGGATTTCTGCGTTGATCACCGATTTCTTCTCTGATTGCGCGGCGGGCAAATTGCCGGCGGTTTCCTACGTTGATCCCGGTTTGCTCGGCGAAGAGCAGGGGTTATCCAATGATGATCATCCGCATGCCGATATCCGAAATGGAGAAGTTTTTCTGAACGCGATTTATCAGGCGGTGACGACCAGTCCCAATTGGGCGAATACGATCATTGTCATTACTTTTGATGAATGGGGCGGCTTTTTTGATCATGTTGCACCCACCAAAGCGCCAATTCCGCCAACCGATGCCGCCTTGGGCAGCGATGGTTTGCGCGGATTTCGCGTGCCGACGCTGGTGATTTCTCCGTGGTCGCCCCGCGCCACGGTGTCGCACGGACTGTATGATCACACATCCATATTAAAAATGATCGAATGGCGATGGAGCCTCAGGGCGCTAAGTGTGCGCGACGCCAACGCCAATAACCTTGCGGAGGTTCTGGATTTCTCGCGGCCGAATTTGAGCGCGCCCGCGTTCCCGGTGCCGGGAGGAATTTTTGGCGGCCTGTGCCTGAATTCAGCGGTAGCGACTTCACAAGACGCGAGCCTGCTTGATTACGCTGCGAAATTCGGTTTTCCAATACCACAATAAGATTTGCTCGCGGTGCGCCGATCGTCCGTCGCCGCCGGAGGCGGGACTGTGCGGGCGACGGCGCGCCCGTCAGCACTTCATATATTTCCAGTTCTGCGGCTTGCCTTGGGCGAGCCATTGCAGGGCAGTCTTGAGCCGCTTTTCGCGGGTTTCTTCTCGCTTTGCTTCAGCGATCCACGTGACGTATTCCTTTTTGTGGCTGTAGCTGAAATTGTCGAACGTTGTCTTGGCCTTCTTATTTTGATTTAGCGCGGTACGGAAGTAGGCAGGGACAATTAGCGACTTTTTGGCGGCTTTTACCGGCGCATTCTTCACGCCGCTTTCGTTGAGTTCCGCGGCTTTCTTGAGGTAGCGAAGCAACTCCTGCTTGCCGGGGAGTTCTGAGAGAGTCGTGATTTTGCCCAGATTGCCAAAACCGTTCGCGCGCCGGTCTTTGCCGAGAATCAATTTGCCCTTCCAAAAATGAATGGCGCAATGCTGCTTGAAGGCAGCCATGCCGAACAGAATGCCCTTGCGCGAAAAAAACGGCATGCGCCATTTCAATGATTCCTCGACGTCCGGACACGCTTTGTGCGCCAGCGCTCGAAGATGGATCAAAATCGGTTGCGCAAATTCGGGAGCTTTCGCGATGTAAGCATCGACACGGGGATCTTTGGGCATGGGCTCAGGTCAATTTGTTCGGTCGGGAAAGTCAAATCAGAAATCAGCATCGCTTCGATTTGACAGGGCAGGTGAGTCATTGAATGATGCGCCGATGAGCGACATTATTTATCCGCGCAGTTCGCGCGAAATCATGGATGGCTGGATGCATTTGCCGCGATACGTGGACAAAATCCGGCTGCATCTCGCCGGAAAATTGCATCCGGATTATCACGCGAATTTTGGCAAAGGATTTGATGCGATGTGGCTCAAGGCCGCCGGTGTCACGCATGACCAAATGATTGAGGTGGTGAAAAAATCGTTCATCGACGGCCAGGTATGCGATTGGGTGCGGGCCAATGTGAAAAGGTCAGCGGCGGAAAAACGCGCGCATGCGGAATCGACGCTGAATCGCCCCGCGACTGATGACGTCGCGGCGCAGGAACGTTTTCAAAAGCGGAAAAAGGAATTCAACCTTGGGCATCGGGAGGATGTGCGCACGTTTGTGGATCTCAATGATGCGGACGAGAAGCGGTTGTAGATTTGGCCGACTGGGAGACCGAATGTCAAAATGAATTGATATTCTAAAGGACGCCTTTGAATATGAGGCAAATCCCCTCACCCCGGCCCTATCCCCGCTTGGGCGGGGCGAGGGGGACGGAGCCGATTGCGCCGGTAATTGACTCCAACTTTCAGGCGCTCCTCATGGATTCCATTTGATTGACAGGATGACGCGGTTGCGCAAATGATTTTGCCATGAGCGACATCATTTTCCCTCGCAGCCCTCGCGAAACCATGTGCGGATGGATGCATCTGCCGCGGTACGTCGACAAAATCCGCCTTCACTTCGCGGGCAAGTTGCATGCCGATTATCAGCCGAATTTCGGCAAGGGTTTTGATGGACTGTGGCTCGAGTTCGCGGGTGTGGACGAAAAGCAGTTTTTGGAAGTTGTCCGCAACAGCATCACCGACGGGCAGGTGAGTGATTGGGTCTTGAAGAACGTGAAGAAGGCGGACTCCGTGAAAGCGGAGCATCGCGAGCGCATGATGAATTATCCGAAAAAGGATGATGCGACTGGACAGGAGCGTCTGAAAATGCGCAAGGAGCAATCGGGGCTTTCGCACCGCAACGATGTGCAGTGTTTTGTGGATTACATTGACGCGGACGAGAAGCGCTCTTGAGGCGCAGTTGCGGTGTATTGGCAGATGGGACAGAAAGCGCGTGGGTTGCGCAATGTGATCTTTGCGTGTCGTTAAAATTAACGACAACACCCTCCGGACGGTTCCGATTAGGATAGTGAACCCTATGTCCTATGTTGCGAGCCGCCTGATGGCAGATTGCGTTGATTTGCAATTTGCGCGCTGCTCATGACCAAAACCCACAAATCATCCCTACAGAACCCGTATGAAAACTTTTCTCACCTTGCTGATGATAACGGTGTTGCCGTTTTCTTTGCCTGCCGCCGACGTGACGGGCACCTGGAAGGCTGATTTTGACACGCAACGCGGTGTGCAAAAGTATACCTTCACGCTTAAACAAGAAGGGACCAACGTAACGGGCAAGGTGAAGGCGGAATTGACGGATTCAAAACGCGAATTGGATTTGAAGGAGGGCACCATCACCGGCGACACGGTGAAATTTGTGGAGCCGTTGCAGATCCAGGATAATGAAGTGCGAGTTGTTTTTACCGGCAAGATTTCCAGCGACGGGAATGAAATTAAATTCAGCCGCGCCGTGGGAGATTTTGGCACGACTGAATCGACAGCGAAACGCGACGCGTCAGCCGCCCAACCGAACGTGGGGCAGCCGGGCGCGCGCGCAGGTGGCCGAGGCGGAATGGGAGGCCCCATCCAGTTGGGACCGGACGACAAGCCGGCGTTTGCCGAAGCGCCGGAGGGATTCAACGCCAAACGGACCGACATTCCACATGGTGAAGTGACAGCGGTGCAGTATGATTCCCAATCACTGGGGATTCGCCGGCAACTGCGCGTTTACACGCCGCCAGGGTATTCCGCGGACAAGAAGTACCCCGTGCTTTATTTGCTTCACGGCTTGGGAATGGACGATCGTCAGTGGCTCGGCGGCATTCACGCGGACAACATCATCGACAACCTGCTGGCGGACGGGAAGATCCAGCCTTTGATCATGGTGTTCCCGAATGGCGATGCGAGCATGACCGCGGAAGTTGCCGCTTCCGGGAAGGGGTCCAACCGAAATGGCGGATTCGACAATTGGGGTGCGCCGTTTGAGAAGGACTTGTTCAAAGACATTATCCCTTTTGTCGAGGCGCACTATTCGGTTTACACGGATCGTGAACATCGCGGCCTGGCGGGTCTATCGATGGGTGGCGGGCAGACTTTGAATATTGGTTTGGCTCACGTTGATGAGTTTGCCTACGTGGGTGGGTTCTCTTCGGCGCCCAATACGAAATCACCGGAGGAACTCGTGGCCGACCCGGCCTCACTCAAAAAGTTAAAGCTGTTGTGGATCGCGTGCGGTAATCAAGATGGGTTGATTCGCATTAGCCAAGGCGTCCATGGCGCACTGAAAGAAAAGGACGTGCCGCACGTTTGGAACGTCGATTCACACGCGCATAATGACCCGGAATGGGCCAATAACCTTTATCTTTTCGTTCAACGCATTTTTCACTGACGGGAGGTGTCACTCGCAAACGTCGGTCATGTAGACATTTGTCGTATTGTATTAAGTTTATCTTTCTGCAATCATTAGCGGCGTGATTGCAGAAGCGGCAAGAACGGCGGCGGCGACCGTCGACTCCAAAATGGGATGCCCGGGATATTACCACTCACACAAGGCTCCATTGCATATTGAGGTGAAGACAAATCCACTTTCCTGACCGCTCGATAGAGCGATTTGTTGATCAGGATGTGGTGGCGTTTAGCCGGATGGCGGGTGATTCGAAATTAAGCACGCAGCTGACGCTCCACTAAGGGGACCGGCTTGCCGGGCCTATCGGTCGTTAAAGATAAGGGTTTGAAAATTTTAGGGTTGCGCATGGAAATCTTTGCTTCCTGGGAAAATGAATTTTGGGGAAAACCATGCCTTGCTCCCATCCATTTCCGCTCGCCACTCAGACGGGAGCGATCCCGTTCCAACCAACACAACAAAAAACAAAAATGAAACTGCGAACGATACAATCCCTTGGCGCCGTGGCTGCCATTTCGGCAGCGGTGGCTTATCCCTCAAATGCTCCCGGAGCGGCGTGCAACATCGACATGAGCGTTAACCGGCAGACGATTGACGGCTACGGCTTCTCGAGCGCGTGGTGCGGCCAGCTTTCGAGCGCCAAAAACAACGCTCTGTATAATACGCTGGGCTTTTCGATTCTGCGCATCCGCATCGATCCGAATCGAAATTGGACGGATGAAACGGTGAATGCTTCGAACGCGCACGCGGCCGGCGCCAAAGTGCTGGGCACGCCCTGGTCGCCACCGGCATCGATGAAAGACAATGGCAACGTGGTTCATGGTTCTTTGTTGCCGAGCCAGTATGGCGCGTATGCGACTTATTTGAACCAGGCGGCGACCAGCATCGGACTCGATTACGTTTCGATTCAGAACGAGCCGGATTGGAATCCGGATTACGAAGGTTGCGTGTGGACGGGGGCGCAATTAGAAACTTTTTGCGCCAACAACGCGCAAGCCATCGGCAAGCCGGTGGTCATGCCGGAAGCCGTCAACTTCAACGATTCCATGTCCGACCCGACGTTGAACGATGCCACGGCGGCGAGCCATGTAAGTTTCGTGGCCGGGCATTTCTATGGCGGTGGCAATACCGTGCATCAGAATGCGCTCAATCATGGGAAACACGTTTGGGAAACGGAGCACTATTTGACTGGCGGCCAGTCGGACTTCAACGTCTGCATGCAACTCGCCAAGGAAGTGACGGACGCGATGAACAATCAGTTCAGCGCGTATTTGTGGTGGTGGGTGAATGATTCTCAGACCGACGGGACCGACCTGGTCAACGGCAGCGGCACGATCATCAAGCCCGGATACATTCTCGGCCAGTTTGCGAAATGGATTCGGCCGGGCTCGACGTCTGTCAGCACGACGTACAATCCGCAGTCCAATGTTTATGTCACGGCCTATCGAGTGAACGGCGGGACGGTGATTGTGGCGATTAACATGGGAACGGGATCCGCAAGCCAGCAATTTGTCATTCAGAATGGCAACGCGACCACCATGGAAGGTTATCGCACGTCGAGCAGCCAGAGCATGGCGGACATTGGCGCGTCTACGGTTTCGGGTGGCAGTTTTACGGTGACGTTGCCCGCTCAAAGCGTGACCACATTTGTGCAGACTGGCAGTTCCGGGCTCGCGAACGGCACTTACAAGTTGATCGCTCGTCACAGCGGGAAGGCTATGGATGCTTTTGGCGCGAATACCACCAACGGCACGCAAATCATTCAGTGGACCTATGGTGGTGGCAACAACCAACGTTGGACTGTGACCAGTCTCGGCGGCGGGCTTTACAAGATCATCGGCGTCCAGAGCGGCAAGAGCATCGACATCAGCAACTGGGGCACTGCGAATGGAACCAAGGTCCAACTGTGGGATTATTTGGCGGGAACGAACCAGAAGTTCTTCTTCAATGCTACCAGCGGCGGATACTATGAAATTTCGCCGAGCCACGCGACGGGTTCGTGCCTGGACGTGAGCGGCGTTTCCACTGCGGACGGGGCGAACGTTCAACTATGGCAATGGCTGAATGGCAATAATCAGCAGTGGTCACCGCAAGCGCCCTGACGCGGACCGGGACTTTGGTGAACAGGCGCGGCAATGAGGCAACTCGTTGCCGCATTTTTTGCCGAAATTATTTAACGTTGTAGTCGCCTTTCAAATTTTTTGACAATTTTTTAATCAATTTCCGCGGACACATTTGATTTTGAGGCAAATCGCTGCTGTAGAACGCATTATATCCAACAAAATTTTTGCGATCGAAGTTGGAAATCTAATTTTGTTGAGCGAGTGTGCTAACTTTGAAGCGTTTTGGGGCATTCTACAAAGATGTGTGCATTGAGAAGAGAAGGGTCGTTTCAATCCCGGGCGACTCTGATTGTTTTCTTTTTCTGTTTTCTTTTAAGTTTTTGGACGCAAGCGCAATTGACGATTCCGCGCGGGCGTCCACACCTGAATGCCGCTCGCACGACTTTCGTGGGGGATAATGGACAACCTTTACGTGGTCCTTTTACGTCGACGGAATGGACGGGGCCGGTTCCGGCGCAGAATATCGCAAATTTAAAAGCGATGGGTTTTAACGCGGTGCATCTCTATGCGGAATCATTCGACGCCAGTTATCCAACCAACGGAAGCACCGCGCCGGGATATTCGGCGGCGAATGTTGACTCAATTGTGGCTGCCACCCGGACGAATGGACTTTACCTTGTGATGACGATTGGCAACGGCGCGAACAATGGCAATTACAACCTCGCGTACGTCACGAACTTTTGGAAATTCTACGCCGCGCGTTACGCCAACGAAACGCACGTGCTTTTTGAAGTGCAGAACGAACCCGTGGCGTGGGGGCCATCGTATCTCACGGCATCGACTCCGCCCGGTGGCGTGAACATGGAAATCGCCGCGTATCGAACGATTCGCACTTATGCGCCGAATACACCGGTTTTGCTTTTTACTTACGCGGTGTTCAACGGCTCAGGGGGAGCATCGGCGGCCTTGACCGATATTCATGCTTTCAACACAACCGTGTTCGGAAATGCAAACGCGGTTTGGACCAATGAAGCGGTGGCGTTTCACGGCTACGGCGCCGGGTGGCAATCGACTTCAACGGCGGCGTCGAATTTGATCACGGCGGGGTATCCATGTGTGATGACGGAATACGCGGGAAGTTTATGGGGTAGCAACCACGGTAGTCTCGATGCCGAGATGACATCGGAATTCGAACGGTTGGGGATTTCGTGGCTGACATTTCAGCATGTGCCGCCCACCGGCGTGTCGGATGACATCACGCAATCGGATGTTTATTCGAATATTGTGGTGAACTCCGGTCTTTCATGGACGCCGGATTATGGAAATTTTCCGGCGGTGCGCGGACCGTACGGAAATGGCGGGCAACCCAGAACTGTGCCCGCAAGTTACGTGAATAATTTTCTCACCGGCACTCCCATGCGGGTGCAGGCGGAGGATTTCGACACCGGTGGCGAAGGTGTGGCTTATCACGAACTTACTACGACAAATCTTTCCGGCCAGTATCGCCTGAATGAAGCGGTGGACATTGAGACGACGACGGACACGGGCGGCGGCTATGATGTCACCAGTAATGCCGCCGGGGAGTGGCTCGAGTACAGCATTTGGATCAAGGTGGCCGGTTATTACAATTTTTCGCTTCGCTACGCAGCTCCGAGCAATGGCTGCGTGGTGCAAATGACCGGCAACGGCCATGACCGCACGGGGAGATGGGGATTGCCGAGTACAGGCTCTGCCACCACGTGGATGACCGCGACCCAGCGAGTGCTTCTGGAACCGGGCCGGCAGAAACTGCGCATCAACATTTTGAACGGCGGGTTCAACTTGAATTGGTTCGAATTGACTCCTTCGGCGACGGGGTTTGTGCCCAACGGAGTTTACAAATTCCTGAATGGCGCGAACGGCTCGGTGTTCACCGAAATGACGAGCACGAATTTGGTCGCGTCGAGTAATTACGTTGGATCGGCTTATCAACAGTGGAACCTCCAGCATATCGGTGGCGGGCAATACAAAATTTCCGCCGTGGCAAATAACTGGAGCTGGAATTTGAACAATAGCGGCTCGCTGGGAATCACGTCGGGGTGGGGCACCGGCGATCATCAGTGCTTCATTCTGGTTCCGACCAGCGGCGGATATTACCGCATTCTGCCGGTGAACAATGGAATGCCTCTTGAATCGGCGAATGCGAATACGGTGGATCAACAGGCTTATTCGGGCGCCGCCAATCAGCAGTGGGCGCTGACTTCGGTTTCCGCGCCGGCGTTTCCGGTTGGGCTAAAGGCGGGCGCCATTTCCGCGACTCAAGTCAGCGTCAGTTGGAACGCAGTGAGCAATGCGACGAGTTACAAGGTGAAGCGGTCGGCGACGAGTGGCGGGCCGTACAGCACCGTGGCAGTTGGCATCACTGGCACGAACTACACCGATACGATTCCAGTCGGCATGACCTATTATTATGTGGTCAGTGCCGTCACGAGCGGGTCCGAGAGCCCGAACAGTTTTGAAGTGTCCTATCTGCCGTATCCGTGGGCGACGCAGGACATCGGGACGGTGAACTTCGCGGGCAGCGCTTCCTACAACAGCGGCATTTTCACGGCAGTGGGCGCCGGAGCGGACATTTGGGGCACGGCGGATGCGATGCGTTATACCTATGTGCCGGTGACGGGGAATTGCACGATGATCGCGCGTGTGGTGAGTGTTCAGAACGTGGATGCGTGGTCGAAAGCCGGAATCATGATTCGCTCCAGTTTGAATGCCAATGCGGCGAATGCGTTTATCTCCGTGACACCCGGGAACGGTGTGACGTGGCAATATCGCACCAGCAACGGCGGCAGCACGGGCAACAGCGCCACGGGCGGAATCAACGCGCCGTATTGGGTGAAGCTGGTGCGCAGTGGGAATACCTTCACCGGATACCGCTCGCCGAACGGCGTGACGTGGACGCAGCAGGGAAGCGCGCAAACCATCAGCATGGCGTCCACGGTGTTTGTGGGGTTGGCATTGACCAGTCACAACGCGAATAATTTGTGCACGGCCGAGTTCGATAATGTTTCGGGACCCGGTTGGACGACTTCGGCAGCTCCGGCGGCTCCCGCTGCGCTGGCCGCGGTAGTGACCAATTGGAACGTCAGCTTGACCTGGCCCACCGCAGGTGGCGCGACCAGTTATAATGTCAAACGAGGTCTCATTTTCGGCGGACCGTATACCGTGATCGCGAATGTGACCGGGACGAATTATATCGATTCCGCGTTAGCGAACGGCACGGATTATTATTACGTGGTCTCGGCGTTGAACCCGGCTGGCGAAAGTGCTGATTCGGTCCAAGCCAGCGTGGCTGCGCAAAATTTCGCCCCGTCTGGATTAACTGCGTCGGCAATATCCAGCAATCAGGTCAGTCTGGTTTGGAACGCGTTTATCGACGCCACGAGTTATAACATCAAGAGTTCGCCCACGAGTGGCGGACCTTACACGACGATTGCGTCGGGAGTGATCGGAACCAGCTACACCGACACTGTCGCAGTCGGCATGAAATATTATTACGTGGTGAGCGCGGTCACGGAAGATGCGGAAACGCCGAACAGCACGGAGGCGGCTATCAATCTGCCGTATCCGTGGCAGACGCAAGATGTGGGAGTCGTGGGGGTGACGGGCAGTGCCGGTTACAACGACGGCGCATTTTTGGCGAACGGAGCAGGGGCGGACATTCAAGGCACGGCCGACGCATTTCGCTATGTGTATGTGCCGGCGAATGGAGATTGCACGATCATTGCGCG
>Ga0105238_10006127_pt1 | contig 11938 bp, 9 predicted proteins | sample KBSC34metaG_FD_81526 | JGI IMG/M metagenome (GOLD analysis project Ga0105238, IMG submission 81526) | Corn rhizosphere microbial communities from Kellogg Biological Station, Michigan, USA - KBS C3-4 metaG | ecosystem: Host-associated > Plants > Roots > Rhizosphere > Soil | place: Michigan, USA... | reverse complement strand
CTGCGCGCGCATCTCCTGCACTTCGAGCGTCAGCCGCTCAATCGCCTTCTCCAGCGCCGCAACATGCACCTCTCCCACCGAAGGTTTTACGGCCTCAACGTAGAAGGTTCCATTTGGCTCCAGGACACACTTTTCCACCTCGCCGAGGTGGCTCAACCCCTGCTTGTGGATCGCCGACAGCAGGTCTGTTTCTGTGAGCGTCTCCTTCTTCAGGGCTTCTTGATCAATCTGTCCGCGCCGTACCAAAACCGTCTCCTTGCCCTCCAGCGCCTCGTTCAGCTTCTGATGCCGGTAGAGCAGCCGCACCACGATCCAGTTGATCGCCAACAGCGAAAATGCTCCGATCACGCCGCCGGTAATCGAGTTGTCTTCGCCGATGATGGCGTTCTGTACCGCATTCGAGAGAGTGAGCAGGACAACAAGATCGAAGGGGTTCAACTGCGCCAACTCGCGCTTGCCGAAGACACGCAGGCAGACGACAAGAAACACGTAAACAATGATCGGCCGCAGAATCTTCTCTGCCACAGGCACGGGCAGGTGAAACATAGTGTTGATGATGTCGTGCATTCCGCCTCCGCAGACGACTAGCTGTATCTCTTTTGATGCCACTCCCAAGCGCTGGCCATGATGGCGTCGAGCTCAGCAAACTTTGGCTGCCAGCCCAGTTCGCGCTGGATCTTCTCTGAACTCGCGACCAGCACTGCCGGATCGCCCGGCCTGCGCGGACATTCCTCTACAGGAATCGCATGGCCGGTAACCCGGCGCGCACTCTCAATCACCTCCCGCACCGTAAAGCCCTGCCCGTTGCCGATGTTGTAGAGCAGCCGATCGCGTTTCTCGAGAGCATTCAACGCCAGCATGTGCGCGTCGGCCAGGTCGCTGACGTGGATGTAATCGCGGATGCAGGTGCCGTCCTTGGTCGGATAGTCCTGCCCGAAGATTTTGATCTGCTCGCGACGGCCCAACGCCACGTCGAGAATGAGCGGGATCAGGTGCGACTCCGGCTCATGGGCCTCACCGTAATCTTCAAACGCGCCCGCCACGTTGAAGTAACGCAGGCTGGCATAACGCAGCCCATGGATGCGGTTGAACCATGCAAGCATCTGCTCCACTAGCAACTTGCTTTCGCCATAAGCGTTGGTGGGCGCGAGCTTCGCGTTCTCCTCGATCGGCGTCTTCTCCGGCTCGCCGTAACAAGCTGCCGTCGAGCTGAACACCAACCGCCTGGGCCCAACCGCTGTCATTGCTTCCAGCAGCGAAAGTGTACCAACGGTGTTGTTGCGGAAGTAGATCTCAGGCTTCACCATGCTCTCGCCCGCTTCGATCAGCGCGGCAAAGTGCATCACGCCATCGAAATTACCGGCAGCCAGCGTCTTTTCCAGCAGCGCACGATCAGCAAGGTCACCTTCCACCAGAGTTGCTCCCGCTGCCACTGCACTGCGCTTGCTGTGGCAGAAGTTGTCGTAGATCGTAACCGCATGACCGGCCGCCAGCAGCCGCCGCGTTACCGTTCCGCCGATGTAACCGGTACCGCCGGTCACCAAGATTTTCATTGCCAAACCAACACTCCCTCGCGCACGCAAGTCCCGTCGCTACAACCAAAGTATAGGAATTTATTTGCCAAAGAGTGATTTTGCCGGCATCCGGATTGGTGCAGTCTGTACTGGCGACCGCAAGTCTCTGAAGGCACGAAGCAGGGTGCCGAAAGTAGCACTTTGCTAAGCGGTTTTTATACACGTTGGACGCGATTGCATCTAACCAAATGGTATGCTCGGCCCAATTCGATGGGGCGAGCCGCCGATGACAAAGGTAACCCGGCCCTGGCAGCTGGGCAAAACATAGGATGCACTTCGTATTGGGCCCCAGTAATCGGATATTTTTCAGCAACTTATACTTAATCTGAGGATTTCTGTTAGGCTCCAAACGCAGCTCCTCTTTAGCCCGAGATTGTTACTTCAGCGCCACAAATTGCGTCATACTTAAACCTTCCGGGACCGCCACCTAAAAGCAGCGGCACCAAACACGAGGACGAAGGCCGATGGCACCACCTCTTCGCAGTGCAAATCCTGAGCTGGCGACAAACGTGCAATTTGCGCATTTTGGAGTGCTGGATGCTGGCAGTCAGAGCAAGGCTTCGACGGCCACATCGGTCTTGCTCAACCTTGCCATTGCGTTCGTCGTGGTGGTTATCAGCGCGGCAGCCAAGCACACCATCGCCCCCAAAACGCGCATGACGCAGCTGATTGAGCCTATCCCGATCAAAAAAGAAGAGCCGCCCAAACCAAAGATCATCCCGCCCAAGCCAAAACCGCTGCCGGAGATCGTGAAGGTAGAGCCGAAGATCGTCAATCTTCCCAAGCCGATTGAGGCTCCCAAGCCGCAGGTCGTGAAGATGGATACGCCCAAGCCGGTCATCATGCCGGCGGCGCCGCAAAAGGTTGTGGCCATGGCCGCGCCTACGCCGGTCAATCTGAGCCGTCCCCAGGCTGCATCCGTACCAAATAATGACGCGCATCCCAGTGCCGTCCGTCTCGGCACGCCAGACTCACCTATACCCAATCTGCACGGCCCGGCCGTGGCGTCGGTTAATCTCGCGCGAGGCATGCCCGGAATGAATGCCGCGAATACGGGAAATGGACCACCGGCAACCAAGGTCGTCCTCGGCAGCGGCTCGCCGGAAAGCACTTCGATCCACGGCACCGGCGCTGTCGCGGTAACCGGCATTCCCCACGGCGTCCCCGGCGGGACAGGCACAGGTCCGGCGCGTGCAGCGGGCCCTGTGAATCTCGGTCAGGCAGCTCCGCCGCCGATGCCTAAGCCTGCAACGGTAGCCGCAGCGCCACAGCGGACCGCGCCGAAGGTGATCTATAAGCCAAAGCCGGATTACACCGAAGAGGCACGCCAGGAGCACATTGAGGGTGTTGTCACTATCCACATCAAGGTCCTCCCTAACGGGGCGGTGCAGGTCGTCGGCATCACGCGGGGGCTGGGTCACGGCCTCGATGAATCGGCGACGCGCGCCATCATGGCTACAAAGTTCGAGCCGGCAACGGATGCATCCGGTTCTCCGATCACCTGGGACGGCATGGTCAATGTCGCCTTCCAACTGGCAGGTTAACCTCCTGTCCACTGTTTCTTTTGTGGCATTTCACTCTATTGGGCGTTGTACGAACATCTAAGCAATGAATACGGCCTGCGCGGCCAAATTTAGGGAGCAGCACATCATGATCTCTCGTGTACGATTCACAGCCGGCGCTTCAGCATTTGCGCTTCTTCTCGCGGTATCCACCTCGGCTCCCGCGGCCGTCATCTTTGGCAAGAAGAAGGTGCAGCAGGACAATACGCCAGGCCGCAAGCTTACCGCCGCGCAAAGTGCGCTGATCGACAAGGCCATCGGCCGCGAGAAGGAAGTCATCAAGGTTGTCAAAGAGCGCGCTCCCCTGGTTGAGACCTACATCCAGAACATGAAGCCGGATCCGGTGCTGTTCCAGGTGCCGGAATCGGACCAGCACTTCCTCGCCCGCGTGGAGTTCGGCAAAGTCATCAACGATGATCCCTACAAGGAGAACAAGGGAAACTTCAGCGCGAAGAAGGGCAAAATGTCCTTCCTGAATTCGTTCAAGGCCCTGGGCGGCATCTCCGGCAGCCTGCATCTGACCTTCCACGATTCAGGCTTCGTGCAGATGATCCTGATGGACTCGAACAGCTTCGATCGTCAGCATTACAACTTCACCTTCGTCCGCAATGACTTCCTGGGCAATATTCCCACCGCCGTCTTTGACGTGGCTCCATCGAGCGGCAAGCGCGAGTTCGGCCGCTTCTTTGGCCGCATCTGGGTGGAGAACCGCGACGGCAACGTTGTTCGCTTCAACGGCGACTTCGCCGGCTCCATCGAGTCGATCAAGGAGTTCTACCACTTCGATTCATGGCGCACCAACGTACAGCCTGGCCTGTGGCTTCCCACCAGCTTCTATGTTGAAGAGACCGATCCGCGCAGCCCAACCAATTCCCTTCGCTTCAAGGCCATCAGCTACGTCTGGGGTTACTCGCTCAAGGTGCCGGATGAGAACGCCGAGAACACTTCCCTTGAAGTCGTCAATGCGCAGGACGTCTCTAACAATGCTCCGGACGTGAGCCCCCTGGGTGCACAGCGCCAGTGGGAGCAGCAGGCCGAAGACAACGTGGTTGAGCGCCTCTTCCAGGCCGGCCTTGTCGATGCCCCGAGCGAGTTCGACCAGACTCTCGCTGCCCTGGCCAACAATATTCTGGTCTACAACAACATTCAGACCAGCCGCCCGATCCGCGTGCGCACTCTTCTCACAGAGCCGCTGGAATCGCTCGCCATCGGCAACACAATTCTGCTTTCCAAGAGCCTCATCGACACAACAAGCATTCCATCAACCGATGGCGCGCAGCAGATGGGTGATCTGAACGCGCTGCTTGCCTTCCAGGTCGCGCATATCATTCTCGGCCATCGCCTCGATACCAAGTACGCCTTCAACGATCGTCTGCTCTTCCCGTCGGACTCCGTATTCCAGAACATTCCCATGCACCACACGGATGCGGACAACACCGCCGCTGCCAAGAAGGCCATGGATCTGCTGAACGCCAAGGAGCTCGCCGGAGGGCAGCAGTACTTCGGTCTGTACCTGCAGCAATTGCAGGCACGCCAGAAGGGCTTGACTGCACTGAATACGCCGATGATCGGCGATGCGCTGGTGAAGAGCGACAAGGACCCGACCTTCTGGATGGCCGCTATGATGCCGAAGGGCATCAAGCTGGACATGAAGGACCTGAAGCAGCAGGCAGCCATGCCGCTGGCAAGCTTCCTGAAGTTCGATCCCTGGAATGACCAGATGATCACGATGCATGCCAGTGCAGAACCCATCATCAACGAGCGCGACAAGATGCCGTTTGAGGTGGAGCCGGTCTACCTGAAGCTCAGCTACTATGCTCCGCCTGCTGCACCGGCCGCACCTGCTGCAGCGTCCACAGGCAGTGCGCCTGCACAGGGCGATCCTGCTGCAGCAGCGGCTGCAGCTCCTGCGGCGACGGCTCCAGCCGCACCAGCGAATACCGCCGCGGCGCCGCCTGCAGCAGCTCAGCCTGCCCCGCAGCAATAGAGCATCCAACCGTTACAGGGGTCCTCTAAAAGAGGCCCCGGACGCGAATAGCCCCAAACCATTCGCTCTGGCAGCAAGATTGACGCTTTTTTTTAGGAGACGCAATGTTGAAGACATCGATTCGCAGTGGGGCAGCCATCGCCCTTTCTTCTTTGGTGATCTTGTTCGCACCCGCAGTCCACGGCCAGGCCATGCCTACCGCTACCGGGCGCGGCGGAGGATTCCAGGTAGGTGCCGGCGTAACCTACGGCAAGCCGGATTTCGGTGAGAAGTGGATTGGCGGCGTTAGCGGATTTGCCGACTACAACGTATTGCCGCACGTTGGCCTGGAAGCGAACGTCCACTTTCTTACCCTGAAGACACCCGAGGATCTCGGCGAAGAGACCTTTGAGGCGGGGCCTCGCTTTTTCTGGCGCAAAAATCGCTTCACCCTGTACGGCAAAGGTCAGATCGGCCTTGGCAGGTTTGTGGTTCAGGAATCGAACCCGTTTTACAACGCCGGCAAGCACAACTCCAGTTCATGGATGTATTCGGTTGGCGGCGGCGTGGACATCAACTTTCGCCATCACATTACCCTTCGTGCCTTCGACCTCGAATATCAGAGCTGGCCTAACTTCGCGAACAATGGTTTGACTCCAGCAATCGGCACTGTGGGCGTCGCCTACCGCTTCCGCTAACCCACGCCCAATTTGGGAAAGCGGTGCAATGCGCGGTCGCGCATTACAATAGAAGGTTGGAACGGGAGCGATAAAATCGCTCTCGTTCGCGTTTAAAGACACCGCTCTTCGGGAGCATCCTCCATGTATCGCATTGCCCTGCTGGTCCTGCTTGGGCTTGCGCCGCCACTCTTCTCACAGGCCCTTCCCACCGCCTCCCGCTCAGCAGACGTCCAAGTTGGCATTGGCTATGCCGTTGGCAGGCCAGACTACGGCCATCGCACCATACCGGGCCTTTCGGTGTACGCAGATATTGATCTGCGCCCCCATCTTGGCGGAGAGGTCGAGTTTCATTCGATCGCAGACACCAGCGGTTCCCAGATGGCCGAGCGCACCTACGAACTCGGAGCCAGATACTTTCGCAGTTATGACGCTTTTGTGCCTTATGCAAAGGCAATGTTGGGCTTCGGACAGCTCCATTATCCACAGGGCCTCACCACGCTGGACTACTCGATCTTTGCAGGCGGTGCGGGCGCGGATTTCAAGCTGAGCGACCGGATCTATCTGCGCGGCGAGTACGAATACCAGCATTGGAATGGCTTTGCCAATGGCGGCTTGCACCCACAACTTGTGACCCTTGCGATCGCGTACCACTTTCCGGGCCGGCTTCACCGCTGATACCGTCGCTAGATTCAGAGGCGATAGACATTCATCGCCGTCGCACCGAAGATGCTTTCCTTCTCGCTTTCGCTGAAGGCAGCGAAGTAGGTGCGCAGTGTATTCCACCACTGCTCATACTCTGACGCCACCAGGCATACCGGCCAATCCGATCCAGCCATCAGGCGTACTGGGCCAAATGCCTCAACCACAACGTCAAGATATGGCCTCAGCGTTTGCAGCGACCATGTGTCCCATTTCGCCTCTGTCACCAGTCCGGATATCTTGCAGGACACATTCTCGCGCCTCGCCAACTCGCGAATCTGCGTAGTCCATGGCTCGCGTGCGCCAGCTGCGATCTTTGGCTTGGCGATATGGTCCAACACAAACATTTGGTTGGGATGCCGATCGACGAAGCGGGCCGTCTGCGGTAGATGCCTCTCGAAGATAAGGATGTCGTAGACCAGTCCTGTACCAGTCAGCGAACGAATTCCCTGATTGAAATCCTCGCGCAGAATGTAATTCTCATCCGGCTCGCCCTGGATAACGTGGCGCAGACCCTTCAGCTTCACGCGGCCGGCAAACTCTTCCATGACCTTCATGAATTTCGGGTCTGCGATGGGCACCCAGCCAACCACACCGCGCATGGCAGCACAGCCATCGGCGAGTTCCAGCAGCCATCGCGTCTCCTCCAGCGACTGCCGCGCCTGGACTGCGACCGCGCCATCAACGCCTGCCCTGGCCATCTCCTCGGTCAAATCAGCCGGGAGGAAGTCGCGCCGGATGCGCTGCATCGATTCATCGATCCAGCCGTACTCTTCCCGCGTGTAGCGCCAGAGGTGGTGGTGCGCATCGATCACTTTTCTGTCGCCCATCGAGCGGGTTCTTTACTTCCTGCTGTACAACATTTCTTTGATGGCCGCGCGCCGCGCTGCATTGGCTTCACGATCGGAACCGAGTACGTCATTCGAGCCTTTACCCGGCCCCTCGGCCTCCGGCTCGCTGCACTGTGGACAGCGATTTGCAAAGCCCGGCTTGCCGGGCCGCAGCTCAAACTCTTCTCCGCACGCAACGCATGTCTTAATCGGAAATGCCATGCTACTGATGATAAACCGACACGAAGGCGCCGCCTTACTCCGTCCGGCGCCGCACATTCGCAAGCAATTCATCACGGAAAGAGAGGACGGCAGCGTCAGCACGGTAATCGTCCTCCGGCACCGTGGCATCTATTGAGGGCGTTGCAGACCTCGCCTCCTGCTGGGCAACGACGATCGTCTTCGCATTGAGAAACTCTCGCATACCCGCGGCGGAGAGCTCGCGGCCATAGCCGGAGCGTTTGACACCGCCGAAGGGAAGTCGCGGGTCGCTGGCAACAATCTCGTTGAAGAATACCGCCCCACATTCAAGAGCTTCTGCAAAGCGGCGCTGCTCAGACTTACTGCTTGTCCAGACCGAGGCAGCGAGACCGAAGTAAGTGTCGTTGGCGATCCGGATGGCATCTTCCATATCGTGTACGCGGAAGAGCATGGCGACCGGACCAAAAAGCTCCTGGCTATAGACCTCGCATTCACGAGGCACACCGGCCAGCACCGTGGGCTCGTAGTAGTTGCCTTTACCCACCATGCGTGCTCCGCCGGTGAGAACACGTGCGCCGACCTTCACAGCGGTCTGCACCTGCGCGTCTAGCTCGTTGAGCAGCGTCTCTGTTGCCAGCGGGCCGATCTCGGTCTCTTCCTTCACGGGATCGCCTACCTTAAGCGCATCCATTGCTTCGACGAAGCGCGACTCAAACTCGTTGTAGATCGCATCCGCGACCAAAATGCGCTTGGCGCAGATACAGGACTGCCCGCTGTTAATCGCGCGGGCCTTGACCGCGGATGCAACCGCCGCATCCATATCTGCCGAAGGCATGACGATGAAGGGATCGCTGCCGCCCAACTCCAGCACGGATTTCTTGATGAACCATCCAGCCTGCGCAGCCACGGCACGCCCAGCAGCCTCGCTGCCGGTCAACGTAACAGCGGCTACCCGCTCGTCTGCGAGAACGTGTTCTACCTGCGAGGTCTCGATCAATAACGTCTGAAAGATTCCGCGTGGAAAGCCGGCGCGGCGCACTAGAGATTCAATCGCCAGCGCGCACTGCGGCACGTTGGAAGCGTGCTTCAACAGGCCTGCGTTCCCGGCCATCAGCGCGGGCGCGAGAAAGCGGAAGACCTGCCACAACGGGAAATTCCACGGCATGACGGCGAGTATTACGCCGAGAGGGTCCCAGCGCACGTGGGCGTCATTGCCCCCAACGTCGATGTATTCCGGCGCAAGAATGCGCGCGGCATGTGCAGAATAATAGCGACAGCCCAGCACGCACTTGGCAACCTCCGCACGTGCCTGCGCAATCGGCTTGCCCATCTCTGCCGTGATGAGCGCAGCAAGCTCTTCGGCCTCGCTATCGAGCAGGCTGGCCAGCTTGTTCATCCACAGCTCTCGGTGCGAAAGCGGAACTGAAGCGTAATCTGCAAAGGCCGTGCGAGCGAGGGCGATCTTCTCCCGCACAGCTTCGTCGGTGAGCGGCGTGAAGCTTTTCAGTAGTTCGCCATTGGCCGGGTTGATGGACTGAATCGGCATGAGGGATTGGATGCAGGTCTATTCCGATGCGAGCCGCGCAAGAGTAGCAGCCAGTACCCGCGTGCCGTTGGCGATGTCTTCGGGCCTGGCGTATTCATCGGGCCGATGGCTGACGCCACCGCGGCACGGGATGAAGATCATTGCAATGGGCGCGACCTGCGCCATGAAGAGTGAATCATGGTACGCGCGGCTGACCATGTGCTTTGGCTGAACTCCCATGTCGCGGCAAGCCTCATCGATTACCTCAACAATGTGCGCGGAGGAGAGTGCGGGTTGGTCGGCATTGACCAGCGTCTCGGCGATGCGCACGTCTCGGCGTGAGGCAATCTCTCGGATGTCTGCGCGCACGCGTTGCATAACCGCCTCACGCCGCATCGGATCGATGTCCCGGATATCGACCTGCAACGTGACACGGCTGGGTACGCTGTTGACTGCCCCGGGAAAGACGTCGCATGTACCCACAGTGGCGACCGTATCGATCGCTTTGGTAGCGAGCGCTTGTTTCTCGAGAGATAGAACAACTTCAGCGGCAGCGCAAAGCGCGTCGCGGCGGTCGGGCATCAGCAGCGCGCCGGCGTGTCCACCCACGCCTTCAATGGTGAATCGGTAGCTCGCAGGCGCAGCGATAGCCGTGACGATGCCAAGCGGCACGCCTTCACGCTCCAGCAAAGGGCCTTGCTCGATATGCAGCTCCACCCATGCGTGATAGTGGCCTTTCGGCAACTTCACCGCGGAAAGCGGCCCTGTGAAGCCAGCGGCCGTGCGGATTTCGGCAAGAGTCTCATCTTCTGAGCCGCGCTGTGCTCCACGCAGCGCATCCGCCTTCTCCGGATCGAGGATGCCCCCCAGCAGACGGCTGCCCAGGCAGCCGATACCGAAGCGCGTCGGCTCTTCGGATGTAAGCAGCACCAACTCAATCGACCGGCGCGGACGAACGCCTGAGCGCTGCAGCGCGCGTATCGCTTCGAGTCCGCCGATCACGCCGACGGTGCCGTCATACATCCCGGCGTGCGGAATAGCGTCGATATGCGAACCCGTGGCAACAGCGGGCAGATCAGGTTCCGCACCAACCCAACGGAAGAAGGTATTGCCGACTGCATCTTCACGGATGGCAAGACCTGCATCCGCTGCCAGCTCTTTGAGCCATGCACGTGCGCGCAGATCATCCTCAGTAAAAACAATGCGCGTGACTGCGGTGCCCAGTGGCGACGGCTCGACGTGCGTAAAACCAGCGAGCGTTTGCAGTTCGCTGAGCAGCCGCGCGGAATCGATCTTAATGTTCATGGCTGCTTCACCGCTCATGGCTGTTTCGACCATCTTCATCCCAGTGGATGCCGGTTCCAGTCTTTGTAGATGAGATATTTCGCCGGCTGCTTGCCAATCGCGCCAAACCACTGCGGACAAAACGGCGCCATCCAGATGAAGTCGCCAGCCGTGACCGAATACCATGCATCGCCGAGCCGGTAGATGCCACCGCCCTCAAGCATCAGTAGTCCATGCTCCATCACGTGCACCTCCACCTGGCTCAGTGAGGCTCCGGGTTGGTAGGTCATCGTGTTGACGGCGAAGTCGAAGCTCGGCGAATCCGGCAACAGTGCGCGGACCTGCAGATCGGGGTCACCATTGAGAGCGGCCGATGTGACATCTGACTCGCGAGCGATGAGGAGCTTTGGCGCTGGAACATCAGCCAGCGCCTGGTATTCCTTTTCGATCACCGCAACGCGCGCCGCTGTTCGCGCAGTGATTCCTGCTCCAGAGGCGGCGGGCAGATAGGCGTACCCGCCAGCGGCGAGTGTGCTCGATGCGGCAAGTCCGATCTCGCCGGACAGAACATAGACAAAGCGCTGTGCTGCCGCCGGCGCGAGTGTGCCGCCTAGCTCAAATTCAATGGTGTACTGCGTGAAGGCCGCACCGGCCGCGGGCGAGATATGTACGATAGCCATCCCACCGCTAAGACCCGGGAGCGGCGAGCGGACAAAGGCATCCGGCGTGTGCAGCAGATGATCGCGCTGATGAGAACTGCGTGTTCGGCCGAGATTATGCATGGGCGGCCTCATGTCTGTACGCGTGGGCGTTGCGAACGAGCTGTTCGAGCATGGCCTTATCATCGCGCAGCCGGGCGAGGAACTCCAGCCCTGCAGCGAGCGCGCCTTCTACATCTTCAACCAAAACGGCCTCATCAGGATGATGGCTCAGCCCCCCCGGCGTGCGCAGAAAAAGCATTGCACTGGGTACTCTGCGCGCAAGAATCATCGCATCATGCCCTGCCCCACTGGTGAGTGTGCGCGCTGGATTACCCGTGACTCGGCTGACGGATTCAGCCAGGGCGGAGGCGAGCGTGTTGTCCATTACCACTGCAGACTGATCGAGCGATGTCGCGTGCTGCAGCGTGACACCTCGCGCCGACGCCACGGATTCAGCAAACGCAACCAGATGCTTGGCGGCAGCTACTCGAGTCGCATCCTGCGGGCTGCGCACATCCAGTGTCGCGACTACCTTGCCTGGAATTACATTCCCGGCTGCGGAGGGTATGTCTAGCTTGCCTACCGTGGCAACCAGGCCCGGCGTCTCCGCTGCATATCGCTCCACCTCGACAACCCATGCAGCCCCAGCAGCCAGTGCGTCGTGACGCAGCACTCCCATGGGCGTAGTGCCCGCATGGTTGGTATGCCCGGTGAAGGTGAACGTCATCCGCGTCTGCCCTGCGATGGCATCGACCACAGCCAACGCACGGCCTTCGCTCTCCAGCACTGGCCCCTGCTCAATGTGGAATTCAACATAGCCAAATACCGCGGGGTCGAGCACAGCATTTGCAATGTCATTCGGGTCAAGACCAAAGTTGCAGATGGCCTGCGCGACTGAGATACCGTTCGCATCGGT
>Ga0105238_10006124_pt1 | contig 11939 bp, 15 predicted proteins | sample KBSC34metaG_FD_81526 | JGI IMG/M metagenome (GOLD analysis project Ga0105238, IMG submission 81526) | Corn rhizosphere microbial communities from Kellogg Biological Station, Michigan, USA - KBS C3-4 metaG | ecosystem: Host-associated > Plants > Roots > Rhizosphere > Soil | place: Michigan, USA... | reverse complement strand
GCTGATATTATTCAGAAGAATGCTGAAGGAGATCAAGTTAATTTTGATGAACTGGAAAAGAAACCTGAGTTCAGAGATTCTAAAATGAAAAGAGCTTTGAATGTTCTTAGAAACTTATTATCCAAAGCTGGTAAAAGCATTGTCAAAGGTCTTAAAAATTTACATATAAAAGAAGAAGTAGATGAAACTAATTAAAATATTACAGGAGACGCTTGAAGAAGATGCCAGTCTCAATTATGCTGGAAAGAAAGTTAGGATGCGTCTTAAGCCTAATATCAATCCTACAAAACAGGGTATCAGGATCCAATTCTCCTTTGGCGGAGGTGATTTGGATTCAAATGAAAAAGATGCATTTACCACCGGTCTACAAACGATTTTAAATAAAGCTCTATCTCCATATGGTATGAGTGTTAATAGTGATCCAGATGTTCCTAACCAGGGAGAAGAGATTATTGGATTTTATTTAACTATTGAACAGTTTGAGACGTTTATCAAAAAAGCTTTGAAAGAAACGTTAAAGACTGCTAAAAAACCTGAAATTAAGAAAGATGAACCAGACGAGGAGGAATCAGAAGAAGCGTAAGCTTCCAGAACTTAATTATACTATTCGAAGATTTTCAGACTATCAAACCATTACCAATAATTCGAGAACAAAAGATTTCTTGTTTATAAACCTATTACCGGCTATTAGAGACGGTATTTCCAATAATCTGGATCAAGTGCCCATTGTTCAATTAAGAGGCTCTAATACGTCTGTAATACTCAAAAAAGATGATTGGAAGACTTCTATTAGTAAGGCTATCGAATTTTACGCAGCTCAGGAAAAATATGAGCAGTGTCAAAAATTTAAAGAACTCCTCGAAAATCTCTAAAATAAAATATTGTTATGTCCGATTTCTCCAAGAAAAATTCTCATGAAGAGAATATAAAAATATCTATTGATAAGATTTTAGGTTCAAATACTTCACTTAAACGTACTAAGAAGACAGCTGAAGATCAGAGACGATCTTTATTTATCAATATTATCAATCAATTGCAAGCATTAGATAACAGAGCTTTGGAATTACATTTCAATTATTCTATGGATATGACTTCATATGAAACGCCATTTTTTGTTGTTATAGAAGAACTATTGGATATGTTGTTTACTAAAAATCAAATTGGTCTCATAAATTTTTATCTGTATGAGCGAATTACTCCAGAAGGATTTATGTTAGAACTACATGATAACGGAGTACCCATCCCTATGAATAATGCAGAACAATTATACGAAGCTATCCTAAAAAGAAAATAATATGGCTAATAGATACACTAAAAATCAAGGTCTGACAAAAGATCAGATAGAACTCGCAATGCGTCATACGCCTTCCAACAATGCGGCTGCAAGATATTTAGGAGTTACTATTCTTACTTATCGAAAATATGCCAGGATGTACTATGATGATGCTACTGGAATGAATCTTTATGAAAAGCATATGAATGCGCATGGTATAGGCGTACCTAAAGGTCTTAAGCATAATCCCGCGAAAGAACAAACTGTATTGATGGATATCCTAGCTGGTAAGGTCATACCTTCTAGTTTCACCGCCGAAAGACTACGTGACCGTCTTATAAAAGAAATGCTTATCAAAGAAGAATGTGCATCGTGTGGATTTCATGAGAAGCGGGTACATGATTACAAGGTTCCTCTGTTACTTACCTTCCGTGATGGTAATAAACAAAACTGGCATATAGATAACCTGGAATTGCTCTGTTACAATTGTTATTTCCTTCAAGTGGGAGAAATATTTAATAGAACACAGAAAAGACATATCGAAGATAGTGTACGTACCAGAGGTGGAGATGTTACCAAGGAATTGCAGATTGAGCCTACTCACCTGGAAGTTATGAAAGATTTGTATAAAAACTATGACACAAATCATTCCCAAGAAGATGATACTGGAGAAAGTTTGATCTATAAAGTTTGATATTTATAGTAAATGAGCATGTATGTTAATAATCGATGCATCCAGCGGAAAGAAAACCTTCGAAGAAGTTCTTAAAGAACATGATCTTATTTTATCCAGGGAGATTATCAACTGTGTATGTGATGCCATCGATTTGGATGTTCCTAAGATCCTGGTAGCAATTATCAAAGCTCCTAATGACAGAGAAATAGATATTACCTCATCAAGATCTTATTACAAGGATGCCCTTCAAAAGAATATGAAAGCTCTTATTAAAAACGAGGAATACGAACTTTGTGCCAAAGCAAAACGATATATCGATAGTTTAAATCTTTTAGAAGAGTCTTTACAAAATTAATTTTATGAATGGTTATATTATGAAAGCTTTAGAAGACATTATAGTTCCAGAAGGATGTGAAGAAATTACATTAAGTATCGATCCATATAAAATGACGAAAGATATAAATGGAATTATAGTTTGGAGATCAATGTCTGGAGAAAAGTGTCCCAACCCACCATATCAGATAGATCAGACTTCCCACCAGGGAAAAGATAAAGTGATAGATCAATAGGTCAATTAAGTTGAATAAGAATGGATGATCATATACATCATTGAGTACCCAATAAAAGAAGTACACTACAATGATCAAGATCTCCAATAGACAGAGTGCGATATTCCAATTAGCGATATTTTCTCGTTTTTCTTCCTTCCTGGTGAATATCACAGCAAATCCATAGCCTCCGGCATAGAAGATACATCCTACAAAGAAAGCATAAAGACATCCCTTTAAAAATTTGAATATTGATTCCATAAAAAGAATTTTTATAAAATTATAAAAAATATTTGGTAGTTTCAAATTTTAGTTGTACATTTGCATATATTTATTATCACATGAAACAATTATCATCATATAGTTTATCGCTCTTGTCCAGTTATCTACTGGCACCTGGGGATACTATGTGATGATCTAATCATATTTTATTAGTAGTAATTCCCCGGTACATGTCCCTTCAGATGTATTCGGGGATTTTTGTTTTTAATATCCTCCATTGGCGAAACTGGAAGAACGCGCTAGTCTTAGGAACTAGTCCGTGAAAATCGGGTACACGTTCGACTCGTGTATGGAGGACCTTTGTCGGATTGGTGTAATGGTAGCCACGTTAGTTTCAAAAACTAGTACCGAAAGGTGTAAGAGTTCAACTCTCTTATCCGACACACTTTACTCCCGGATGGCGGAACTGGTAGACGCTAGGGTCTTAAAAACCCTTGTCCTGAAAGGGACGTGCGAGTTCGAATCTCGCTTCGGGAACATATTACGGAGAGTTAAGCAGCTGCAAGGGAGCGGCGGCATGTCTTGAAAACATGAACTCGGGTGAAGAACCAGGAGTGGGGGTCGGTTCCTCAACTCTCCGCAATTGGAAGGTATAGTAGGTCAGGTGGATCTTACTTGTTTGGAAAACAAGGACCCATTAAGTTGGGCATGTTTCGAATACATTGCCTTCCGCTATTTTGGAAGATAAATCTACGCGACGTAGACACACATTGCTAACGTGTTGGATCCTTGTAAAAGGGTTATGGATCAGGGCCATTGTCTTCCGCAAAAAAGGATCTTTCATGGGAGTTTATACCGTAGGGATAGCGGGACCGCCTGTAAAGCGGTTGTCTTCGGGCTCGGGTGGTTTGACTCCATCAGCTCCCACCTTTAATTTTATGATAATTTATGTACAATGAAATCAAAGTTGAACCGATAGTTTCTTGGTTCTTTCGTCATTTTCCTCACGTTTTCAAATCCAAAAGTGAAATTCGACATTTATTACGCCAAAACGGATTAACTATTTATATGACTTCAGGTCAATGGAAGCCATCGGAAAATGCCGGAATGGTATATGATGTCAATAATAATTTCATTGGTGTTTTGGGAGATAGAATATTATTTCAGAATTTACATAAGCATCTAATAAAAAAATCTTAAAAAATATTTGTTTGATTCAAATGATCTTCGTATCTTTGCATTCTATCGAACAAGGGGTTGAGATTTCTAGTATTTTTCATTTCTTGTTTTCCTGGGAAGAAACGATGTTAGGCTGTTTAAATCACAGCTTAACATCTTTTTGAAATATTTCCTGATATTTATTAATACAATGATCAATAACATTAACATAGTACGATTTACCTGTCATCCACAACAACCGACATTCGTCCGGGGGCGAGGGTGCATAGGCTAACATTTGTCTAGTATTTACCTTTAAAACTGCCCCCATGATTTGTTCTGGGGGATTTTTCATTTTATACATAGCGCGATAGGGAAGTCAGGTTTTTCCCCCTCCGTTTGGGGCGGAGATAGCGCCGGTTCGAATCCGGCTCGTGCTACATAAGGCCAGATACCCAATACTGATAGCGGGGCAAATCTGCAAAATTTGTGTAATGCCAGTTTGATCCTGGCTCTGGCCTCACATATGCCTCTTAAACATTTAGGGATGATGTCGATACTTGTAATATCGAGAAGGTGGTTCGATGCCATCAAGAGGCTCTAGCTCCTTATTTCGGAGTGAACGCTAGACTAATGTAAAAAGCTGAAAGCTTTTCCCAGTGTACAAGGGTTAATGTCTAGCTACGGTGCAGAAGCTAACTTGGTAGAAGCGCGGTTCTGAAAAAGCCGAGGACTTGGATCGTAACCAAGCTGTACCACAAAGGTGATATCGTCCAATGGAACAGGATCTCAAAATCTTCCTGCTTACCCTTAAATGGGAGGGAGTATCCAGAAAGAGGATGGAAGTTCGATTCTTCCTATCACCCAATTAAGCCTCTTCGTATAAAGGTGGTACGACGCTCTTTGACAGCGTAGGAAGACGGTCAGTACGTCTAGGGGCTTCAGTTCGCAATTTGCAAACTGCAAAATGGTGTTTGAAGCATTAAGGTGATGCGGTTCCCTGTGAAGGAACATAAGACGGATCAATACCGTCCCTACACCCAATAATCACCCTTCGTTCAATGGACTTAGGACTCCAGGTTACGACCCTGGGAATATCCGTTCGAGTCGGATAGGGTGATCTTTACTCATTAACATTAAATTTCCCAAATTAGAATCCTAATTAAAGGACGCTTTGATATTTATATACAGCTAAAACTGTTATATAAATGCGTGTCTACTACTGGAAAGGTCAGAGGAATTTTGGTGATTTATTAACTCCCTTACTTATACAAAAATTTTCACATTTGAATGTGACCTGGTCGGAAGCTAAAGACTCCGATCTAGTGATGGTAGGTTCTATCTTAGAACATCTTCCAAAGGATTATAGCGGCATTATTGCAGGATGTGGAAAACTTCATGAGAATATTCCTTCAAGCTTCCCCAATGCAAAGATATTGGCTGTAAGAGGACCTTTAACGGCGAAAGCTTTAAAGTTGACAGGTAATGTTCTGATGGCTGATCCTGGACTTATAGCTGATGAATTGGTAGGATATCAAGATAAGAAATATAACTTAGGCTTAGTTCCTCATTGGACTGATACAGAACTGGAGCATAATCCGATATTCTTAAAATATAATCCAAAAATAATTCGTGTAAGTGATGATCCTTTAAAAGTTATCCAGGAAATAGGTCAATGTAGAAAGATTGTTAGTTCATCTCTACATGGTATTATTATAGCAGATGCATTTGGTATTGAACGTAGGATAGAGATATCTCCGAAGGTATTGGCTAATCCAAAACAGGAAGGCGGACTTTTTAAATGGCATGATTACTGTCAGAGCATTGGAATGAAATTACAAATCGGAATTGCGCAATATGCCGATGAAAATATAATTATAGAGAAACAGCATGAATTATACGATTTTTTTGAACAAATTGAAAATCTATCTTCTTAAAGTATTCTTTGGAAAACGTCCGAAAATAAGTTTGATTATTCCGTTCTCCAGTGATAATCCTATAAGAAGAAAGAATTTTGAATGGCTTTTGAAATATTGGAGCCATGAATTGCCAGGAGCTGAAATAGTCATTGGTAAAACGGATAGTAAAGTGTTCTGTAAAGGTCATGCCTTGAATGATGCTGTAAGAAGATCTTCCGGAGAAGTATTAGTTATACTTGATGCGGATGCCTATTTGCCAGGACATATCATTCATAAATGTTCCGATAAGATATTACGTGAATTGCGTCATGGTAATAATGTTTGGTATGTACCTTACCGCCGTCTGTATCGTTTGACTCGTAGAGCCAGTAGATATGTATTAAATTCACCTCCTTCACATCCTTTCAGGATCCCGCATCCGGTTCCCGAAAGATTTGTTGTCCCAGATACATCCATGACTGTTAAATATGGTTATCGTTATGGAGCCATGATCATGATCATACCTCGAGTAGCTTATGATATATTGGAAGGATTCGATGAACGTTTCATCGGATGGGGTGGAGAAGATGTATCTTTCCTCAGAGCGATGAATACCTTATTCGGTAAATATAAGACACTTAACGAAGATATCTTTCATCTGTGGCATCCTACCATAGGAAATAATTTTTCAAATAAGAAATGGGATAATCAAGAGAATGCCAATTCAAATAGTGCATTGATTACCAAGTATAATAAAGCTAATAAGAATCCGACAGAAATGTGGAAACTTATCAACGAATCCAGCGAACATCAAAAATAAATTTGGTAGATTAATATAGGTTCCGTATCTTTGCATCATGATTGACGAATTGATCATCAAAGTACAGAGATTCAACGATCCTAATCTCCCAGATAAATTTCTTGCAACCATTCCTTCTAAACCTGGAATGGTTGTTTCTGGCAGATCAACAGTTCATGTTTTACATGAACTTTCTCTATCCATTCACATATTAGAGAAATTCGAACAAAAATCTATTCTCGATCAAATTTAGTGATATTTATTAATACAAATGTTTATATTCTCAAATATATCAAATCGATGGCGACCAATGACTACTTCCTTTGATTCACGGGGATAGTTCAACTGGTAGAATGGTGGTCTCCAAAACCTCGGATCCGGGTTCGAATCCCGGTCGTCGTGCAACTAATTAAAATTCAATACTATGTATTTACTTTCAATACTTTCATTTGTATTTTCCGGAGAATTTATCGTGGGTGCGATTGCCGGATCAATTATCACTCTTGTTGTTATTAACAATATTTCCAAAAAAGAAAAAGACGCTGCTCAGGGATTACTTGACCAGGCTAATACTAAGATCAAGGATCTCGAATCTAAAATTGGCTTAAAGAAATAAGATTTTCTAATTGCAAATATGCCCTTGTAAAAAAAGTCCATGACTATCTCTATAGTGTAGGACTATTAATTGTAGAGTGGCGAAATTGGCAGACGCTCCCTCCTTGTCTCGGAGGGGTGGACAAAGAAACAAAGATCAGATAACGGGTTGACCACTAACATGTAAAACTTATTCTGTCTGATTCCTAATCTCCACGTACTCGTTCGAATCGGGTTTCTACAGCCAGGCAAGTACCATCGAAAGGTGGGAAAACCAATTTTAAAACAACGGTTGTGTGATATGCGTAAAAGATTAGATAGATGAATGATCCCAAGTACGCCCAGATGAATTGACATTATAGGGGATCCACTGATAATCGGCGTAAGCCTCTATCACACATACCAAGTTATTCAACAAGATAATGCTTCCTACCGTGTTGTCAAAAGCGGAGGTTAAATGGTGGGGCACTCAGCTATCTTATTTTAAAGTTTTTTTTCTTTTAATTTAACCGGGGACAGGGTAAGCTGAACAACAAAATATATGAAAAGTGTTTCTAAAGATTTATGGTCTGGAATTCTTTCTGTAGAAAACGGTGAAGATCAAATACGATTTTCTATAAAGTCAAAATCAACTCCTACATCAACAGTTTCTGTTGATCTATCGAAAGAAAATTTTGTAGAATTAATGATTGACTTATCAAAATTTACTTATGGAGATAAAGTGTATTTAGATTTTGGAAATTCTGGTCGTGTCTATAATTGCAGAGTTACTAAAGTGGCTTATACAGGATCTCAGATATGGTACGATGTAGAAGTTAATATGGATGGTGTTAATGAATTCAATGAAGAATTTCATTCTACGGTCAGACTTCATAATATCAATGGTGCTTTTGTTAAATCTCAAGAAGATTTAGATTTTTAAAGTTCTTTAATAACAGACCACTGGGAGAGCAGTGCGTTACCAATTCCCAGGAATTGGAGGTTCGTAAGGGTACACGGTTAGATCTTCTCTCTTATGCCGTGTGAAGTGATAGTCGATTCAGAATAGATTCTGATGAGAGAAACCAGATTCCCGTGTAGCTCTGTTATTACTTATAAGTGGTTCAATACGTCCGTTAAGAAAGCTGTTAACGGAGTTGTTAGAAATTGGGCCATCCGTACTTGGACGAATCGAAAGAGGGTCGCAGTGTAAGACACGGAATTGCCTCGGAGATTGCGGTCAGTAAAAATACAATGTAATCAAGCGGAAATAGGCTTCCTCGTCCCATTCTAAGCTCTGCCGTCACACCAGAAGGGGGTTCTGGACATTGTATTTCTTTTTATATCTCTTTTTACCGGCCTCTGGAGATGTGATTAGATTAAGGCTCTAGTCTGTTTCCAGAGGGCCTTGCCGGTAACAATATAGCGTTGGGTACTTGACCGTTCCACCTACTAATACCCAAAGGTCTTTAATCATGGGACGTTATATTTAATTTATATCGGGGTATAGAGAAGAGGTCTATCTCACCTTGCTCATAACTAGGAAATCGCGGTGTTCGAATCCCGCTACCCCAACACTAGTAGAAAGATGCTCTTGCATTCGGGAACTTTCTTTAATCAAATCCCGATCACCGAAAATGAAACAAAAAGTCCCGGCTCAACACCGGGACCCCTTTCATCCTAATTAGCTCTCGATTTCCCTAAGAGAAACCAATTACTTCCTGCTCTACGACCACCTGGTAGCTCTTTGTTTTTGATACGACCTGCAGACTTCAACCTCGATAAAGTGTTCTGTACGTTGTTACGTACAGCTTCCGGTGTTGAATGTGTGTGTTCCGCATAGGCCCCGATAATTTCAGAAGTAGGTGGTCGTTCATTCTTACGGAGATATTCCAGGACGAAATCGCTTATCCCCTTTACATACACGGTAGCCACTTGAGTGTTACCATTACTATGTACGGATTGTTCAACGGGCTCGTTTGTGAGGGTTTGTAACAAGAGATCAAATCCTCCTTCGCCTAATCTTTGTAAATTAGCACGAATCATTTTTTCTCTTTTCAGAAGTCGTTGTTTTTGGGTAATTTCGGCTTCTAATGATTCAATTCTACGATCCAGATCAATAGGATCTAGTTTGAATGTAATGGGCTGTTGCTGTGTTGCTGTTGTCATTGTGTGTTATTTTAAATTTGATCTACAAAGGTAATATGAAAAATCGTGCCATGCAAGTCTTCCTTGATCGAAATCAAGTAAATATTTGTTAAAATATCTTAAAATAAATTTGGTAATATCATATTTTCTAAGTACCTTTGTATATATTTATAAATGAATATAATTCGTCAAAAACAATTTTATGCGTTTAATTTTCAATATAGGAGTGGGTAATATTATGGACAGAGCCGATGAGAAACGTGGCTCCAGGACCTCACTATCTGATGAAAATTGGGGGTAAAAATACCAAATCAGATAACTTAGAAGTCCCGGAGCCTACCTTAAAGCTGCCGGGATTTTTTGTTTTATACAAGTCCTTGTAGCTCAGAGGAAGAGCACTTGCCTTTTAAGCAAGGAGTCGAGATTTCGAAATTCTCCAGGGACACAGACAAATATATAGCATCTTAATTCATGGAGAAGAAGATCTCCCTTACATGGAGATAGTGGAAGGTTTGAGTCCTTCAGATGCTACTAAAAAGAACCATGAACTCCTCCAGAAGGAGGTAGGCCCTCGCATAGTATCCGATTCAGCTTTCGGGCTATACGTAACGTTTCGGAGGCGTAAACCCTTGTTAGAAATTAAGAATACCTAACCGAACAAATAAATGGTTGCCTTGGTTCTTTTTAACTAATTTAAACGACTTAGAAGTATAAATGAACACATTCTATCCATACAGGCGAAGACGGTCTTAAATAGCCTGTAATAGGCTTACAGAGCATATGCGCCTGTAATTTAAGGGAAGAATACATTACTTCTAATAATGTCGTCCTGGTTCGAGTCCAGGTGGGCGTACTAAAGATCTTTGAAATATATTTGTTCGGATAGCTGAGTTGGTTTCAAGCACTTGCCTGTTAAGCATGAGTAGTTGGGTTCGATCCCCAAACCGAACGCATGAAGGTATAGAATAATACATTTTACATGGTTTTGAGAAGCGAGAAAGTTACGTAGTATCTCAAATCATATTAAAACAAGATCACTTGTTTCCATGTAAAAAGACGAGTGGCGCGTCATATTCCCTAGCCTTCACCGTATTGACAGATAGTTTAAGATGGATAAAATAGCCGGTGCGCACCGGTCGTTACGTGGTTCAAATCCCGTTCTGTCAGCATTGAATCTCGAAGTGGGGTTTGAATCCCCAGGTGCGCCGAGTGTTCCCGTAGCAAGGCTACTCAGAGATTCATTTTATTTATTATCGACTTATCGGGAAACGCATGAATAGTCTGTGGAAAGTCTAACCATAGTTGGGTGATAGTCCCGTAGTGCTGAAAGAGGGAGTCGATCCCTGCCGATTGAAAAGAACACTTTGCACGTAGCATTGGAGTGAAATAGAGAAGTCGATAATATCTATTCCGGGATAGACTAGAGGTCAAAGTCAGAGGTCTCATAAGCCTTCGCCCATGTGGCACGTAAAGTTCGATTCTTTCTCCCGGAACGATTTAAAAAAATCTCTCTCTATCTATTAATTGAGAAGCATACTTGTTGATAGAATATGCCACAGGGTTTGTGAGAGGTTTCCTGTAAATTAAAAAGACAAGAATGTATAGATCGTAAGATCGAACGACTCTGCAGGTCTAGGTTTTCATTCCTACATTCCTCTGTCTTTTTATTTAAGCGGAATAAGCGTTGGTGATTGCGCACCGGATTTCCACTCCGGTGGACAGGGTTTGACTCCCTGATTCCGCTCTACCTTTTGGTTTGATCGTTTCTTTGAGAGCACTAACTGATCCGAAAGGATTGTACGCAGGAAAAAATAATTGAAATGATCTTTATATGCAGAGTTTAAAGGGAACGCACACCTGGCGAGGTGCCCCTCTGCTCCAAGCGAGGATAGCTCAAGTAGGTAGAGTACCGGCTTGCCAAGTCGGAGGTTGTGGGTTCGAGGCCCACTCGTCGCTCAGGTCGGTTTTATCAGTTCCGCGTGGAATTAAAAACTGAAGTATGCACCTGTAGTTTAAAGGTAGAACGCTCCACTTTCACTGGAATGACGCAGGATCGTTACCTGCCTGGTGTACAATAAAAAATTATATATATGTTTTGGATATTTAGTACATTAGCGTTATCGTGGTTTATTCATATCAAATTAATATGGTTTAAATTTACGGAGCCAGAGGATGCAGGGTGAACCCGCCTCCCTGTCACGGAGGAGATGACCGGTTCGATCCCGGTTGGTTCCGCAAGCTGTAGGGAGAGATCATTGTCCCGTTCGTTAATGAAGAGCCACAAGTATCTCTGGCTTTAGGTAGACTAAATTTTAAATGTTATGTTCGATAAAATAGTTCTTGTAAAAGGTAAACAAAAAGGAATGGTCTATCTACGACCTATTACTGCAGGAAGAATTATAAACTGTTTCAGGGAAAGAAGAATGTATCTTGGTATCGATTGGAATCTCTTTAAAGAAGGCACTGAAGGATATGTTCTTATTGAAGAGTTCTTAGACTTCGTGGCATCGAAAGCCAAGAGATGGTGGACTCCCTGGTGGTTTCTTAATCTTTTACATCTATTTGGTAATGATAATTCAATCGTTAGATGTCGTAATCATAAACTATCAGCATGGCATCGAACATTAACGAACGGTATTATGAT
>Ga0105238_10006122_pt1 | contig 11939 bp, 7 predicted proteins | sample KBSC34metaG_FD_81526 | JGI IMG/M metagenome (GOLD analysis project Ga0105238, IMG submission 81526) | Corn rhizosphere microbial communities from Kellogg Biological Station, Michigan, USA - KBS C3-4 metaG | ecosystem: Host-associated > Plants > Roots > Rhizosphere > Soil | place: Michigan, USA... | reverse complement strand
TCCTAGCACCGGGCGGCTGCTGGACGACGTAACTTTTGGCGACACAATTCCAGGCGACGGCCCAGCCTATGCCCCAGCCGTGGCCGGAACCCATCGCGCCGCGATTCTTGAAATCAATCCCGCCGCCGGGCAACGCGCAATTATCGAGCAACATGCCGGTCGTCCAGCGCATGTGGCCCTCGACGCGGCCGTTGCCGGTGAACCTACAATTGAGGAAAACAATCGGGCCGGAGTGGCCGGCACCAGTCGCGGCGAACCAGACGTTGTCCGCATTGACGGCACAACGGTCCAGGAGGATCTGGTCGCCATTCGGCGCAAATTCCGCGGGTTTGGACGCACCCTGATGCAAGGCCAGGCGATTGACGGTGACGTTTTGCAAGGTGATGCGCCGGCCACCGAGGCTGACGCTGTTCATGGTTTCATCAATGACCACATCGCGCACCCAGCAATCTTCGCCATTGATGCGCATGGCGGTGTACAGCTCCTGCGTGTGGTTGACGGCCTGTGGCGGCGAGACGATGTGGAGATTTTCAACGGCGACCCGGGTGAGCCGCGCGGGCGGGTTTATCTTCACGACGGCGGTTCCCGGCGGGTTGAGATATTTGGAATCGAACGAATCGGACAGCGGAACGTCGAGGGTGAGCTTGTTTCCGGAAATCGCGGCAATGCGGCGCTCGATGGGAATGACGCCGCCGGCACGAATCCAGGTCTGCGGCTGGCCGTTGCGCGTGAGATTGTCCATGCCCATGAACCTGACCCACGCCTCCGTGACGGGGCGACGGATCTCGATCACATCGCCGACCACGAATCCTTTGGCATCGGTCACGGTAAAACTCATCGTACCGGAGGGAACGTAGTTGTCCGCGATCAACGTCCGGACGGCATTCGTGTCGGGCGAAGTTTCGTCTGCCCGCCGGCCGCGTCCGCCGCCGGCGCCGCCCCGCGTGGCGATGGCGACATGGCGACCGCCAATCATTTGAATGGTCGAGCCACCCGCACCGCCGCCGCTCCCGCGCAAAACGATGCCGCTGGCCGGGATAATGATGGTGTTCGAGCAGATGAACGTTCCGGGCGCCAACAGCACCGCGCCGCGAAAACCATTCTGCAACGGAAGCGCGGCCACTTCATCAATGGCCGCCTGGATCGCTGCGGTCTCATCCGCCGCGCCGGAGGGTTTTATGGTTTTCGCAACCGGCACCATGGGGATGGCCACACCGCCGCCCATGTAACCGGCGGTGGAAAAATCCATGATGCGGTCGCCCGTGGGCGTCGTCTTGTAGGCGAGTTTGCCGTCCGGGCCGGGATAGACCCATTCACTTTTGTTCGGCGCGGCGCTGGCGGTCAGCGCGAAAATCAACAGCCCGACGGCAGCGGCGACCGGCAGCATTTTTCCCTGCCCGAAACGATGTGGATTCATACGGATGATACTTATGCGGGAGCGGACGGGGCAATCAAGCGGCAAGCAAATAACTTTTGTTCGAGGGCGGCCAGAGCCATTGAACCGGGCTTTTGCCACCGGAAGTTAAACGGGAGCGTGACGGGAAGGTTACAATACGGTGACGATGAGGTTTTTCAGTTGCCGGAAATATGCCATTGGGTAAAAGATGCACGGGTCAGAAATTTTATGGCCGTGCATTCCGAAACCGAACTCTTCGCCACCGAGAAAAAGCAATATCGCTCGGTCTGGATCTCTGACATCCACATGGGAACGAAGCATTCGCAGGTGGAGGCGCTGCTGGACTTCCTGAAGGTTGTGGATTGCAAATATCTTTACCTTGTGGGCGATTTCATCGACGGCTGGGAGCTGAAGTTCCGCTGGTTCTGGCGCGAGGAATACAACACGCTCATCCAGAAACTGCTCCGCAAAAGCCGCAAGCAGACGAAGGTCATCTACATCACCGGCAACCATGATGAATTTCTGGAGCAGTTCATCGGCATGAAATTTGGCAGCGTGACGATCGCGCGCGAAGTGATCCATACCGCGGCGGACGGGAAAAAATACCTGGTCATCCACGGCCACCAGGCGGACGGCCTGACGCACTTCAACCACCTGCTGGAAAAACTCGGTTCGCACCTTTACAACTGGATACTGGACTTTAACCTGTACTTCAACCGGCTGCGGCGGGCGATGGGTTTTGGTTACTGGTCGCTCGCGTCGTTTTTGAAATTCAAGGCGAAGTCCGCCGTGAAGTTCGTGACAGAATACGAGACCACGCTGGCCTCGATGGCACGCAGCCACCAGGCGGACGGCGTGATCTGCGGCCATATCCACCGCGCGGAGATGCGGGAGATCGACGGGGTGAAGTACCTGAACTGCGGCGACTGGGTGGAAAGCTGCACCGCGCTGGTCGAAGATTTTGACGGCAACATCCAACTGATCCATTTCCATGAAAATGATGTTTTGCGTGCTGGGCGAGGGGCGCGGGCACATGACTCAGGCGATGGCCGTGAAGGAGATGGCCGAATCGGCGGGGCACGAGCTCGTCGCCGTCACGCTGGGCGTGAGCGCGCACCGGCAGGTGCCGGAATACTTCGAGTCGGCCATGAAGACGCCAATCCGGCGGTTGCCGACCTTGGAGTTCAAATATAAGGACAGCAAGGCCGTCAGCAACACGGCCACACTCCTGGGCGTCCTTGGCAATCTTCCCAAATACCGGCGCATCGTCCGGCAACTGGACGAGATCGTGCGCGAAACCAAGCCGGATGTGATCATCAATTTCTTTGAACCGATCGCCGCGTTTTACGCGCTGACCCGGCGCGACCGGCCGCCGGTCGTCGCCATCGGCCACCAGTTCATGTTCCAGCATCCAGGCTACGTGAAGACGCCGGAACTGTGGAAGCAACTGTTCAGCATGAAGCTTTACACGCGGCTGCTGGGCGCACGGGCGACGAAGCTGGCGCTGTCGTTTTACGAAGCAGCGGACCTGCCGGATAAACGGATCATCGTCGGGCCGCCGATCTTGCGGAAGCAGCTTTTCAGTCTGACGCCCAATCCCAACGGCGAATTCACGCTCGTCTATCTGTTGAACCACGGTTACGCGGAGCAGATCATCAACTGGAGCGCGGCGAACCCGAAAACCAGGCTGCATTGTTTCTACGACAAGCCCGGGGCGCCGGCGGAATTTCAACATTCGCCATCGCTCACGTTTCACCGGCTCGATGGCGAGAAGTTTTTGCAGATGATGGCGGAATGCCGCAACGTCGTCTGCACCGCGGGGTTCGAATCCGTGAGCGAGGCGGCGTGGCTGGGCAAGCCGCTGTTCCTGGTGCCGGTGGAAAACCACGTCGAACAGCAGGTCAACGCAATCGACGCGCAGCAGTTCGGTCTCGGGGTGGCGGAGAAAAGCTTTCACCTCGACCGCCTCGTCGAATTGCCGGACCGCCTGCCGGTGGAGAAATTTCACGCATGGATGGATTGCGCGCCGCAGAAACTGTTTCAGGCCATCGAACAAGCCGTCAAATCCGCCCGATGAGCCGCGAACCCGTCTTGCAGTTTCCAGACAAGTTTCTGTGGGGCACCGCCACCGCGCCCACACAGGTGGAAGGCCACATCGAAAACGAGTGGACGGGCTTCACCGCGCAGGATGGCGGCAACTGTCGCATCGCCTGCGACAACTACCACCGCTACCCCGAAGACATCGAATGGATGACGAAGCTCGGCGCGAACGCGTACCGATTCGGCATCGAGTGGTCGCGGCTGCAATCCGCGCCGTTCGCGCCGTTAAATCAACAGGAACTGGCGCGCTACATTGACCTGCTTGACCGGCTGAAGGCGGCGAACATCACGCCAATGGTGGTGCTGCATCATTTTTCCAATCCACCATGGATCAACGCAGCGGGCGGCTGGACCAGCGTGGCGACGATCCCGGCGTTTGTGGATTATGTCCGCCAGCTGGTCGCAGCACTGAAGGAACGTGTGTTCCTCTGGAACACCTTCAACGAACCGGACACCTATGCGTGCGTGGCTTATTTGCTCGGTGGTTTTCCGCCGCAGCGAAAATGGCAGCTCGGGCAGTTCCGCCGGGTGATCGGGCACATGGCCCGCGCCCACGAGCAGGTGAGCCGCATCATCCGTCGCGATGGTGTTGCGGAAGAACGCAAACCGGAAGTGGGCATCGCGAAGAACTGGACGTTTTTCCACGCCTACCAGAGGTTCTCGCCGTGGGACCGGATGACGGCGTTTGGCTGTCATTATACATTCAACAAGTTTGTGCTGGATGCCTTTCTCGGTGGCGGGCGGCGGCGCGCCTCGACTTTCATCGGCTTGAATTATTATGGGCGAGTGCGGTTTCATCATTTCAATGCGATGATCCCGGCCAGCGGCGCGCCGGTGAAGCGGCTCAAGGATTTTGGCTTCGTCTGCGATGACATGGTGGAGCGCTATCCGGAGGGCATGGAAAAAATCCTCGGGTATCTGCACCGGAAATTTCACATGCCGGTCTACATCACGGAACACGGCGCGGCGTCGAATGATGAAGCTTTCCGCGCGCGCGACCTGCGTGAAAACCTCACCGCCCTGCACCGCTCGATTTCATCCGGCGTGGATGTGCGCGGATTTTTCTACTGGTCGCTGCTGGACAATTTTGAATGGCAGTTCGGCTATACCAAGAAATTCGGCCTGCTGGCCGTGGATTTTGCCGATGAAAAGCTGCCCCGGCGGCCAAAGCCGCTGGCAGGCGTCTATGAAAAGATCTGCCGGGAAAACTCGCTGCAGCTTTGACCGAATGCCGGCGCTCACTTCATCAAGAGCATTTGTTTTGGCGTCAACAACCAGGCGAGCGTGGCGCAGCGGGCGTGGCGAAGCTTTTCCACCTCCAGCTTGGCCAGCCCGCCCTTCCGCAGGTCAATTGTCGCCTCCGTGTCGTCCGCGACCAGCAACGCCATGAGCTTGCTCAAATAAGGTTCGTGACCGACGAGAAGGATGTCTTTTGACCGCGGCCCAAGGGTCGTGAGCTGCTCGATGAGCGATTTCGGGCTGCCCTCCGGCATGAGATGGTCGGTAAGCACCAGCTTGCGCCGCAGATCCAGCGCCTCGGTCACGATTTGCGCCGATTGCCGCGCGCGCAGCAACGGGCTGGAGACGACCGCGTCAAACGTGATCTCCATTTTGCGCATCGCCCCGGTGACGCCCCAGAGCCGCTGCTTGCCCTTGGCTGAGAGCGGGCGTTCCGCATCCGGCATGATTTTCGGCAGGCCGTCTTCGCCGGGAGCGCTGGCGATGCCGTGACGGAGGATATACAGATTCATGCTCTTTTCTTCTTTGGAAACGGCGAGGCGACGAGTTCCACGCGGGGAATTTTTTCCTTCGTCTTCGCCACGGGCTTTGGCGCCGCAAGTGAGATAAATTCAAGCTGGCTCCGGCGCACCTTTTCACCGTTGACGACTTTTGCGCGGCGATAAATCCCGTCCGCGCCGAGAAACCGCGCCTTCGCGTTGTCCGCCAGCGCCACGCCGAGGATTTCGCGGATGACGCGGTCGCACACGTTGCCATCCTCGATGGGAAACACCACCTCGATGCGGCGGAAAAGATTTCGCGGCATCCAGTCGGCGCTGCCCACGAACACCTCCGGCTGGCAGGCGTTCTCAAAATAATAGATCCGGCTGTGTTCCAGAAAACGGTCCACGACGCTGCGCACCGTGATGTTCTCGCTCAAGCCCGGCACACCGGGACGGAGACAGCAGATGCCACGGATGATGAGGTCGATCTTCACCCCCGCCTGTGACGCCACGTACAATGCCTTGATGAGCTCCGGCTCCACCAGCGAGTTGAACTTGGCGATGATGCGGGCGGGCAGGCCGCGCTTCGCGTTGGCCGCCTCGCGGGCGATGAGTTGCAGCATTTTCGCGTGCAGGTCGAACGGCGCTACGATCAGCTTGTTCATGCCCTGAAACTGGCAGATGCCGGTGAGCAGGTTGAACAGGTTCGTCGCGTCCTCGCCAAATTCCGGCCGGCAGGTCAGCAGGCTCAGGTCGGTGTAAAGCCTGGCGGTTGTCGGATTGTAATTGCCCGTCGCCAGATGGACGTAGCGGCGGATCTCGTTGCCCTCGCGGCGCACCACCAGCGCGCACTTCGCATGTATTTTATAGCCGACCAGGCCGTACACCACGTGCACACCGTTCTCCTCCAGCTTGCGCGCCCACTCGATATTGTTCGCCTCGTCAAACCGCGCGCGCAATTCCACCACCGCCGTGACCTGCTTGCCGTTGTTCACGGCGTTCATCAGGGCGCCGATGATGCGCGGGTCGCCGCCGGTGCGGTACAGCGTCATCTTGATCGCGAGCGTATCGTAATCCGTCGCCGCCGCCTCGAGGAACTCCACCACGCTGGAATAATTTTCGTACGGATGATGCAGCAGGATGTCGCGCTCCCGGATCGCGGCGAACAGATCCTTTTTGTCCTTTAAAGTCGCCGCAACGGGCGCCACGAAAGGCGCATCACGCAGTTCCGGCGAATGGCTGCCTTGATACAACATCATCAGCCGGGTGGGATTCATCGGGCCGTCCACCAGATACAGGTCCTGCTCCGTCAGATGCAAGGTCTTCAGGAGCGCGAGCTGGATTTGTTCCGGGCAGTCGGACGAGATTTCCAGCCGCACCGCGTGGCCGCGCCGGCGCTTGTGCAATTCCTCCTCCACCGCCTTGAGCAGGTTCGGCGTATCGCCCTCGTCCACGTAAAGCTCGCTGTTGCGCGTCAGGCGGAACTGCCAGCAGCCCAGGATTTGCGTGCCGGGAAACAGGTCCGCGAGAAAATGCGCGATGAGGTGGCCGAGAAAAACGTAGTCACGCCGGTCATCCTCACGCGGAAGCTGGATGAGCCGCGGCAGGATCGAGGGACATTGCACCACCGCCAGGTGTTTGAGCGGCGCATCGTTCTTCGCCATCTCCAGCCGGATCATCAGGTTCAACGACTTGTTCAACAATTGCGGAAACGGATGCGCCGGATCGATCGCCAGCGGCGTCAACACCGGACGGACCTGGCTGTGGTAAAATTGGTCCAGCCACGCGAGGTCGGCCCCTTTGACCTGGCTGAAATCCAGGATGCGGATTTTCTTTTGCGCCAGCGCCGGCTGGAGTTCGTTATGCCAGCAGGCAAATTTGTCCGCGACCATCTTGCGCGCGCGCTGGGTGATGGCCTGGAAAATTTCCGTGGGCGTCAACCCATCCGTGCTCCGGGTGACGATGCCGCTCTCGATCTGCTGCTTCAATCCGGCGACTCGAACCTCAAAAAACTCGTCCAGGTTCGAACTCGTGATGGTGAAAAACTTGAGCCGTTCCAGCAGCGGGTTGGATGGGTCCAGGGCTTCATCGAGCACCCGCTGGTTAAATTCCAGCCAGCTCAGTTCGCGGTTGAGAAAATGCGCCGTCTCGGCGTTGGCTTTCATGCTTCAGTTCGTTTATCGGGGCAAGATGCTAGCTGCTGCCGGTTGGAATCCAAAGTTACATTTTGAACTTGGGTTGTTGCCGGGCACGGTCCCGCAAACAAAAAGGCCAGGTAAGATGGTGGAGGTGGCGGGAATTGAACCCGCGTCCCAAGTCAACCAACCAGCCGCGACTACATGCTTAGTCCAGGTAAGATTTTCTGCTATGCGATGGCGCCTGGACCCGAGTCGCACTGCCTAGTCCGCATGATAAGATCTCGGCTGACAACGCGCAGTCTCCGCTGTCAGCCATGCCTGCTGTTGCGTCCATCCACCGTAGCAGGTGTCCAATGGCGGACGTCGTGGCCTTAGGCCGCGAGGGCTAGTTCTTCGTTAGCTTTTTGGTTTTGATGCGAATGATTTACGAGGCCAACGCATCGTCCTCGGCATGCCGCCTCTGGCGTGTTCACATGGTCGAAACCAGTACACCCCCAGCAATCCGGCAACCATATCATCCTCCATTTCCACTGCCCGGTCAAACGCATAAACACTCATGATTTCACCTCCAACAACCGGTCCAAGCACACCTTTGTCTCGCGTCGCAATGCCTCCCGCTCCGTCGCGCTCAACCCCTGTGGATCGAACCGGTGCCGGTAGTGCAGTTGCAACAATTCCCGCAACGGCGCGCGCAGGCCGTTGATCGCCGGTTCCGCCGACGCGCGTTCGAGCCAGCCGGAAAATGCCTCGCTCGGCTGCCGCGGCACACCCCGCGCCGCGAGCAATTTTTCAAGCTGGTAAAATTCCGAGTCCAGCCCCGGCCAGATCACCGGCGCCAATGCCCCCGCCTTGTCCTTGTCTCCGCTCAGTTTTCCGCGCCGCCGGAAGATGATGTGATACAGCAGCACCAGCATCACCGGCACCAGTGCCCACAGGATGTATTGCTGCACGTTCGCCTGCCGCCAGCGAAATTTGGCGAACTGGAATCCCATCCACGAGCGCAGGTCGCTCAGCCATTCGCCCAGGTCCGAATGTTTCCCTTCGATCGCCACCCACGACGGCGGCGTGGTGTCAAAATCTTCCCACGCCTTCGTCGCGCTGTTCCACGCCAGGCACCACGCATGCCCGTCGCGCTCGCGCACCACATAACCGCTGCCGCGCGGCTCATGGACATAATAACCGACCGCATATCGCGCCGGAATACCCAGCCGCCGCAGCAGCAAAACCGTCGCGCTCGCAAAATATTCGCAATGCCCGCTCCGGCTCGTGAGCAGAAATTTCGTCAGCGGCGTGCCGTTCGTGTCCGCCCGCTTGTCGTTTCCCTGCCAGGTGCTGTACGTGAATTTATCGAGGAAAAACTTTTCGACCGCCCGCTCTTTTTCCGCGTCGCTGGTTGCCGTCAGGTTCATTTCCGCGATGACCTGGTCCAGCGCGGGCATCTCGTTGGTCGGCACATTCAGGTCGAAGTGGTTGGTGGAATTCAAATCCGGGGGCGCATCCAGCGTCGCCCCGGGCCCGAAGCGCGCGTCAAAAATCATCAGCCCCGCACCGCTGGCCAGCACCGCCCCGGCCGGGCTTTTATGCAGGGCGATCACCGCGGACAAATTCGGCAGATTTTCCAGCCGGCTGCAACCGGAAGGCAGCGGCAGCAACCCCTCGTGATCCCCTTCCGATGACCGGCCATCGAGATAGCAAGCGATGTTCACCGAGGCCCGGTTGGTTTTGCCCTGGACCAGCACCCAGCTCGTGCCGTCGGCCTCCACCGGCACCTGGTCAAAATCATTGCGCGCCCCGCCGGCATACCAGGTCACGTTGCGCGCCGAATAATTCCGGTAGCTCGCCTCGCGCAGATACGGCGGCACTTTGCCCACCGTGCTGGGCTCCAGCCGGATGACGATTTTTGCGGACAGCTTCATCTGCCCGATGCGCCCCATGCTCGTCATCGTCTGCAACGGGTCCGCCCGGTTTCCAAATAACCGTGCGATCCAGTTCAAATCCTGGAGCGCGCGTTGCGCCTTGTTGATGCCGGCCATGCCGGCCAGCCCCATTCCCGCCACCACCCCCAGCATTGCCACCCACACCGGGACGCTGTACCGGCGCGGGCGCATGGCCCACAACGCCCATGCCGTCAGAATGATCAGCCCCAGGAAATACGTCCGCCGTCCGTCATGCGTGTTCGGCTGGATGCCCGCGGAAAATACGCACACCATGAAATACGGATACGAGACATTATGATAATGTCCCGCCAGCGCCCGGTTACCCCGACGACGGCGCCAGCGCAACACCACCGACAACGCCGTCAGCGGAACTGATGGCCGCTCGTTGAATGCCTGTGCGGCCAGAAACAAAAATGTCGTCATCGGCAACCACCCGAAAAATCGCGTCCCGGCCAGCGCGCTCGCCCTGACCATGCTCGTGGCGGTGTCCTCATGGATTCCACCAATCATCCCGCCCTGGTTGTTGGTGAATACGTAACCGATCAGCGCCACGTTCAGCAGCAGGCAGAAACTCCAGATCCGGTTGAAATCCGCGTCGTCCAGCTCCCAGCGGAACTTCGTGAAACGCGGCGCCTCCAGCAGCACGCCCATGATCGCGCCCTCCGGCAGGAAATCCGTCTGCCAGCCCCAGAAGAGCAGCGCACCCAGCAGCAGGAACGGCGGCGTCTTCATAATTTGCGCAGCCCCTCCTCGACTTTTCCAACCTCCAGCACATGCAATGTCCCCGGCGCATCCACCAGCTCACCGCCCGCGCCCGAGATGCCCCCGCCCGGCGGCACGATGATCAGCACCAGCAACGGCACGCCCAGTTCCTTGAGCTTCTCGATGAATTTCCGCCGCGCCGCATCCCAGCGTTGCAGCACACAGATGCACCCGCTCACCACGGAGACGTGGTTGAGCACCAGATGCTCCAGCACCCCGAATTTTTTATCCGCGCAATGTTTGACCGACGCCAATATCTCCAGCATCGCGTCGCTCGATGCCAGCCCGCGCCCGGCGGTGAAACAATACGACTGGTTGCCCACGAACAGCAGATCGAGCAGCGATTCCTGCGTCAATATCGTGCAGGCGAAAGATGCCGCGACCGAGACCGCCTCCTCCAAAACGTCGCTGTTCGGCTCCTCGTCGAACGTGTCCAGCACCAGCGCGTGCCGCACAAAAAATTCGTCCTCGTATTCCTTCACGATCGGCTTGCCCGTCTTTGCCCAGCTACGCCAGTGGATATGCCGCAGCGGGTCGCCATGCCGGTAATCGCGCAACGCCACAAACTCCTCGCTGCTGCCCACGTTCGCCGCCAGCGCCACCCCGCCCTCCTGGTAGCGCAGCGACCCCGGCAGCGCGATCGGCGGCAGCGCATACCGTTTCGGCAAGATCAGGACCGACTGGGCCGCGGGCACCCGGATGAACGACCGGAACAATCCCAGCGGGTCGGGCCGCGCCACCGTCACCCCGGTGAATCTCAGGATGCCGCGCCGCAGCGGCAGGATTTCCCCGCGCGCCTCCGCCTCGCCCTGCGGACTCATCGGCGGGATTTCCGCCTCCTTCACATTCGCCTGCCGGAACGGATTCCGGTTGCGCCGCCCCGAGATCCGCAGCTTCTTCAGCCGCCGGTCCTCGGCGCGCTGGTAACCCAGCCAGTCATCAAATGCCGGGCGCGGATCTTCCAGATTTTCCAGCAATGTCAGACCCGCCTGGCTTCGCGTCGTCAAATTTTTCACCCGTATCCGATACGGCAAAGGCTGCCCCGCCGTGCCCACGCGCGGCAGCGTTCGCGTCGCGGAAAATGTGCCCCGAAACCAGAAGCTGCACAGGAAGGACAACAGCAACAGCATGAACAGCAGCGCAAACGACTGGTAGGTCACCGTGCTCTCGATGTCCGCTCCCCCCACCGCACCCGTCACCATGCATGCGATCAACACCGCCCAGCCGGCCGGCGTGAACCGCCGCCGCACCCAATACCACAGCCCGCCCGTGCCGCGGTAGGCCCAGTAGATTGGTTTGTAAAGCAATCTCACAAGGTTGGATTGAAAATGAAAAATTGAAAATGTGCGCCCGCCGGCCGGCCGGCTTTTTCATTTTGCATTTTTAATTTTTAATTCATTCACGCCAGCACTTTCAATTTCTTCAGCGCATCCTCCACCACTCCGCGCGCCGTCACGCCGGAGAACCGTGCCTGCGGCTCCAGTACCAGCCGGTGCGCGATCACCGGCACCGCCAGCTTCTGGATCTGCTCCGGCGCCACAAAATCAAACCCCTCGAACAGCGCCATCGCCTGCGCCGTCTTCATTAGCGCGATGGATGCCCGCGGGCTCGCGCCCAGTTGCACCCCCTGCGCCGTGCGCGTCGCCGCCACCAGGTCCACCGCATACCGTTTCAATTCCCCGCTGATGCGTACATTTTCCACCGCGCGCTTCATCGTCACCACCTCGGCCAGCGTCGCCGCCGGCTTCAATTCATCCAGCGGATGGTTATGTTCCTGAGCCGTGAGGATCGCCACTTCCTCCTCGGCTGACACATACCCCAGCGTGAACTGCATCGCGAACCGGTCCATCTGCGCCTCCGGCAGCGGATACGTCCCGCGGAACTC
>Ga0105238_10006120_pt1 | contig 11940 bp, 6 predicted proteins | sample KBSC34metaG_FD_81526 | JGI IMG/M metagenome (GOLD analysis project Ga0105238, IMG submission 81526) | Corn rhizosphere microbial communities from Kellogg Biological Station, Michigan, USA - KBS C3-4 metaG | ecosystem: Host-associated > Plants > Roots > Rhizosphere > Soil | place: Michigan, USA... | reverse complement strand
GATCTTGCGGGCCTACGCCGCGTGGGGACTCGCGGCCGTGCCGCGCTTCCGCGGTATCTTCGCTTTCGCGCTCTGGGATGCGCGCCAGCGGAAGCTGCACCTCGTGCGCGATCCGATGGGCGTGAAGCCAGTTTATTGGATCGTTCGTGGCCGGACGGTCCTCTTCGCGTCCGAAGTCCGGGCGCTGCTCGCGGCCGGGATCGAGCGCCGGCTCGATCCCACGGCGGTGTCGAGCTTCCTGTGGCACGGCTTCGTGGTCGGACCCCAAAGCATCATCCGAGGGGTCAAGATCGTTCCGGCCGCGTCGCACCTCACGTTCGACGAGAGGCACCTCGACCCCGCCCCGGTCACGTACTGGAGGCTCCCGCTGGCCTCGCCCGGCTCGACCACCCCGGCCGCGGTGGCCGAGACCCTGCGCGAGACCGTGCGGATGCAGCTGGTCTCGGACGTTCCCGTCGGCGTGTTTCTGTCGGGCGGGATCGACTCCACCTCGGTGGCGGCGCTGGCTTGTGAGAGCGCCGGGGCCGGCGTCATCAAGACCTTCAACATCGGCTTCGACGATCCCGAGCTCGACGAGTCCCGGTATGCACGTGACGTGGCCGACGCGCTCGGCACCGAGCACCACGCCCTACGCCTGACCGAGGGCGATTTCCGCCGGCAGCTCCCCGACGCGCTCGACTCGATCGATCAGCCCACCTTCGACGGGATCAACACCTACCTGCTCAGCCGCGCGGTGCGCGAAGCCGGCATGACGGTCGGTCTCGCCGGAGCGGGCGGCGACGAGCTGTTCGGTGGCTACAAGAGCTTCGTCGACCTGCCGCGCGCCTCGCAGATCGGCCGCCTGTCGTCACCTGCTGGCAAGGCGATGCAGGGATTGACCGGCCTCGCGACCCGCGCCGCGCTGGCGGTGGGCATCGTTCCGCCGCAGACCCGCTGGGGAAAGTTGGCCGATGTCATCAGCAGCGGCGGGGACTTCGTCGAGCTGTATCAGACCGAGTACGGACTGTTTTCCAGCGAGTTCTACGCCACCCTGGCCACGGAGCGCGTGACCTCAGCCGGCGGCTTTCTCCCCTGGGGTCTGACCGACGAGCAGATGGCCCGAGCCCGCGCCGTCATCGGCGACGATCGGTCCCTGCACGCCGTCTCCGGGCTCGAGCTCAACAGCTTCATTCGCCAGCGCCTCATGCGGGACATGGACGCCGCCAGCATGGCGGTCTCGCTCGAGCTCCGCGTGCCGCTGCTCGATCACAAGGTGATCGAGCAGGTGGCGGGCCTCGACGAGCAATCGCGGTTCCTGCCGCTCGGGCGCAAAGAGCTGCTGCGGAAGACCGCCCTCTCCCGCCTGGATCCCAAGATCTTCGATCGACCGAAGTCGGGGTTCGTGCTTCCCATCGACACCTGGTGCCGCCGCGGCGTTCGCCAGCAGATGGAGGACGCCTATCACGACGCCCAGATGTGCGAGCGCGTCGGCATCAACGCCAAGGTCGCGGCCACGCTGTGGCACTCTTTCCTTCGCGGCAATCCGGGGCTTTACTGGTCCCGGGTATGGGCCATCTTCATCCTCGTCAATTGGTGCGCGCGACACCGGGTCGCGTTGTGATCCGGCCGCGGTCGTGAAGGTGCCGGCGGTGGCCGCGCGCCTGCGCGCGGGGATGGCCAGGATGTTCCGCCCCGTGGTGGCTCTCGGGGGCCGCCGCCTGGTGGTGTGGGGGGCGCTGGCGGCGAGCCTGGCGCTGGTGCTCGATTTCGTTCCGCTCTTCGATCTGCTGGGGTACGACTTTTCCTTCGCCATCGGGCTGCTGGCGGCCGTGGCCTCGGTCGACATCGGCTGCGGCGTCGCGGCCCGCGCCCGGGCCGGCGGCGACGGGAAACCGCCGGATGTCTTCCGGCTGGCGGCCCGCGCGGCGGCCCTCGCGCTTTCGATCTTGATCCTGCCGCTGATGCTGTCGCTCGCCAACGCGCTCCGGGTGCGCAACTGCAACATCGGCGGGGGCCTGGCCTTCTTCGCATTGCTGCCCGTGGCCAGCGCCTCGTACGGCGCCGGCGCGGGGGTCGTCGCGGGCAGCCTTTTCGTTCGACGTGCCCGGCTGGTGGCGTTCGCCTTGCCGGTCCTGTCGATCCTCTGGACGCTGTGGCGCCTCTACAGCGATCCGCCGGTGTTCGCGCTCGATCCTTTCGGCGGATACTTCCCGGGGCCGATCTACGACGAGGCCCTGCGGGCGCCGCCGGTGCTCGTCGCGTACCGCGGGGCGAATCTGGTCTGGATCGCGGCCGGGTTGGCGCTGGTCCGGGCTCTCCGTCTCCCCCTTGACGCGCCCCGGGGCCCCACGGGCGGGCGGGCGGCGCGCGTCGTGGTCGCGGCGGTGCTGGTCGGTGCGGCGGGGGCCCTCTTTCAGGCCCGCGGCGCTCTGGGCTTCCACGTGCGCCACGCCGACCTGCTGAAGATCCTGGACGGCGAACGGCATTCGAACCGGATCATCTTGCGCTATGCCACCTCCACCGGGACCAAGCCGGCCGAGCTGGCCCTGGCCATGGAAGACCTGGAGTTCCGCTACGACCAGCTGCGCGACACGCTGGGCGTCGAGCCGCGCGGCCCCATCACGATCTATGACTTCCCCAACGCCGAGACGAAGAAGGCCGTGGTGGGCGCGGCCAGCACGCTCTACGCCAAGCCGTGGACGCGCGAGATCTTCGTGCAAGCTTGGACCTTCCCGTCGAACCGGCTGCGGCACGAGATGGCGCACGTCTTCGCCGGCGAGTTCGGCGATCCCCTTTTCGGCATCGCGCTGACGATCACCTGGAAAGGTCCCTTGCCGGTGCCGCGACTGGCGAGCGGCCTCGTTGAAGGGATCGCCGAGGCGGCCGACTACACCGACGCCGACGGGGGCTCCACGACCCACCAGGAAGCGGCGGCCATCATCGCGGACGGGCGGGCTTCGCCGCTCGCCGACGTGATCGGCGCGGGCTTCAGCACGCTGTCCGGGCCGCGGGCCTACACGCTGGCCGGGTCGTTCTGCCGGTTCCTCCTCGACACGCGCGGGGCCGAGCGGCTGCGCGCCGTCTATCGCGCGGCCGGCGACTTCGCCGGGGTCTACGGCCAGCCTCTGTCGGCGCTCGAGGTCGAGTGGAAGCGCTTCCTGGCGATGCAGCCGATGTCCGCCGAACAGCGAGCGAGGGCCCGCGAGCAGTTCCGGCGACCGGCCATCTTCAAGAAGGTGTGCGCTCGCGAGCAGGCCGCCCGCGTGCAGGAGGCCCGCGGGCTCCTGGCGGGGGCGCCGGCTCGTGCGGCGCGCCTGCTCGAGAGCGCGTGCGCGGACGATCCGGGGGAGCCGACCTTGCAGGTGGAGCTGGCCCAGGCCGTGGCCGCGGCCGGTGAGACGGCGCGCGCCCATCGACTTCTGAGCGGTGTGGCACGTGACGGCGACGCGACGGCGCCGGTCCGGGCACGCGCGGCCGGCCTGGCGGCGGCCCTGCACTTTCACGCGGGGGACTTCGACAATGCGCGCGTCGCGCTGCGAGAGGTCCTGGCGGCGGCGACCGACGAGGGAGAGCGCCGCACGGCCGCCGCCAAGCTGCGCGCGCTCGAGGACGAGCCCGCGCGCCGGACGCTCGGACGCGCGCTCTTCGGTGACGACGTCCTCGCGAACCTGGATGCCGTTCTGGCGTTCGACCTGATGATGGATTTCGCGCGCCTCCACCCCCGGGAACCGCTGGGTCCGTATCTCATCGGCCGGCAGCTGGCGACGCGCGATCCGCTGCTGGCGCTTCCCTACCTGCGCAATGCGTGCGAGCCCGACGCGGCCAGCGCGCGCGCCGGCGGGACAGAGCCGGCCGGCGCCGAGGTGCTGGGCCAGGACTTCGCGAGAGAATGCCTGCGCATGACGGCGCTGGCCGCCTTCAAGCTCGGGGATCTGCAGCGCAGCCAGGCGGCGGCGGCGGCCCTGCGCCGGTCCGCCACCGACGAGGCCGAACGCCTGCGAGCCGACGACTTCCTGGCCCGCATCGCCTGGCGCCGCTCGAAGTCGTGACGGCCGGCCGAGGCACTAGTCCCCTGGAAACTCCCCGGTTGCACCCGGGCCTCGGGAAGAACCGTTCTCCGCCGGAGAAGTCCGAAGCCCGAGGTCCGAAGCCCGAGGTCCGAGGTCCGAGGCCCTTTTTCAGCCTGCTACTTGTCGGGGACGGGGGAGCGGGCCCACTAGACCTTCGGCCCAGAGATGCGACAATGCGCAGATGGACTGTGCGCGACCTTTGCGTCGGGGGCACTTCGTGTTGATGCTGGCGGTCGTTGCGCTCGCATCGGTTGGCGGCGGCGTGCAGGCGGCACCACCGACCGAGCCACCGCCGGGCGAGGGGGCGGCGCCCCCACCCGAAGCCGTGACCCCTCTTCCGTCGAGCGCGCCTCCGGGCGAGGCCGGCACCGCGCCCGCGGCGGGCGCTCCCGCGGTCGCCACCGATCCCGCAATCGCGGCGCCGGCGATGGCCCCGGTCGTCGTCGCCGCGCCAAACGAGCCGTTCTACGTGAAGTGGTGGTTCTGGACGGCCGTCGGCGCGCTGGCTGTGGCGACCGTGGTGATTCTGGCGGCGTCGTCCGATTCGGGACCGCCCAAGACCAACCTCGGCAACATGCCCGCCTTCTAGGCGATCATGAGGAATGCGATGAAGAATCTGCGTGGCTCTTGGGCTTTTCTCACCGTCACGGCGCTCGCGATCGGAGCCTTGGCGCTGGTGGCGCCCTCCTGCGCCCATGACTCGTACATCGTCGTCCAGATGCGCTCCGCCGGCGTGGACTTGATCGGGGTCAGCGAGGTCACCGTGACGGTGAAAGACACCGCGACGGGCATGCCCATGGTCACGCGCACCTTCAAGGTGCCCGTCGATGGAGGCCTCGCCATCGATGGGACGACGGGAAAGACCTTCTCGCTCTCCTTCACGCCCGACCGATCCGGGACGGTCGACCTAGCGGTCACCGCCTGCACCGGCACGGGCTGTGCGGCGACGGGCGCTTGCATGGCCGCCGGGACTCAGCTGGGTGTCCGAATCAACAAAGGTGGAACGACCAACACGACGGTGGCGCTGGCGCCCTCCAGCACGTGTGGAACACCCGACGGCGGTACGCCCGACGGCAAGGTGACGTTCGCGGGCTGCGCGCCGGCCCAGCCGGGCTCGTGCCCCGCGCCGCAGACCTGCTACGTGGACTGCAAGGAGAAGAAGGGGGTTTGCGTTCAGGGAGGCGCCAGGGCGGCCGGCGAAGCGTGCGACAGCAACAGCGACTGCATGCCGGGAACGCAATGCTTCGACTTCGGTTGCGGAGCCAATACAAAGTACTGCTTGAAGTTCTGCAACACCGACGTGGACTGCGCGGGATCGACCACCGTCTCCGCGGTGAGCACCTGCACGGATCCCGTGATTTGTCCGGAGATGACGTCGTACAAGACGTGCGGCTTCACGTGCGATCCGCGCGGTGACGGAAAGAAGGGCTGTCCAGTGGGGCTGACGTGCTTCCTCTACAGCACCGGCGCCGGTGGACAGGACGCGCCCGGGTGCGGCTGTTCGAGCCCGACCCGAGTCGGCACCGACGGCGCCAAGTGCACGGCGGCCAGCGATTGCGCGCCCGGATTCTTGTGCGACCAGATGTTGGGCGGCACCTTTTGCCGCCGCCTTTGCCAGATGGCCACCCCCGGTGACTGCCCCACCGGCCAAACGTGCACCGCCCTCCAGAACAACGCCACCTTCGGCGTCTGCCTATAGCCTCAGCGCGGGTGCGGGCGGGCGGCCCTCGTGCTCGTGTCCGAGTCCGTGCTCGTGTTCGTGCTCGCCGGGCGTGTGGCGGGTAGCGGTTCGTGGTCTCAGACGCGCTTCACGCCGCCCGCGAGCCGCCGGCCGAGCACGGACTCGAACACGAGCACGGACTCGACCTCGCTTGCCGGTCCGCTCTCCGCCCGGCGAAAGTAAAGTAGGCGAGGTCCGGCTCCTCCGCCGGAGGCGCCCCCCCTCCCTCAGCGCATCGCCCGCGACGCCTTCCCACGCCCGACGCCCGGGCGCAGGCGCGTGGGGTCGCGCAGCGGCTTCGCGCTGGCCACCATGAGCTCGCGCAACCGCTCGACCAGCACCGGGCTCGCGCCGACGGCCTCGGCCTGCAGCCCGAGGATCGCGCTCGACAGGACGGCCCGCACGTCGGGATCATCGGCCGTGGCGCAGATCTGCTCGAACCAGTCGATCGTTGAAGGCGTTGAAGGCATTGAAGGGGTCGAAGGGGCCGCGGGCGCGCGCGCCCCGGCTGCGCCGACGACCAACGTCAGGGTGGGCGGCAGCGCCTGCAGGAGCCGGCGCCGTCCGTCGAGCCGCTGAGAGGAGCGCGGGGCACCCGCCACCTCGGCGACCACGCGATCGAGGTAGCGCGGCAGCTCGGCGCGCGCGGCGAGCGCGCTGACGAACCGCCGGTCGCGCAACACCTCGATCGCCACGGCCGCCGCCGTGAAGCGGGCGTCGAGATCGTCGAGGCTCAACCACCCTTCGGCGGCCGTGACGAGAGCGAGGGCCCCGCCCGACCCGACCGCGAAGGCCCGCAGGGCCTCGACGGTGGCCACGCGGACCGGGGCACGCTCATCGGCTGCCAGCTCCCCCAGCGCGGTCCAGGCACGTCCCGCGAGCGCGGGTGTGCCGAGCCACGACGCCCACCCGAACGCCGCCGCGATGGTCAGGAACACCCGCGGCGTCTCCGGGTCGGCGTCGTCCGCCGCGAGCCGGGCCAGCAACCGCTCGGCGGCTGCGCCCCGCGCGCCGATCTCGGCGCCGAAGGCCGCCGCCAGTCGCAGGTTCGGCCGGGGATCGGCGCCGCCCCCGTAGCGACACAGGAGGTCCTCCAGGCGTTCGGGCTTGCCCGCCAGCGCCGCCGACAGCCCCTCGCGCAGCGCCTCGCTGCGCAAGCCTTCCTCGGCCGCTCGACGCGCGCGCGGCGGCCTCATGGGATCGAGAACCCTCGGCGGTCCGAGGGGGGCGAGACGGCGCCGGCCCGCCTGCGGCGAAGATGACCGCTCACCGCCCGCGCTCTCCCAGCTTCGCCTTCAGCAGATCTCCAAGGGTGCCCATTCCCGCCGAAGCTCCCCGCGCAACGGCGGCGCGACCTTCGTCGTCCACGCGGTCCTCCTCGTTGCCGAGGCCCAGCGACAGCCGCCGCTTCTCGCGATCGAGCGCCAGCACCGCCACGACCAGCTCCGCCCCCACGCTGACGGCATCCCGAGCGTGGCGCAGCACTTTGCCGCCGGCGGCGCGACCGAGCTCGCTGACGTGAAGGAGTCCTTCGACCCCCGGCGCCACTTCCACGAACGCGCCGAACGGCTCCACGCGGCTGACCCGACCGCGCACCACTGCCCCGGGCGCGAGCCGCTCGACCATCTCTTCCCAGGGATCGCGCTCCAGTGCCTTCAGCGAAAGCGTGATCTGCTCCGTCTCACGCCCGGGCCGCTGCCCGGGGCGCGGCTCGCGCGGCTTTTCGATTCGCAGGACCTGGACCGTGACCGGCTGACCGACGGCCAGCACCTCGGCCGGCCGGGTCCCCCGCTGGTACCCGATCTCCGACGCGGGCAACAGACCGTCGAGGCCACCCAGATCGACGAAGGCCCCGAAGTCGCGGACCGACGAGACGACGCCCTTCAGGACCGCCCCGACCTTGAGCGTCGCCCGAGTCACCTCGGCCCGCGCGCGCGCCTCCTCCTCGAGCAACGCGCGGCGCGACAGCACGATGTCCGGGCCGCGCCGGTCGCCGTCGTCGTACTTCGTGATGCGGAAGCTGAGGTGCTGGCCCACGAACACCGCTGGATCGGGCACGGGGCGAAGATCGATCTGCGAGAGGGGGCAAAATGCGCGGGCGCCCGCCACCGTCACCTCGAGCCCCCCCTTGTTGACGCCGGTGACCTGACCCTCCACCGGCAAGCCCGTCGCCGCGGCTTGGGCCAGACCGGCGCGGGCGTCGGCACCGCGGGCTGGGGCGCGCCGCAGGTTGAAGATCCCCGCTTTCTCGCCCTTGGCGGCCACCCGGGCCTCGACCATGGCCCCCAACTGAAAGAGGAGCTCGCCCTTCGGATCGCGCAGCTCGACCGCGTCGAGAGTCCCCTCGCCTCCGCCCTCGAGCTCGAGCACGGCGACGCTGCTGCCAATGGACACCAGCTTGCCGCGCACGAGATCACCGACCGCGTGGCGGGGTCCGCGCGAACGGCCGCGCGCCGCCTCGGACTCGGCGAAAAGGGCTGCGAAGCTCTCGCCCTCGGCGGCGGCCGAAGGTCGCGCCTTGTCGCGGTCGATGGAATGGGAATCGTCGTCGGATGGGGCCATGTGAGGGCCGGTCAGTGTAGCAGGCTGCTGGGCAAGGGGCCTCAGGCAGCTGGTGGCTCGGCCGGAGCGGTCGAGCCGCTGGGACTCCGGAAGATCACTCGCCTTCGACCAGCGTCACGATCCGCTTCACGTTCTGCCCTTCGGCGACGAAGATGGTCTCTCGGCGCTCGACGTTCGCCTCCCGCGACACGAACAACACGTCGTGACGGCCGCAGCGGACGGCGACCGAGACGAGGGGCGTGACCCCCGCCCGCCGGCCGTCGATCCAGACCTCGGACCAGGGGCGCGATCCCAGGGACAGGCGACAGTCGGGTCGAGCGGCGCGGGCCGGGGCGGCCGGGGCCACCATCGAATCGGCGACGGGCACCTGGGGCGCCTCCAGGTCCAGGGTTCTCGGGGTCCGGTCGCCCGGCTGCACGTCGACGGAGATGCGGCGCTCGACGCCCAGGTCGGTGCTGGTGAAGACGACCTCGTGCGCGCCGCAGGCGATGGGGAAGTCGGTGAGGGGCGTGAGCCCCGCCCGACGACCGTCAATCCAGACGTCGGCCCAGGGCTTCGACCCGAGAGACAGTGAACAGCGTCCGCTCGCCTCCGCGACCGGCGCTGCCGCTGCGGCGCCCGTCACCGATGCGGGCCCGCTCGGCGCTGCTCCGGACGGCACAGGGGAGGAGCGATCTGCGACCTCGGGTGTCGGGGCCGATGATGGGGGGGCGCTGGCGGCCTGAACGCCTGTCGCTGTTCCGGAGCCGGCGCCCGGCCCAGCAACCACGGTCGATCCGCCGCCGTTTCCGGCGGATCCAGCCGCAGCCGTCCCCGGGGCTGGCCCCAAGACGGCCGTCGATCTAGAGGCGCCGCGAGCGCTGGGAGCCCCCGCGGACGGACCGTCCGGCAGCACCCCGCCGCCACCCTGACCGGCGGCGGCGGGATTCGAAGGCCCGGCCGGAGGCTGGGAGGTGGCGACGACGGCTGGCGCTCCCCCCGGGGCTCCGTCTTGGGCCCCATGCGCCGCCTCGGCCCCCTCCGTCGGCGGCGCTCCGCCGATCCCGGCGGGTTCACCAGCCGCCAGTGCGGCCCCGGGAGCGCCCGCCGACCCAGGATCGCCCGGCGGCGGACCGGCCACCGCCGGTGCGGGCGCCGGCCCGGCGCCCCCCGTGGCCACTCCGGCGGCCTCTTGGCCGTCCTCACGCTCGTTCGTCGAATGGCCGCGGGCCCGAATCATCATCACCGCGACTGCCAGCGCTGCGACCCCCGCCACCGTCACCGAGATCATGGCCCGCCGCGAGGGTCGCGCGAAGAGGCTGCGCGTCCCGAACGACCCGTGGTGCCCTCCTCCACCGTCGTCATCGCTGTCGAAGTCGAGGTTGAAGCGGTCAGCCCGGCCGTCGTCGTGAAGGTCGCCAAGCTCGCCGCTCTGGTCGAGCGGGTCCGCCCCGGTGGGTCCGGGCGAGTCGAGCAAGTCCACCGCCGCCAGGTCCGCGCCCGCCTCCCGCTCCGACGCGAACCACGCCGCCCCGGCCGGCGCACCGGCGCCGGTCCCCGTCGGTCTCCTCGCGAGGGTTGCCGAGCCCTCGATCTCGTCGTCACGACCGCCCAGCGCTCGGTGCAGCGACGCCAGATCCGGCCACCGCTTCGTCGGATCCGGGTCGAGCGCCCGCATGATCAACGCGTCAGCCTCGCCTGGGACGTCCAGGTCGGGCCGCTTCAGGACCGGGTCCGTCGGCGGACCGTCCGCGCCCGCCTCGGGAGAATGTCCCGTGACCAGGCGATAGAGGATGCGCCCCAGATCGAAGGCCCAGTCGACGCGGGCCGGCGGCGCGACCAGGCCGAGCGTCTCGGGCGTGACGAGATCGATCCGGGCCCGCCCGGCGGCGCGGCGCCCACGGCCCAGGCTCAGAAAGACCTGCGCCGGGGTCAACTCGCCGAGCGGAATGCCCTGCCCCTTCGCCCAGCGGATGGCACCCGCGATCTGCCGCGCGAACATCCGCGCGCGCGGCCAGGGGACCGCTCCGTCCCCCACGGCCGAAAGCGAAGTCAGCGGCACGTCGTCCTCGAGGCCGAGGGTCACGAACACGAGCCCGTCGTCGCCCTCGGCCACGTCGACGAGCGGCACCACGTGCTCGTGCCAGGAGCGCGACAGGGCCCGCAGGCGCGCCTCGACGCTCGGAAGGCCGCCTCCCGCGGTCCCCGGGGGCGCCGGCTGGAACAGCTTCAAGACGACGTGCCGATCCAGGTGGCGGTGCTCGGCGATGAACGCCGCGCCCACCCGGACCTCACGAATACGCTCGGTCAGGCGATAAGGGCCAAAGGATCTCCCGATGAAGGGGTCGGGACGCAGGGTCGTGTCGAACGTCATGTCGGGGCGAAGAGTCGGGCCCAAACATAGCCGATGCGGCCCGCGCTTTCCCGTTCGCCGGAAACGACCGACGCAACGGGTTTTGACGGCCGGCGCTTAGTGGTAGATTGCGCGCGCTCTTCGTTCCCCGTTTTCCCGTTCCGTAACCCCTGCAGTCCCGGAGGCTTCTTCCCATGCTCGAGCGGATGCGTAGCTCGCCGCAGTTCGCGATCGCCAAATACGTGCTGATTGGCCTGGTCGGCGCCGTGTTCATCATCAGCTTCGGCCCCCAGTCGCGCGGCACCACGTGCGAGGCGTCCTTGAACGGCGACGAGACGGCCGGACGCGTCGGCGGCCGCACCATCTCGGCGCAGTCGTTCACGTCGGCGTTCCGCCTGATGGGCGGGGCCAATCAGCCCATGCAGTTCCTGCGCCTGCGCCGGGTCAAGGAGGCGGTGATGGATCGCCTCATCGAGCGCGAGCTGCTGGCCAACGAGGCCGAGCGCCTCGGCTTCTCCGTCAGCGAGGACGACGTCCACAAGATGCTCCTCGACGGAAAGATCCTGGGCCTCGGCATCTCTCACCTGCTGCCGCGCCAGAAGAACGGGGTCTTCGACTACGACCAGTTCAAGAATTTTGCGATGTACGACCTGGGCCTGTCGCCCAACCGCTTCATCGAAGAGCAGCAGCGCGAGCTGCTGGCGGCCCAGGTGCGGGACCTGCTGCGCGCCTCCGTGAAGGTGTCGCCCGAGGAGGTCAAGACGGCCTTCGCGGCCAAGAACACCCAGATCAACCTCGAGTATTTGCGCTTTCCGTCGCGCAAGTTCGAGGGCGAGGCCGAGCCGACCTCCGCCGAGATCGACGCCTACGTCAAGGCGAACGAGGCCAAGCTGAAGGAGACCTTCGACCAGCGCAAGCAGATGTACACGGACGTTCCCGCCGAGGTTCGCGTCCGTGAGCTGGTCGTCAAGCCCGCCACCGGCGGCGACGACGCCGGCGCGCGCAAGCGAGCCGACGCGCTGGCGGCGCGCATCGCCAAGGGTGAACCCTTCGCCAAGGTTGCTCGCGAGTCCTCCGACGACAGCGACGCCCGCGCGCAAGGTGGCGATCTCGGGTGGCGGCGCAAGGGGACGCTCGGCCTGGCCGAGGCCGACGAGACCCAGGTCATGGCCGCCGCCCCCGGGACGGTGGTCGGGCCCTTCAAGAAGGGCGAGGGGCTGGCGCTCTACACGACGGCGAGCAAGCGGCAGGGCACGCTGACCTTCGACGCGGTCAAG
>Ga0105238_10006119_pt1 | contig 11940 bp, 14 predicted proteins | sample KBSC34metaG_FD_81526 | JGI IMG/M metagenome (GOLD analysis project Ga0105238, IMG submission 81526) | Corn rhizosphere microbial communities from Kellogg Biological Station, Michigan, USA - KBS C3-4 metaG | ecosystem: Host-associated > Plants > Roots > Rhizosphere > Soil | place: Michigan, USA... | reverse complement strand
GGCCGGGATGGAGCGGCCCCTCGACGGGATCGGGGTGGCGCGCCGTCACCGGAACTTCTCCACCGTGTAGCGCGAGACCTGCATCCCCGGGTGCCAGAAGCGCGCGGGAAGCCGGGCCTTCCGGCGCAGCTCGGAGAGGAAATCGATCGGGTCCGGAAGGCTCTCCCACACCTGCGGGAGGAACGTCGCGCGATGCCCCTCGTACTCGAGCACGATGCCGTCCACGCCGGGGCGCAGCACCGCCGCGAGCTCCGCCTCCGTGGGCGCGGCGATGGGCGCGCGCGGCGAGAGCACGGACACCTCGACCTCGAGGCGCGCCCGCTCGGCGGCACGCACGGGAGGAAAGCGCGGATCGCGGTACGCCGCGGCGTGCGCGTTGTGGGCCACGTCGTCTCCCAGCGGCCGGTGCGGGTCGACCGTGCCGATGCACCCGCGGAGCTCGCCCTCCTCGCGGAGCGTCACGAAGCTGGCGCCCGTCTCGCGCAGCCATTCCTCCTGCCACTCCATCGGCCCGTAGCGCGCCGAAGGGTCGGCCTCGATCGCCTCGCGCGCGATCGCGACGAGGATGCGCCCGCGGCGCTCGTGCTCATCCATGGAGCGGCTCCCCGGCGCGCGGCGCGTGGAAGGCGAACGCGCCGTAGCCCACCACCCGGTCGCGGTTTCCCGCGGTGTCGCCCGAATTGCGCAGGTCCACGAGCTCGGCGGTGAGGCCCTTCGCGCGCGCGAGCGCGAGGAGGCCGTTGATGGGGGCCGCGCCGCACGCCTCTTCCGGGACCAGCGTGGGATCGAGGTCGAGGATGGCCCGCGCGGTGTCGCCGTCCCGTGCGCGCGCCGCGTCGTAGGGCAGGTAGTGCGAGAGGTCGGAGCTCACCACGACGAGCGTCTCGTCGCCGCCCCAGACGAGCTCCAGCACGCGCGCCATCTCCTCCGGCGACGCGTCGCCCACGACGAGCGGGACCAGGCTGAAGTCGCCCAGCACCGCCTGCAGGAAGGGGAGATGCACCTCGAGCGAATGCTCGTGCGCGTGCGCCAAGTCGCTCACCTCCACGAAAGGGAGCTCGCGCAGGCGCGCCACGGCGTCCACGTCCACGCGGACGGGCCCCAGCGGGGTCTGGAAGCCCTGCGCCGCGGGCACGGCGATGCCGTGCACGTAGACGCGGTGCGCGGGCCCCGCGAGGACCACCCGGCGGATGCGCCCGGCGAGCGGCGCCACGCGCGCGTACACCGAGCCCGCGATGGGCCCGGAATACACGTAGCCCGCGTGCGGGGCGATGATCGCCTTGGGCGCGGGAGAGGCGGGGCTGCGGGGGGCGGAAGCGACGTGGCTCGTCACTTCCGCGGCGAGGACCGAGGCCTCGCCGGGATAGAAACTGCCGGCCACTGCGGCCGGGCGGATCGCGGGCATGGGAATCTCCTCCGTCGCCCCCGGAGATGGGTCCAGCCTAGCACTTCCGCAAGGGGTCCCGGCGGATCAGCCGAGCCGCGAGGCCGCCTGGAGCAGGTAGACGATGAGCCACAGCGCGAGCGCGCGCCAGAGCATGCCCTCGAGGCTCGCGAGCGCGTCCTCCCGCGCGCCCTCGCCCACGCCCAGCCGCGGCCGGACGACGAGGGCGCCCCCCGAGGAGATCGGGTCGCCCAGGCACACGCCCAGCGCCCCGGCGCCGCTCGCGAGCACGATGCCCTCCTCCGGGCGGATCCAGGCGGCCGCCTGCGAGCGCCAGCAGTAGATCGCGTCCTCGAAGTCGCCCACGACGGCGAACGCGAAGGCGGTGAGGCGCTGCGGGATCCAGTCGATCGCGTGGAAGGCGCGTCCCGCGAACCAGCCGAAATCGCGCTCTCCCGGGTCCGCGACCTGGTCCCAGCTCCGCGCGGCGCGCAGCGCCAGCGGGTAGAGCACGAGGCCCAGCGGCCCGGGAAGGACCAGGTACCAGAAGAGCGGCGCGAAGACGCCGTGGTGCGCCTCGCGCAGCGCCTGCTCGGCGGCGAGCCGCGCGAGCGTGCCGGCGTCGTCGGCGACCACCGGCTCGTCCTGCCACTGCGCGAGCCGGCCGGCGGCGCCCGCGAGGTCGCCCTCGCGCAGGCGCTTCTCGATGGCGGCGAGCTCGCCCGCCGTCTGCAGGAAACGGAGCGTCCCGTAGAGCACCACGATGTCGAGGATCCACAGCACGAACGGGTGGACCGCCGCCGTCAGGAGCGCCACGGGCACCAGCACGCCCGCCATGACGGCCATCCACGCGACGATGCCCGAGTTGCGATCGCCCGCGTCCAGCCGCTTCGCCGCCGAGAGGCACACGCGTCCGTAGAAGGCCATGAGCGCCTGGCGCGGCGCGGGCGGATAGGCGTGCTGCGCGAGGAGGCAGACGAGGAGTGCGAGGAGGCTCAATGCGGGCTCCGGGTGGCCCGCCGATTATAGGTCCGCGGCGGCCGCGCGGCGGCGCGCGCGCTTGCCGCGCACGGGCGCGAAATGCGCCTCGATCCCCCGGCGGTCCGCCTCGGCGTCCGCCGTGGGCTCGAAGAGCGGGCCCAGGCGCACGCGCCGGACCGCGTAGTCGAGCGAGGCGAGGAGCACCGGCACGCCCGCCCCGCGCGCGATGTGGAGGAACCCGGAGTGGAAGCGCGCGGCGCCCTTGCGCGTGCCTTCGGGGGCGAGCGCCAGCACGAGACGGTCGGCTTCGCGGAACGCGCGGACCGATTCGCCCACCACGCCGTGCGCGCTCGAGCGATCCACGGGGATGCCGCCCATCCAGCGCAGGATCGCGTCGAACGGGCCGCGGAAGAGCGTGTGCTTGCCGAGGAAGGTGAGGCGCAGGTCGAGCGCGAACATGGCCGCGATCCCGACCACGAAGTCCCAGTTCGACGTGTGGGGCGCCACGGCGATCACGAGCTTGGGGACGTTGGGGATCTCGCCCTCGATGCCCCAGCCCAGGAGCGAGAGCGCGGCGCGCCCGAATGCCCGCGCCGCCCGGTTGCCGCGCTGGGGAAGCGCGTCGCCCAGCGGCGGGATCGCGGTCAAGCGAAGAGCGACGCCATGGCCCGGAGGTCGACGTTCCCGCCGGAGAGGATGATGCCCACGCGGCGCGCGCGCACGTCGATCGCGCGGGACAGCACGCCCGCGGTGGCGAGCGCCCCGGTGGGCTCCACCACGAGCTTCATCCGCTCCCAGAGGAAGCGCATGGCCTCCACGAGCTCCGCGTCGGTGACCGTGATGATGTCGTGCACGTGCCGGAGCACGAGGGGAAATGTGACCGCGCCCATCGACTGGGTGCGCGCGCCGTCCGCGATGGTGACGGGGTTCTCCACGCGCTGGAGCGTGCGCGTGCGGAACGAGCGCGCGGCGTCGTCGCCCGCGGCGGGCTCCACGCCGATCACGCGGGTGGCGGGCGAGAGATGGCTCGCCGCGACCGCGCAGCCCGAGAGGAGGCCCGCGCCGCCGCAGCAGACGAAGAGGTAGTCCAACGGGCCCGCGTCCTCGAGGAGCTCCTTCGCGGCCGTGCCCTGCCCGGCGACCACGTCCGGGTGGTCGAAGGGCGGGATCACGGTCGCGCCCTTCTCGCGCGAGACGCGCTCGGCCACCGCCTCGCGGCTCTCGCCGGCCGCGCGGTCGTAGAAGATCACCTCCGCGCCGTACTCCCGGGTCGCGGCGACCTTCACCGCCGGAGCGTCCGCGGGCATCACGATGGTGGCCGGGATGCCCAGCAGGCGGCCCGCGAGCGCCACGGCCTGCGCGTGGTTGCCGGAGGAGAACGCGACCACGCCGCGGCGGCGCGCATCGGCGGGGAGCTTCGCGAGCGCGTTGTACGCCCCGCGGAACTTGAAGGCGCCCATGCGCTGCAGGTTCTCGCACTTGAAGAATGCGCGGCAGCCCGCCAGCGCGTCGAACTGGCGCGACGTCGCGACCGGCGTGCGGTGCGCCACGCCCGCGAGCCGCCCGGCGGCGGCCTCGACGTCCGCGTAGGTGACGGCGGCCGGCGCGGCGGAATCGTTCACTCGAGCTCGATCTTGTCGTCGAAGGTGACGGAGAGGTCCGTGCCGCCGAGGGTGAGCGTCATCTTCACCGGCAGGCTCTCCATGCCCTTCAGCTTCCCGGTGCTGATGCCGTGCTCGACGGCGGCCTCGATCTCGCGCTGCGAATGCACGCCCACCATCTTCAGGAACTTCCGGATGCTCATGTTGAACGCGTCGGGGTTCATGCGGGCTCCTCAGGCGGCCGGGGTGCCGGCGGGACGGGTGATGGCGACGAGGGCGTCCTTCAGCGTGTCCTCCGGGAGCGCGTTCACGCTCTCGGCCAGGATCTCCGCCTCGGTCGCCACCTTTTCCGGCAGGCTGCGGCTGTCCATCACGGCCACGAACTGCGCCGCGGCCCCCGCCACCCGGAGGAGCCGCGCGCGCTCGGTCATGAGCAGCTCGATCTCGCTCGAGAGCATGAAGGTCGTGGTGTCCTGCATCGCGGTGGTCATGGCGTCGCTCCTGTGGGGCCTTCGATTTTACTCGCCCGCGCGATCCGGGGCCGCGAGGGGGAGGTTGGAGAGGAGGTTCTGGGGCTTCATGCGCAGCGACCGGTCGGGGCGGCAGGCGAGCCCGAGGTACACCGGCCGCCCGGCGAGCTCGGGGAGCGCCTCGGCCGGATCGCGGAACCCCAGGCGGAAGAGGAGCACGAGGCGCTCGAGGTCCCCGGCCGGGACCTCCTCGCCCCGATAGAGGGCGTTCAGGATCGCCGTCGCGTCCACGTCGAGCCCGACGTGCCACCGCCACCGCTCATCGTGCACGCGCGCCGCGGGCTCGATCGTGACGTCCGCCCCCGCCAGCCGGCCTATCCAGCGCTCGAGGACGCGCGCGAGCGCGGCGGCACCCTCCCCGCCGGGTGCCAGGTCGAGCACGAAGCCGTGGAGCCCGTCGCGCAGGAAGTAGAGCGCCGCGTTCTCGTGGGAGAGGACGTCCATCTTCACGGCGGGCATGGATGCCGCCTGGGAGCGCAGGAGCCGCCCCACGTTCCCGAAGCCGCCGGTCTCGGCATAGACCTCGATCGTCGCGGCGTCCGCGGCGAGGATCCGGCCGCCTTCCACCGCGATCCGCTGGGGCCGGAAGAGCATCTCGCCCGCGCGGCAGAGCCACGGGTCCTCGGTCCCGTCGAGGAGGCCGCGCACGATCGCCTGGGCGAGCGCGTCCACGAAGGGCGGCGCCACGTCCACGCCGTGCCGGAAGAGGTCGACGTAGCAGGCCTCGAGGCTCGGGTGGGCGAGGAGGCGGCCGCGGAAGCGCAGGAACGCGTCCCAGTTCTCCCGCGCATCGGGATCCTCGAGCGCGGCGAGCGTTTCGGCGGGGACCTCCGCGCGCGGATCGGCCGCGAGCCGGGCATGGAGCGCGCGCTCGCGGGGGCCGGCGTCCGGAGGGGGCAGGAGCTCGTCCCGCTCCAGGAAGCGGGCGAGCCACGCGTCCGTGGGCGCGAGGCCCGCGGGACCGCGCCGCAGCCAGCGGAAGCCGCTCGACGCCCAGAAGTCCTGGGCCACTAGTCGCGCACGCCCGCGCGGCCGGCGAGGCGCATCAGGGTCTGGAGACCGGTCGCGCAGTGGATGCGCCGCCCGTCCTTCTCCACGTAGGCATCGAGACGGCAGACGGTGAGCGTCCGGCCGCTGCGGACGACCTCCCCGATGGCGATCGCGCGTTCGCCCTCCGCGGCGGCGAGCAGGTTCATCTTGAACTCGACCGTGAGGACGCCGGTGTCCGGCGGGAAGAGCGTGAACCCGGCGTAGCCGCCGGCCGAATCCGCGATCGCCGAGATCATGCCGGCGTGGAAGAAGCCGTGCTGCTGGGAGAGCTCCGCGCGGAAGGGAAGCGCGATCGTCACCCGCCCCGGCTCGACGGACTCGAGCACCGCGCCCAGGTGCGCCATGGCGCCCTGCCGGGCGAAGCTCGCGCGGGTGCGCGGCTCGAACTGCGGGTCCGCGGGAGTGAAGCCCACCGCCGGCTCTGGCTCGCGGGCGGCTCAGCCCGCGAGCGTCGCCACTTCCGGGAGGGGGAAGCCGTTGAAGTTGCTCGCGTAGGCGGTGGTGTAGGCGCCGGCGTTCTTGATGAAGATGAGGTCGCCTTCCTGCAGGTCCGCCGGGAAGAGCTCGTCGCGCATCACCACGTCCACCGAGTCGCAGGTGGGGCCGGCCACGTTCCAGGCCACGGGCTCGCCGTCGCGCTCCGTGTAGATGTTGTAGCGCAGGCCCTCGGTGGTCTCGATCACGCCGCCGAAGACGCCCGCGTCCCAGTACATCCAGCGCTGGTTGTTCCGGGTGGCGGTGCCCACGACGCGGCAGATGTAGTAGCCGGCATCGGAGACCAGGTAGCGGCCGGGCTCGGCGATCACCTGGACCTCCGGCCCGAAGTGGCGCAGCTCCTTGTTGATCACCTCGGCGATGGTCTCGATGGAGGGGATCGGCTTCACGTGGCGCACCGGATAGCCGCCGCCCAGGTTCAGGAGCCGGGGCTTCAGGCCCACGGCGCGCATCGAGGCGAAGACCTTGCGCGCGCGCTCCATCCCCACGCGCCAGTTCTCCGGGTTCAGGCACTGGGAGCCCACGTGGAAGGTGATGCCCGCCAGGTCCGCCTTGCAGTCCACCGCGGCGTCGATCAGCTCCGGCACGTCGTTCATGTGCGCGCCGAACTTGCCGGCGAGCGGCCAGTCGCTCCCGATGTTGGGCGCGTCGATCCGCAGGTACATCTTCGCGTCCGCCTTGACGGACTGGACCTTCCGGATCTCCTCGACGCTGTCCACGACGAACCACTCCACGCCCTTCGCGGAGGCGTACTCCAGGTAGGCGCGCGACTTCATCGGGTTCGAGTAGAAGATCTCGGCCGGGGAGACGCCCAGGCCCATCAGGATGTCCAGCTCGGCGATGGAGGCGATCTCGAAGCCCGCCCCCTCCTGGATCAGCACCTTGAGCACCCGCGGGTCCGGATTGGCCTTCACCGCGAAGTGCGGGCGCACGCGCGGGAGCGCCGCCCGGAAGCGCCGCGTCTTGCCGCGGACGATGTCCAGGTCGACCAGGAGGACGGGCTTCTTGTAGGGGTGCTTCGCGAGGAACTGCTTGACCCGGGTGAAGTCGAGGCTGACCTCCGGGTGGGAATCGAGCGGGAACTCCGGCTGCGGGCGCAGCCGCTTTATCGTGGCGGTTCGGGGCATCGAAGTCTCTTCACATCCCCTCCCGGGGTGGGAAAAATTGCGCGCAGTATAGGGCAAAAATCCGCGCCCGTTGAAACTTTTTTGGCGCGATTCAGGCCGCTTGGTTCCGGGCGTGTGACATGTGTCACATCTTGGGCAGCGTGACCCCTTTCTGGCCCTGGTACTTGCCCCCGCGGTCGGCGTAGGAGGTCTCGCAGACCTCGTCCGACTCGAAGAAGAGCATCTGCGCCACGCCCTCGTTCGCGTAGATCTTGGCCGGGAGGGGCGTGGTGTTCGAGAACTCGAGCGTCACGAACCCCTCCCACTCGGGCTCGAGCGGCGTCACGTTCACCACGATCCCGCAGCGGGCGTAGCTCGACTTGCCCAGGCAGACCACGAGCACGTTCCGGGGCACCCTGAAGCGCTCGACCGTGCGGGCGAGGGCGAAGGAGTTGGGCGGGATGATGCAGACCTCGCCCTTGAGGTCCACGAACGACTTCTCGTCGAAGTTCTTGGGATCCACGACGGTCGAGTGGACGTTGGTGAAGACCTTGAACTCGTCCGAGCAGCGCACGTCGTAGCCGTAGCTCGACGTCCCGTAGGACACGATCCGCCGGCCGCCGACCGAGCGCACCTGGCCCGGCTCGAACGGCTCGATCATGCGGTGCTCCACCGCCATCCGGCGGATCCACTTGTCGCTCTTGATGCTCACGGTCCCTCCCGGGGCGCTTCTTTTTCAGTTGTTCTGGATGACGATCTTCGGGAAGACGGCGGAGCGGTCCTCGGCCTGGCGGGCGATGCGGGCGGCCACCTTGCGCGCGATGTCGCGGTAGATCGCGGCGACCGGGCCGTCCGGATCCGTGACCACCGTGGGCTTCCCCGAATCCGCCTGCTCGCGGATCCGGATGTCGAGCGGGAGGCTCCCCAGCACCTCCACGTCGTAGTCCCGGGACATCTTCTCCGCGCCGCCGGAGCCGAAGATGTGCTCGGCGTGCCCGCAGCTGGAGCAGACGTGGATCGCCATGTTCTCCACCACGCCCAGGATCGGGATCCCGACCTTCTCGAACATCTTGAGGCCCTTCCGGGCGTCGATGAGGGCGATGTCCTGGGGCGTGGTGACGATCACCGCGCCGGTGACGGGCACCTTCTGGGCGAGCGTCAGCTGGATGTCGCCCGTGCCCGGCGGGAGGTCCACGACGAGGTAGTCGAGGTCCCGCCACTTGGTCTCGGTGAGGAGCTGCTCCAGGGCCTGGGTGACCATGGGACCCCGCCAGACCATGGGGGTGTCCGCCTCGATGAGGAACCCCACGCTCATCGCCTGGATGCCGTGGCCCTCCATGGGCTCCATGGTCTTGCCGTCCTTCGACTGCGGCCGGCCGGTGATCCCCAGCATCACCGGCTGGGAGGGGCCGTAGATGTCGGCGTCCAGCATGCCGACGCTCGCCCCCTCGGCCGCGAGCGCGAGCGCCAGGTTCACGGCCGTCGTGCTCTTCCCGACGCCGCCCTTCCCCGAGGCGACGGCGATGATGTTCTTGATGCCCGGGACGAGCTTCACGCCCCGCTGCACCGCGTGGGAGACGATGCGCGAGGCCACGTTCACGCTCGCGTGGGCGACGCCGGGGACCTTCCCCAGCCGCTCGGACACCTGCCGGCGGACCGTCTCCAGGACGCCGCGCCCCGGGTAGCCCAGCACGACGTCGAGCGACACCCGGTCGCCCTCGACCTTCACGTTCTTCACGCTCTTCGACTCGACGTAGTTGCGGCCCGTGACGGGGTCGACGAGCTCGGAGAGCGCGGAGAGGACTTCGTTCTCGGTGGCGGCCATGCGGGGGAAGGGAAATCCAGGAGGCGAACATGGAATCTTAAAGCAATTTGCTATCATCGCGGAGCCTCGAAATCCCCGCTCAATGCCCCGCAAGCTCTTCGTCACCACGGCGCTCCCGTACGCCAACGGCCCGTTCCACATCGGCCACATCATGGAGTACGTCCAGGCCGACATCTGGGTGCGATTCCAGCGGCTGCAGGGCCATCGCGTGACCTTCGTGTGCGCGGACGACACGCACGGCGCCCCGATCATGCTCAAGGCCGAGGCGGAGGGGACCACGCCGGAGGAGCTGATCGCCAAGGTGGCGGAGTCCCACCGGCGCGACTACCAGCGCTTCGGGATCAGCTGGGACAACTTCCACACCACCCATTCGGAGGAGAACCGCGAGCTCTCCGCCGGCATCTTCGCGTCCCTGCGCGACGCCGGCTTCATCGAGACGAAGACCATCGAGCAGTTCTTCGACCCGGTGAAGGGGATGTTCCTGCCGGACCGCTACATCAAGGGCGAATGCCCGAAGTGCGGCACGAAGGACCAGTACGGGGACTCCTGCGAGAACTGCGGGGCGGTCTACACGCCGCTCGACCTCAAGAACCCGTACTCCGCGCTCACCGGCGCCAAGCCGGTGCTCAGGAAGTCGGAGCACTTCTTCTTCCGGCTCTCGGACCCGCGCTGCGTGGAGTTCCTGAAGGGCTGGACCCAGGACGGGCGCCTCCAGCCCGAGGTCGCGAACAAGGTGCGCGAGTGGCTGGACGGGGGGCTCAACGACTGGGACATCACCCGGGACGCGCCGTACTTCGGGATCGAGATCCCCGGCGCGCCCGGAAAATACTTCTACGTATGGCTGGACGCCCCGATCGGCTACCTGGCCTCCCTCAAGAACTTCCTGGACAAGAAGGGGCAGGACTTCGCGAAGTACCTGGCCGACCCCAAGCTCGAGCAGGTGCACTTCATCGGGAAGGACATCATCTACTTCCACACGCTCTTCTGGCCCGCGATGCTCAAGTTCGCGGACCGGAAGGTCCCGGACAACGTCTACGTCCACGGCTTCCTGCAGCTCTCCGGCGAGAAGATGTCCAAGTCGCGCGGCGTCTCGGTGAGCCCGCAGAAGTACATCGACCTGGGCTTGAACCCCGAGTGGGTGCGCTACTACCTCGCGGCGAAGCTCAATGCCCGCGTGGAGGACCTCGACTTCAACCCGGACGATTTCCTCGCGCGGGTGAACTCGGACCTGGTCGGCAAGTACGTGAACATCGCGAGCCGCGCGGCGGGGTTCATCGCCAAGCGCTTCGGGGGGGCCCTCACGGAGGAGCCGCTCTCCGCGGTCCGGGAGCTGCGCTACAAGATGCGCGGGAACCTCGCCGCCCCCGCGCCGGACGACGACCAGGCGCCCTCGATCCTCTTCGAGGTGCGAAGCTTCGCCGACGCGATCGCGGCCGACTACGACGCCCGCGAGTTCGGGAAGGCGATCCGGCAGGTGATGTTCCTCGCCGACCGCGTGAACCAGTACGTGGACGAGCAGAAGCCCTGGGAGATCGCCAAGGAGAGCGGCCAGGACGCGGCGCTCCAGTGGTTCTGCACGCTCTACCTCGAGCTCTTCCGCATCCTCACCATCTATCTCAAGCCCGTGCTCCCGAAGATGGCGGAGGAGGTCGAGGCGTTCCTGGGCCTCGCGAAGCCGCTCACGTGGGAGGACGTGGCCAACCCGCTCAAGCCCGGCCACAAGGTGCAGCCGTACCGGCACCTGGTCTCCCGGATCGATCCCAAGCAGATCGACCAGCTCCTCGAGCCCGACGTGAAGCCGGACGGCGCCCCCAAGCCCGCCGCGCCCGCGAAGGCGGCCGCCGCGGCGGCGGACGCGCCCGAATTCAAGTTGGAGCCCGTGGAGGCGCCGAAGCCCCAGGTGATCGCCCCGGTGGACGACACGATCTCCATCGACGACTTCGGGAAGATCGATTTGCGCGTCGCCCGCATCGTGGAGGCGGAGCTCGTGGCCGACGCGGACAAGCTCCTCAAGCTCACGCTCGACATCGGGCTGGGCGCGCCCCGCACCGTCTTCGCGGGGATCCGCTCGGCGTACACGCCCAAGGAGCTCGTGGGAAGGCTCACCGTGATGGTCGCGAACCTGGCGCCGCGCAAGATGCGCTTCGGCGAATCGCAGGGCATGGTGCTCGCGGCGGGCGACGGCGCGGCGATCTACCTCCTCGCGCCGGATTCCGGGGCCGTGCCGGGGATGCGGATCAAGTAAAAAAGAACGCCCGCCGGCGTGGGTTCCGGCGGGCGGGTCGCAAGGGCTGTGCGCCTTGCGGGGAACCTTGGGCGTTGCGCGCGCCCGGAAGACGGTGCCATCCTCTCCGAATCGCGCGAGACCCGCCAGTGACGGCGTTCACACCGGCAAATACACCTGTAATCGGCCCGCCCTGCGATGAAGACCCGCGTCCCCCAGCGTCCCCCGCCCTACTCGCTCGACCGCGACGTGCTCGAGCGCGAGGTCGAGGTGGACGTCTTCCGCGCGAGCGGGCCCGGCGGCCAGCACGTGAACAAGACGGAGTCGGCGCTGCGCCTCACGCATCCGCCCTCCGGCGTCGTCGTGATCGCGCAGGATTCGCCTTCGCAGTACCGCAACCGCGAGACCGCGTTCAAGCGCCTCGTGGAGCGCCTCGCGCGCCTGAACCACGTGCCGAAGAAGCGCGTGCCCACGCGCCCCAGCCGAGCCGCGAAGAAGCGCCGCATCGAGGAGAAGAAGCTGGTGGGGCGCACCAAGCGCGCGCGCGGCCGGGTGGCCCACGATGAGTGAGACGCCCCGGACGCTCCGCCTCGTGGCGCACGGGCGCGTGCAGGGCGTGTGGTTCCGGGAGGGCATGCGCCAGGAGGCGCAGCGCCTGGGTGTCGCGGGCTGGGTGCGGAACCGCCGCGACGGGACCGTCGAGGCGGTGGTCCAGGGCCCGCCGGCGGCGGTCGAGGCGATCGT
>Ga0105238_10006117_pt1 | contig 11942 bp, 6 predicted proteins | sample KBSC34metaG_FD_81526 | JGI IMG/M metagenome (GOLD analysis project Ga0105238, IMG submission 81526) | Corn rhizosphere microbial communities from Kellogg Biological Station, Michigan, USA - KBS C3-4 metaG | ecosystem: Host-associated > Plants > Roots > Rhizosphere > Soil | place: Michigan, USA... | reverse complement strand
GGTTTCCTTTCGCCACGTCGTTCTTGTCATGGGAACGCGGCTCGGTCCGCGGCACGACAAACTCGAAGGGGAGGGGATATGCACATATCGAACAACAGGCACCGTTGCCGCAAGCGTTTGTGCGTCACACTGCTGGCCGCTGCATTATCGACCGCCATGGCAAGCACGAGCGTACTCGCCCAGGCTGCTGCCGTCACACAAAGCTTCCATATTGCTAGCGGTCCGCTGGGGACGGCGCTGAACCAGTTCATCGGGCAGAGCGGCCTGCAGGTTTTGTACGACCCGTCCCTGGTGCAAGGGCGCACCGTGTCCGGCTACGACGGCGCTGCATCGCCACGTGCAGTGCTTGATGTGCTGCTCAAGGGCACCGGGCTGACCTATCAATTCACCGATGCGGGAACGGTGGTGATCAAGCAGGGGCCACCGGATTCACCGCGTCGCTCGGTGAAGCCGGTTTCTTCAACGAGCCAGAAAGCCGACCAGAAACCTGAGACGACCACGTTGCAAAGTGTCACCGTAACCGGCACGCGTATCCGCGGCGGTACCTCGCCATCGCCGGTCATCACGATCGGCAGCGAGCAGATTCAGCAGGAGGGCTTCACGGATCTCGGCGAGGTGATCCGCAGCATCCCCCAGAATTTTAACGGCGGGCAAAATCCGGGGGTGACAATGCATTCAGGTGGATCGGCCAGCAATCAAAACATCACCGGCGGCTCGGGCATCAATCTACGCGGGCTGGGGCCGGATGCGACCTTGACCTTGCTCAATGGTCGCCGCATGTCCTACGGCGGCTATGCGCAGGCGGTCGATATCAGCACCATCCCCGTTGGGGCGGTGGAGCGTCTTGAGATCGTCCCTGACGGCGCTTCAGCCATCTATGGCTCCGATGCGGTGGGGGGCGTGGCCAATCTAATCCTCAAGCGCGACTTCGATGGCGTGACCGTGGGCGCGCGCTATGGGGGCGCCACCGATGGTGGGTTGATCACGCGTGAGTACAACGCCACCGCCGGCACTACCTGGGCCACGGGTGGCTTGATTGTGGCAGGGGAGAAAACCTCCAACGATCCGATCTACTCCGATCAGCGTGACTACACCCAATCGATGTACCGGCCTTCGACGCTATGGCAGGGCAATAACCTGCGCAGCGGTTTGTTCAGCCTGCACCAGTCGTTGGGAGACATTGCTGAATTACATCTGGACGCGCTCAGCAGCGATCGGGATATCCACACAGCGCTGGCGTACCCCGGTGTTTACTACCCCTACAACGTAGAGACGAAGACCATTCTGCTGGCGCCCAGTCTCGAAGTATGGCTGCCGGGGGACTGGACGCTCACGCTCAGCGGGGCCGTGGGGAAAGAGAGGAATTCGGTTGCTCAACTGGCGGTGAGCAGTGAGGACGGGGCGGTCATTGCCAACGGCCTCACTGCGTACAGGAACAAAAGCCAGACTTACGAGATCGGCGCGGAAGGGCCGTTGTTCACGTTGCCTGGCGGCGAAGCGAGGCTTGCTACTGGCGCAGGCTATCGATACAACAACTTTCTGTACCTGTACGCTAACAAGATCAACACCGATGGCGACGAGAGCAGCCGCTTTGCCTATGCGGAGTTGAGCCTGCCGTTGGTGGGGCCGGAGCAGGGCATCGGCGGGATTCAGCGACTTGCGCTGACAGGCGCGGTCCGCACCGAAGATGGTGATTACGGAAGGGTGACCACGCCCAAGCTCGGGGTGGTCTATTCGCCCAGCGCCGATTTCTCGTTGAAAGCCTCATGGGGCAAGTCATTCAAAGCGCCGACGCTCTTGCAGCGCTATTCCGCCGGGAACGCGTTCTACTATCCGGCGGCATCGTATGGGGGTACGGGCTATCCCGCAGGTGCCACGGTATTAGCGCTGTCGGGTGGCAACCCGGACCTGCACCCGGAGCGAGCCCGGACATGGAGTGCCTCGCTGGCATTCCACCCGGAGGCGTTGTCAAGCCTTGAGACGGAGTTGACTTGGTTCGATATCGACTATACCCAGCGGGTTCTGCAGCCCATCACCGAAGCCAATGTGCTTGGCAATCCGATCTACGCCGATTTTGTCGATTACGATCCAACCGAGGCTGCGCAGGCGACGGCGCTTGCAAACGCCAGCAACTTCTACAACTACGTTGGCACACCTTACGACGCCAGCAAGGTCGTGGCGATCGCCGATAGCCGGTATGTCAATGCATCCCGGCAACAGATCAAAGGGGTCGATCTGTCAGGGTTGTACCGGTTCGATCTGGGAATGGGGCGGTTGACGATCCGTGGTTCGGCCGGTTGGTTGGACAGCAGACAGTCCCTGACGGCGGCGCAAAGCCCTTACGAACTGGCCGGTACGTTGTTCAACCCGGCCAGAATCAACAGTCGAATCGGGGCGGTGTGGCAGCAGGGCGGCTTCACCGCTTCGCTGTTTGGAAACTACAAGAGCGGGGTGACCAACACCGCCGACAGCAGCAAGGGCGCCTCGTTTACCACTTTCGACGCCACGCTGCACTACAACACCGGCGCGCGGGGGGACGCCTGGTCGAATCTGGCGCTGGAGTTGTCGGTGCAGAACATGCTCAATCGTGCTCCGCCGTTGTACACCGTCACCTCATTGACCTACGCGCCTTACGACTCCACCAACTATTCAGCAGTGGGACGCTTCGTGAGCCTTTCCGTGTCCAAACACTGGTAGGAGAGAGGACATGAAACTTTTTCATCAACCGGCCCTGTGGGTGGCCGTAATGTCTCACTTGCGCTCGAAGCCCTCAATTAAGAAGCGCTACCCGCGTCGGGTTTCGGCACTTGCGCTGGTATTGGGCGTGGTTGTCGCCGCGACGTCCCCTGCGGCGACGATCTCTCCGCGGCGCCTGATGGAAGTGACCGACTTGGCCAACCCGGTGATCTCGCCCGATGGGCGGTACGTGGCGTTCCGCGCTGTGAGAACGTCGATCGAGCGCAACACTTACGACACCACGTGGTACGTGCAGCGCTTGGAGCGCCGTTCCCTTCCGCATTCCGTGTCGGACGGCGGTGTTCCTTTGCGGGAGTACGTAAATGGCGTGGTCCTCGCTTCCCCGGCAGTATGGTCGCCTGACAGCCGGTGGATTTACTTCCGCGCCCATCTAAAAGGAAGGATAGCCGTCTGGCGTGCAGCAGCGGACGGCTCCGGCTCGCAGTTGGTGACGGACGATCCGGCCGACGTACGCAACTTTGCCTTGAGCAAAGATGGCCAGTCATTGGAGTACAGCGTAGGCGCCACTCGCGAACAGGTGCTTGCCGCGGAACAGGCCCAGTATGACGTGGGTGTGCATATCGACGATAAGGTGGTGATGTCCGCCGGGCTGCTGCGCTCCAGCCGAGTCGAAGGGCGGCCCTCCACGCAAAGGTTCTTGGGAGACTGGTATTCGACCGGACCGTTGCTGGCCGAAGTGCCCGATCGCTGGAAGGTGGTCGATCTCACAACGATGACCACCCGGGATATGCCTTCTTCGGATGTACCAGTGCCCTCATTGCAGATCGCGGACCTGCCAAGCACCTTGCCTCATCCCTGGAAGCTGACGCTCAATCGTGATGATGGCCGCATTGCATTGCTGACTCACGCTGGCGATGGGCAGGGCCTCAGTCGGAAGCCCGATGTCGAGCTCTCCATGCTGCCTGGGAAGCGTTCCGCCTCACCGGTGAAGTGTCTGGCTGAGTTGTGCACGGAGAAGTCGATCAGTGATATCCAGTGGCGGCTTGGGTCGGATGAAGTTCTCTTCACCGTCAGAGACTATGGAAGAGGGGAAGCGCAATCGATCTTCGCCTGGAACGTGGTTAGCGGCAAGGTGCGCCCGATCGTGGTGGCGGATGGACTACTGAGCGGAGATAGCGAGCGTGCTTGGGATATTCCTTGCGCTGTGTCTTCAGCCACGATCGTCTGTGTCGCCGCTGAGGCGGATCGCCCCCCGCATCTGGACATGGTCGACTTGTCCACCGATGAGCGGAGCGTGCTCTTCGACCCCAACAAGAAATTGGCGGAGGATATCGCCTCAACGGTACCGTCGAAGCTGATTCGGTGGAAGGATAAGCTGGGTCGCGAGTTCACGGGCTTCCTGTTCGAGGCGCGCAATATCGATGCCAACAAGCCACCGCCGTTGTTCGTGAACTTCTATAGCTGCGATGGCTTCCTGCGCGGCGGGGTGGGTAATGAGTGGCCGCTGGAATCACTGGCTGAGCATGGAATTTCTGCACTTTGCATCAACGGACTTCCCGGATATCACGACTTTGTCCAGCGAATCGGTCAAGGACAGCTAGCGGTCGAGAGCGTTGTGAAGTACTTGGCTGCGGCTGGGCGCATAGACCCGAGCAGAGTGGGCATGGGAGGGCTGAGTTATGGAAGCGAGGTGACGCTCTGGACGGCGATCCATTCGAACGTGCTTGCCGTAGCCTCAGTCAGTACACCGGTGACCGATCAGACGTATTACCTTTTCAACAGCCTGAGAGCTGGTTTTCGATCCGGGCTCAAAAAGATGTGGCAGTTGGGTGCACCAGAAGAGACACCGGAACGTTGGCGAACCGTCTCGCCAACATACAGTCTTGACAAGATCCATATCCCCATACTTTTCCAGATGGCGGAGCAGGAGTATCGAGTCTCCCTGGAGTACGCGCTGCCGCTGGTGCGGAGATTTCTAGGAGATATCTACGTGTTTCCTGATGAGGCTCATATCAAGTTTCAGCCACGGCACAAGGTTGCGGTCAATGTACGGAATCTGGACTGGTTCCGCTTCTGGCTGCAAGGATACGAAGACCCGAACCCCATCAAGAAGCAGCAGTACGCGCATTGGCGGGAGATGAGAGACGCGATGTCGACCAGACCAGCACCGAGTAGCGCTCGTTCGGGTGGTTGAATTTGATCAGGGGCGCCTGAATCAATTGCGAGCTTTGAAGCTCTTCGTGACGAGCTGGTCAAACCAGCTCGTCACGGCCGCCCAGAAAGCAAAAGGTAGGGTACAGCCGACCTCGCGTGTTCTATTACAGATGGACTCTGCGCGGGCATGCTTTCGAGTGGCGGAAACCCGCGCTTTCAAGATATTTGCGCATGGCAAACCATTGACACGAGCTTCGGCATGACGGCACATTGCAGGCGTTGAAGCGGACGACGGCGGGGATCGCGGACGTGTCAAAGTCCTGCACTGAACTGGTGGAAGTAGAACCGTTGCCGTCGAGCGACGCCAATGTCGACGCCTTCGTGCGGGAGAACCAGACCGAGTTGTTGAACTTCTTCCGTCATCGCCTGGCGCAGTCGCAGGATGCCGCCGATCTGGCGCAGGAATCCTGGAGCCGGTTGATGCGCTACCGGCAAGACCAGCCGCCGGCTTCGTTGCGCAGCCTGCTGTTCACCATCGCGCGCAATGTGCTCAAGAATCACTGGCGCTGGAGTTCGCTGCATCAACTCGAACAATCCACCGATTTCACCGAGCTGGACGTCGCCTCCGAAGTGCCGGGCGTGGAGCGGCAGTGGCAGGCGCGGCGATACCTGGAGGCGCTGGAGGCGACCGTCGCCGGCATGCCGGGCAAGCGTCGTACGGTGTTCCTGCTCAGCCGCGTCGAAGGATTGAGCAATGCCGAAGTGGCCGAGCGCTGCGGCGTTTCCGTAAAGATGGTCGAGAAGCACCTCGCCAAGGCCATCGTCCAGTGTCGCGCAGAGGTGGGGGATTTCAGCCCGTGAGTGTTGGTAACAGCATGGACTCCACCCACGACGCTATCCGCGAGGAGGCTGCTGCCTGGTTTGCCAGGCGCCGCGATGGCGCCTGCAGCGAAGAGGCGGTCTTCGAAGCGTGGCGCGGTCGCAGCGACGCGCACGCGCGCGCCTACGCCGAGACCGAACGCGCCTGGAAACAGTGGAAGCCATTGCAAAATTCCGCGCGCATGCGCGCGATGAACGCTGCGGCGATGAAAGCCACCGCACCCAGGCAACGGCAGACGACCGGCCGACGTTGGCGGCCACTGCTGGCGGCGGCAAGCTTGGCGGCGATTGCCGTGTTCGGCGGTATCCGTCTGCTGCCGCTGATGACGCATACGGCGCCAGTGGCGTACAGCACGGGCCTCGGCGAGCAACGCACCGAGCAGTTGCCTGACGGCACCCGCATCGTCCTCAACACGCAGACCGCGCTGCAGGTGCGCTACAGCCGTCAGCGACGCGAGGTCACGCTGCAGCATGGTGAGGCGATGTTCGATGTCGTGCACGATGCGGAGCACCCCTTCGTCGTTACCGCCGCCGATGGCAGCGTCACCGATCTCGGCACGCGGTTCCTGGTCCGCGACGAAAACGGCATGGCCACAATCACTTTGCTGCAAGGGCGGGTGGAAGTCGCCGCGCTGAACGAGCGCAAGCAATTGGTGCCGGGCGAGCAGGCGCGTTACGGGGCCAGCGTCTCTGGCATCCGCGTGCGGCAAGTTGACCTGGCCGCCATCACTGGTTGGATGCACGGTCGCCTGGATTTCAGTGGCCTGCCGCTAGCCCAGGCCGTGGCCGAGGCCAACCGCTATTCCGCGGTCAAGCTGCGCTTGGGCGACCCACGGTTGGCCGACCTGCCCGTAGGTGGCAGCTTCCGTACCGGCGACAACGCGGGCATCGCCGCCGCCCTTTCCGCCGTGTTCCCGGTGCGCGTGGCCCGCAGCGACGCGCACGAGATCGTGTTGATGCCGCGCTGAGCTCGCTGCAGATCATTCAAGTTTGGGTAGGGTTGCACATCGCTCAGTTGTTACCCCTATGGCAGGCGCCGCCTCGGCGCCCACCACTACAGAGGGGAGCACATGAACACAGCAGGCCAGCGGTCTTGTCGGGGAATCGTCCGGAATGCCCTGTGCGTGGCGCTTTGCATGGCGCTGTACGCCGCGATGCCCATGGCGCAAGCGCAAACCGCGGCGGCGACTGAATCGGTCCGCCAGTACGATATTCCAGTGGGCTCGCTGTCCACGGCGCTCAGTGCGTGGGGCGCACAAAGCGACAGGCAACTGGTGTTCGCTCCCGACCTGATCGCCGGCAAACAGAGCCGAGGGGTTTCGGGACACTATGGCGCCGAACAGGCCTTGACGCAGTTGCTCGCCGGGACGGGGCTTGCGTGGGAGCGAGTCGACGGTCAGACCTATGCCCTCAAACGAGGATCGCAGCAGCCAGCGGGTACAGATCGGAAGCGAGCATCAAAGCCCGAAGCGTCTCCGGCTGCGGCTACTCAGGACGTTACAAAGTTGGATGCAGTCACCGTCACGGGCACCCGTATCCGCGGCGGCAGCACACCCTCGCCAGTCATCACGATCGGCAGCGAACAGATCCAGCAGGAAGGTTTCGCCGACCTCGGCGAGGTGATTCGCAGCGTGCCGCAGAACTTCACTGGCGGGCAGAACCCAGGCGTCACCGACGTTACCAGCGGCAACGGCAACCAAGATCTCACCGGTGGCTCCGCCTTAAACCTTCGTGGGTTGGGCGCCGACGCATCGTTGACGCTGCTCAACGGGCGCCGCCTGGCCTATGACGGGTTTTCCCAGGCAGTGGACATCAGCGCCATTCCGGTGGAGGCGGTCGAGCGCCTGGAAATCGTCCCGGACGGCGCGTCAGCTATCTACGGTTCGGATGCGGTGGGCGGCGTGGCCAATGTGATCCTTAAGCCTGACTACGACGGGGTGACCTTGGGGGCGCGCTACGGTGGCGCGACCGATGGCGGGTTGGCGACGCGCGAGTACACCGCGACTGCCGGCACCACCTGGGCGAGCGGTGGGCTGATCGCAACGTTCAAGGATGCCGATGTCGATCCCATCTACACGCGCCAACGCAGTTACACCAGGTATCTGATCGACCCGCATACGATCTACAACGGCAGCGACTCGCGGAGCGGCCTTGTCAGCGTCCACCAGTCAATCGGTGATGTGGCTGAACTGCGGCTTGACGCGCTCAGGACCGAGCGTGACATGACGGAGTATTACGGTCTGACGACGGATTCCTACTACCGCTACAGCCCGGAGGCGTCGATCACGCTGGTGTCGCCTAGCATCGCGTTCTCTCTTCGCAACGACTGGTCCCTCACCTTGAGCGGGGCATACGGCAAGGACGATGCCGTCTATGCGCGTCACCTCGTGTCGACGGCGGGGAGCAGTCTCGATGACCTTGAGCACTACAACAACGAAAGCCGCTCCTGGGAGATCGGCGCCGAAGGCCCGCTGTTCCCGGTTTGGAGAGGGAACGCGCACTTGGCCATCGGGGCTGGAGCGCGGGAATATGAGTACCACAATGTCCCGAAGGTTTCCGGCAGCCCCTCTGGTGGCAACGAAAATGTTCGGTTCGCCTATGCCGAGCTGAGTGTTCCACTCGTTTCGCCTGCCTCGGGTATCCCGGGCATCCATCGGCTGGAACTCAGTGCTGCGATGCGTGGCGAGGACTACGACAGTTTTGGTCGAGTGACCACGCCGAAAATTGGGGCGATCTATGACCCCACTGCCGACTTCACGTTCAAGACCTCCTGGGGGAAGTCGTTCAAGGCACCGACGCTGTCGCAGCTCTACGGGAACAAGTACGCCTATCTGTGGAGCGCCTCTAGAGTAGGCGCTAGCGGAAGTCCCGCCGATGCTACCGTGCTGATGTCCTATGGCGGCAATGCCGACTTGCAGGCCGAGCGAGCGCAGACTTGGACGACTTCGTTGGCCTTCCACCCAGAGGCACTGCCGGGGCTTGACGTCGAGCTGGCATGGTTCGACATCGACTACACCGATCGGGTGGTTTTACCGCTCAACTATCTGCAGGCGCTGAGCAACCCGGCCTATGCGGATTACGTGGATCAGTCGCCGACGCCCGAGAAGATTCAGGAGCTTTTCGCAGTTTACGGCAGCACCTTCTACAACCTGTCCGGCGTCGCCTACGACCCCAGCAAGGTGATAGCGATCATTAGCGACCAGTACTTGAACGCTGCGCGGCAGCGGATCAAGGGTCTTGATCTGTCAGGCTCGTATCGCTTCGATCTTGGTGGCGGACAGTTCGCGGTGCGTGGATCGGCCAGTTGGCTCGAAAGCAAGCAGACAACCAGCGCCGGACAGGCCGAGCAAACACTCGCTGGTACCGTCTTCAATCCGGCCAGGCTTAACGGCCGCATAGGTGCGGTTTGGGCCTCGGGCGGCTTCAGCGCATCGGGCTTCGTCAACTACACCGGCGGTGTGACCAACCGCGTCGTGGCGGGGACGGAAAAGACCACCTCGTTCACCACGGTAGACACCACGATCAACTATGACGTCGGTGGACGTGCTGGCGCCTTCTCGGGGCTGACGCTCGGGTTGTCGGTTCAGAACCTGCTGAATCGCGCACCTCCGCTTTATACCTCCGCATTCGCGACGTACGTGCCGTACGACGCCACCAACTACTCGGCGATCGGGCGCTTTATCAGCGTCTCGATTTCCAAGCATTGGTAGGGGAGGGGACATGGAACTTTTCCATCAACCGGCCCCGTGGGCGGCCGTGATAGCGCGTATGCGTATCGATCCTTCCGCCAGGAAGCGCTGCCCGCATTGGGTGTCGACGTTTGCACTCGTTGTGCTTGGCGCTGCTGTCGTCGGGTCGTTGCGAGCGGAAACGATTTCGCCGCGGCGTCTGTTGGAGGTGACCGACCTGGGCAACCCGGTGATCTCACCTGGCGGACGGCTCGTGGCGTTCCGGGCCGAGCAAGCATCGGTCGAGCGCAACACGTACGACACCACGTGGTATGTACAGAGTTTGGATGGGAAATCTCCGCCGCTCCGTATAGCGGATGGAGGTGCGCCGTTGCGCGAGTACGTCACTGGACTCGCGCTGCCATCGCCCGCTGTCTGGTCGCCAGATGGAAAGTGGATCTACTACCGAGCCCGCCTCGATGGCCGTGTCTCTGTCTGGCGCGCTGCAGCGGATGGTTCCGGGTCGCGCGCGGTGACCTCGGATCAGGCCGATGTGCGGGATTTCAAGCTGAGCGGTGACGGAAAAACGCTCACATACAGCGTCGGCGCGACCCGGGAAGAGATCGTCACCGCGGAAGACTCCGAGTACGACCGCGGCATCCGGATCGACGACACGGTGAATATCGCTGCAGGGTTGTTTCGGTCGAGCAAGCTTGAAGGGCGGCCGACTACGCAGCGGTTCCTGGGGAATTGGTTCTCGACCGGACCATTGCTGGCGAAGTTGCCGAACCGTTTGAAGGCTGTCGACCTGGCAACGATGACAACCCGGGACCTGTCTGCACCGGAACTGCCGGTGCACTCGCTAAAGGCGGCCGATCTTTCGCCGGGCCTCCCGGCGTCACCGACCAAGATCGCCCAGAGTCCGGGCGATGGACGCATCGCGGTGCTGATACCTGGAAAGAAGGAGAAGGGACTGCTGATGAGCCGGTATGTCGAGCTGGCCATGCTTCCGGACAGGCTCGCCTCGCATCCGGTCCAGTGTATGGCCAAGCTGTGCCACGACCGGTACATCACGGATCTCCAGTGGCGGCCCGGGAGCGATGAAGTCCTGTTCACGACCATGGATTTTCACAGGGGGCGTGCACAGTCGATCTACGCATGGAACGTCGTAACAGGAACGGTGCGGCCGATCGTGCTTTCCAACGGACTTTGCAGCGGAAGCCAGCGCTACTGGGATACCACGTTTGCGTTGTCATCCGGGACGCTGGTATGCGTTGCAGCGGAGGCCGATCGACCTCCGGGCCTTGAAGCAATCGATCTGTCCAATGGCCAAGGCAGGATGCTGTTCGAGCCGAACAAGAAGCTGGAGTCAGATATTGCAGTCACGGTGCCGGCAAGACTGATCCGCTGGAAGGACGCGCAGGGACGGGAGTTCACCGGCCAGTTATTCGAGGCACGCAGAGTGAGCGCCGGCCATCCGCCGCCGTTGTTCGTGACGTTCTATACCTGTGATGGCTTTCTACGCGGCGGGCTGGGTGACGAATGGCCGCTTGCCACCCTGGCCGAGGATGGCATCTCGGTGCTGTGCATCAATGCGATCCCGAAGGAGCTTCGGCTTGACGTCGTTGCCAATTACGACCAGGGGCGTGCAGCCATCGAAGGCGTCGTGAAGTTCCTGTCTTCCCACGGGCGCATCGATTCGGCCCGTATCGGCATGGGTGGCCTCAGCTATGGCAGCGAGGTGACGCTATGGACGCTGGCACACTCGGATGTAGTGACTGCTGCGTCGGTCAGCGGCATTTCGGTGACGCCAACCTACTACCTGTTCAACAGCCTGCGGGACGCCTTCCGTTCCAACCTTCGGAAATTTTGGCGGCTTGGCGCGCCGAACGAAACACCTAAACGATGGAAGGAACTCTCGCCCGCGTATCAGCTTGACAGGATCAAGGCACCGATCTTGTTCCAGCTGCCCGAGCAGGAGTACCGGGAGACGCTGGACTATGCACTACCCCTGGTGCGCAGAGACCAGGCGGATATTTACGTGTTCCCGGACGAGACCCATATCAAGTTTCAGCCCAGGCACAAGCTGGCGGTGTACGAACGCAATATCGACTGGTTCCGCTTCTGGCTGCAGGGGTATGAAGACCCTGACCCGGCCAAGATGGGCCAATACAAGATATGGCAATCGATGAAGGCCGGTCTCAAACAGGTGAAATGAACGGAAGGTTGGCGAAACAAGGGTCAGAGTCGAATGGTGCTTACTTAAGCCCGTTCGTCCTGAGCGTAGGCCGAAGGCCGAAGTCGAAGGACATACCGGCATGCCCACCGCTTGGCGGCGCTTCGACTCCGCCCGCTGCGCGGGCTACGCTCAGCGCGAACGGTTGAGAATCGGATGGCCCAGGCCCTAAGTAAGTGCCATCCGGGTCAGGGTCGACTTTCCAGTGCTTTGCACACGAAAAGCGCACTTTGGCCCATGTTTCTGCTTCCCGGGAAGTGAATTTGGCCGCACATGGCGCTGTCTGACGCGCTGACTAGAGATTCACG
>Ga0105238_10006115_pt1 | contig 11943 bp, 8 predicted proteins | sample KBSC34metaG_FD_81526 | JGI IMG/M metagenome (GOLD analysis project Ga0105238, IMG submission 81526) | Corn rhizosphere microbial communities from Kellogg Biological Station, Michigan, USA - KBS C3-4 metaG | ecosystem: Host-associated > Plants > Roots > Rhizosphere > Soil | place: Michigan, USA... | reverse complement strand
TGTTGGTGTCGTTGTGCCAGAACTTTACTGTGCGTCCATCGCACTGCTCGTAGTAACCAATCATGAATTGCCACAGCAGATCGTCGAGCGGTTCGTGTTCGAAAGCGTCTTGCGTGGTGGCGATGCCGAACGAGATGTGGTCGGGACGCGGAAAGGCCCACGCGTAACCGACCCAGCCCGGCAGGAATGCAACCGCTGCCGGCGCGACGTTGTTTGCAGGCAGCGGTGCGCGATAACCAAAAGCGACTTCCATATCCGAAGGCGGCAGTGGTCCAGCCAGTATCTTTGCCACACCACTGTTTGCGCCCTCCGCTCCGATAAGGAATGAACCCGTCCTCTCAGCGCCGCTGTCACTAACGACACGCCACCCGTCGCCTGTTCGTTTTGTCTTTCTCGCTGAAATCTTTTCTGAGATGACGTGTGCTCCGGCGTCACGGGCGCGGTCGCGCAGGTAACCATCGAAAGCGATGCGCGAATAGATGGCGAAGGGTTCATCCAATGTGAGGTGAAGCCGTTTGCTTGAGGGCGAGTACAGATCGAGCTCGGTGATCGTGCGTCCGACCGCATTCAACAAGTGAGGCCATGCGTTCAAGGCCTTTGCAGTCACACCGCCGCCGCAGGCCTTCGGCTCGCCCTCTGGTCGCCCGTCGAAGAGTGCGACTTTTGCCCCACCTTTTGCGAGCAACTCGGCGGCGAATGAGCCCGCCGGGCCTGCGCCGATGATCAGCAAATCAAAATCCATCGTGATAGAATACCAGCCGTTCCCTCCAAAAAACGAAAGGCGCTCGATGACTCGCCAAAGCTGCCTAGTGTTTTCCGGCATTGCACCGCATCCACCGATCATGGTGCCTGAGGTTGGTAGAGAATCCATCGCCGGCGTCGTTGACTCGATCGAAGCAATGTCAGAGCTCACGAAGCGCCTCATCGAGAGCGGCGCGGAGTCTGTCATTCTGATCTCGCCGCACGCCCCGCTCGAGGTTGATTCGTTTGTTGCTTACGAAGGGCCACAAGTCTCCGGCGACTTCGCACACTTCAACGCGCCCGGCACTAATTTCACCACACCGATCGACGAAGAATTGCTCGCCGCGATCAAAGAGGCCGCCGCTTCCGAGCATTACAACGTCACGACCTTGCCCGAACACGATCTCGATCACGGGACGGCTGTTCCGCTTTACTTTCTCCTGCGTAACGGCTGGCGCGGGAAAGTCGTAACGCTGGGTTACAGCTTTCTCTCGAATTACGATCACCTGCGATTCGGATCGTGCATCAGGAAGGCGGTGGACCAGGTGGGCCGTCGCGTTGCATTTATCGCCAGCGGCGATCTGAGTCACCGGCTCAAGCCGCAGGCTCCGGCGGGCTACAATCCGAACGCGCATGTGTTTGACGAGCAGGTTGTCGCCGCGCTGCGTTCAAACGATCCCGCCAAAATCATCGACATTGATTTCAACTTGCGCAGGCTTGCGGGCGAGTGTGGGTACCGGTCGATGCTGGTGGCGATTGGCGCGAGCTCAGAGCTGCCGTTGTCGTGCGAAGTGTTGAGTTATGAAGCGCCGTTTGGCGTTGGATACCTCGTCGCTCAGATTACAAACCAAACGGTTGACGCAGAGGCAACGGAAGAAATCTCACTGCCGGCCCTGGCGCGTGAAGCTGTGGAGACTTTCGTCCGCACGGGACAGATCCTTTCGCCGCCGGCGTCGACCGGCGAGTTTCTGGCGTCGCGCTCGCCATGTTTTGTTTCACTCAAAACTCTGAACGGCGAGTTGCGCGGGTGCATCGGAACGATCGAGTCTTCGAGAGACACACTCGCCCACGAGATCATTGCGAACGCGATCAGCGCCGCCAACAACGATCCGCGTTTTGAGCCGGTTCGCCCGGAAGAGTTATCGAATCTGCGATATTCAGTCGACGTGCTTTTCCCACCGGAAGAGACAGTTATGGAGGACTTGGACCCATCGGTGTTTGGCGTGATTGTTGAGGATGAAAGCGGCACGCGGCGTGGACTGCTGCTGCCCGACATTCCCGGAATTAATAATTCGGAACAGCAGGTGGAGATAGCTGCTCGGAAAGCCGGCATCGGACGAGGTGAGCCCGTCAGGCTTTACCGTTTTCGAGTGGAAAGATATCGTGAGAATCCTGAAAATCCTGCAATCTTGTAAAAACTTTAGACAGGATTACAGGATTAACAGAATTTACAAGATTAGACGTCGAGGTTCCGCACGTCGAGCGCGTTGTCCTCGATGAATTTCCGCCGCGGCTCGACGGCGTCGCCCATCAGCACGGTGAAGATCGAGTCTGTTTCTACCGCATCATCGATCCGGACTTCCAGAAGCGTGCGTTTCTCGGGATTCATCGTCGTCTCCCAGAGCTGCTCCGGATTCATCTCGCCCAGACCCTTGTAACGCTGGATCGACAAATCCTTCTTCGCCGCCGCCAGCACTTTCTCCAGCAGCGCCTCGCGCGTCGGTACTTCTTCACTTGTTCCGTTTTCGCCCGAGATGAACGGCGCCGCAAGGTTATCTTCAAGCGTCTTGTACAACTCGACGGCCGTCTGGAATTCGACAAATTGGGCAAAGTTCCAATCGATCACGACATTGACGCCAGTAGTCGTTGTCGTCTCGATTTCCCACAAGCCGTGCTCTTCGTCTGTGGTCAACTCCGTCTTATACCCGGCTTTATCGAGTGCGCCTTCGATCTTCGCCATCAGGTCGCCATCCTGGAAGACCTTTCGGAGCGTTTGCCCTTCCTTGCGCAACACGCCTTTACGCCCGCTCAGGGATTCAAGGAGCACATTCAGCATTTGCGGGTCACCGCCGAGGCGACGAGCCGCTCTTTCACAGTAATGTTTAAAATCAACCATCTTCTCAAGCGATCTGGCGAGCTCGCGTCCTTCAATGGCTTGCGAAGCGCCCGCAGATTTTACGGTCATGTCGCCGGTCGCCTGCCGCATGAGGTAGCGAATCATCGAGCTCTCGTCTTTGATGTACTCTTCCTTCTTGCCACGCTTTACTTTGAACAGCGGTGGCTGTGCGATGAAGACGTATCCCGACTCGACGAGCGCTGGCATCTGTCGATAGAAGAAGGTCAGCAGCAACGTCCGGATGTGTGAACCGTCCACGTCCGCGTCGGTCATCAGGATGATCTTGTGATAACGGAGCTTGCTGAGGTCGAAATCGTCTTTGCCGATTCCCGTACCCAGCGCGGTAATCAGCGACTTAATCTCACTGTGACCCAGCATCTTGTCGAAACGGGCCTTCTCGACGTTCAGGATCTTGCCCTTCAAAGGAAGGATGGCCTGGTTCTTACGGTCGCGACCCTGCTTGGCAGAGCCGCCTGCTGAATCACCCTCAACGATATAGATTTCGGACAGCGCGGGATCGCGTTCCTGGCAGTCAGCCAGTTTACCCGGCAGCATGGTCGAGCCCATTGCGCCCTTGCGGACGATTTCCCGGGCCTTGCGCGCTGCTTCTCGCGCTCGCGCGGCATCGAGGGCCTTCCCGACAATCTTTCTCGCTACGGGCGGATTCTGCTCGAAAAACTCAGTCAGTCGATCGTTCAGAAATGACTCGACGGCGCCTTTCACGTCCGAATTGAGTTTACCCTTCGTCTGCCCTTCAAACTGCGGCTGCGGCAACTTCACCGAGATCACCGCGACGAGACCCTCACGGACGTCATCGCCCGTGAGCGAGCCTTTGAAGTTCTTCGCCAGGCCTGACGATTGCGCGTACGCGTTGACGGTTCGCGTGAACGCAGAACGGAACCCGGAAAGGTGCGTGCCGCCGTCTACCGTGTTGATGTTGTTCGCAAACGAATAGACCTTCTCGTCGTAGCCGTCGTTATATTGAATCGCGACTTCGATCGAGAGATTTTCGCCTTCCTTCTCGAAGTAGATCGGCTTGTCGTGCAACGTCGACTTGTTCTTGTTCAGGTGCTTGACGAACTCGGCGATGCCGCCTTTGTAATAGAACTCGTGCGAACGCTCCGGTTCCTCACGCTCGTCTTTGATCGTGATGCGGATGCCCTTGTTGAGAAACGCCTTTTCGCGGAGCCGTTCTGAAAGCTTATCGAAGCTGAACGCAGTCTCCGTGAAAATCTGACCGTCGGGCTTGAAGGTGATTTTCGTGCCGCGCTTGCGCGTCTTGCCAGTCGGCGTTAGGGGCGCGACCGGAATCCCGCGCGCGTATTCCTGCTCGTAAGTTCTTCCGTCACGCCAGATCTCGAGGTGCAGCTTTTCAGAAAGGAAGTTGACGCACGAAACTCCGACGCCGTGCAGTCCGCCCGAAACCTTGTAAGCGTTTGAATCAAACTTGCCGCCGGCGTGCAGCTTGGTCATCACCACTTCGGCCGCGGACCTTTTTTCTTTCTTGATTTCGTCGACAGGAATGCCACGCCCGTTATCGATGACGGTGATCGAGTTGTCGAGATGGATCGTTACTTCAACGGTATCGCAATACCCGGCGAGCGCCTCATCGATCGAGTTGTCTACAACTTCGTAAACGATGTGATGTAGACCAATCTCGCCCGTCGAGCCGATATACATCGCGGGCCGCTTGCGAACCGCGTCACGGCCTTCGAGGATCGTGATTGAAGACGAATCATAAGCTGATCCTTTTTTATTAATGGGTGGTTCTTTTGGTCCTGTTGGTCCTACGGTTGACAATACTGATCTCCTATACTGCTGATTAATCTTCAGATCGAGTTGGCCGAAGCGGCATCAGTTTTGACTGGCTGCTTAGCACTTTTCCGTCCTCGATTTCGTATACATTCGCCCTTGAAAAGAAGCCTTCGACATGAGTCCGCTTGGAGGTTGTGATGAAGGTCTGTGTGCGATTTTCAAGGTATTCAAGAAGGTGTCTTATCCTTCCCTCATCCAACTCCGCATCAACGTCATCGATGATGAAAACCGGATGGTCGTTCGAGGTTGAATTATACAATGAAATCGCCGCTAAGTCTAATAATAACAATGCGCTACGTTGCTGTCCGGAGCTTCCATAAACCCTTATTTCACGGCCATCCAAATGGATTTCCAAATCGTCCCGGTGCGGCCCGATCAAGGCATGTCCCGCAGCCACTTCGGCAGCCATGCGAAGCGCGATTCGCGAACGCAGTAACGACTCGTAATCACTCATGTCACCCTTGCTCTCGAGTGACGAAACATAGCGCGTCGTAACGTCTCGTTTTTCAAACAGTTGCCTCTCGAGGGCGGCATTCAAACCAGCGACATACTCCTCGCGCGCGTTATGAATCAACACTCCCAAACGGACCAACTGCTCGTTCCAGGGCGCGAGCAGATCGTCGACTTTGTCTGGGCCAAGCTCATTTTCGTTTGCCAGTTGCAGCACACGATTCTTTTGTTTGAGGACTTTGGCGTAGTCGGAAATCGTTTTCAGATACGCGGGGCGCAGTGAACTGATGCCACGATCGAGAAAGCGCCGACGCGCTTCCGGCATGCCGCGCACGACGTCGAGATCGGCGGCGGTGAATGAGAAGACTTGTAACTGAGTGAGATAGCGCGCGAGTGTTTCGCGTTTGGTGTTGACGAAAATCGTTTTCGAGTTGTCGTGCAGGCTGACTTGTAAATCGCGTTCGAGATCTGCGCCGGTTGTGACTTTGCCGCGAACGATTGCAAGCTCTTCGCCAAACCTGATTGCTTCCTGGAGACGCTGCGTGCGAAACGACTTGGTCCGGGCGAGGATATAAATGGCTTCCAGCCAGTTTGTCTTACCCTGACCGTTGTTACCGTAGATGATGTTCAGCTGTGGGCTCCACTCGATTCTCCCACTGAGGTTGCGAAAATTGGTCGCTTCAATTGCAGCGAGCAGCATTGATGGATATTAACAGATCGAGTTCGAAAGTAGTTGGTGACAGGATTTACAAGATTTTTCAGGATTAACATGTAAATCCTGTTCGCATCTTGTAAATCCTGTCACCAGATCGGATTAATAGGTGGGACGTCACTTACGATCTTCAACTTGTTGTGAATGCGGTCCAAGCCATAGCCATACCAGATCGGTTGTAGATCCGGACTGACGGCTCGCATAACCGAAAATGGACCTGTTGCGACATCAGCAGAAGTCACGTCAACCAATACCACGCGCACGCCTGCTTCATTCAACGCTGCCGCACAATCTTCTAACGATCGCTTTGTGACACTCTTAAATTCTGCAAGATTTATTGTGTCCTGGCTCCGCAGGCGATCGAATGCAGAGGCTCGTTCTTTGGGAAAATAGTAAGCAGCGTGATCGAGCATCTCGCGCACGCCGCTCGGCTCCGCGGCCGCTGTCAGAAATCCGGATCGCATCATCCGGCGCAGATATGGACCAGTTTGTCCGAGCTCGAGCACTGCCTGTCTTAGCGCTCCACGTGGATCCAAATCACAACCAAGTCCAAAAGTAACTCCCGGATACTGTTCGCCATCTCCAAGCGCAAGACACAACACGGTCGTACCGATCACACTGGCCGGTAGTCTGTAGACTTCAACAGTCGCTCCCAAAACTTCGATTCCATCCAACACGATACGTAATAGTGGATCGAGCGTGTCATCGACTTGAATGCGCTGCGTTGGACTCGCTGTGAGCCAGGTCGACATAAAGGCGTCTCGCTCGACGAGCTCCAGAATCGCTCGCAGCGCCGCATCGTCCTTGCTACTCGATGCCGCAAGACCGTTCGACGTGCCTTGAGCGATCAGTTGCTCGCGGTGCAGTTCGATAGACAAGAAGACGAAAAGAGCTGGTAGCCAGACGGGATTGCCATTATTCAACCAACTGCCGAGCACCCACGGGTGTGGAATGGTCGAATCAAATCTAACGTAGGGAAAGTCTTCACGATCATATTGCTCGTCGCTGTATAAACCGAGATCGCGTAGATGCAAAACGTCGCCCTCAAGCTCGTCCGGACGTTTCCAGACAATCTTTTCCGGATCGATGATCGAAGCTGAATAACGTTCGATTGCTTCGCCAACCGCGGAGAGCACTGCCCCTGAGATCGTCAAACCCTTCCCCCAACCGATGGGCAGACGGTGCAATGATCCATCCTTTTCAACAACGTGAGGAGGCGCTGCGGTGGCGATGATCGGAAGACTCACGCGCGGATCGTCCGGCGGCTCGATAAAAAGATCACTGATGACTCCGGTGCGTCTATCGACCCAGCCCGCCAGCGCTTCTAAGACGATCTCGGGAGAATCTTCCGGCGAAAGGCGTACGGGTTCATGGACTATGGATGGAGAAGCTGCGGCGCCGCCACACACATCACAACGAGCGAGAGGAATGAATTTGTGAAGCGACTCATCGAGCGTTGAAAGATCGACAGCGAGTACATGGTCTAGCAGTGTTGATTGTTCCAGGCCCTCAGTGTTGATTGCCTGGATCTCACGAATAAGAATCGGCGTGATCTTTTCGGAGATCTCGTCCGGTGACAGCAAAGGTTCGGTAGGGGATTCAGAGATCTCACGAGCAGCGGTAATTCGTTCAAACGCACATCGCCAGCATCCAGCCCGATTCGCAAGCGTTAACGGTCCGATTAATGCTTCGTTGTTTTTGATCTCTACAAACAGTGAGGGTGTGTCAGTGGAGAAAAGAAGATTTTCGAAAGTCTCAGTTAAAGCGAGCCCAATCGCATCTTCAGGGCCTATACCGACTACATGAATCGTGTTTAGGCCCCGAGCTAGATGCGACATGGTCGGATCGACATGCTATCCGCGTTTGGCTATCTGTTGGGCCGTATTCTGTAAAGCTTTTGCTCCGGCCTGGACTGCTGCAGTGTGAGCCGCCAGCGCATCGATTTGGGCGTTAATTAGCTTAATTTCGATGGGCGTTGTGATGCCTTTTATGATTTCCAGAAAACGCTGCCTGTCGTCCGAACTTCCACCGAGGAGCTTGAAAAGCCCTTCGAGGTTAAGCTGGAGCGCTCTAACTTTCTTTAGATCTGGTGGCATTAGGTCCTCCGTTTGAAAACAAGATAGGTAGAGATTTCGAGGGGCGGAAGTATCCGTTAAGGTTTTCGGTATGTCAATGAAATTGTGAGACAGGATTTACAACCTATTTCAGGATTTGCAGGACGGATCTTGTTAATCTTGAGAAATCCTGCAAATCCTGTCTACGATTGGCCCACGTAATCAGACGCGCATAGGCATCACGACATACTTGTAATCGTAGTCGCCATTCTCAGACGGCTTGAGTTGGGCCTGCGAGTTTCCGTCCTTGAACTCAAAGGTAACCTTCGCGTCGCCGACCACGTTTAGGAACTCCTGCAGGTATTGGGCATTAAAACCGATAATCGTTGTGTCGCCGGCGTAGTCGGTTTGAATCGTTTCGTTCGCCTCACCCTCCTCGGCATTCTGCGAGCTGATTACCAACTGGTTCGGCTCGAGATGAAAACGAATCGCATGCGATCGCTCGTCAGCCATCAAAGCAACACGCCTGATCGCATGGTTAAGCAAACTACTATCGAACTCGACCGACTTGTCGTTGTTCTTCGGCATTACCATTTCATAGTTTGGAAACTGCCCGTAGAGCATGCGTGAAATCAAAAGCCTTGGTCCAACCTGGAAATAAATATGATTCTCATCCATTCCCAGACTGATCTCGTCGTCGAAGCCGGCAGTTAGTTTGGTTAACTCGGCGAGTGTCTTTCGCGGGATCAGAGTGTCGATAGATTCCTTCGCTCCGTTGCGTGCAATGCCCTTCTTTTCGACGTAAGCGAGTCGATGGCCGTCAGTAGTCACCATCCGCGCGCCTGACTCGTCCAAAACGAACTTCGCGCCTGAAAGCGTGTATCGCGATTCTTCCTGCGTGATGGCGAAGATCGTTCGATCGATGAACGTCTTGATGACGCCGGCGTGAAGCTTTGTGGGCGCTGACTTGAACGAGGGAACTTCCGGAAATGCATCTCTCGCCACACCAACCATCTTGAAGCGCGCGCGATCGCATTTCACCGTCACCCATTCATTGTCTTCTTTCTTGAAGCTAACTGGCGCATCCGGAAGCAGTCGCGCAATCTCGAAAAGTTTTCGCGCTTGAACGCACATCGAGCCAGGCGTCGTGATCTCTTCCGCGTCCATATCGCAACGAACCGTTACGTCGAGATCAGTTCCGGTAATCCGGATCGTATTCTCGCCGACTGATTCGATGAGTATGTTTGAAAGTACCGGTATCGTATTTTTCTTTTCAACGACACCCTGGACGAAGCCGAGTTCTTTTTGCAGGTTCTGTTTGCTGACGACGAATTGCATTGCCATTCACTCCTTCGAACTTTCCACAAACCGTCTCGCCGATTCTTCTACTTCCAGAATTTAAAATCTAATATTTATATCTAGTAGTAGCAGTAGGGCCTGTGGATATGTGGATAAAGAACTAATCTCACTCAAACTAAAGCACTTAGAATTCTAACTGCCCTGTGGAAACCTGTTGAAATCTCCACCGAAAATTTCGGAAATTTTTGAAGACGAGAACATTAACATATTTTCCACAAAAGATTCTCAGATAGGGCTGTGAAAATGTGGAAATCTCTCTGCGTCTCTGCGGTAAAAGTGCGCGTTAACCGCGGAGGCGCAGAGAACGCAGAGCAGAGAAAACGAAAATCTTCTTCAAGTCTAGGTTTGTAGCGACTCTGAGAGTTCACTGATGAGTCGTTGCAGCGTTTCGTCGGTCGCGACGAGGGCTTCGATTTTTTCCACAGAGTGAATCACCGTCGTGTGATGTTTGCCGCCGAACGCACGGCCGATCTCCGGATAGCTGTGCTTGGTCAGGTGCTTGCACAGATACATCGCGATCTGTCGTGGGTGTGAGATTTGCCGGGCGTTGTTTTTTGACACGAGCTCGTCGATTGTCAGTTTGTAAGTTGACGCGACTAACTTCTGGATCTGCTGAATCGTAACGACACCGGATTCCTCTTCCTTGGCGATATTTCTGAGCGCATCCTGGGCGAGAGTCTTCGAGATCGGTTCTCCACGCAAAGAAGAAATCGCAATCAAACGAACAAGGGAACCTTCGAGCTCGCGAATGTTGCTCTTTACCCGGCCGGCAATAAACATCGAAACATCACTCGGAATCGACACGCCAATCTGCGCAGCCTTTTTCGTCAGAATCGCGATCTTCGTTTCGAGATCCGGTGGTTCAATGTCTGCAATCAATCCCCATTCGAAGCGCGAGTGAAGTCGCTCTTCGAGTGTTGGTATCTCACGCGGCGGACAATCAGAGCTGATCACGATCTGCTTCTGCTGATCGTAGAGCGCGTTGAATGTGTGGAAGAACTCCTCCTGCGTGCGCTCCTTGCCGGCCATGAACTGAACGTCGTCAATCAACAATACGTCGACCGATCGATACTTCTCGCGAAAACTCTGCGTCTTGTCGTAGCGAATCGCATTGATCAGATCATTCATGAATCGCTCAGACGAGATGTAGCAGAGCTTGAGATGCTGGTTGCGAGATTTGATCGCGTGTCCACACGCGTGCATCAGGTGCGTTTTGCCGAGTCCGACACCGCCGTAAAGATAGAGAGGGTTGTAAGTACGACCAGGCGCTTCAGCTACGGCGAGCGAAGCAGCGTGCGCGAACTGGTTACACGAGCCAACCACAAAACTGTCGTAGGTGTATTTTCCGTTTAGCGATGGCTCAGCGAGTGCGGAGTTTTCTGTGACGGTGACGGCCGGACTCGTCTCGTCGGAAACAGAATCTGTTTCTTCCGTTTCAACGGTTTCAGAATCCAGTGATGGCAAACTGAGATCGCTTGGAACCCAGTCAGAAACTTTTCCGACGACCCAACCGACGGAGTAACCTGACAGCCGCTGCTCGTTGAGCGACTCGGTAAGCACTTTGCCGTAGTTACTCACGATCCAGTCCTTCACATCCTGGTTTGGCGCACGCAATCGAAGTACGTGCTGCGAGCTATCCAGGCTTTCGAATCGGATCGGGCTAAACCACGTTTCGAGGGTTTGTTGATTTAGTCGGCCTTTTAGCGAGTGAAGGATCTTACCCCAAACATTCGTCGTCTCTACAGTAGCGCTCATTACTCTTATCGAATCCTGCCCCGCTATTCTCTGTGTAAATACCGAAAAGTCGACCGGCCGGAGAGTTTTCCACAACGTTTTCCACAGGCAGTGGAAAAACCTCTCCCGGGTTAAAGTATCGCTTTAAAGTCTTTTCCTATCAATTACTTACAGGGTGGCGACTTTCGGAGCGAGCGGAGACTAACATAGAAGTTTCGGATTGATCAAGCAAAGTAGCTGAATAAAACAACACCCATTGATCGCCCTGTTCAACGCGCAGTTTAACGCAAATTTCGGTGGCCCTTTCCTTGACATAAATAGCAGGGCGCGGCTAGTCTTACCGTTTTCGTTTATAAGGAGAATTCATTTCTATGTCTAAGCGCACCTTTCAGCCGAACAACAGACGACGCGCAAAGACACATGGCTTCCGCGCTCGCATGGCGAGCAAGAACGGACGCCTCGTGCTCAAGAGACGTCGCGCCAAGGGCCGAAAAAGACTGACGCCGGCTCATTACTGAGGTAGCGCGGATGCATGCGGAAGTATTTGCGTGATACTTCAGAATTCCAACACGTCTACCGGAATGGCAAGCGGTATGAAGGCGTATTCATCTCCGCGTTTGTTATTGAAAATCAGGAATCGAACCATCGCCTCGGCGTGACGGCTTCGAAGAAGGCGCTCGGCAAGGCGGTACAACGGAATCGAGCGAAGCGTTTGCTTCGTGAAACCTTTCGTTCAAACGAACCGTTCTTACGCGGGCTCGCAAAGAACTACGATTGGGTCTTGAACGCGAAGGCGGCGGTCCTGCATCAAAAAGTCGATGCGCCTCGCCAGGAGCTGTTGGGAATTATTGAAAAGGTTGGAAGGCTGGAGACGCGCGATATAGTTAGAAGCGGTAGTTTGTGAAGAGCGTTCTGATCTCATTACTCAGATTTTATAAATTGGCGATTTCCCCGCTTCTCCC